>WBZO01002956.1_pt1 | contig 20851 bp, 19 predicted proteins | sample 5204261 | NCBI WGS metagenome assembly WBZO01 (sample SAMN12412400, study PRJNA552823) | activated sludge metagenome | isolation source: activated sludge from anammox sidestream of wastewater treatment plant... | place: USA: North Carolina | collected 2017-09 | reverse complement strand
AACGGATCCCGGGCGAGAACCGCGAGATCGGCTCGCTCACCGAGCAGATGGTGACTGCCGGCGCCGCAGCGACTGTCCCGGCAGGCGACGCGCAAGCCTGGGCCGACGCCCTGGTGGCCCTCGCCGCCGACGCGGTCGAGAGGTACGTGTCTGCGAAGGGCGGCACCATCCCCGAGCGCGTCAAGACCGACGTCCAGACGATCGCGAAGAAGGGCGCGACCCCGCTCGTCGTCGCCGACGGTGCGAAGGTGCTCGGCGTCGTCGAGCTGAAGGACATCGTCAAGGGCGGCATCCACGAGCGCTTCACCGAGCTCCGGCGCATGGGGATCAAGACGGTGATGATCACCGGCGACAATCCGCTCACCGCCGCCGCGATCGCCGCCGAGGCCGGCGTCGACGACTACCTCGCCGAGGCGACGCCGGAGGCGAAGCTGAAGCTCATTCGCGAGCACCAGGAGGGCGGGCGTCTCGTCGCGATGACCGGCGACGGCACGAACGACGCGCCCGCGCTCGCGCAGGCCGACGTCGCCGTCGCGATGAACAGCGGCACGCAGGCGGCGAAAGAGGCCGGCAACATGGTCGACCTCGACTCGAACCCGACGAAGCTCATCGAGATCGTCGAGATCGGCAAGCAGATGCTGATGACGCGCGGCGCGCTGACGACGTTCAGCATCGCCAACGACATCGCCAAGTACTTCGCGATCATCCCCGCCGCGTTCGCGGTGACGTATCCGGCGCTCGACAAGCTCAACGTGATGCGCCTCGCGAGCCCGCAGAGCGCGATCATGAGCGCGGTCATTTTCAACGCGCTCGTGATCATCTTCCTCATCCCGCTCGCGCTCCGCGGGATCAAGTACCGCGCCGTCGGCGCGGGCGAGCTCCTGCGCAGGAACCTCCTCATCTACGGGCTCGGCGGCGTCGTGGTGCCGTTCATCGGCATCAAGGCGATCGACCTCCTGCTCGTTGCGCTGCATCTCACCTGAGGGCCGTCATGATCCGTCGTCTCCTCCTCCAATCGTTCGGCATGCTCGCCGTCATGACGCTGATCACCGGCGTCGCCTATCCGCTCCTCGTCACCGGGGTGGCGCAGGCCGCCTTCCCCAAGCAGGCGAACGGCAGCCTCGTCACCGGCAGCGGCGGCGTGGTCGGCTCGGAGCTCATCGGGCAGTCGTTCGAGGACCCGAAGTACTTCTGGGGCCGGCTCTCGTCGACCACGCCGGGGCCGTACAATGCCGGCGCCTCGACCGGTGCGAACCTCGGCCCGACGAATGATCAGGTGAAGAAGAACGCCGAGGCGCGCATCGAGGCGCTGCGCAAGGCCGACCCCGAGGCACCGGCCCGGGTGCCCGTCGACCTCGTGACGAACTCGGGCAGCGGCCTCGATCCGCACATCTCGCCCGAGGCCGCCGAGTACCAGGTGCGGCGCGTCGCTCGCGCGCGAGGCATGAGCGAGGATCGCGTGCGCGATCTCGTCCGCGCGAGCACCGAGGAGCGTCAGCTCGGCGTCCTCGGGGAGCCGCGCGTGAACGTGCTCCTCTTGAACCTCGCGCTCGATCGGACCGCGGCGAAGTGAGAGGCACCGGCTTCATTCCCTCGACGCCACGCTCGCGCGGGACGATCCGCCTCCACTTCGAGAGGACGGACATCCCTGCGCTGCTGGCATCGAGCCTGGCTCCGCTCGTGAAGCAGGCATCCGCGCGGGAGACCGAGCTCCGCGTCGAAGGCGAACAGACCATCCCGCGCGTCTTCGTCGACCGCGAGAAGCTCGCATGGGCGGTGACGACGCTCGCCGGAAACGCGCTCCGGTACGTGGCGAGCGGCGGCATCGTCGTGGTCCGTGTGGCACACGAGCAGAGCGCGGAAGCGCTCCACGTCTTGGTCCAGGACAACGGTCCCGGCATTCCGCCGGAGCGCATGCAGTCGCTTTTCGAACGACGGCTCGGTGCGCCGCACGCCGATGCGCTCGCGCTGGGGCTCGTCCGCGACGTCGTCGGCGCCCATGGAGGCCGGATCGCCGTCGAGAGCTCCGTCGACCTCCACGATCACGGGACCACCGTGAGCCTCGTCCTCCCGTCGGACCCGTATTGATCGAACCTTGATCCGAGGCTGGTCATGATGAAGGGCATGAACGAGCCATCGTCGAACGTCGTCCACCACCTCGTCCGCGTCCGCTTCCGCAACCGGCGATGGGAGGTGTCGCTCGACGGCGTGACGCGACCGCTCGTCGACTGGCTCTTCTCCCGCGAGCGCGCCACCGAGCACGCCCTCGAGCTGGCGCGAGCGATCGCCGGCGCGCCCGGAGGCGAGCGCGTCCGCGTGGTCATCGAGGCCGGCGCCGGCGGGGCCGAGCTCGAGCGCATCGTGGCGTGATGTCGCAGCGTCGGTGGCTGTCGTCGGCGCGAGACGCGAGGTAGATCCGACCGGATGAGCGACGCAGGAACGATCGTCCTCCGCTTCGAGCCCACCGACGTCGCCGCCCTCCTGACGTCCAGCCTCGCGCCGCTCGTCGAGCAAGCGCGCGCCGCGCGCATCGAGCTTCGCGTCGACGCGCTCGGCGAGGTCCCGCCGTTCGCCATCGATCGCGAGAAGATCGCCTGGGCGGTCACCGCGCTCGTCGGCAACGCGCTCCGCTACGTGCGGCGGGGGAGCGAGGGCGAGCTCGGCGGATCGATCGTCGTGCACGTCGAGCACGATCGGCGCGATCGCGAGCTGACCATCTCCGTCCAGGACGACGGGCCGGGCATGTCGAAGGAGCGTGTCGAGTCGCTCTTCCAGCGCCGTGGCGGCGCCGCGCACTCGGGCGCGCTCGCGCTGTCGCTCATGCGCGAGGTCGTCTCGGCGCACGGCGGGCGCCTCGCGGTCGAGAGCCGCACGGATCCGCACGATCACGGCACGAGCATCAGCATGATCCTGCCCGAGGCCCGCGGCTGATCCGGCGACCGCCTCAGCTCGCGATCTCGACGCCCTGCTTCTTCGCGCGCTCGCGCGCCTCCTTCGCCTCGGCGGCGATGGTGAGGATCTTCGGGCCGGGCAGGCGGAGCACGAACCTCGCCCCACCGAGGCGCGACGAGCGATCCGCCTCGATCTCGCCTCCGTGCTCGACGACGATCTTCTTGACGATCGCGAGGCCCAGCCCGGTGCCGTCCGCCTTCGTCGTGAAGTACGGGTCGAAGATGCGGCCGCGCATCGACGCGGCGATGCCCGGTCCGTCGTCCTCGACCTCGATGCGCGCCCCCTCGCCCTCGGCGTGTGCGCTCACGACGACGTGACCGAGCCGCTCCCCGTCGCGTCCGCCCGTGCCGCGTCCGTCGCGGATCGCCTGCACCGCGTTCCGCACGAGGTTGACGATGACGCGGCGGAGCATCTGCCGGTCGATCGCGACGGAGATGGGCTTGTCGGGCACCTCCCAGCGGATCTCGACGTTCTGCGAGGGGATGGGCTCGTTGTCGGCCGAGCCCTCGCCGAGCGAAGGATCCTCGAGGTGACCGAGCTGGTTCTCGCAGTCGCGGAGGAAGTCCGAGAGGTTCGCCTGCTGGAGCTCGGCGTGGGGCAGGCGCGCGAAGTTGGAGAAGTTGCCGACCAGCCGGCGGAGCGTGCCGACCTCCTCCTCGACGATCTCGAGCGTCGTGTCGAGGAGCACGCGGTACCTCGGATCGTCGCCCGCGTACTTCTGGTGGACCTCCTGGACCGCGAGCTGGATCGGCGTGAGCGGGTTCTTGATCTCGTGCGCGAGGCGCTGCGCCATGTCCTGCCATGCGCCGATCCGCTGGAGGAACTCGATGCGCGCGCGCGACTGCGCCATCTCCGCGATCATGCGGTTGAACGTGCGCGCGAGATCGGTGAGCTCGTCCGACCCGGTGACCGGCACCCGGACCGTCAGATCGCCCTGCGCGACGAGGTTGATCGCGGCGCCGAGGCGGTTGATGCGCTTCGTGACGCCGCGCGCGAGCGTGATGCCGAGCGGGACGGTGAGCAGCAGCGTGATGCCGAGGAGCGCGGCGAACGCGTTGAGGTACGAGTCGTACAGCTGCGAGCGCGACGCCTCGAGGTCGTGGTACCGCTTCACGACCTGCGCGGTGCGTTCGAGCTCGTCCTCGCTCTTCGCGGCGACGACGAACGTGGCGACGAGCAGCGGCGCATCGGGGTCCTCCGAGAGCGGACGCCGCACGCTGCGCGCGCGCTCGGTCGCCGGGTCGACGACCTTCTTGCCGTCGCGCTTGGCGAGCGTCTGGCCGTCCTCGTCCTCGACGTGCAGCGAGACCAGCCCGGGGAAGTGCGGGAACAGCGCGTCGAGCTCCGACTCGAGCGTCTCGATGTTCCGCTTCTTCGCGGCCTCGCGGAGGATGGGATCGGCGGCGATGGCGACGGTCTGGTGCTCGAGGTCCTCCTTCACCGCCTTGACGTAGTCGCCGTACACCTTCACGCCGCGATCGAGCTGCTCGCCGATCTCCGGATTGAACCACGCGGCCGAGGCGTGCTCGAACATCTTCGTGCCGATGTAGAGCGCCACCCCGAGCGGCACCATCGTGGTCGTCAGGATGACGAGCGCGAGCCGGCGCTCGGTCTTCGCGAAGAGGCGCCGCAGCCAGTCGGAGATCACGGACCCCACCACAAGAGCTCGAACGCTTGCGGCTTCCCCCCGTGCGAGAGGAGCACCTCGAGCTTCTCGTCCGCGCCCTCGCCCTTCAGGCGGAGGATCGGCGCGGGGAACGCGTCGCACGGCCAGAACGCGCCCTTCTCGAAGCCCGCCTTGGTGAGCCAGAAGGCGTGCAGGCCCTCCTTGCTCTTCCCGTAGACGACGAGCATGCGCCCGCCGCCGGCGAGCAGGAACTGGAGGCTCTCGAGCTTCAGCTCCTCGAAGCGCTCGGGGCTCGGGAAGTGCTCGCCGACGTCCTTCAGCTCCGGGAGGTTCGCGCGGAGGTACTTGTAAAATACATCGTAGCGGACCTTCGACAGCTTCGGCAGCTTGCGGTCCGGCGGCGCGATGACCGGGAGCTCCTCCGGCCGTGCGGTGGGCACCTCGACGTGGGCGCGGTAGCGATCGGCGAGCGTCGCGGTCTGGAGCTCGGGGCTCGGGTCCGCGAGCGACTTCAGCCACCAGTGGAAGATCGGGAGGTCCGCCTCGCCCGCGCGCGACACGAGGTGCACGAGGCTCTCCCAGAGCGGCCTCCGCACCGCCCAGGTCCCGCCGTGCGATCGAACGATGCACTCGCCGACGTACGCGGCCCCGTGCACGACGACGTTGAAGAGCTCGCCCTTCGCGAGGAGGGCGTCGCGTCGCTCCGTCGTGAGCGCCGCACTCAGGCGATGGACGCTCGCGTCGCTGAAGTCGAGGTCGAGGTCGGGCAGGCCCATCGCGGTGGGCGCGACCTTCACGAACGTCTCGGCGACGTCCGCGAGCTGCGCGAGGATCGACGGGTTGTTCGCGGGATTCGCGTCCGTCGAACGAGCGCGGCCGAGGTCGCTCTTCGCGTCCTCCGGGTAAAGGGGGAGGAACACGTCGCGGAAGAGCGCCTCGGCCGTGAGGTTCATGACCTCGCCACTACTAGTCCAGCGGCACGCTCACTGCGAGGCCGCCGCCGCCACGAGCACGAACATCGTGAGCACCATGATGATCGCCAGGAGCACCACGCCGACGATGGTCGCGATGATCTGGATCATGAAGGCGCTGCCGATCTTCTGCATCGCCTGCATCATGTGCATCATGTCGTTGCCCTGCGTCTGCACCACGCTCCTCAGCGAGTTGCCGACGCCGATGAACGTGATGCCGACGACGAGCGCGATGATGCCCGACGGGAGGTACGTGGCGAAGCTCGGGTTCGCGACCATCCCGCAGCTGCCGAGCAGCTGCAGGGCGCCGATCACCGACGAGATGATGCCCCAGAGCTTCGCGCGGCCCGCGGTCTTGTCGATGACCGAGTTCTCGAAGTCGTTGAACTCGTAGTTGCCGTACTGGGGCGTCATCGGCATGCCCGGGCCGCCCATGCCAGGCGCACCCGCGGGGGCGCCGTACGGGTTCGGCGGCTGGTAGCCGCCGCCCGGAGGAGGCGCGCCGTAGCCCGGCGGTCCACCCATGCCTCCCATGCCGCCCGGAGGCGCACCAGGAGGAGCGCCGCCCGGAGGAGGAGGCTGTCCGTAACCGCCACCACCGCCGCCCGGAGGCCCGTAACCACCCCCCGGCGGGGGTCCCCATCCACCTTGCATGCTTCCTCCTTACGTTCCTTCGTCGCCCGCCAGCGAGACGCGGCAGCCGCGAGCCGAGAGAGTAGACCACGCGCCCGCTATCTCGACAATGCGGGCAGTTCCTACGGCGGTGGTAGTCTGCTCCTCCCTTGCTCACGCCCGACGTGCGCTTCGAAGGCTGGACGACCGAGACGTGGACGCGCTTCCTCCACCTGTGGAAGCCGCGTGCGACGCCCGAGCGCGAGCCCACGCGGCCGCGAGGCGGGGTCATCGCCATCCACGAGGAAGGCCAGCTGAAGAAGCTGCTCCACACGCACACCGGCCGGCTCGAGCCCCGGGGGCCGTGGCCGATCCCGCTCGAGGAGCTGTGCGAGGCGCACCACGCGAGCTGGGCGCTCTCGGCCCACGCCGGTGCGCTCGAGGACATGATGGAGCGCTTCGGCGCGCGCCTCCGGCGGAGCGACGACCTCACCTCGCAGGCGATGCTCGTCGTCACCATCGTGCGCGAGATGCTCCAGGAGGGGCTCATCGAGCGCTGGCCGAAGCGCCTGCAGGGCGTTCCGCCGCCGAGCGAGGTGATGGTCCGCCGCGCGATCGACTCGGTCTGCCCCGACGGGCACGCCATGGTCCTCGGCCTCTTCCGCGGCGGCGATCTCTGGACCGCGGCCGTCGCGCGGAGGCACGGACCGGGCTTCGACATCCTCGCGGGCCCCGAGGACGCGCGCATCCGCATGGGCGTGCTCTCCGGCGACTGGCGGCGTGACTATCGCCACCTCGCGCGCGCGGTCGAGGAGCAGTACGCGCCGCTCGCGATGGGCTGCTTCGCGGAGGTCGATCGGTTCCGCGAGCTGCAGGTCGACGCCCGCCCCGGCGCCTGGGGCCGCGCGTCGCTCGTGCGCGACGTGATCCTCTCGCCCATGCCCGTTGGCATCCGCCTCGCGCTCGGCGCCGACGGCGCGCGCTTCGCGTTCGAGAGCTTCCGCACGATCGTCGGAAAGAGCGACGCGTTCCACCGCCTCGAGCCGTACATGGCGCGCGCGCGAAAGCGCCTCGGATCGGCCGTCGGCGATCGCGACGTCTCGGGGACGCTCGGATTCGATCCGCTCGCCGCCCTTCGCGCCCTGCTCCGTCGCTAGCTCGTCGCTTCGCGCAGCGCCTCGAGGCGGGCGTTGGCGCGCGCGATCCGGACCGCCGACCCCGTGCGCCTCGCGCACAAGACGAGGTTGTGCGGCGTCACCGTCGGGGCGACGAACTCCTCGATGTCGGTCGCGTACCCCGCGGCCTCGAGCCGGAGCTTGCGCTCCATGTCGACGAGGAGCGCCGTCATGCGCCGGCGGACGACGTCGTCGGCGGCGAACGTCATCTTCGCGACCGCCGCCGCGGCCGCCGCGCGGAAGGCCACGCTCTCGCCGTAGCAGCACGGCGCGACGAGCACGTGCCGCGCTCCGCAGCGGATGGCGCCCTCGATCACGAGGTCGGCGGCGCCGCCGCATGCGTGCAGCGCGACGACGGCGTCCGGCGCATCGGGCCATTCGCCCGCGTCCGCGACGTCCGCATGGCGGATGTCGATCGGCAGCGCGCGGCCGAGCCGGGCCGCCGCCGCGCGACACGCGTCCACCCGCTTCGGGTCGCGCTCGAGGACGGTGAGCCGGCCGATCGGAAGGAGCGCGGCCGCGACGAGCCCGACGCTCGCCTTGCCCGCCGCGGCGTCGACGACGTGCGCGCCCGTCCGGATGCGCGCGAGCAGCGAGAGCAGCCCCGCGAGCTCGCGGCTCTTCTGGTCGTCCTCCTTCCGCAGCGACGCGCCCCGTGCGTCGACGAAGAGGCGCAGGATCTGCTCGCGGATGGCTTCGACCGACGGCGCGCCCACGCCGCCACGCTACTCCGCCGCGTCCGCTCCGTCAGCCGCGATGCGGCGTCATCGAGGCGAGCGCGTCTTTGCAGCGCGCGGCGAACGGTCCGTCCTGCGCGGCTCCGCGCGTGAAGGCCCGCTGCGCCTCCTCGAAGCGACCGAGCGCGCGCAGCGAGCCGCCCAGGTGGTACGCGCGGGCGGCGATCGCGCGCTTCGGTCCGTCGTCGAGGAGCGGAGCGAGCAGCGCGATCGCCTCCTCGTGCCCGCCGGCGAGCGAGAGCGCGACCCCGAGCGTGCCGCGGAGGAACGGGCGCTTCTCGTGCGGGTACGCCGCGCCCTGCGCCTTCGCCTCCTCGATCGCCTGGCGCGCGAGCTCGGCCGCGCGCGCGGGCTCGCCCGCGAGGGCGGTCGCGTAGGCGAGGTTGTTCAAGACGCCGGGCCGCGAGACCTCCGGCAGGAGCGAGCGATCGATCCTCGCGAGCACGTCGCGCGCCTCCGCCCATCGTTCGCGCAGGATGAGCGCCTCGCCGTCGCCCACGAGCTCGGAGACGCGCGTGAGCGGCGTGTCCGGCAGCCCCGCGCGCACGAGGCGACGCAAGCGCAGCGCCTCTTCGTGGTCGCCGCGCTCGAACGCCTCCTTGTACCGCGCGAGCAGGCGTCGCCTCCGATGCAGCGAGAGCGTCGTCGCCCCGGCGAGGCCGACGACCGTCGCGAGCAGGGCGAGCGCGACGAGGAGCGGGCCATTCACCTCCTGCATCATGAGGCGGCGAGGACGACCGTGCCAGGTCGGACCACCGCCGGCGCGTCCGCGGGCATTTTCACATGTACGTTGCCTATGAAAATGCCCGCGCGAGCACCGACGGAGGTCGCGCCGGCCCGCGGATCAGGGAGCGTCGGTGCCGGCGTCGCCAGGGAGCGGCGCGGTCGAGCCGCCGTCGACGAGGCACGTGTCGTTCCGCTCGAGCGCGGCGAGCGCGCGCGCGCAGCGAGGATCGGCGCCGACGTCGCCGGGCGCCGAGACGTCGAAGCCGAACGGATACGGCGCGCACATCGTCGAGACGTAGACCGTGCGCCCGCCGTCCGGCGTCGTGCGCTGCACGAGGCACCGCGGCGAGCACGTGCCCGGAGGATCGCCCTCGACGACCTCGATGCTCGACGTCGTGCCGAGGCAGTCGCGCGCCTCGACGTACAGGCGCCCCGCGTAGACGTGCGTGTTCTCCCCGCACGCGCCGAGCAGGCCGAGCACGAGGAGAGCGCGGTTCACGTCGAGGGCTCGACCACGCGGATGTGCAGCTCCTTCAGCTGCTGCGGCTCCACCTTGTTCGGCGCGTCGGTCATCAGGTCCTGACCCTTCTGGGTCTTGGGGAACGGGATGACGTCGCGCAGCGACTCGGCGCCCGACAGGAGCATCGCGAGGCGGTCCATGCCGATCGCGATGCCGCCGTGCGGGGGCGCGCCGAAGCGGAGCGCGTCGAGGAGGAAGCCGAACTTCTGCCGCGCCTCCTCGTCCTCGATGCCGAGCGCACGGAAGACCTTCGCCTGCACGTCCGGATCGTGGAGGCGGATCGAGCCGCCGCCGATCTCGAAGCCGTTCAGGACGAGGTCGTAGCGGTAGCAGAGGACCTTGCCCGGATCCTTCTCGATGAGCTCGACGCAGTCGTCGTGCGGACGCGTGAACGCGTGGTGCGCGGCCGCCCACTTGTTGGTCTCGTCGTCGTACTCGAACAGCGGCGGGTTCACGACCCAGAGGAACTCGAACTTGCCGCCGTGTCCGACCTCGGGGATGAGGCCCAGGCGCTTCGCGAGGTGGACGCGGAGGTTCGCCATCACCGTCTGGACCATCGCCTCCTTGCCGAACTGGAAGAAGAGGAGGTCGCCGTCCTGGGCGCCCACCGCCGCGTTGACCGCCGCGCGGAGCTCGGGGGTGATGTTCTTGGCGAGCGGCGACTGCGTCCAGTTGCCGTCCTTGTCGATCTTCGCGCGGGCGAGACCCTTCGCCCCCATGCCCTTCACGAAGTCCTCGAGCTTGTCGACCTCGGTGCGCGACAGCTTCGTCGCGTGCTCGGCCGGGATGCGCATCGCCTTCACGATCTCGGTGGGGAGATCGCGGCGGTACTTGCCGCTCGTGAACTTGTCGGCGATGTCCTTCCAGAACGGCACGCCGCCGCCCGCGTGATCGATCACGGGACCGGTGATGTCCGTGTGCGGGAGGCCGAAGCGCAGGTCCGGCTTGTCGTTGCCGTACTTGCCCATCGACTCCTCGAAGGGCATCTGCGGGAAGCGGCCGCTCGGGTACTTCTCCTTCAGATCGATGCCGAGGACGTTCTTCCAGACGGCGAAGATCATGCCCTCCATCGTCGCGAAGACGTCGTCCTGGTTCACGAACGACATCTCGACGTCGATCTGCGTGAACTCGGGCTGGCGATCGAGGCGGAGGGCCTCGTCGCGGAAGCACTTGACGATCTGGAAGTAACGGTCGAAGCCCGCCACCATGTAGAGCTGCTTGAAGAGCTGCGGGCTCTCGGCGAGCGCGAAGAACTTCCCGGCGTTCGTGCGGCTCGGCACGAGGAAGTTGCGCGCGCCGCCAGGCGTGTACTTCACCATGAACGGCGTCTCGAGCTCGAGGAAGCCCTGCGCGTCGAAGTAGCTGCGCACCGTCTGGGCGATGCGGTGGCGCACGCGCAGCGTGCGCTGGAGCGGGGCGCGGCGGAGATCGAGGTAGCGGTACTGGAGGCGCTTCTCCTCGCCGGTGTCGAGCTCGTCGACGATCTCGAACGGCGGCGTCTCCGACTTGTTGAAGACCGTCATCTCGATGGCGTGGACCTCGATCTCGCCGGTCGCGAGCTTCGGGTTCTTCATCGCGCCGCGGCTGAGGACGACGCCGCGGATGCCGATGACCCACTCCGAGCGGACGGCCTGCGCCTGCTCGTACGACTTCTTCGGCAAATCGCCGTGGCCGGACAGGTTCGGGTCGAAGACGATCTGCGTGATGCCGTCGCGATCGCGGAGATCGACGAAGACGCAGCCTCCGTGGTCGCGGTAGCTCGCGACCCAGCCGAAGAGGATGACCTCTTTACCCTCGTCCGAAGCGCGGAGGTCTCCGCAACGATGGGTGCGTTTCAGCTCGTCGATGAAGCGTGCCATTCCAAGTGCCTCGGTTTCTTCTCCAAACGGGGCCCGCCAGGTTAGAGCAAATGGGGAGTGACTTCCACGAAGCTCGCGCCTGCCCCGGCATGCCTGTTCGCGGGGCTCTCCACCGCCGCCCTCGCGGCGGCCGGCGCGCGTGCCGTCGCGCTCGCCGCACACGACGCGGCCGTGGTCCGCGCGGTCGGCGTGGGCACGACCGGCATCTTCCGCACGCTCGATGCCATCGCGGCCGCGCCGTGCCTGCTCCTGCCGGTGGGCACGCGCGCGCTCCGCGCCGGGCTCGCCAGCGCGATCGTGGCGGCGATCTGCGCCGCGATCGCCGTCGCCGTCCTGCGGAGCTTGGTCATCGCGGTCGTGCCTCCCGTCGTCGCCCGCGTCACCGGGACGCGCACCGATGCGCGGGCGTCGCCGCGGCTCCTCGGAGCGGTCGCGGCGGCGGCGGTCCTCACCGCGACGCTCGGTCCGGTCTGGCAGGCGGAGGCGTCCGCGCCCGGCGGTGCGGTGCTCGGCGCGCTCCTCGTGCTCGTCGCGCTCGCGAGCGTCTCCGATCTCCCTCGCGCCGCGCTCGCCCTCGGCCTCGCCGCGAGCTACGAGCCGCTCGCGCTCGCGTCGGCGCTCGCCGTCGTCGCGCCGTTCGCGCTCGACCTGCGTCCGAAGGACAGGGCGGCGACCGTCCATGCGCTCGGCGCCTTCGCGCTCGGGCTCGTGCCGCTCGCGCTCGGTCTCGCGCTCGGTCGCCGCGATCCGTCGATCGCGCTCGTCGGCCCGCCGACGTCGTGGATCGAGCCGCACGGCTCCGTCCCGTCGCTGCTCGCGTTCGCGAAGGACGAGATCGGTCTCCTCCTCCTCGTCGCCGCGGCGATCGGAGGCGCGCTCGCCGCGACCATCCCGGCGGCGCGGCGCATGGTGATCTCGCTCGGCCTCGCGATCGCCGTGGGCGGCGTCTCGCTCGTGCTGCATGCCGGCGGCGCCTCGCTGCTCGTCGCGGTCCTCGCGCTGCATCTGCTCGCGGGCGTCACGCTCGCGGCGGTCGTGGTCGCGATCGCGCGCGCGCCCGTGCCGTTCGCGCAGGCGAGCGCGGCGCTCGTCGTGGTGCTCGAGATGGTCCTGCCCGTCCGCTCGGCGGACGAGTCGCTCACGCGCCGCGAGGCGTCCTTCCCGCGCGCGGCTTCGTGGTGGAGCGAGGTGGCCTGGGCCGACGCCCCGCCGGCGGCCGTCTTGCTGGTCTCGAGCCCCGCGGTGCTGAGACGGATCGCCGCCGCGCGCGCGATCGGCGAGCTGCGCGGCGATCTCGTCGTCGTCCCCGCATTCGATCTGCGGACGCGGCTCGGCGATCGGGCGCTCGCGGCCGAGCCGAAGCTCGCGCCCCTGTACCGCGACGTGGCGCTCGGCTCGCCGCCCGAGGAGCTCTCGTTCGCGCAGGTCGCCGAGCAGCGCGCCGTGCTCGCCTCGTTCGATCCGCGCTGGGACCGCGCGCTCGCTCGCCACCTCGTCCCCACGGGGCTCGTGTCGCGCTTCGAGACCGAGCCTCGAGGCGTCGGCGACCGCCGCCGGGCGCTCGAGGCGTTCACGCCGGGCAAGGAGCGGCTGGTGCGGGTGTCCGTCGCGCGGAAGGACGCGGAGCTCGCCGCGGTGACGGCGTCGCTCCTCCGCGCGCGCGCGATTGCGATGGCCGCGACCGGCGATCGCGAGGTCCTCTCCCGTGCGCTCGACGATCTCCGCCCGTTCGCGCCGGACGACCCCGTCGCCTCTGCGCTCGTCCGCCGGCTCGTCACGACGAAGGGACCGATCGAGGTGCACGACCTCGTGCCCTGAGGTTATGTTCGGCTCGTGCCCGGACCTGCCGTCGAGCGAGGGACGATCCTCGCCTATCGCGTCTTCGATGCCGGCGAGGAGATCGCGCTCGACGTCGCCGAGAAGCTGATCCCGGCGGCGAAGCGCCTCGAGATCGGCGGTCCGCTCGTCGAGGGCCTCGTCATCGCGGTGCGTCCGCTCGAGATCGATCTCGGCATCTGCGAGCTGACCCTGCCCGGTGTGAACCGGAAGACGCGGGCCCGCGCGTCGGCGCGCGTCTTCGACTTCGGTGCGCTCTCCATCCTCTACGAGATCCCGATCGAGCCCGGCACCACGTTCGCCGAGCTCACCCCGATCTGCGACGGCCTCTACGACGCCGTCGAGCTCGATGCGCGCGGCTGCGAGCATCGCGGCGACGTGATCAAGAAGCTCGGCAACAGCGTCCGGAACCCGCACGACTGGATCGAGGCCGAGACGTTCACCATCGTGTTCATCGAGCAGCTGCGCGACGGCGCGTCGGAGGAGCTCACCGCAGGCGACGCGGTCGCGAAGCTGCTCCTCGGCGAGTCCAGCCCGAAGCCGCTGAGCCGCGGCGTGCGCGAGGAGACGCTGAAGAACACGTTCTCGTACCTGGCCGACGACCTCGTGGTCGTCGACTGGAACAGCGCCATCGTCGTGGAGCCGACCGGCTCGCGGGTCGTGTGCCATGTCCTCGAGCTGGCGACCTGTCAGCTCCTCGAGTTCCGCTACTACGACGGCATGGCCGACCGCGAGCTCGAGCGGGTCTACGAGTACGTGCAGCGCGCGCGGCCGCGGCTGATCAAGAGCCCGTTCCGCGCGCTCACGCGCGACGTCCTCCGCCGCTACATGGAGCTCACCGAGTTCACCGAGCGCGTCGACAACGCGATCAAGTGGGTGGGCGACTTCTACCTGGCGCGCGTCTATCTCGGCGCGCTGCGCCGCTTCCGCGTCCCGGAGTGGCGGGAGAGTGTCGAGCAGAAGCTGCAGCTCGTCGCGCGCGCGTACGAGATGCTCAAGGGCGAGGTCGAGGTCTCGCGCGCGCAGCTCCTCGAGCTCACCGTCGTGATCCTCATCGCGTTCGAGATCCTCGCCGCCTTCCAGCGGCACTGACTCCGCTGCCGCGAGTCAGCTGCACTGGCCCGAGACGCAGCGCAGCGAGCCCGGGCACTGCGCGTTCGAGCGGCACCCGTCGACGCACTGGCCGCTCTCGCAGATCATTCCGGCGCCGTCGCCCCCCGGGTTGCACGCGCCGTCGTTCGTGCAGGCGATGCCGCTCCCCTGCCGATCGGACTGCGGCGCGTTCTCCTCGTCGTAGGTCGGCTCGGGCGGGCCGCTCGACTCGTCGAGGATGTCGACGTGGAGCGTGCCGTTGATCGTCGGATCGACCGAGGCGCTCTGGTTCGCGACGCAGATGTCCATGCGCGAGCGTCCCTTGCCGCGGAACGCGCCGCCGGTGTCCACCACGCGGAACACGATCGGGCGGCCGTACTTCGTCTCGAGCTCCTTGATGCGGAGGCGCTGCCCGTACCGGAACGCGGTCGAGTCCATCGCGACCGACACATAGTCCGCGCTGCCGGCGAGGTACTGCTGGAGCGTTCGCAGGCGGACGCCGCGGCGATCGACGAACCCTCCCTCGAGCCGGTTGTTCGCCGGGTAGTAGGCGGTGCCGCGCGAGGTGAACGAGCCGACGACGCGGATCGCGTCCTGGGAGTCACCGGTCTCCTCGCCGCTCGGCTGGGCGGTGCACGCGGCGGCGAGGGCGGCGATCGCGAGGAGCGAGAGGCAGGGAAGGAGCTTCATGGGCGGGCGGGTTCGAACGCGCTGCCAGCGCCGTGCCGTGCGGCCTGCTGCGCAAAACGCGCAAGAAATGGGGGTGATCGGGTAGGCGTGCGTGGGTGAAGCGCGCACCAGGCTCCGGATCGGATCGCCGACGATCCATCAGTCGTGCATGCACCACGCGGCGGTCTCGCTGCAGAGCGGATCGCCCGGATGGCAGCGGCATCCTCGCTCGCCCGCGTCGCGGCCGAAGGCGCGGCGGATCGCGACGCGGCCCATGCGCGTCCGCGTGGTCTTGCATGCCCTGGCGGACGCGTCGTCGACCCCGAGATCGTAGGCCGCCTCGACGCAGAGCTGCACGAGCGCGAGCCCCTCGTCGCGCCATCGCCGCGTCGGTCCGGCGGACACGTCCTCGAACGTGAGCGCGAGCGACGGATCGGTCCGCCACGTGCGAGGGAGCGCGGTGAGGCCGAGCGCATCGAGCCGCGCCGCGAGGTCGAGCGCGCCCTCCGCCCCCGCGAGCGCGGCGGCGATCTTCTCGGCGGGCGACGCGTCCGACGCGTGGAACGCGGCCGCGAACCACCGGCTCGTCGCCTCGGCGGCGAGGTGCACCCGCTCGAACCACGCTGCGGTCATGCCCGCGCCGGCGTCCGCGGTTCGGAGGGCGTCGAGCACGCGCGCACGCGCCGCGCGCGCCTGCGAGAGCGCGTGCGCGTACGGCACGGCGGACGTCTTCGTCGTCGACCACGCGTCGTCGAGCGTCACCGCTGGAACCTCCGAGATCGTGACGTCCGCGTCGGCCTCCTGCGCCTCGTCTCGCCGCTCGGCCGGCGGCTCGACCTGCGCGATCTCGATCGGAGGCGGCGGGGCCGGCGCGGCGACGGGCGCCCGTGGCGCGCACGCCGAGAGCGCGAGCACGAGCTCGAACGACGGGGGCCTCATGCGCGTGATGCCCATCGACCCCTCGAGACACCGCGGGGGCGGGCTGCCTTGGGTACGGCAGTGGTGATACCTTCGCCGCGATGGACGTCGCGACCCTCAGGAAGAAGTTCGACGAGCTCAAGATCCGCAAGGTGAAGGTCGGCGGGTTCGACGTCGATGGCGTCCTGCGCGGCAAGTACATCGCGCTCGACAAGTTCTGGGGCGCGGTCGAGCACGGCTTCGGGTTCTGCGACGTCATCTTCGGCTGGGACGTCGGCGACGTCGTCTACGACAACGCGAAGGTCACCGGCACGCACTCGGGCTACCCGGACACGCACGCGCGCATCGATCTCGACACCTTCCGCGTGCTCCCCGCGGAGCCCGACACCGCGGCGTTCCTCGTCGACTTCGTGAACGACGACGGCTCCGATCACCCCGTCTGCCCGCGCTCGCTCCTCAAGCGCACGATCGCCCGCGCGAAGAAGATGGGCTTCGATGCCACCTTCTCGTGCGAGCTCGAGTTCTGGGTCTTCAAGGAGACGCCCGAGTCGCTCCACCAGAAGGGCTTTCGCGGTCTCACGCCGATCTCGCCGGGCATGTTCGGCTACTCCTGGCTGCGCGAGGAGCAGAACCGGCAGCTCTGCCACGCCATCCTCGACGAGATGGCGGCCTTCGACTGCGCGATCGAGGGCCTCCACACCGAGACGGGCCCCGGCGTCTACGAGGTCGCGATCCGCTACGACGACGTGCTCCGCGCGGCGGACAAGGCGGCGCTCTTCAAGACGCAGATGAAGAGCCTCGCGTCGCGCCTCGGCCTCTCCGTCACCTTCATGGCGAAGTGGAACCACACGCTCCCCGGATCGAGCGGCCACATCCACCAGTCGCTCTGGTCGAACGGGAAGAATGCGTTCCACGAGGACGGCGCCCCGGGCAACCTCAGCGCCGTCGCGCGGCACTACCTCGGCGGTCAGCTCGCGCTCATGCCCGATCTCACCGCGCTCTACTCGCCCACCGTGAACAGCTACAAGCGCTACGTGCCCGGCGTGTGGGCGCCGCTCAATGCGTCGTGGGGCTACGAGAACCGCACCGCGGCGATCCGCGCGATCGCGGGCGGTCCGAGCTCGACGCGCCTCGAGTACCGGCAGACCGCGGCCGACATCAACCCGTACATCGCGATGGCGACGTGCCTCGCAGCGGGGCTCCACGGCATCGAGAAGAAGATCGCGCCGCCGCCGCCCGCGACCGGCGATGCGTCGGGGCCCGACAGCCCGTTCGCGGCCCTCCCGCGCACCCTCAAGGAGGCCACGGCCCGGCTCGAGAAGAGCGAGACGGCGCGCGCGATCCTCGGCGACGCGTTCGTCGACCACTACGTCCGGACGCGCGACTGGGAGGTCCGGCAGTTCGAGCGGGTGGTCACCGAATGGGAGCTCGCCCGCTATTTCGAGACGATCTGAATCGATCTACGCTCCCGGGCGCATGGCCAACTCGCTCGTCACCTGGAGCTTCCCCACCAAGATCGTGTTCGGCGACGGAGCGCTCGCCACGCTCGGCGACCACACCCGCGCGATCGGCGCGAAGCGCGCGCTCGTCGTCTGCGACGCGGGCGTGGTGAAGGTCGGGATCGCGGACAAGGTCCGCAAGGTCCTCGAGGCGGCGAACGTCGCGGCGATGGTCTTCGACAAGGTCGACCCGAACCCCGTCCTGAGGAACGTGACCGATGGCGTCGCCGCATTCCGCTCGCACGGCGCGGACATCATCGTCTCGGTCGGCGGCGGCTCGCCGCTCGACGTCGGCAAGCTCATCGCGCTCAAGACGACCCACGAGCGTCCGCTCGAGGAGTACGACGACGCGATCGGCGGCGACGCGCACATCACGTCGAACGTGCCGCCGATCATCACCATCCCGACGACCGCCGGCACCGGGAGCGAGGTCGGCCGGTCCGGCGTCGTCACGCTCGAGGCCACGGGCCGCAAGACGGTCATCTTCAGCCCGTACCTGATGGCGAGGGTGGCGGTCCTCGATCCCGAGCTCACAGTCTCCATGCCCCCGCGCGTCACCGCGGCGACGGGCTTCGACGCGCTCACGCACTGCATCGAGGCATACCTGGCGCTCGGCGATCACCCGATGGCCGACGGGATCGCCCTCCAGGGCATCGAGCTCTGCGCGAAGCACCTCCCCCGCGCCGTCGAGGCGGGCGCCGATCTCGTCGCGCGCGGCGCGATGATGAAGGCCGCGATGATGGGCGCGGTCGCATTCCAGAAGGGCCTCGGCGTGTGCCACTCCCTCGCGCACCCGCTCTCGAGCGAGAAGAACATGCATCACGGCCTCGCGAACGCGCTCTGCCTTCCGGCGGTCATGGACTTCAACAACGCGGCCGTCCCGGATCGCATCGAGCGCGTCCGGCGCATCGTCGACATGACCGCGACGAGCCTCTCGAACGGCATCCGCACGCTCCGCGAGAAGGTCGGCCTCCCGAACGGCCTCGCCGCCGAGGGGATCACGAAGGCGGACATCCCGAAGCTCGCCGACAAGGCGATCGAGGACGCCTGCCACCGGTCGAACCCGCGCTCGTGCACGCGCGACGACATGGTGAAGCTCTACGAGCTTTCGCTCTGACCTTCAGTCGGACAGCGCGCGCAGGCGGACCTCGCGCACCGTGAGGTCGAAGGACGAGGTCGCGTCGTCGAGCACGACGCCGAAGCGCACGCGCACGTGCTCGCGCGGGTTGAGATCGGAGACGTGCTCGCCGACGACCTTGCCGTCCATCTTCGCGCGCGCCACGCGGGTCTTCGCGTCGAAGTCCACCTCGACCGTGACGACGTCCGAGTCGGCCCAGTGCACCGGCGGATCGAAGCGGACCTGCGCGTCGCGTCCCCAGTGGCCGGAGACCATGCTGGCGAAGGGCTTGTCCTTCTCGTCGTGGAAGCCGGTGTCGAAGAAGCGGAGGTGCGGTCCGCCGAGCGCGCTCGTGATGCCGAGGAAGAACGCGGCGTGGCGCAGCTCGCGGACCTGCACCGTCGCCATCGCCTGCACCGAGCTCAGGGGGAACGAAGGCGTGTCCATCATGAACGCGGCCGACGGGCCGGTGATCCGCGGCGTCGCCTTGCCCGTCGCGACGAGGCCCTGCTTCGTGGGCTCGAGCGAGACCGAGAGGAGGTCGCTCGCGAACGAGTGCACCGCCCAGTGCCGCGGGTCGATGACCTTGCCGTTGAACGGGTCCGTCCAGTCGAGCGCTTGCGCCTCGCCGGCGCGCGGCTCGTAGCGGACCTTCGCGAAGGAGACGTCGACGTCCTGATCGGCCTCTCGCGCGCGCACGCCGAACACGAGGCGCACGGGGATGCCGCCGATCCACTCGGCGAGCACCGAGCCGGTGGGGATGCCGTCGACGAACGCGGCGATGCGGTGGAGCGAGGTGCTCGGGGCGAGCGTGAGCTCGTGCCACTCGCCGGGATCGGCGAACGGGACGCGCGCCTTCTCGTCGAGCTCCTCGCCGGGGAGGCCGCGGCCGCGGATGCCCGGCATGGGGTGGAGCGGATTACCGTCCCACGCGTAGGCGGGCGCGCTGCGATCGTTGCGCAGCCCGTACGCGATGCGCTGCGCGCCCTCGCCGGAGTGATCGGACTCGATGCCGAGCGTGACGTCGTACGCGCCCGCGGTGGCGACCTTGAAGCGCATCGTGATGGTGGCCTCCTCGAGGCTGCGCACGTCGCTCGCGAATTCGAGGCGCGCGCCCGGCGAGGTCTTGCCGGTGACGTGGAGCTCGCCCCCGGAGACCGACCACGCGAGCGCGCCGTCCTTGCGCACCGTGAAATCGCGCTTCACCGCGTCCTCCGAGTCGAACGAGGCCACGTCCGGCAGCGCGCGGTAGCGCTTCGCGGTCGCGATCGACGTCAGGTGCGCGTAGACCACGTAGAACGCGGCGAACGCGAAGACTCCGAGGAGGAGCCAGCCGAGGACGCGCTTCATGCAGGCGCCCTCCTGCCGAGCGACGGCAGATACGCGAGCGCCCACACGGCGAAGAGAGGCACGAGCGACGCGAGCCCGGACAGCCCCATCAGCATGCCGAGGTTGTACGAGGCGTCGCCGCGCGGCGCGATGGAGAAGACGTCCTGGCGGTTGACCGCGACCTCGCCGTTCGCGAGCGCGGTGACGACGATCTGGTAGAGCGGGTTCGCGCGCCACGGATCGCCCTCGGGCACCTGGATGCAGACCGCGGTGCACGCGAGCATGATCGCGATGCTCGGGACGACGAGCGCCCAGACGACCGGGCGCGCGCGGCGGTTCTCCTTCATCAGGAACGCCATCGGCAGGACGAGGTAGGGGAGCATCGGCACGAGGTGGCGCGGGCCCGTGCTGCCGCCGCCGTCCCAGGCGAAGTAGCCGGCGTTGAAGAGGACGTAGCCGAGGACCATGGCCGCACAGAGCCGCAGCTCCGCCTTGCGCTCGCCCGACAGGAGCCAGGCGCGGAAGCCGAGCAGCGAGAGGAGGAGGAACGGGCAGTAGAAGAAGAGCCCGCGGTAGCGGCTCATGAGGCTGCCCCAGAAGCCGACGAGCGTGGGGGCGTTGATGCCGAGCAGGCCGCTCGAGGTGTGCGAGAGGAAGATCGGCTCGGCCATGTACGTGTAGGGCAGCTTCGTCGGGCTGCCGAACGCCCACCACAAGAAGAGCGAGTGGATCGCGAAGGGCGCGATCGCTCCGACCGCGCTCCAGCCGAGGACGCGCACGACCGCGCGTGCGCGCACGTCGGCCGAGAGCACGTAGAGGCCCTGGCAGGCGACGAGGATGCCGGTCGGGTACTCGGTCACCATCGACAGCGCCCAGATCAGGCCGAGCGCGACGAGGCGGCGTGTGGAGTACGTGCGCGTCGAGACCGCGAGCCAGAACGCGCCGAGGACGATCGCCGCGGCGGTCTGGTGGCCGAAGAGGACGGTCGAGAACGGGAACGCGAGGGTGCCGAGGCCGTAGCCGAGCGTGAGGAGATCGGCGTCGCGATCGGCGGCGCCGAAGAGGACGAGCGCGCGGCGGAGCAGCGCGGCGGCGGCGACGCCGGCCGTGACGCTCACCGCGATCACGATCATGTGGAGCCGGGCGCGCTCGGCGGCGCGCGACGCGGCGTCGATGTGAAAGAGGCGATCGAGCGCGTTCATCAGCGCCCAG
>WBZO01002955.1_pt1 | contig 20859 bp, 17 predicted proteins | sample 5204261 | NCBI WGS metagenome assembly WBZO01 (sample SAMN12412400, study PRJNA552823) | activated sludge metagenome | isolation source: activated sludge from anammox sidestream of wastewater treatment plant... | place: USA: North Carolina | collected 2017-09 | reverse complement strand
AGCATAACGCTGTACCTTTATACCATGCCAACAAAAAAAGGGGTATTTACCCGGTAAAGAATATTGGGAAAATGGAAGATATCGTGTTTGTAAAAAATGGAAGTAATAGATAATCCGACGCAACGTCCCGGCTATCACACATGGCTTGGTTGGAGACATTGCTGGGAAGAATACATATTATACCTTAGACGGCATCGGCTTTATTGGTACGCCACAAAAAAGAACAAAGTTGCAGCAGAAAAGAGATTCCATCAAAACCGGGGAAATCATTCGCAGAAAAAAAATGGCTGCTAACAAAAAATCTTTATTGCTTAAAAAGGCTTCTTAATTCTCCGCCTTAGGATTCTTGGCACACGAAACGAAAAAATCTTCTTTAGCAATAAAGGCACTATCTGAAAATAAAGCATCATTTATAAAACCAAAAGAACTTTACAACAGGTCAGGGGAATTGTTTCTCCAATGTTAGTGTTCCAATACTTCTACGCCTCGTATTATAAACTATTAAGCAAACGGGCAATCTGTTTCCTGAACCCCGGAAGTACAACAGTAACAGTATTCCAAAGCAGCACAATATCTACCGCAAAATATCCATGAATGAGCCGGTTACGCATACTTACAGGCTTGTGCCATTCAACTTCGGTATGTTCATTTATAAATGAAGCCGGTAACTGCCCGCAGGCTTCACCAATTACTTCTATATTTCTTTCAACAGCATCCATAACAAGATCAGAAGCAGAAAATTCCTGCAAGGATAACCCTTCTGTATATTTATCTATTTTGGCAATCGCTTCCAAAACATCTTCCAGTAGTATTTTTACAGGTCTTTCAGGCATATACCAATTTATCTTTCAGGTAGTTCCAATGCCTTTCCTTAAGGCTACGCCGTGAAATTAAATCCACTTTAGTTTGGGCAATTTTTTCCAGTTCATCCGCCAATTGAACAAATAATAAAAAATCATCGCTGTTAAAATCAACAAGAATATCTACATCACTTTGCCCGGCAAAATCATTTCGAGTAACCGAACCAAAGAAAGCCAAACTACCCAAAGGGTACTTCTGCTTCAGTAATGGCATCTGGCTTTTAATACTTTCTATAACATCTGTTTGTAGCATGGCATAAAGTTATATCTTTTATTTATACCTACAGTATCTTGCCTTCACTGTAGTGAGTTCATCACTGACAAATATGCGGTTTCCGCCTCGGTTCTTGGCACACGAAACGAAAGAAAACTTTCTTCCCAGCAACGTCTCCTTGCCTGGCTTTGTGCATAAGCAGGGACGTTGCCTGAACAATAGCATAAGGCTGTACCTTTATACCATTCCAACAAAACAAACTATTCCTTATTCGTTTGGCACATTTTTTATCACTTTTACTTGCTATCAATGGCTGCCGCAGATTGAAAAATTGAACGGCTATGATATTATCTACAACTGGTTTGATGTATTGAAAAGCAAAGGACATTTTATTAATGGATATGTCATTATGCCCAATCATGTTCATGCATTAATCAGTTTTGTGGAAACAAATCAGCGTATCAATACTATTATCGGCAATGGAAAAAGATTTATGCTCGCCTGACCGTACGGGCAGGGCCTATGAAATTATAGAACGGTTAAAACAAAATAACGAAACTGAATTGTTGAGCAAACTTGCCGATGGTGTTGAAGATAAAAGAAGCAGAACAATAAGCAGCATGAAATATGGGAGTTATCTTTTGACTGGAAGGATTGCCACAGTAAGGAATTCATTAAACAGAAGCTACTTTACATTTACAACAATCCTTGTGCAGGAAAATGGAATTTATGCAGCAGCCCTGTAGACTATCTGCACAGTTCCGCAAAATTTTATTTATCCGAAGAACAGGGTATTTACCCGGTAAAGAATATTTGGGAAATGGAGGATATTGTGTTTGTAAAAAGTGGAAGTAATAGATAAACTGACGCAACGTCCCGGCTATCACACATGGCTTGGTGGGAGACGTTGCTGGGAAGAAAATGCCCGGAGTGTGTAAGCGATCAGGGGAATACCTTTCAGCAACTGAAATTGCTTGGGGACTTCTCCTCCCATTCTGGTTCCGGCTCCTCCCGCTACTATGACGGCATATTTTTGCATAGCAGTAAATATAAGTAGGAAAATCAAAGCAAAGCCTGTAATCAGAGAGATGTTTTTAGAAATTATTTAGCCCTTATTCAATAAAAAAAGACGATTAACCGTTATTAATGGTTAAGGCCATTAAACCTAACCGATCTTTATATTATTTTTACTTTTCTTCAAAAATCTATTCATAATCACAAGCGAGACCATTGAGTTCCTTTACGATAAAGAAGACCCTGAAACAATCTGACCTTTTCATCATCGCTGCCAACCTGATGCCGGTGATCGGTGTATGGTTCTTAGGGTGGAATGCAACAGAAGTATTCATGGTCTATGCCCTCGAAACAATCATCATAGGCTTCTTCACTCTTTTAAAAATGGGTATAGTGACCCTGGTGCGAAAAACGGACACCTGGTATAATAAAGAAAGCACCCAGGTAGTTTCCGGATTATTTTTCATGATCTTCTTCCTGATACATTACGGAATGTTTGTTGCTATCCAAACAGGGATGTTCATATCTGTTTCCGGAATAGGCAAAGAATTTCATATTGGCTTTTTTGATTTTTTTTTACACTGGCCCTCTTATTTCAGAGGAGACCTGTTGTACATGCTGCTGGGGTTTTTCATCAGTTACGGCTTTGATCTGTACTGGAATTTTATCAGGCCGGGCGCTTACCGTACGGTACCAATGATGTATTTAATGTTCCAGCCTTATGGGAGGATTATTGTGCAACAATTTGTCGTGATCCTGGGAAGTATGTTCTTATTATTCGGAGCCGGGAAAATTTTCATTCTTATTTTCGCAGGTGTTAAAATCTTCTTTGAAGTATTTATTAACTATGAGAGTATTCTAAACAAAGCAATGCAGGAAACAAAAAGCCAATCAGGACAGTAACAGTTCACATTCATTCAGCAGTTTTTCCCTGTCAATCGCCACGGTGCCCACTTCTTCGCACACCAGGCCGCCGGCAATATTGGCCACCTCTGCCATCAGATGAATGTTTTTTGTGGCTGTATAAACCAGTGATGCTACCGCTATCACAGTGTCTCCTGCGCCGGATACATCAGCGATATTTCTGCGGTGTGAAGGGATGAGGCTTGAGCCTGGTCCCTGCTGACAGAAGACACCTTTTTCCGAGAGGGTGATAAAGGAAACCTGGTGATGCAGCATGCTCTCCAGCTCCTTGTGTATCTTTTCCAGCAATGGCTTGTTCACTTCTTCAAATAAAAGGTTCAATGCTTCTTTGACTTCTTTCAGATTGGGTTTGAAAATATCTGCATGCTGATATGAAAAGAAATTTTTCCGCTTCGGATCTATGGAAGTGATGATGCCTGCTTCTTTGCATAAATGTATTGCTTCGCGAATGACCCGTTCTGTCAGTACTCCTTTATTGTAATCTTCAAAGATCATGATATCCGGGTCTTCCGTTTCAATAAAGGATGAAATCTTTTCAAGCAGTGCATTCTCGTCTGCATGTTCGAGATCATGTGTCTCTTCAGAATCCAGGCGCATCATCTGCTGGTTGCGGCTGATGATCCTTGTCTTGTTGGTGGTAACACGCTTCGGGCTTTTTAAAATATAGGATGTGTCGATCTGGTATTCGTTGAATAATTCTTCGAGAAGAAGGCTTTCTGTATCATCGCCCGCCACAGACAAAATGAAAACTTGCGAGCCGAGCGAGTGGCAGTTGAGCGCAACATTTCCCGCACCGCCAATGCGGTATTCTTTATGATCCAGGGAAACTATGGGAACAGGGGCTTCCGGTGAGATCCGGTCAACATTACCCCACATATAGGTATCGAGCATTATGTCGCCGATGACACCTGTCTTCAGCGTGACGAAAGACTCAAATAATTTCTTAAAGTCGGTCATGCTGCAAAATTCGGTGATTTATTTCTTTTGCACCGAAATGGCCACATAATACAGGGGTACACCCAGCAAAACAATTCCCAATCCCCAGAGAGAATAAGTTGGTGAAGCATATACCAGTCCAATACAAAATGCAACCGCCAGGATGATATACATGACAGGTAATACAGGATAGCCAAAAGCTTTATAGGGGCGATCCGCATCAGGCCTCTTTTTTCTTAACACAAAGATGCCGATGATGGTGGCGACATAAAAGATCACCACTACAAATGAGATCATCGTCAGCAGGTCACTGTAACTGCCGCTCAGGCAAAGCAATGAAGCAACGATGCACTGGATCCATAATCCGTATTCAGGAACTGAGAACTTGTTGAGTTCACCCGTCTTTTTAAAGAAAAGGCGGTCTTTTGCCATAGCATAATAAACTCTTGCCCCGGCAAGGATTAACCCGTTATTGCATCCGAAAGTGGATACCATGATCAGCGCAGCGATCACTTTGGTACCGGCATCACCAAAAAATTGCTCTGATGCCACCACGGCAACCCGGTCATTAGGCGCAAAAGCTATTTGCTGAAGCGGGACTGCATTCAGATACATCAGGTTGGTGGCAAGATAAATGACGGTAACGATCAATGTCCCCAGAAACAAGGCCAGGCCAATATTGCGCTTTGGGTTTTTAATTTCACCGGCAATAAAGGTCACATTGTTCCAGGCATCACTGCTGAAAATTGAACCGGTCATTCCTGCTGCAAAGGCGCCGATCAGCACTCCGATAGTAATCGGTTTCCATTCAGTTGCCACTTTCCCTTCACCATTAACGCCAAGATCCTGCATGGCCGTAAAGCCTGTCTGCCAGTTCTCATGCCAGAAACTATGCTTCACCAGTAAAAACCCAAATACCACCAGGCCGAATAATGCCAACAGCTTTGCCGTTGTAAAAGTTGTCTGAATGATCTTCCCGCCCTTAACACCCTTTGTGTTGGTATATGTGAGAAAAACGATCATGGCTATGGCAAGAATCTGTGCTGCAGATATTTTTAAAAACCCGAGATCGGCAATGATATTCCCTTCACCCACTTCAGGTATAAAATAAGCCGTGAATCTTGCGAAAGCCACCCCAACAGCAGCGATCGTTGCAGTCTGAATGACGGCAAAAAGGCTCCACCCGTAAAGAAATCCCGCCAAAGGATTAAAAGCTTCTTTCAGAAAAACGTATTGGCCGCCGGCTTTGGGAAACATGCCGCTTAGTTCGCCATAACTTACGGCTGCTGTGATCGTCATGAATCCTGTAACAACCCACACCATGATCAGCCAACCGGCACTTCCTACATGACGTGTGATATCTGAACTGACAATAAAAATTCCGGATCCGATCATGGACCCGGCAACGATCATAGTGGCATCAACTAATCCGAGTGATTGCTTGAAAGAAGTATGTGAATCAGACATTGCAGTTAGTTTGGAATTCAAGATAAGGCAAAACGGATAAATTCAATTACCGTTGAAAAAAATTATTCGTATTCAGAGAAAACACTTAATGAAGAATTTTGACACCCCGCGGATCAATTATTCTTTGGTTTATACATTTCGTTCAAGCCTTTTACTACATCCCTGGTGATATTATAGATAGTGTCTTTATAATAAAACAAACCCGGTTCGTAAGAAATGATATAAGAATACTTTTTATCCTTATTATAGTCTTTCAGAAAATTCTCGATCTTGGATCTAACGTCTGCCATCTTTCGTGTAACAAGATCATTGTATTCCACGTTAAGAGATTGGCGCCTGTTCTTGATCTGATCCTGCATCCGCATCAGATCCTGAGTAGCCGATTCCGATTGAGATTCTGTCATGGATTGAGCTTTCCCCTGATAGGCATTCGCCTGTTGCTGAAAATTCCGGCTCAACATATCAATCTCACTATTCATGGCATCTTCTTTTTTACTCAGCTCAGCTTTTACGTCTTTTACCATCTGAAAGTTTTTCTCCACAGAATCCATTTCAAAATAGGCAATACGAAAAGAATCAGGGGCAACGATAACATCTTTTCCTTCCGAAGCAGTCAAAAGATCTTCTGAATTTTTTGAAGTGAAATGTAAATAATAAAGATACCCGACCGCTGCAAGTAAAAGCAGGTTGAGTATCCATAAAAAACTCTTCATCCGGATGTTTTTTGCAAGATAAAAATGAAAGTGCAGTGAAGCATACTGATGCAATTTACTTTATGAAAGCCTTAACAACAAAAGGAACACAGTTCAGAATATTGAAGTGTGCACTCCAAATAAAAAAGAAGCGGGGTCTCCACTTCTCTTTTAGTTTTTTTTAATAACCACTCTCTTTTAACCTCAACCTCAAATCTTAACCTCTTTCATTTACTCCTCTTCATCAAAAGCCATTGCTTCTCTCGCTGTTTGCAACAACTCGTATTCTTCCTTACTACCTACAATCATATTTTCGAATTCACGCAAACCGGTTCCGGCCGGGATAGGATGACCTGTGATCACATTTTCCTTCAGCCCCGACATTTCATCAGTTTTACCCTGAATAGCAGCTGAGCTCAGCACTTTTGTGGTTTCCTGGAATGATGCTGCAGAAATCCAGCTAATAACGCCTAAAGAGGCTTTGGTAATACCCAACAAGGTTGGCGCTGAAGTAGCAGGTTGTGCATCACGGAAACTAATCAGTGTTTTGTCGCTCCTGCGTAAAAGCGAATTCTCTTCTCTCAGGTCGCGAAGGCTTACAATTTGTCCGGCACGCAACTTTGTAGAATCACCCGGATCAGTCACCACTTTCTTATCGTAGATGTAATCATTCTCATCAACAAACTCGAATTTATCCACCAGGTCTTCTTCCAGGAATTTTGTATCACCCGGATCCACAATGGACACTTTACGCATCATCTGTCGAACGATCACTTCAATATGCTTGTCGTTGATCTTTACACCCTGCAAACGGTAAACTTCCTGAATTTCATTTACCACATATTCCTGAACGGCAAAAGGTCCTTTGATCGAAAGAATATCGCCGGGAGCAATTTGCCCATCACTTAACGGAGAACCTGCTTTTACAAAATCTCCGTCCTGTGCAAGGATCTGGCGGGTAAGAGGAACAAGATATTTTTTCTGAACTCCATCTTTTGCTTCAATAATGATCTCACGGTTACCTCTCTTTATGGCACCCATAGATACTACTCCATCTATTTCAGAAACTATAGCAGGGTTACTTGGATTTCTGGCTTCAAACAACTCTGTTACACGGGGAAGGCCGCCGGTGATATCTCTTAATTTTCCAAGTACACGTGGAATTTTTACAAGTACCTGCCCGGCTTTCACTTCATCGCCTTCATCCATAATGATATGGCTTCCGGTTGGCAGGTTATAAGATTTTTCCTCTTTTCCGTCAACAACGATCGAAGGTATTTTTGTTTTATCACGTGTCTCTATCACCACTTTCTCCCTGTGACCTGTTTGCTCATCCGCTTCTTCGCGGTAGGTAACACCCTCGATAACATTTTCAAATTTCAATTTACCATTGATCTCTGCTATGATAACATTATTGAACGGATCCCATGTGCATATCAAACCGCCCTTGCTTACTCTCTGGCCATCTTTTACTGCCAGGGTAGCTCCATAAGGAATATTATGAGTACTCAGCAGGCGCTCATTTTTTGTATCAACTATGCGCAATTCCCCGGTACGGCCAATGACCACCTGAACTTTCTCTCCTTCATTATTCTCTATTGAAACGGTACGCAGTCCGTCAAAATGTATTACCCCCTCAAATTTTGCTGTCAATGAAGATTCAACAGCTGCCGAGCCTGCAACACCACCCACGTGGAAGGTACGCAGTGTCAGCTGCGTTCCGGGCTCACCAATTGATTGGGCAGCTATGATGCCGACAGCATCTCCTCTTTGTGTCAGATTACCGGAAGCAAGATTCTTCCCATAACACTTCACACATACTCCGTGTTTGCTTTCACAGGTCAGCACCGAGCGAATCTCAATCGTTTCTATTCCTGCTTCTTCAATTTTCTTTGCCAGTTCCTCGGTGATCTCTTCACCTGCTTCAATGATCAGGTTATCATTATGAGGGTCATATACATCATGCAGCGAAGTGCGCCCCTCGATCCTGTCAGACAAAGGTTCGATCGTATCCTCATTATCTTTCAGTGCAGAAATCGCAATGCCTCTGAGTGTACCGCAATCTTCTTCAGAGATGACCATATCCTGGGCTACGTCCACCAAGCGGCGGGTAAGATAACCTGCATCGGCTGTCTTCAACGCTGTATCGGCAAGACCTTTGCGGGCACCGTGTGTGGAAATAAAATAATCCAATACATTCAATCCGCCTTTAAAGTTGGACAAGATCGGGTTTTCAATGATCTCACTGCCTGTAGAACCGCTCTTTCTCGGTTTTGCCATCAAGCCTCTCATACCGGCAAGCTGTTTGATCTGCTGCTTGGAACCGCGGGCTCCTGAATCCAGCATCATATAAACCGAGTTGAAACCTTGCTTATCATTGCTCAATTCACGAATCAGTGTTTCCGTAATACGAGTGTCCACACGGCTCCAAATATCCACGATCTGGTTGTAACGTTCATTATTGGTGATAAGGCCCATATTATAATTGTCCCAAACCTCATCTACCTCTCCTTTGGCATTTTCCAGCAATTCTTCTTTAATCTCAGGAATGATAAGGTCGTTGATATTAAAGGACAAACCGCCCTGGAAGGCTGTTCGGAATCCTAATTGCTTAATATCATCCAGGAACTTAGCCGTCTTCGGAACATTGGTAATCCTGATAATATCTCCGATGATTTCACGGAGATTTTTCTTTGTAAGCAATGAATTCACAAAGCCGACTTCAACAGGTACATATTGATTGAAAATAACACGGCCTACAGTAGTCTCAATAAGCTTGTGCTCCAATAATCCATCTTCATTTCGGATGTTGGCCTTCACTTTAATGAAAGCGTGAAGATCCACCACATGCTCATTGTACGCAATGATCACTTCATCTGCTGAGTAGAATATCTTGCCTTCTCCTCTAACTTTTTCTGTGTCGGTGCTCTTTTTTCCTTTTGTGATATAATAAAGCCCTAACACCATGTCCTGGGAAGGAAGAGTGATTGGCATTCCGTTTTGCGGATTCAAAATATTATGGGAAGCCAGCATCAGTAACTGTGCTTCCAGTATTGCCGCATTGCTCAATGGGACGTGTACAGCCATCTGGTCGCCATCAAAGTCGGCGTTGAACGCAGTACATACCAAAGGATGCAACTGTATGGCCTTCCCTTCTATCAGTTTAGGCTGAAAAGCCTGAATAGACAAGCGGTGCAGTGTCGGGGCACGGTTCAACATGATCGGATGGCCTTTTAAAATATTTTCAAGGATATCCCAAACCACTGCCTCTTTTTTATCAACCAGCTTTCTGGCGCTTTTTACAGTTTTTACAATCCCCCTCTCAATCAGCTTGCGTATGATGAAAGGTTTAAACAACTCAGCAGCCATATCTTTTGGCAAACCGCATTCATGCAGTTTCAGTTCAGGTCCAACCACTATCACAGAACGGCCTGAATAGTCAACACGCTTACCCAAAAGGTTCTGGCGGAAACGCCCTTGTTTACCTTTCAGAACATCGCTCAAAGATTTCAATGCACGCCCGCCTTCGGCTTTTACCGCATTTGATTTTCTTGAGTTGTCAAACAATGAATCAACAGCTTCCTGCAGCATACGCTTTTCATTACGAAGGATCACCTCAGGCGCTTTGATCTCCAATAATCTTTTCAGACGATTGTTGCGTATAATAACTCTGCGGTAAAGATCATTCAGATCCGAAGAAGCAAAACGACCACCGTCCAGAGGGACTAACGGGCGTAATTCCGGTGGAATTACCGGGATATATTGCATCACCATCCATTCGGGACGGTTTGTTATTCTTGTGTTGGCATCTCTGAAAGCTTCTACAACGCTCAAGCGTTTTAAAGCATCAGCCTTACGTTGCTGAGACGTTTCAGTGGCTGCTGCATTTCTTAAATCAAATGACAACTGGTCCAGGTCTATTCTCGCTAAGAGGTCATGCACTGCTTCAGCTCCCATTTTAGCAATGAACTTATTGGGATCATCATCAGGTAAATATTGGTTCTCCTTCGGAAGAGTGTCCAGAATCTCAAGGTATTCTTCTTCTGTCAGCAGATCACCCATATTTTGTCCTTTATCAACACGGATACCCGGCTGCACCACCACATATCTTTCATAATAGACAATTGTTTCAAGTTTTTTCGAACTCACGCCTAACAGGTACCCGATCTTGTTGGGCAACGATTTGAAATACCAAATATGAACCACCGGCACTACAAGTTTGATATGGCCCATTCTTTCCCGGCGCACTTTTTTCTCGGTCACTTCCACACCACAACGGTCGCATACAATTCCTTTATACCGGATACGCTTATACTTACCGCAAGCGCATTCATAATCTTTTACCGGCCCAAAGATTCTTTCACAGAATAAACCGTCACGCTCGGGTTTATATGTACGATAGTTGATCGTTTCGGGTTTCAGCACCTCCCCATAGCTTCTTTCCAGAATGGTATCGGGTGAAGCCAGTCCGATCGTAATTTTTGAGAATGTTGCTTTAGGACGATTTTCTTTTTTAACTGCCATAATGAAAACCTTGGTTTATTTATTTTGATGGATCATGAGGAAATTATTATTATCCATCAGGATTTTATTTTTTTTATCTAACAAGAGATTTAATCAGATACCTCACAATCCTCTTAAATCTCCCTGATCATACTTTTAATCGAACTTAAGATCCAATCCCAGCCCTCTCAGTTCATGCACCAATACATTAAAGGACTCCGGTACACCGGCTCTTGGCACATTATCACCTTTTACAATTGCTTCATAGGTCTTGGCACGGCCGACAATATCATCAGATTTGATCGTAAGCAATTCCTGGAGAATGTTTGCAGCGCCGTAAGCCTCCAATGCCCATACCTCCATTTCACCAAAACGCTGTCCGCCGAACTGAGCTTTACCTCCCAAAGGCTGTTGGGTGATCAGGCTGTAAGGTCCGATGGAACGGGCGTGCATCTTATCATCTACCATATGGTGTAGTTTGATCATATAGATTACACCAACTGTTGCTTTCTGATGAAAATGCTCACCGGTTTCTCCATCATATAAATATGTGTGGCCGTACATAGGGATGTTTGCCTGCTTACAATAATCGGCTATTTCATCCACTGTGGCTCCGTCGAAGATCGGTGTAGAAAATTTTACTCCCAAATTCTGGCCGGCCCAGCCTAAAACAGTTTCATAGATCTGTCCCAGGTTCATACGGCTTGGCACGCCCAGAGGATTCAATACTATATCAACAGGAGTCCCGTCTTCAAGGAAAGGCATGTCTTCATACCGGACAATCTTGGCAACAATTCCTTTGTTACCATGTCGTCCGGCCATTTTATCTCCCACCTTTAATTTCCGTTTTACTGCCAGATACACTTTTGCAAGTTTCAATACACCTGCAGGAAGCTCATCCCCTATCGAAATATTAAACTTCTCTCTCTTATACCTTCCGAGTTCTTCATTGAATTTGATGTTATAATTATGTAACATCGTATTGATCTGATCATCCACTTTTTTATCTCCCGTCCATCCAAGAGGATTGATATTCTGATAATCGAGTCCGGTAAGATTCTTTACCGTGAACTTGCCCCCTTTCCCGATCTGAACCTCTCCGAAATTGTTTGACACGCCACTGGAAGTATGATCTTTTAACAGCGTAGCCAGCTTATGCAATAGTACCTCTTTAAGATCAGTCTCATTCTTCTCATGCATTTTTTCCAGCTTATCAATGGCTGCCTTTTCTCTGATCTTTGCATTCTTATCTTTCTTGGCTCTCTGGAACAATTTCTTCCCGATCACCACTCCTTCCACTCCGTTCGGAGCTTTCAAAGAAGCATCTTTTGCATCACCGGCCTTATCTCCAAAGATCGCTCTCAGCAATTTCTCTTCCGGCGTAGGATCGCTTTCACCTTTCGGCGTGATCTTACCGATCAGGATATCTCCTTCTTTTACCTGGGCTCCTATGCGGATGATACCGTTCTCATCCAATTCTTTAGTTGCTTCTTCAGAAACATTAGGAATGTCAGGAGTCAATTCTTCTTCTCCCAATTTGGTATCCCGAACTTCCAATTCGTATTCAGATATATGAACTGAAGTAAACAGATCTTCACGGACCACTCTTTCACTGATCACAATAGCATCTTCAAAGTTGTATCCTTTCCAGGGCATGAAGGCCACTTTCAGATTTTTTCCCAATGCAAGTTCCCCGTCTTGTGTAGCGTATCCTTCAGTAAGGAAATCTCCTCTCTTTACCTTCTGCCCTTTTTTAACAGCAGGTTTCAGGTTGATACAGGTTTCCTGGTTTGTCTTAATGAATTTAGTAAGCCTATACACTCTGAGATCATCTTCAAAACTTACCAGTTTTTCCAACTCATCACGGTCATAACGAACATGTATTTCATTGGCATCAACAAATTCCACCACTCCGTTTCCTTCCGCATGAATCTGAATCCTTGCATCTCTTGCGGCTTTTCCTTCAAGGCCTGTACCCACAATAGGTACATCAGGACGAATCAATGGAACAGCCTGACGCTGCATGTTCGATCCCATCAGCGCCCTGTTAGCATCATCATGTTCCAGAAATGGTATCAATGAAGCACTTAATCCAACGATCTGGTTGGGGGCAACATCCATGTATTCGACTTCCGTTTTATCCAGAATGGGAAAATCACCCGTTTGACGGGAAGAAACCTTTTCATTGATGAATTCACCATTGTCATTCAAAGGAGCGCTTGCCTGTGCAATCTTTGCTTCATCTTCTTCTTCTGCACTGAGGAAAGAAAGTTTTTTCATATCAACTTTACCATGATCCACTTTCCTGTAAGGCGTTTCAATGAAACCCATCTCATTGATCTTTGCATGAACGCAAAGAGTGGATATCAAACCGATGTTCGGCCCTTCCGGAGTTTCAATGGTGCAAAGACGGCCATAGTGAGAATAGTGTACGTCACGAACTTCAAATCCTGCTCTTTCACGGCTTAATCCGCCGGGGCCTAAAGCGGAGATACGACGTTTGTGCGTGATCTCGCTTAATGGATTGGTCTGATCCAGGAACTGAGATAACTGGGAAGTGCCAAAGAATGAATTGATCACCGATGAAAGTGTTCTCGCATTGATCAGGTCCACCGGAGTGAATACCTCATTGTCTCGCACATTCATTCTTTCACGGATCGTCCTTGCCATACGTGCAAGCCCTACACCAAACTGAGCATATAACTGCTCTCCTACCGTTCTTACACGACGATTGCTCAGGTGGTCAATATCATCTATCTCGGCTTTACCATTGGTTAGCCGGACAAGATATTTGATGATCTCGATTATATCTTCCTTGGTAAGTGTCTTTTGATCAAGAGGCGCCTCCAGGTTCAATTTACGATTGATCTTATAACGGCCTACTTCGCCAAGATCATACCGCTTGTCGCTGAAAAATAATTTATCAATAATGCCGCGGGCAGTTTCATTATCCGGGGCATCTGCGCCACGTAATTGGCGGTAGATATGCTGAACAGCTTCCAGTTCACTGTTGGAAGTGTCTTTGTTTAGCGTATTATAGATGATCGCAAAATCACCGCCCACATCATCTTTCTGAATGAAAACACTCTTCGCATCCATTTCTGTGATCAGATTGATCGCATCTTCATCCAACACGGTATCCCTTTCAAGTACGATTTCATTCCGTTCGATAGAAACAACTTCACCGGTATCCTCATCCACGAAATCTTCAACCCAGGTTCTCAACACACGGGCAGCAAGTCTTTTCCCGATATATTTTGATAAAGTTTTCTTATCCGCTTTCACTTCATCGGCCATTCCAAATAATTCCAGAATGCTTTTATCGGTTTCATAACCGATAGAACGAAGCAATGTAGTCACCGGAAATTTTTTCTTACGGTCAATGTAAGCATACATCACGTTGTTGATGTCAGTGGCAAATTCCATCCAGGCTCCTTTAAAAGGGATCACCCTTGCAGAATAGATCTTGGTCCCGTTCGGATGAATTGATTGGCCGAAGAATACCCCGGGAGAACGATGAAGTTGTGATACTACCACCCTCTCTGCCCCATTGATCACAAAAGTGCCGCGGGGAGTCATATAGGGTATATTACCCAAAAACACGTCCTGAACGATAGTCTGAAAATCTACGTGTTCTTCGTCATTACAACTTAAGCGCAGTTTTGCTTTAAGCGGAACAGCATAGGTCAACCCGCGTTCCATACATTCTTCAATGGTGTACCGCGGGGGATCGATAAAGTAATCAAGAAATTCAAGAACGAAAATGTTCCGTGTATCAGTGATCGGAAAATTTTCTTTAAAGACTTTAAACAATCCTTCAATATTCCTTTTATCCGGAGTAGTTTCCAGCTGAAAGAATTCTTTAAAAGATTGGAGCTGGACTTCTAAGAGGTCGGGAGCTTCGGCCAAATGCTTGATCTTACCGAAATCCACCCTGTGATTCATTTTTGTTGAAGACATAGACGTTAAAACCGGTTTTAAACGATAAAGGACGTACAAATCACATTCGGACTTTCATTAGCAATTAATAAAAGTCTGTGATTATCAGCTATTTAAACATGATTTGAGACGTCAAAATAATTCTGGCCAAAATAAAGGAACGCAAAGGTAAGAAAATAATATTCACAGCCAAGAAAAGTTTGTCAACAAAAATCCGGCCATATATACCACTAAGTGGCCATTTTTCAGACCCTACGAAGTTGATACATTTATAAAAAATCCCGGCTATATGAAATGGCAGGAATTTATTAAGGATTATCTGACCTTTACCCGGAAAGAAAGGATTGCTATCCTTGCGATCATATTTATTGTTTTACTAGTGGTGTTCTTCCCGAAAGTGATGACTTCTGTACGAAAGACCGAAGCATCGGAAATTGATAGTTCCTGGGTGAATGAAATTAAAAAGCTGGAAATAAAAATACCGGAGGATTCGTCCAGGTTCAGCTCACAGGAAGAAGAAGATGCCGAAAAATATCAGTATGATGTTTCCAGGGCTTATCCGGCTGAAGCAACGCCTGTTTTGTTTTTCTTTGACCCCAACACTCTTTCCGAGGAAGGATGGAAAAAATTAGGCCTTAAAGAAAAAACGATTCGAACACTAAAAAACTATCTGAACAAAGGCGGCCATTTTTACAAACCCGAAGATCTTCAGAAAATTTACGGCCTTCAAGAAAAGGAATATGAAAAGCTTCTCCCATTTATCAGGATAGGAAATGGTGCAAAGCAACATAATGACCCTGTGAGGACCGGTCAACCTGAAAACCGGATTATCGCTGCTGAAAAAAAGAACGCTGCCAAATATTCCGTCATTGACATCAACACTGCTGACACCACCTCTTTTATTTCTCTTCCCGGAATCGGTTCCAAACTGGCTGCAAGAATCGTCAACTTCAGGGAGAAATTAGGGGGCTTCTACTCTATTGATCAGATTGCCGAGACATTTGGTTTACCGGATTCAACTTTCAAAATAATCAAGCCTTTTTTCAAACTGGAAAACACATCGCTGAGAAAAATTAACATCAATACGGCAACGATGGATGAGCTAAAGGCTCATCCTTATATAAAATTCAGTATGGCAAATCCCCTGCTGGCTTACCGGAAGGAACACGGCCCGTTTACAAATCTTGAAGACCTCAAAAAGATCCCTACAATAAGCGAAGAGATTTTTAAAAAAATCGCACCCTATCTCACTATAGAATAAAAAAACTTTCCCGGTAAAGAGAAAGTTTTTCAAATTCTTCAAACCCTTGTTAAGCTAACTAAACTATCTCGACGTCAGCGCCTGCATCTTTCAGCTTGTTAGCCACTTCTTCAGCTTCAGCTTTGGATACTCCTTCTTTTACAGGCTTAGGAGCATTATCAACCAATTCCTTTGCTTCTTTCAGACCAAGGCCGGTAATGTCTTTCACCACTTTCACTACGTTCAATTTAGATGCACCACCGCTTTTCAGTACTACATTGAATGCAGTTTTCTCTTCTGCAACCGCAGCACCGCCACCGTCTCCGGCGCTTACCACTACTGCTGCTGCAGCAGGTTCAATACCATATTCCGTTTTCAGGAAATCTGCTAATTCCTGTACTTCTTTTACTGTTAAGCCAACTAAGCTTTCTGCTAATGCTTTTACGTCTGCCATATGATTTAAATTTTTACCGTTTTCTTTTCTGCCTTCGGGCAGATCCAACGGCCGTTTAAAAAAATTTGTTTATGCCTTTGTTTTATACCATCCGGCCGGGTAGTTATTAATAATAAAAGATCTCAGTTTTATCCTTCTGCCGGAGCAGCTTCCTCTTTCTTTTCTGCATGATTCAATAAAGCGGAAATAACTCTCTTTGCCGGCGATTGCAACAGCCCGATCACTTCGCCAATCAATTCATTCTTCGTTTTGATCTTACTCAAAGCTTCCAATTGATTGTCTCCTGAATAAATATCTCCGTTGATAAATGCAGCTTTCAGTACCGGTCTTTCACCTTTGCTATCCTTACGAAAGGTACTGATGATCAATGCGGGGTCTTTGGGGCTTTCGGAGAACATCAATGCAGTCACATTATTCAACGCATCATATACTCCAGAATAACGCACTTCATCCAACGATTCCAACGCTTTTTTGATCAAAGTGTTTTTAGCTACTCTCATTTCCACCTTTTTATCAAAACAGGCACGGCGCAATTTACCAACCTGCTCAACAGAAAGGGACTCGGTATCGGTAACATAAAAATTATTGTATTGCGAAAATTTTCCTTTCAGCAATTCAATAACTTCTGATTTTTGTTCTTTAGTCATGTTAATTACTTTTTTCACTTAAAGATTTAGTGAGCAAATGCTTTTGTATCTATTAAAATACCCGGACTCATGGAGCTGGCCATACTGATTCCTTTCAGGTAAATCCCTTTGGCAGATGATGGCTTAGCCCTGATGATGGCATTTAATAATTCCTGGCTGTTTTCGGCAATTTTTTCCGGACTGAAACTCACTCTCCCTATGGAAGCATGGACGATTCCGGCTTTATCAACTTTAAAAGCGATCTTGCCCCCTTTCACATCATTAATGGCTGCTGCGACATCGTTGGTCACTGTTCCGGTTTTAGGATTAGGCATCAGGTTTCTGGGGCCAAGTACCTTACCGAGCTTTCCTATCTTGGGCATTACTGAAGGAGTGGCAATAATAACATCCACGTCCACCCATCCTCCTTCGATCTTGGTAACAAATTCGTCAAGGCCCACATAATCTGCCCCGGCATTTTTCGCTTCTTCTTCTTTATCAGGATTACAAAGCACCAAAACTTTTTTTGTCTTTCCGGTGCCATGAGGCAGGTTAACAGTGCCTCTGATAGACTGATCTGCTTTCTTCGGATCCACACCCAGACGAATATGCAAATCAACTGAAGCATCAAATTTGCAGGTTGTAATTTGTTTCACCAGCGCAGAAGCATCTTTAAGAGAATACTCTTTTTTATCTTCTACCCTGGAATTTGCAACCTTTCTTTTTTTGCTGATGAATGACATCGTAATTCTTTTTTGGATATACAATTAGTTTTCCCACGGAGCTTTTCCTTCTACAGTCAGTCCTATACTGCGGGCAGTGCCTGCTACCATTTTCATGGCGCTTTCGATAGTGAAACAATTCAGGTCAGGCATTTTGTCTTTCGCAATCACCTCCACTTGCTCCCAGGTTACTTTGCCTACTTTGTTCCGGTTACTTTCTTTTGAACCTTTTTGAATTTTCGCAGCTTCCATCAATTGAATGGACGCCGGAGGGGTTTTGATCACAAAATCAAAACTCTTATCTGAATAAACAGTAATAATAACAGGGAGTACTTTGCCCATTTTATCCTGCGTACGGGCATTGAATTGTTTGCAGAATTCCATGATATTAACACCCTTGGAACCCAATGCAGGACCGATTGGAGGTGCAGGGCTTGCCTGGCCACCTTTACACTGGACTTTTACATATCCAGAAATTTCTTTTGCCATTTTATTCGATTTATTGGTTCAAACGTCTCGCCGAAGCGGACTCCCAAATTCATCCGTTTACCGCCTAAGTCTTTCGCAAAGGCAGTTCCACTTACTTTATAAATTCAGTGGGTTTTAAAGAACTAATTGGGGGTGCAAAGATAAGGGGAATACGGTGATTTAAAAAAGCTTTTAAAAAAAATAGCCGGAAATGCATCCACAATCTTTCAGAAATGAAAAAGCCATCATGAAGATGGCTAAAATTGATTCTTATTACGTACTCCGGGCGGTTAGCTGATCTTTTCTACCTGCATATAATTCAGCTCTACCGGAGTAGATCGGCCAAATATCTTTACCGTCACTTTTAATTTTTTCTTTTCATCGTTTACTTCTTCGATCACACCGTTGAAATCATTGAACGGGCCTTCGATTATCTTGATAGTTTCACCAATGATAAAAGGCTCTACCATACTCACCCCTCCGGCCTCTGCCATTTCATCCATCTTTCCGAGCATTTTATTTACTTCCGCTTTTCTAAGAGCTATAGGGTTGTCTTTCCCCAAAAAATGAATGACGTTATTGGTATGCTTAATTGTTTCTCTGAGATCATCATTCAGCTTACCTTCAGAGATTTCAATCATCACATACCCCGGATAATAGTTCCTTTCCCGCATCACTTTCTTGCCGTTCTGCACCTTATATACTTTTTCTACCGGTAAAAAGACCTGCTTTACAATTTCACCCCATCCACCCCGGGAAATTTCTTTATCCAGGTATTCCTTAACCTTACGCTCTTTTCCGCTGACAACACGGAGCACATACCATTTTGTCTCCTGTTGTTGTACATTTTCCTCATTGTTGCCTGCTTCCATTTCAGAATAATTGATTATAAACAAATTTTAAAATGTCTCCAGCAATTACATCCATGATCCAGATGATGGCAGTTATGATCAGGGTAGCTGCCAAGGTGATCATAGTTGACTGTTGTAATTGTGCCCAGTTTGGCCAGGTCACTTTTTCCATAAGCTCCTTATAGGAGTCTTTAAAAAGCCTTGTAATTTTATCCATACTGTTATGAATTAGCACGGGCAGAGAGATTCGAACTCCCATCAACGGTTTTGGAGACCGCTATTCTGCCATTGAACTATGCCCGTATCGCCTACATTTTCGTTTAAAGAACTCTAACAAAATCACTATCGGTACAAATTCCGGTTGTTTCACATTTCTTAAATTCAAATAATAATTTAAGGCCGAAAAATCCGAAACTATCGCCTTAAGAAATCAAAAGCTATCCGCCAAATGGCGGACAGCTTTCAGATCATTGATTATTACAAAGATATAAAATCATTTGTAACATTCCGGCTCAAACTGTAAAACCCAGTTTCAGCTTCTTATTTTATAATTTCAGTCACCTGACCAGCGCCCACCGTACGGCCGCCTTCACGAATCGCAAATTTCAAACCTTTCTCCATAGCAATAGGCATAATCAACTTTACGGTAAGGGAAGTATTATCACCGGGCATCACCATTTCAGTACCTGCAGGTAATTCCACTTCGCCGGTTACGTCAGTTGTACGGAAGTAAAACTGAGGACGGTATTTATTAAAGAACGGAGTATGACGTCCACCTTCTTCTTTGCTCAAAACGTAAACTTCTCCTTTAAATTCAGTATGTGGAGTAATGGAACCGGGCTTACATATAACCATACCGCGGCGGATATCTTTTTTCTCAATCCCACGGAGTAATAATCCTGCATTATCGCCTGCTTCTCCTTCTTCCAGTAATTTACGGAACATCTCAACTCCGGTCACTGTTGAATTAAGCGGTTGAGGTATCAGACCAACGATCTCAACGGGTTCGCCTACTTTAATTCTTCCTCTTTCAATTCTACCAGTTGCAACAGTTCCGCGACCTGTGATAGAGAATACGTCTTCTACAGACATAAGGAAAGGCTGATCAATCGGACGAGGAGGAAGAGGAATGTAGCTATCCACTGCATCCATTAATTCATCAATTGCTTTTACCCATTTTTCTTCTCCGGCTAAAGCACCGGTAGCAGAGCCTCTGATTATTGGTGTATTGGCACCATCAAATCCATAGAACGTTAGCAGATCACGGATCTCCATCTCTACCAGGTCCAGAAGCTCGGGATCATCCACCAGGTCAACTTTATTCATAAAGACCACCATGCGGGGAACACCAACCTGACGGGCAAGAAGAATGTGCTCTTTAGTCTGCGGCATGGGGCCATCGGTAGCAGCTACCACCAGAATTGCGCCATCCATCTGAGCAGCACCTGTGATCATGTTTTTAACATAGTCAGCGTGACCGGGGCAATCCACGTGGGCATAGTGGCGGCTTGCTGTCTGATATTCCACATGCGCTGTATTAATGGTGATACCACGTTCCTTTTCTTCAGGAGCAGCATCGATCTCATCATACTTTTTTGCTTCAGCCATACCTCTTTTTGCCAGAATAGAAGTAATCGCTGCGGTCAAAGTGGTTTTACCGTGGTCGATGTGACCAATCGTACCAACATTAAGGTGAGGTTTATCCCTCTTAAAGGTCTCTTTTGACATATTATCTCTTTTTTGTTGTGTGTTTTATCAATAATTGTTTGCTCTTTATAAAATAGTTTCCGGCTTTTACCGAAATAATTCCTTCAATTAATTTTCTTATACCCTAAAGAACTTGTTTTTTAAGCTTCTGAGCCGTTAATGGGAATTGAACCCATGACCTTCCCGATTCCATCGGGATGCTCTGTCCCGGCTGTTTCAACTTTCAAATATCTTCTGAGCCG
>WBZO01002954.1_pt1 | contig 20865 bp, 22 predicted proteins | sample 5204261 | NCBI WGS metagenome assembly WBZO01 (sample SAMN12412400, study PRJNA552823) | activated sludge metagenome | isolation source: activated sludge from anammox sidestream of wastewater treatment plant... | place: USA: North Carolina | collected 2017-09 | reverse complement strand
GACTGCCACTGGCCGTGCTCGATCAGCGCCGTGGCGAGCGCCAGCTGCGGCACCGATCCGAAGGCATTGGCCTTGAGCAGGCCGACCCCGCTGTCGCGGCCGAGCCACGGCCGATCACCGATCATCGTCCGTGTCCGCCCCAGGGGCCCGGTCGCGTGCGAGAATCCGCAGCGACCGTCCGGCCCACCCGAGCCGACCCACCGGAGACCCGACCCATGCCCGACACCGCCGGCGAGTCTCCCACGCTCCACGTCTCGCGCCATCCCGCGGTGCTCCACAAGCTGGCGCTCCTGCGCGCCAAGGACACCGAGCCCAAGAAGTTCCGGGAGCTGGTGCGCGAGATCAGCTGGCTGGTGGGCTACGAGGCGCTGGCGGACGCCCGACTCACGACGCTGGCGGTGGACACCCCGCTGGAAACGACCCAGGGCCACCGACTGGCCGACCGCATCGGCTTGATCCCCATCCTGCGGGCCGGCCTGGGCATGGTCGACGCGATGCTGGAGCTGATGCCCACGGCACAGGTCTGGCACCTGGGCCTGTTCCGCGACGAGCGCACCCTGCGGCCGGTCGAGTACTACAACAAGCTGCCGGACGAGGCGACCGTGGACCTGTGCCTCATCCTGGACCCGATGCTGGCGACCGGCGGCTCGGCGTCCGCGGCCATCTCCGTGCTCAAGGACTGGGGCGCCACGAACATCAAGCTCATCAACCTCATCGCGGCGCCGGAGGGCGTGCGCACGGTCGTCGCGGCCCACCCGGACGTGCACATCCACGTCGCGGCCCTAGACCGCGCGCTCAACGAGAAGGGCTACATCACCCCCGGCCTGGGCGACGCCGGCGACCGCCAGTTCGGCACCGGCCACAGCTGACATCACGACATCGCAAGATGTTGCAGGAACGTACCATTACCGAATGTTCCATCCGTGCTACAGTACGTAACGTAGCAAGAACGCTACAGCCGCACGGAGCGAACGGTGATGGCAGGTCTGACGTCCCGCGAGATCAGCAGCGCCATCCGAGCGCGCCGCTTGGAACGTGCCCTGAGCCAGGCACAGCTGGCTGAACTGGCCAACGTCTCCCGTCACTTCATCATCCGCCTCGAGCACGGACAGGACGGAGCGAGCCTGGACGTCGTGCTTCGCATCCTGGCGACCCTCGGCCTCGAGCTCACGTTCGCCGACGCCCACGCGACGTCGGTGCATCGGGACGCGACCGACGAGGCCGACCTCGATGCCTTGCTCAGGGCCCATGCGAAATGAGCCGGGCGCTCCACGTCCTGCTTGACAAGACCCCGGTCGGGATACTGGAGCGCGAGTCCCGGGGGTCCGTACGGTTCGAGTACGACGCGGCCTACCAGGCCCGACCGGGCGCCACTCCCCTGTCCGTCGCGATGCCCGTGGCCATCAGGTCGCACACCGACGCGACCGTCCGGCCCTGGATCGACAACCTCCTTCCGGACAACCCCGACGTGCTGACGCGCTGGCGACGGCAGTTCGGGGCGTCGTCCACGGAGGCGTTCGACCTGCTTGCCACACCCGTCGGCGAGGACTGCGCGGGGGCCGTGAGATTCGTCCGTGAGCAACGGGTTCCGGCCGTGATGGACGACGACGGGGACATCGAGTGGCTGGACGAGGACGACATCGCCGCGCGCCTGCGGGAGCTGCGAACCGATGAGACCGACTGGCTCGGGGAGCGCGTCCGATCCGGGCACCACCGGGTCGGGCAGTTCAGCCTCGCTGGCCGCCAGCGCAAGACGGCGCTCCACCACGACGGCGAGCGCTGGGGCGTGCCGTCGGGGCCGATCCCCACGACGCACATCCTCAAGCCGCCGATCGAGCACACGGAGGACGGCACGCTGTACGAGCAAGAGGTGAACGAACACCTCTGTCTCACCGCCGCGCGCGAGGCCGGCCTCGTCGCGGCGAGATCGCAGGTGCTCACCTTCGGCTCAGAGCGGGCGATCGTGGTGACCAGGTACGACCGGCTGTCCACCGAAGGTGGGTGGCGCCGGGTCCACCAGGAGGATCTCTGCCAAGCCCTGTCCGTGGAGCCGAGGCGCAAGTACCAAAGCGACGGTGGCCCCACGCCGAGTCGGATCGCGCAGCTGCTGCGTGGCGTGGCCGCCCCGGTCAGCGCCGAATCGGAGGTCACCCGGTTCGCGGACGCGCTCGCGTGGAACTGGATCGTCGGCGGCAACGATGCCCACGCCAAGAACTACTCGCTCCTCCTCCAAGGGCGGCAGGTCCGCCTCGCACCGCTCTACGACATCACGTCGTCATTGGTCTACTGGCCCGAACGCAAGGTCGACCTCGCGATGAAGCTCGGCGACGACTACGCACTGTTCAACCACCGGAACCCATGGACGAAGGCCGCGGCCACACTTGGCCTTGACGACGCCCGGCTGCACGATCGTGTCCTGCAGCTGTGCGCCGCTGCCCCTGACGCATTCGCCGCCGCGGCGGCGGCCACCGAAGTGGTCGCTCTGGGCGGCTACCTACCCACTCGACTGACCGACGCTGTGGCCGTTCGCGCCGCGGACTGCCTGCGGCTGCTCGAGTACGGCAACCGCCAGGGCTTCCCTGCGGGCTGACCCGGGCGCCAGAGATGCGGGGCAGGACCGGCGGCCGTCCAAGCAGGCATGCCGGTGGGTACAGTAGGCGGACTCCCTGTCCGCGACGACACACCTTGAGGGCTCGTCCATGCTGACCGGCCAACTGCGATCCCAGGTCGACAAGATCTGGGACGCCTTCTGGTCCGGCGGCATCTCCAACCCCCCTCGAGGTGATCGAGCAGATCACCTACCTGCTCTTCCTGCGCCGACTCGACGACCTCGAGACGCTCGAGGAGAACAAGGCCGCACGTCTGGGCGAGCCGATGACCCGGGGTTCCGCAGCTCACGCTCACGCGTGTATCTATGGGCATGCTCCCGCCAGGGACGCGCGCGGGCAGGGGATGACGGGGGTCAGGCGGTCCGGGCGGCCGGGGTGGGCGTGAGGCCCAGGACGCGCGGCGGCTCGGCGATCGACAGCGCCTTGAGCAGGGTCGCCTGACGAGGCGTGGTCTCGGTCCGCTGGAGGACCTCGCCGGCGGGACCCTCGAGGCGCACGAGATGCAGCTTCTCCATCTCGCGGCGCACGTTGCGCCAGGTCTCGTCGGTGCCGGTCTCGGCAATCCGGATGAGCGGCAGGGACAGCCAGCACAACAGCACGTGGGCGCGGATGCGCTCCTCCTTGCGGTGGTGCACGGGACGCAGGTCGAGCGTCGTCTTCATGTCCCGCCACGCGCGCTCGACCTCAAGCAGCTGCTTGTAGCCGAGCGCCACGTCCTCGGCGCTGAGCGTGGGGTCCGAGGTGCGCAGCAGGAACTTCCCGTCCAGGTGGGCCTCGGCGTCCACGGCGGCCCGGTCGACCCGCAGCAGACCACCCTTCGTGACCCGCAGGAACCGGGCGAGGCCCGGCCTCGCGCGCACCCTGCACGCGATCGCGTCACGGGCCTTCGTGGCCAGCTCGTCGGATCCGGCGACCAGCGTCTCCAGCTGCTCGATCAGCTGGCCCCGGACCAGCGCGTCGCGCTCGGCCTCATCGGGGTTGCGGCAGATGACGAACCGGTCGCGCATGGTGCCGTCGTCGATGACCACCTCCTTGACCTCGAGGTTGCCGGCCACCCTGTGGTAGCGGCCCTGCCTCGCGAGCGCGGCCTTCGCCTCGGCGCTCTCGCCGCGGAGCCTCTCGCCCAGGATGTAGTGGTCGCCCGCGCGCTGGAGGTGGCGCCGGTTCTCCGCGGAGTCGAAGCCCCGGTCCCCGACCCACACGATGCGGCCCAGCCGCCATGCCCGCAGGTCCGCCCTGGCCTGGCGGATGAGCGCCTGGTCGTTGGCGTTGCCGGGCCAGGTCCAGACCCGGATGGGGATGCCCGTGCGCGTGACCGCGAGCCCGATGACCACCTGGGGCAGGTCGGGCCGATGGTCCTTGCTGTGGCCGTGCGTCCGGAAGCCCCTCGGCGCCCCCTCGGACGGCGGGTCCGCCCCGTCGGTCTCGAAGTACGTGGAGGTGGTGTCGAAGAACAGCAGGTCGACCTCGAGGTCGAGCAGCGTGGCCGTCGACCAGAAGACGGCCTCGGCGACCTCCGCCTCGACCTCCAGCAGCCAGTCCATCGCCCGGTAGCATTGACAGCCGGAGCTGCGGAAGTCCGGTCATGCGTCGCCCCGGCGCGCCGGCGCGCCGTTGAGCGTTGTCCAGCCGTTGACACGGCGTTGATGTTCTCGGTGGAGCATGGGGCGTCATGGAGACGGACCGCATGCTCGCGCCCGGCACCGCATGACGGAGCTGACACGCCAGCCCCTGCTGCAACAGCGGCTGGCGGCGCTCGTCGGGCGGGCGGGCGACCTGTCCCGCGTGCTGCACCGATCGGCCGTGGTCGCAGGCAGGCCTGACGGCGGCGCGCAGCCTGCCTCAGCGCCCGGCGCGCCGGCGCGGCCGGACAGGTGCGGCCGGTCGCCCGGCACGCGCCACTGCCACCCCGATCCCCGCGACCGCGGGCTTCGATGTCGCCTTGGTGGCGATCCTGCGCGACGAGGCGGCGTACGTCGAGGAGTGGCTGGCCCACCACCTGGCCCTCGGTGTCCAGCACGCGTTCCTGTACGACAACGACAGCACGGACGACCTGCGGGGCGTGCTGCGCCGCGCCCAGGCGCACGGAATCGTCACGCTCATCGACTGGCCTAGGCGGGGTCGCCAGTTCGATGCGTACCTGCACGCGGTCCGGATGTTCGGCCCGGCGTGTGCCTGGACGGCCTTCGTCGATCTCGACGAGTTCATCGTGCCCCACCAGGATCCGGATATCCCGTCGATGCTTGCGCGACTGGACGGCGCTGACCAGGTCCAGCTCGCGGTCCGCGAGTTCGCGTTCTCGGGTCACCGCACCCCGCCGGACGACCTGGTCACCGCCAGCTACACGACCGCGCATCGGCGCGTGCCGCGCTACGCGGAGCCCGAGACGGTCCGGGTCAAGTGCATCGCACGCCCGGCCGCCATCCTGGAGGCGCGGGTCCACACCTGCCGTACGCTGCACGGCAGGACCGTGGACGCCACCGGCCGACCGGTTCCCGAGGTCTCCGAGGTGGTGGACCCGCAGGTCGATCCCTTCGCGGTCGCCCAGGTCAACCACTACTACACCAAGTCGTGGTCGGAGTGGGAACAGAAGCGCAAGCGGGGCAGCGCCTCGGGCAGAATCACCCGCCCTGAGGTGCCCTTCGATCTGCCCGGCGGGACGCAGGACCTGGCGGCACTGCGCCATGTGGCCGGGACACGGGCCATGCTGGCGTCCCTGCGAGCCCTGGATCCCGATCCGTTCCGTTACGGCAGCCGGCTGGCCATCCCCTTGCGGCCGCACGACGGGTTCGGTCCGGACGCGGCGCGTGCGCTGGGTAATCACCTGGCCGGTCTGCCGGAGCCCAGCCCGAATGTCGCGCGTCGCGTGCCGGGCCTGCCGGATGGTCGCGGTGCGGTCGCGCGCAGCGATGGCCCGCCGGCCGCCGGCGAGCTCGCAACATCGGTCCACGTGGCGGTGTTCGTGGAGCGCCTCCGGGCGCGCGTCGCCTGGACGCTGCCGGAGAGCGGCGATCCAGGCCATGGGGTGAGTGGCCCGGCATGGCCGCTCGTGCTGGATACCCAGGAAGGATCGACAGCGCGCTGCCAGGCGATCGTGTTCGGTGCCGTCGTGGACGGTCCGGTGAGCCTGCGCATCGACGCGTCGCCGGCCGCGACCGCGCCACCTCGGACCGCCGTGGTCCGACTGGCCGAGGCCGGTGGCTACCTGGGCATCGTCCAGGTGGACCCGGACCCCGCGTGTGTGGAGCGCGTGTCCCTCTCGGTGGAAGCGGGCCCGAGCACGTCGGGCGTCACGTTGACGGACCTGGTCCTGCTCACGTATGCCTGACGCCGACGCCGGGCGGGCGGGCGGACGGACGTCGGTCGTGATCGTGCCGCATCTCCGGTCGAACCCGTACCAGGAGCTGCTGGCCGTGGCACTGAACCAGCGCGGCGTCCGCGCACGCCTCGAGGAGGGACGTGGCGCACGCCTGTCGATCGTGCGTGCGTGGCTGCGGGCCGGCGCGCCGCGCGTCCTCCATCTCCACTGGACGCACCACTTCCTGGAGCGGGGCGGTGGGCTGGGAGCCTTGGAGGCTCGGACGTTCCTGGCGCAGCTCGACGTGCTTCGGGCGCTCGGGGTGCGCGTCGTGTGGACCCTCCACAACCTGGAGGGCCATGAATCCGACGACGGCAGCGGCGGTGTCGATGCTGCCACCCGGTACCGGCGCCATCGGGCCTTGGTCCAGCGGTGCCACACGGTCATCGCCCACTGCAGTGCGGCGGTGCACCTCGCATCCGCCGCCTATGGACTGGGACCTGCCGAGCGCTCGCGGTTCCGGGTCATCCCCCACGGCAGCTACGAGGGGGTGTACCCGGACTGGCTCGACCGGGGCCCGGCCAAGGAGCGGCTGAAGCTTGGCGCCGATACCACCGTGTTCCTCGCCCTCGGTGCCATCCGAGACTACAAGGGCCTCGATGCGCTGGTGCGGGCGTTCCGCGGCCTGGACGCTCCGGCGGCACGGCTGGTGATCGCGGGCAAGCCGCGCGGCAAGCCGATCGTGGAGCAGCTCCAGCGCCTCGCGGGCGGCGATCCGCGCATCCGGCTGCGGTTCGGGCGGGTCCCGGACGAGGAGATCGCGACCCACCTCCGCGCCGCGGATGTGGCCGTGCTGCCCTACGCCCGGATCCTGACCTCCGGTTCCGCGGCGCTTGCGATGGGCTTCGGGGTGCCGGTGATCGCTCCCAGGCTGGGCTGCCTGCCAACCATGGTGCCGGACGAAGCGGGGTTGCTGTACGACCCGGACGCCGGACGCGCTGGCATCCACGCTCCGCCAGGCGCTGACGGTCGACCCTGCCGAGATGGGCGTCCACGCCGCGGCGGCGATGGAACGCCGGCGCTGGCCCACGATCGTGATCCCCACCATCGCCGCCTACCGGCGCAGCCGGTCGCGGACGGTGGACCGGGATCCCGACCGGGGACGGTGACGGTCGCCCCCGGAGCGGATCAGTCGAGGGCAGATGCCGAGTCGACCGCCGCGGACGGAGCCGGTGCCGAGGCATCGGTCGGACCCGCGGCCGGGCGTCGTGTCCGTCTCGGGCGTGCCGGCGCCGGCGTCATGGCTCCGGCCGGCGTCCCGGCCTGGTCCACCAGCTCGACCGTGGGCGCATCTGCGGCCCGTTCCGCCCGCTCCGCGGCGGTCGTCGCGGCACCCGCGGCCACGCGACTGGCCAGCTCGTCCGCCAGCGCCTCCAGCGCCTCCACGCGGGCCTGGGCCTTGTCGCGCTTCGCACGCGCCCGATCCAGCGACGCGATCACGCGCTCCAGCCGCTTGCAATCACCCTTGGTGCTGCGGCCGACCCCGTCGGACGCGGCCTGCCCCTTCGACTTCCGGCCCATGCGGGCGCCTCCCTGCCGTTGCCCATCGTCCGACCCCTCGCCGACGGCGCGAGGCCAGTGTGACAGGCACACCCCGCTAACCGACCGTTGACATAACACCAACGGCCCGTTGACCGCTGGCACCCAGCGTCCCGCCATGGCGTTCTCCCGCCGAGCCACCCCGGCCTCCCCGGGCCGCCGGCCCTCCGCGACGCAGGCACCCGATCCGCCCGTGCTCGTGGTCCTGGACGGCCGGCCCGACCGGCTGGCGCCGATCGAGGGCATCGCGGTCCGACACGTAGACAGCCCGGCGGGCTTGGACGTGGAACTGCGCGCGCTGTGGCGCGGGGTCGTGCTCATCGTGCGGCCCCCTGCGACCGGGGCGGAGATCGAGCGGACGGCGAGGGTCCGCACCCGACGCATAGGGCTCCGCGCGCTGTTCCTGAACGACCCGTCCGACGCGCCCGGCCGGCTGGCGGCGTTGACGCTCGGCTTCGACGAGGCCATGCCGGTCACAGTCGACCCCGACGAGCTGATCGGGCGCGTCACGCTCCTGGCCCAGCGAACGCTGGACGACCTGCGCGATCGCCTCCCGGTGGGGGTGGGCGTGGAATTGGACCTCACGGCACGCGCGCTCCGCCGTGACGGGAAGCTGGTCCACCTGCGGCCGATGGAGTTCCGGCTGCTGGAGGAGCTGGCGCGCAACGCCGGCCGGCCGGTCCCCCGCCGCACGCTCCTGCGCCGCGTCTGGGGCGCCGAGGACCGCGACGGGTCGCGCACCGTGGACGTCCACATGCGCTGGCTGCGCGCCAAGGTGGAGCCGGAACCCGACCGGCCGGTGCACCTGCTCACCGTGCGCGGCGTGGGCTATCAGCTCGAGCTCGGCCGCGAGACAGCTTCTGGTGCCCCGGATGAGCCGGTGGCAGGTCGGCGGGACCCTTAACGCGCCGTTAACCGGCCACCAACCGGGTGTTGACGCGCCCGGACGACGCTCCCCATGCCCATCGGAGGCATCCCGCCCGGCCAGCCGGGCCTCAGGAGGATCGAACCCAGATGATCCAGCAGACCCGCAGGCGGTCCGCGCTCGTCGCTACCTCGCTGCTCACCGTCGCCCTCGTGGGCGGCAGCACGGCCGTCTCTGCCCAGGATGCGGCGTGGCCCGAGCCCGCCACAGGGCTCTCGGGCACCATCATCATCGCCGGCTCCTCGACTGTCGCGCCCATCTCGCTCGCGGTCACCGAGGACTTCGCGGAGCTCAATCCCGACCTGTACTACGAGGTCGGCGATCAGGGCACGGGTGCCGGTTTCAGCGACTACTTCTGCGCCGGCACGGCGGACATCGCCGATGCGTCTCGGGCCATCCGCGAGGCAGAGGTCGAAGCGTGCACCGCGGCCGGGGTCACCTTCACGGAGCTCAAGGTCGCCTATGACGGCCTGGCCGTGATCACCAGCCCCGAGAACCCCATCGAGTGCCTCACCACCGCAGACCTATATGCCCTCATGGGCCCCGAGTCCGACGCGGTCGCCAACTGGCAGGACGCCCAGGCGCTGGCGACGGAGCTCGGTTCCGCCACCGTGTTCCCCGAGGCCGCGCTCCAGATCACGGCCCCCGGTGACGAGTCCGGCACGTACGACTCGTTCATCGAGCTGGTGATGGCCGACTTCATCGAGGCGCGTGGGGTCGTGGACGACGCCGGCGAGCCGGTCGAAAGTCTCCGGGCCCCCGGCAGCATCTACGTCGCCTCGCCCAACGACAACGTCATCATCGAGGGTGTGTCAGGCTTCCCGACCAGCCTCGGGTTCGTCGGCCTCTACTACGCGGAGGAGAACGCCGACCGCGTCAAGGTCCTGGGCGTCGATGCGGGCGAGGGCTGCGTCGTGCCGGATGCGACCACCGTCTCGGACGGCACGTATCCCATCGCGCGGCCGCTGTTCATCTACCCCAACACGGCCAAGCTCGCGGAGAACGCGATCCTGTCGCCCTTCGTCGACTACTACCTGTCGGATGCCGGCATCGCCAATGTGACCGAGGTCGGCTACGTGGCGCTGCCCGCCGAGGAGCTTGCGGCGACCCGCGCCGCATGGCTCGCCGCCACGGGTCGATAAGCCTCCTACCTTCCACGCGCCGAGGGCCGGCCGACCCCTCCCGGCCCTCGGCGCGGTTCCCGTTCCCACCACACGCAGGGAGCCATGACCAGCGCCGCACCCACCGGACCACTCCGGATCGAGGATCTCCGGGGCAGCACGCGCCGCCGCCAGCGCGAGGGCGTCATCCGCGGACTGTTCTTTGCCGCGGCCGCCCTCGCGGTCGTCATCTCGGGCCTCATCGTGTTGTCGTTGGGGTTCGAGGCGTTCGTGTTCCTGACCAAGATCGAGCTGGGTGACCTCATCGCCGGGTCATGGCAGCCGCGGTCGGGGAACTACGACATCACGACGCTCATCGCGGGCACCACGGTCATCGCGGCGATCGCCATGCTCATCGCCACGCCGCTGGGCCTTGGCGCCGCGATCTACCTTGCCGAGTACGCCAGCCCGAGGCTGCGGGCGTGGCTCAAGCCGATCCTCGAGATCCTGGCGGCCATCCCGAGCGTCGTGCTGGGGTTCTTCGCGCTCACGGTCATCAGCCCCACGGTCATCGACGCCGTGTGCCCAGGATCCACGCCGTTGTTCACGATGGCGGCGGCCGGCGTCGCGGTGGGCATCCTGATCACGCCCCTGGTCGCCTCGATCTCCGAGGACGCGATGTACGCGGTCCCGAACTCGCTGCGCGAGGCGAGCTACGGCCTCGGCGCCCGCAAGCGGACCACGAGCGTGCGCGTGGTGGCACCAGCGGCCACCTCAGGCATCGTCGCGGCGCTCATCGTCGGGTTCTCGCGGGCGCTGGGCGAGACCATGATCGTGGCCATCGTGGCAGGCGGCGTGGGTGGCGCGGTGATCAACCTCAACCCCTGCCTACCGGGCCAGACCATGACCGCGGCCATGACTGCGCTCGCCATCGGCTCGGATCAGGTCCAGGGCGGCACGCCGTTCGCAAGCCTGTTCTTCGTGGGCCTGTTGCTGTTCGTGCTCACCCTGGCGATGAACCTGGTCAGCGAGCGCTTCGTGCGCCGGAGCCGGAAGGGACGCATCTGATGGCCACGACCGGACGCCTCGTCGGCATGAGCGCCCAACGGGAGACCGTGGAAGCGGTGCGACGTGCCCTGGAAGGGAAGCGCGACCCAGGCAGCATCGCCTTCGAGCTGTTCCTGGTGAGCTCGCTGGTCATCTCGCTGGTCGTGCTCCTGTGGCTCCTGGCGGACATCTTCGTGCGCTCCATGCCCGTCTGGGAGACCAGCGGGTTGGGCGACTTCATGGGCCGCAACCTGTCCTCCAACCCCGAACGCGCGGGCATCGCCCAGGGCATCTGGGGCTCGCTCACGCTCATCGCCATCACGGCCGTGCTGGCCATCCCCACGGGGATCGCCGCAGCCGTCTACCTGGAGGAGTACGCGCGCGACACGTTCGCCACGCGGACCCTGAACACCGTGGTGCGCAACCTCGCCGGCGTGCCGGCGGTTGTCTACGGCATCCTCGGCCTGGCCCTGTTCGTCCTGGTGCTGGGCCCCGTGACCGGCGGCGAGACGCTCATCGCAGGCGGCCTGACGCTGACCGTGGTGGTCCTGCCCATCGTCATCATCACCGCCGCGGAGGCGTTGCGCGCGGTCCCGGCCAGCATCCGGGAGGCGGGCTACGGCGTGGGTGCCACCAAGTGGGAGGTCACTCGATCCCACGTCCTGCCGTACGCGGCCCCGGGCATCCTGACGGGCATCATCCTCACACTCGCGCGCGCGTTCGGGGAGACCGCGCCGCTGCTGCTGGTGGGCGCAGCGGCCGCCGGCTTCGGCTCGCCGGCGAGCGCGTCCGTCCTGGAGCGTCTGACCGGCCCATACACCTCGCTGCCGACCATCATCTTCGGCTGGGCGCGCTTGCCCCAGCAGGAGTTCAAGGCGTTGACCGCCGCGGCCATCGTGGTCCTGCTGGTGGTCATCATCGTCATCAATGCCATCGCCATCATCCTCAGGAACCGCTATGCACGAAGGTGGTGACCCCGTGACCGTCCAGACCCCGACCGCTCCTCCGGCGGTGGCCCGCCCCGTCGTGCCGAGCGGCCCGAGCTCAGCGGGTGACCCGGCAGTGAGCAAGGCGGGCGCGGCTGGCCAGGAGGTCGTGTTCCAACTCAAGGACGTGAGCTGCTTCTACGGCTCGTTCCGGGCGGTGCGCAACATCGACCTGGAGATCCCGGGCAACCGGATCACGGCGCTCATCGGGCCGTCCGGCTGTGGCAAGTCCACGTTGCTGCGGTCCATCAACCGCATGAATGACCTGGTGCCCTCGTTCCATGCCACGGGCGAGCTGCTGTATCACGGCGTCAACCTGTACGACGCCCGTGTGGATGCGGTGGAGGTCCGCCGGCGCATCGGCATGGTGTTCCAGAAGCCGAACCCGTTCCCCAAGTCGATCTACGACAACATCGCCTTCGGGCCCCGGGTCGCGGGCTACAAGGGGAACATGGACGAGCTGGTGGAGGGAAGTCTCCGCCGGGCCGCCATCTGGGACGAGGTCAAGGACAAGCTCAAGCAGCCCGGCACCGCGCTGTCGGGCGGCCAGCAGCAGCGGCTGTGCATCGCCCGGGCCATCGCCGTCCAGCCGGACGTGATCCTGATGGATGAGCCGTGCTCCGCCCTGGACCCGGTCGCCACGCTCAAGATCGAGGAGCTGATGTTCGAGCTCCGCGAGCAGTACACGATCGTGATCGTGACCCACAACATGCAGCAGGCCGCGCGCGCGTCCGACGTCACGGTGTTCCTGACGATGGGCGACGATCGAGCCGGCTACATGGTTGAGCACGGCCCGACCGGCGAGATCTTCACGAACCCCAAGCACCATCTGACCGAGGACTACGTGTCCGGTCGGTTCGGCTGAGAGGACGCGACATGGACAACGACGACCGCAATCTCGAGGCTCTGGTCAGCCCTGATGGCGCGCAGGCCGGGCTGGTCGACCGCACGACCACGGAGCCACCGCCGGGGCAGGTGGTGCACACCGTGCCGGGCTGGCGGAACCGTGACCCGCTCGACCGCGAGGAGCGAGAGATCAAGGACAACGTGCTGCGCCTGGGCAGCATGGTCAGCGACCAGGTGCTGCGCGCCATCGACGCGCTGGAGAAGCACGACGCGATGCTCGCCCTGGGCGTGATCGCGGGCGATGGCCGTCTGAACGAGGCGCAACGACTCATCACCGCCCTGGTCGCCAGGACCATCGCGACCCAGCAGCCCGTCGCGCGCGACCTGCGCTTCATGCTCGCCCTGGACCACGTCGCCTACGACCTGGAGCGCATGGGTGACCACGCGTCGTCCGTGGCCAAGCAGGCGCGCAAGCTGGCGCCACTGCCCAACGTGGGCTCCAACGGGCACCTCTCGGAGATGGGCCGCCTCGTGGCCCAGATGATCAGGGACGTGCTACGGGCGCTGGTGGACGTGGACGAGCAGGCCGCGCGTGAGGTCGCCGCACGCGACGATGAGATGGACCGCCTCTACCACGCGACGTTCGACCAGATGCTGGACGCGATGCGGGCGGACCCGAGCAACGTGGACGGAGGTGCGCGCGTGCTGTTCGCGGCGCACTACCTGGAACGCATCGGCGACCGGGTGACGAACATCGCGGAGGACGTGGTGTTCCTGGCCACCGGGGAGACGGAGGATCTCAACGGCTGATGGACGGGGCGGCATCGACCCACCGGGACGAGGAGCCGCACCGCCACCGCCGGCTCATCCTCGCCAGACCGGGAGACGCCGTCGGCCGGCGCGCCTGGTCTGGGACCGTCGAATCGCGGCGGCTGTCGGACAAGGGCCGGCGCCACGTGGCCCGGCTGGGCCGGTTCCTGGCCGGGCGGGACGTGGATGTGACCACGATCGGCAGCGGCACGGATGAGCGCGACCGGGAGACGGCGGACATCCTCGGTGCCAGCCTCGGCTGCCAGGTGATGGTGGACAGCCGGCTGCGCACCGGCCTGCGGCTGCCGGGCCTGGGAGAGGTGCTGGACGACCTGGCCCTGCGTGACGACCGGCCGGTGGAACGACAGCGGCTGCTGCTGGTCGTCCATGAGCCGGTGGCGTCGATGTTGCTGGTGCTGCTCACCGACAGCCCGGGCGTGGACCTCGCGTCCGGCGGGGCGGCGTCACTGCGGCTGCACGGGCCCGTGGGGCCGGGGTGCGCGAGCGTCGGCTGGCTGGTGGTGCCGTCGATGCTGCGCGGACTCAAGGGCGCGGGCTCGCGGCGCAAGGCCGAGGCGTCGCCCGCGCCGGTCACGACCGAGGCTGCGGCCGAGGAACGGGAGGCGGTGCCGGTCTGAGGCGGCCGCGGGGTATGCTCCGCGGCCCATGGCCGACCGCACCGAGCTTGCCTCGATCCATCTCCTGCGGCACGCGCACGCGGGGGATAGCACGACCTGGGAGGGTCCGGATGCCCTCCGGCCGCTGACCAAGCGCGGCAGGCGGCAGGCGGACCGCTTGGGCAGGTTCCTCCTCGTGGGTGGGGTGCGGCCCGACGCCATCGTGACCAGCCCCAAGGTGCGCGCACGCCAGACGGCGGACATCGTCGCGGAGCACCTGGGGATGTCGGTCGAGGAGGATCCGCGGCTGGGTGACGGCTACGACCTGGCCCACCTGGAGGCGATCGCGCGCTCGACCGGGGTCCGGGCTCCGATGCTGGTCGGGCACGACCCGGACCTGTCGTTCGCGCTGGCCGGGCTGTGCGGGGGTGGCGGCCTGGCCATGCGCAAGGGGTCGTTGGCCACGTTGGACGTCCGGCTGCCGCTGCGATCAGGTTCGGGGATGCTGCGCTGGCTCGTGCCGCCGGACCTGCTCGGCGACGACTGACCGTTCCGCGCGGGCGGCCGCCACGCAGCGGGGTGGTTGCCGGTTGGCGGGTTCGACGCCGCCGACCGCCAGCCAGCAGTGGCCATGGTGATAAGCGGGTGCGGCAGGTCGGCGGACACGACATGGTCCTCGATCCACGCTCGCGATCGACACCTGGACCGGCCCCCGATCTCGGCCGTCGCGCCTACCAGCACGCGGGTTGCTGACTGGCGGGTCGCCGCGATGGAGCCGCCACCCAGCAGGTGATTGCTGCGCGGCGGGTCAGGGGCTGGTCCGTTGGCACTGGCCGCGCGCTACTCCATCGGTGGGATGGGACCCGGCAGGATCACCGCCTCGAACGACTCGCCGCCGGTCTCCTGCAGCAGGATCGCGCTGAGTCCCTCGTACGCGCCACTGCCCGTGAGGTGGGTGGCACCCCGCCACGTGAAGCCGGGCTGCGTGATGGGCATCACGAAGGTCCCCGACCAGGACCCCGCGTCGTTGGTGATGGTGGACGTCCCCCAGACCACGCCGACCGAGCCCGGATGGATGTCCCGGTCGAAGGTCGAGGTCATCTCTCCCGCTGATATAACCCGGTGTAGGGGTCGATGATGGCACCGACCTCCACGGGGAGACCGGCGCCTCGCTATCCGGCAGATGACCGTTGCGACTAGAGTCCGGCCCCCGACGCTCGGTCGTGAACGGTGATCGGGATCCTGCGGCGATGACCGGTGATGGGACCCATCAGCAGACGTCGGCCGGGACGAGCGGGCACCCTTGGGTGGTCCGCCGAAGGAGGGTGCCCGCATGACGACGGTCGGCATAGACATCGGAGGGCGGCGCCATGCGGTGGCCCGCTGCCGGACCGGGCAGACCCGGGCGGACCGGGAGATCCTGCGCGTGAGCCAGGACCGGGCGGGTTTCTCCGCGCTCGACGCATGGCTCGGTCGGCAGCCGGACCCGGTGACCCTGGTGACCATGGAGTCCTCGGGCCACTACTGGATGCCGCTCGCCTCGCACCTGGCACGACGGGGAATCCCGGTGGCCCTCGTCAACCCGCTCGCGGCGAGATACTTCGCCAAGAGCCGCCTGGGCCGCACCAAGTCGGACCCGGCGGATGCCCGGAGCCTCGCCGAGATGGCCATGCGTGACGCGCCCGTGGTGCGCGATCCCTTCGCCGGGGTGGAGCTGCGCCAGGCGGCGAGGTTCGCGATGACCCTGGTGACCGAGCAGGCGCGGGTGTGCCAGCGCCTCCACCGGCTCGTGGAGCTGGGCTTTCCGGAGCTCCTGGAGGTGTTCGACGACCCCACCTGCCTCACCGCGCGCGAGGTGCTGCGCCTGGCACCCACCGCCGAGGCCGCATGGCGCCGCCGGACGGGCACCCTCGCCGATGCCAACAAGGGGCCGGGTCATCGTCGCCTGGGTGACACGAAGGCGGAGCGCCTGCGTCATCTCGCCGCCGACTCCATCGCCGTTCCCGAGCTGGCGACCGAGGTGGCCTTCGAGGTCGACCTGCTGCTCGACCAGTTCGACCTGCTCGAGCGTCAGATCGAGGCCGCGGAGGCCCACGTGGCGACACTGCTCGACGGCGAGCTGGCCCGCCGCCTCCAGACCATCCCGGGCGTGGGTCCGGCGACCTGTGCGGTGCTCATCGCCGAGATCGGGGACATCGGCAGGTTCGAGTCCTTCGACCAGCTGCTCGCCTATGCCGGGGTCCATCCCGCCGAGCGCAGCTCAGGCCGGAAGGGGGCGAACCCGGAGACCGCCTGGCGGATGTCCAAGGCGGGCAACGCCCACCTCCGTGCCGCGGTGTACCGCATCGCGGTCGTCGGCACCGTCCACAACCCGGTCATCGCCGCCCACTACGCTCGGAAGCGTGAGGCCGGCAAGAGCAAGATGAACGCCATCGGCCATTGCATGCGCAAGGCCCTCGGCATCGTCTGGGGCGTCTGGCGCAACGGCGCCGACTTCGACCCCGCCTGGGGATCAGGGACTTGACAAGACCGTATGGGATCTGATCGCGGGTCAGACGCCTCGACGGTGACGCCGGTCCACGTCTCGCCGCCCCGGTAGCGGGTGACCCCGTCGTCGGTGGTCATCGTGGCGACGACGGTCTGGTCGCCATCGAAGATGTAGCGGCCGGTCACGTGGGCGGCGGCCATGGGATCGGGTGCCGGGGACTGGGCGGCGGCGCCCAGGGTGGTGGCGGCCAGGAGAATCGACACTGCGAGGGCGGCGCCGATGATGCGAGAGGGATGCACGGTGAGGTCTCCATTGCGAGGGTTCACGACGGTGGATCGGCCGCGCTCACGCCATGAACGCGACCCCGCTAGCCGTCCGAGGCGGAGGGAAGGATCACGTGGACGTCGCCGGGTCGCTGGACCTGCATGTCGCCTTCCCAGGTCGCGACCCAGAGCTCACCGTGTGGGCCGGCGGCCATGTCCCGGACGCAGGTCCCGGGGAGGTGATGCGTCCAGGTCGAGCCGACCACCCGGGCGACCCCGTCGCACCCCTCGGGAAAGACGTGGCGGCGGCCTCCGCGTTCATCGGGGAGGTTGACCCTGAACCACACCGCCCCATCGGACGCCACGATCGGTGGCAGCATGTCTTCCGACCAGTACTCGGTCACATCGGGAAGCTCGACCATCGCCGTCGTCCAGCTCCCGTCGGCGAACCTTCCGATCCGCGTCTCGCCGTCGTGCTGGCCGACGTTCCGATCCACGATGACCCAGGAGCCATCCGGACCATCGGCGATCCAGTACCCGTCGAACGGCGTGGGAGCGACGGCCCACGAGGACCCGTCGAACCGCACCAAGACCTCGCGCGGTTCGAGCGAGCCCACGTTGGCGGTCACCCAGAGCGACCCGTCGGCGGTGGCGACGAGGCCCGGGGCGTACATGCCTGGCCTCGCGCGGAGGTCGTCCGGCCACCCGCTGAGGTCCACGTCCACCCAGCGATCCCCGTCGAGCCGCACGACCCCGTAGCCCGGGGGCTGGCTCGGGTCCGGCCGGGTTCCCCAGACCGAGCCATCAGGGTCGACCGTGAACGAGTCGATCGGCCGACCCGGGTGGTCCAGCCATCCCTCGCTCCGGAAGGACCGAACCGGCATGGCACCGAAGTTGCCACGCGACCAGACCGATCCGTCCGGTCCAACGGTGAGCCCGGTCCGGCCGCGACTCGGTTCCGGGTCGGCGATACCCGGCTCGCGCAGCCGGAACAGGCCGCCGAGCCCGTTCATCCAGACCGCTCCATCACGCCCGACCGCGATCTCGATCACGCCGAGCGTCGCCAGCTCGTGCCCGGCGTCGTCGCGAACGACGCGGTGCACGCCGGGTGCGACCTCCTCCGTCTCCAGTCCGGCCAGGGGATCGCCTGGCGGGAGCGACGGCCCCGGACCGCCCGCGACGAAGACCGCGCCGGCCCCCACGATCGCCAGCGCCATCGCGCCGGCCAGCGGCATCGCGACGCGCGACGGTCGGACACGTGGCAACGTCCTGGCGCCACCGTGGTGGCCAGAGGTCGGCGCCACGCCCTCCGCCCCGGAGCCGGGCCCGATCCAGTCTGCGGTCAGTCGGGCGGACAGGGCGGACTTCGGCCGCCTGTCGCGCGTGGCGGACGCTACCGCGTCCCCCAGCCGCGCAGGGGGCGGAGCGGCGGCCTCCTCCTCGAACCAGTCCCGGAGCCGTCGGTCCGTGCCGTTCATGCCAGTGCCTCCCGCGCCGCGGGTGTCGCCCGGTCGTCCGCGTCCAGCGCCGCGCGCATGGCGACCGTGGCGCGGTTGAGTCGGGACTTGTAGGTGCCCTGGGGGATGCCGGCCACAGCCGCCGCGTCGGCGTCCGGAAGGCCCAGGTAGTGATGCAGGACCAGCACGACGCGGTGCTCCGGCGACAGCCGGCGGAACGCTCGCTCGATCGTGACGCGGTGCACCACGCCGGGAGCGGGATCCGGGCCGGTGGTCCGCGTCCCGGTCGCGCGCAGCTTGGCGACGGACCGGCCTCGGTCACGGCGGGCGGAGCGCCGGCACGCTTGACCAGCAACCGCTGAAGCCAGGCATCGAATCGGTCCGGGTCCCGCACCGCACGGATGTGGAGCCAGGCGGCCATGCGTGCCTCCTGCACGGCATCCGCGGCTTGGTCGTCGCTGCGCAGGATCAGGCGGGCGATGCGGTGCAAGGAGGCGATGGACCCGGCGACGAGCGCCGTGAACGCGTCGTGGTCGCCTTCCTTCGCCTTGAGCACGAGATCTCGCCGCACTGGCATCGCCTCGGGTCGGCCGGCCTGGGTGGCCGTGTCGCGATGATGAGTCACCAGGGGGGGTGGTTTCGTTCCATCTGCGGACTCGATCAATTGTGCTGACCGTGGACCATAGGTCCGGGCCGTCGCGCTGGCGACCGTCATATGAGCGTTGCGGCGCGCCGTGCGTCCGATCCAGGCGTCGCCGACCGCCATCTGTGCGTGCCACGGACGGTGGACGGGTGGTACTCGCCAAGTGATCCGGGCCGTGCGCGACTGACGGCTCGCGAGGCGAAATCGGAGTGGGAACCACGCTCGGCCGTGCCGGGCGTGACCCGCGGCCGGCGACAGCCGGCCGGATACGGTCCGCACGACGCACATCTGCCCAGGCGCCCGCCGTGGCACGCCCGCACGGCCGTCCCCGCCTACCCGCCGAGCGGCAGGCTCACCCGGAACGTGGCGCCGTGGCCCTCCTCCGACTCGACCCAGATGCGGCCGCCGTGGCTCTCCACGATGTGCCGCGCGATGGACAACCCAAGGCCCGTGCCGCCCCCCGCCCGCGGGCGCGCGCGGTCCACCTTGTAGAACCGCTCGAAGATGCGCGTCTGGTCGGCGCGCGGCACGCCCGGTCCCTCGTCCGTGACCGACAGCAGCAGCTCGCGCTCCCCGGCGTCCGCGCGCACGACCACGGATCGCCCGGGCGGTGAGAACTTGAGCGCGTTGTGCAGCAGGTTCACCAGCACCTGGCCCAACCGGTCAGCGTCGCCGTGGACCACCAAGGCATCGCGCTCCGGCGGCAGCTCCGCCACCAGGAAGACCCCCTGCCGCTCGGCGAAGGCGCGCATCCGAGCGATGGAGCCCGTCACTAGCCCGGCGACCGGCACGTCGTCCAGGTGGAGCTGGGTCGTGGCCTGCTCGATGCGCGACAGGTCCAGCAGCTCGTTGACCATCTGGACCAAGTGGCCGGTCTCGACATCGATGGTCGCCACCCGCTCCCGCAGGCGCGCCGGCACGTCCAAGGTGTCCAGCTCGTCCAGCACGCGCTCGGTCAGCAGCCGGATGGTCGTCAGCGGCGTCCGCAGCTCGTGGGACAGGTTGTCGATGAACTCCGCCCGGATGCGTTGCAGCCGGCGAAGCTCCGTCACGTCCTCCAGCGCCACCAGGATCGTGCCGCCTGCCGCCCATCGGACGCGGATGACCAGGCGGCGACCCTCGAGCCCATCGACCTCGAGCTGCCGCGATCCGCCGTCCAGGCAGCTCGCGATCGCCTCCTCCACCCGATGGTCCAGGAACGCCTCCATGACCGAGCCCCCGATCAGGCGGCCGGGCGTTCGCACCAGCAGCCCGTGGGCGGCGTCGTTGGCGTCGACGACGGTCAGGCCGGGGTCGACCCGGACCAGGCCCAGGCCCAGCTGGTCGGCCAGTCGGGTCAGGTCGTCGGAGACGTCGGGCATTGGTAGTCAGGGGCGCGGTGTCCGCGGAGCGGACCCGTCTCCCCATCCCCCGTTCGAACCGTGCGTGCGGTTCTCCCGCACACGGCTCACCGATGGTCTTCGAACCATGCTACGCGACCCCCGGATATCGGACGGTCCCACGGAGACGATGAAGGCCGTGGCCCTCGAACCATGCACGGGTCCACTCACGCGACCGACCGGCGCGCAGATGCCGTCCGTGGCGCTTGACGAGCAAGCCCCGCAGGCGGTCGACCACGTACCCATCCATCGCGTTGAACACGCGGGCGGCGTTGCCCGTCCGGAAGTAGCCTCCCCACCCGCGGAGGACGGGGTTCAGCTGCCCGATGACCTCGCGGATGTCCGCGTGGCACCGGGACCGGACGGTCAGGGCGCGCCCCCTCGCCCGGAGCCGCTTCTGCGACCGCTGGCTCGGCCACCGATGGAGGTAGTGGCGGCGGATGCCGCGCTCCAGCAGCGGACCCGAGACGCGGGCGTGGAAGTGGCAGCCGAGGAAGTCGAACCCCTGCCGACCCTCGTCGAGATCGACCACCCCCGTCTTGTCGGGGTGCGTCTCGAGCCCGAGCCCGGACAGGAGGTCCCCGACCTTGACGAGCGCCGCCTCGGCCTGCGCCCGGGACCGGCAGAGCACGACGAGGTCATCCGCATAGCGGACGAGCACCCCGTCGGCCTCCGCCTCCCAGCGCCGGTCGAGCTCGTGCAGCACGATGTTGGCGAGCAGCGGGGAGATGACCCCGCCCTGGGGCGTGCCGGCGAGCGTCTCGCCGACCCGTCCCTCCGCCATGACGCCGGCCTCCA
>WBZO01002953.1_pt1 | contig 20872 bp, 19 predicted proteins | sample 5204261 | NCBI WGS metagenome assembly WBZO01 (sample SAMN12412400, study PRJNA552823) | activated sludge metagenome | isolation source: activated sludge from anammox sidestream of wastewater treatment plant... | place: USA: North Carolina | collected 2017-09 | reverse complement strand
TCTCTATCATCAGATTATACGGCAAATGAGCGAAACGACCGCCTTGCTGCGGCAAGCTTCGCAATAAGCAGAGGCGCATCGTCTATTGCCCATATATTTCGTGTAGCTGTTATGAAGCCAACAAAAACACGACCACATTACAACAACCCCACCACGGCAGCTCCTCATAATTCATCTAACATTGTCGCCACACGCTCATCGTAGGGTAGGGGGCCTGCCTGGCTATTCAGCGCGTCTTTAGGCGACACGTCCAGATTATCCAGCCATTCTGTCACAACTTGAACACCTAAAATCGGAGCATAGATATTACGAGTCGTCGTAACATCCGCATGACCCAGGAACTCCTGTACGACTTCCAACGGCATGCCTGCTCGCAGCAGTTGTGTCGCGCGGTAATGCCTGAAATCATGAGCGGAAAGGCCTTCGTGTAGGTTCATTGCTTTCACCGCTCGTTTCACAACGTTATGGACCGTTGTGATGCTCAATCGGGCACTGGTTGAATTGCGACTGTGGGAAACGAAAAGGGCCGGATTCATATCCCGACGTTCAGACAGATAAGCTGCCACGGCTTCGCGGGCATAGCTGCGAATATGCAGTGTCCGCCCTTTATTGCCTTTCCCAACAATGGTGGCATATTCAGCTCGACCATTGCCTACATTGGCTCGGTTCAACGATACGACTTCTGATATACGAGCCGCGGTTGAATAAAGCATTCGCACAATAGCTCGATTGCGGAGGAGGGATAAGCGACGATTGTAGCGATCATTCTCCGGGGGTAGGGGCAGCGCATCATAGTACGCGATAATCTTCGGTACGTCCTGGCGCGCCAAATCAAGGTCAATAACGTTCTCAGCCTGATTACGCTCGATTTGTCGCCGTGCCATCTGGCGCTGAAGTTTTCCCAATTGGACCGCCTCAGGCAATTTATCATAGCCATCCAGGAAATTAAGATATCCGATGACGGACGCCATATAAGTCGTCACGGTAGATCGAGCTCGATTAGCCACCAGCCAATTACGATATTCCAGGACGATATCTGTGGTCAATCGATCGGGAACAAGCGGCCATGGCTCTTTTCTGGTATAGCCTGATTTTTGGAAATGCTGCAGCCAATCGGCAAAGAGCCGTAACCCACTACGGTAGGTCGATTCAGTCTTAAAGCTCTGTGCTCCGGCTTCACGCAAAAAAGCGTCCTGTTCAATCCAGGCCGGCTCTGCAGGAACGGGCTTGTTAGAAATGGGCAGCATCGTTTCCTTACGGCTCATTCGTATATCCTCCAGCTTATTAGGGCAGTGTGTGGGCTATTCGCCAGCATTGCCCGAACTGATAATCTTATAGTTAAATTAAGGTATATTATTATAATCGTAAAAATTCGAAAAAAGCAAGGCTATGAAAGCGAAGGTTTCATGATGCTTTCGTGCAGTTAGCTTGTTCTCGGGTAAAATAGATCACAGTGGACATACGTTTCCGGACCGGGCCTCATTGCTATTAAGCAGTCTGCTGTATGTAATCTGCTACTTGGAAAGAATAAGAGAATGCGAGGGTAAGCATATGGAGACCACCACACTTGATTCAAGCGTTATTGAAGCCATCGTTGGTGGTTATCATGGAGCGCCGTTCGATGTCCTGGGGCCGCACCTCATAGAAGGCAACCTGGTCATTCGCGCCTTCTGGCCGGATGCCCTCACTATGGCAGTCGTCAGCCGGTCAAAGCGTATACCGATGACACGGATCCACGAGGCTGGCCTGTTCGAGGCGGTTGTTTCTGGCAGGAAGAGGGTCCCCTCCTATCAGTTGAGTGTGGAGTTTTATGATGGTCACGCATTACTATACGAAGATCCTTACGCTTTCCCGCCTACGCTCTCAGAGTTCGATATACATTTGATGGCCGAGGGCACACATCTGCATACATACGAGCGGCTGGGAGCTCATTTACTGGAGTTGAAAGGCGTTCGGGGCGTCTTGTTTGCCGTGTGGGCGCCCAATGCGTTACGGGTCAGTGTGGTCGGGAACTTCAACAATTGGGATGGGCGCCGCCATCCTATGCGCCTGCATTCTTCAAACGGAGTATGGGAGCTATTCATTCCCAACCTTGGCGAAGGCGACGTCTATAAATATGAAATCAAAACCCGTTACCAGGACTATACAGTGACCAAGGCCGATCCGGTGGCTTTTGCCGGAGAGCTGCGGCCGAATAATGCTTCAATCGTTTGGAACATCGATAAATATCAATGGCGTGATGCAGAGTGGCTGGCTAATCGCGGTAAATATAACGAGGAGGCCAGGCCGATCAGCATTTATGAAGTGCACCTGGGTTCATGGCGTCGGAAGGACGGGTGGGAATGGTTAACCTACCGCGACCTGATCACGGATCTCATTCCTTACGTTAAGGAGATGAGTTTCACTCATATAGAATTGTTGCCCATAGCCGAGCACCCATTTGATGGATCGTGGGGGTACCAGGTCACCGGTTTTTTTGCACCTACCAGCCGCTTCGGAACACCAGATGATTTTATGGCGTTCGTCGATGCTTGTCATGAAGCAGAGATAGGCGTGATTGTGGATTGGGTTCCGGCCCACTTCCCTACCGACGAACACGGCCTCGGATTTTTCGATGGAACACATCTATACGAACACGCAGATCCACGCCTGGGGCGCCAACCTGATTGGGGCACCTATGTATTCAATTATGGTCGCAACGAAGTAACCCAATTCCTGATCAGCAACGCCATTTTCTGGGCAGATAAATATCATATTGATGGACTGCGAGTGGATGCCGTGGCTTCAATGCTATATCTGGACTTCTCGCGGAAACCGGGTGAATGGGTTGCTAATCGATACGGCGGCCGCGAAAACCTGGAAGCCATCGCTTTTATTCGTCGCTTTAACAATGAGTTGCACCGCCTGTTTCCCACCGTCATCACGATAGCCGAGGAATCTACTTCCTTCCCCGGTGTTACTCGCTCTACAAGTGAGGGCGGGCTTGGTTTTGATTACAAGTGGAATATGGGGTGGATGCATGACACATTGCAATATTTCAAGAACGATCCGATTTACCGCTCCTATCACCAGAAAACGCTAACATTCTCACTGCTTTATGCGTTTAGCGAGAAATTCCTGCTACCCTTTTCACATGACGAAGTCGTTCATCTAAAGCGGAGCATGCTCGACAAGATGCCTGGGGATTTGTGGCAAAAGTTCGCCAATCTTCGCTTGCTCTATGCCTATCAGTGGAGCCATCCCGGGAAAAAGTTGCTGTTCATGGGCGGTGAATTCGGTCAATGGCGCGAATGGAGTGAAGCTCGCAGCCTGGATTGGCATCTGCTGCAAGAAGATCCAAGGCACGAACAGTTACAAACGATGGTTCGAAGGCTTAATGCTCTCTATCAATCTGAAGCAGCTCTGCATGAAGATGAGTATTCGTGGAACGGCTTTCAATGGATTGATCTGCACGATTATGAGCGGAGTATTCTCAGCTATTATCGGCGGGCGCCCGACAGCGACGAGAAGGTGCTTATCGTATTGAATTTCACACCCGTTGTTCGACATGATTTCCGGCTTGGCGTCCCCGATCCCGGGATATACGAAGAAATCATTAACACCGACGCGGCCGAATTTGGCGGTAGCAACGTCGTCAATCAGCCGCGCCAGAGCGTGGATCTAGCTTGGCATGATCAATTAAACTCAATCGAATTGACTCTCCCTCCATTGGGGGCGATATATCTGAAACGTACAAATGGATAAGGGCCAACAACTCTCACTCTATCCATTACTGTTCGCACCGGCGCACAAGGATTACATATGGGGCGGCCGAAACCTGGCTCGGCTACTCAATCGAGACTTACCGGCCGGGCGCATAGCGGAAAGTTGGGAGATCGCCGCGCATGAAGATGGTGTCGCAGTTGCCATCAATGGACCATACGCCGGACTTCCGCTGACCACAATTCATAAACGCCTGGGGCTCGATTTAGTCGGCACGAATAACACTTGGGCGCAAGATCGCGGGAAGTTTCCCCTACTCGTGAAACTACTGGATGCGCAAGATAAATTGTCAATCCAGGTCCACCCGGATGATTGCTATGCGTTGTCCCATGAGGGCAATGAATTGGGAAAGACTGAGATGTGGGTAGTCCTTCATGCCGTGCCCGAAGCTACAATCATCATGGGAGTTCGCTCGGGCACGACGCGAGAAGTATTCCGCGAGGCGATCAATAATGGCACGTTAGAGCAATATCTCCACACATTGCAGGTGAAGGCTGGTGATGTGGTGTGTGTGCCCAGCGGCACGGTCCATGCCATTATGGGAGGTGTCGTCATTGCTGAGATTCAGCAAAACTCTAATACCACTTATCGAGTTTATGATTGGAACCGCACTCAGGATGGCAAGCCCAGGCTACTTCACATCGATAAAGCCCTAGATGTAATCAATTTTGCGGCCGTTGAGCCGCAACTGGTAACGCCATCGTTAATATCGGATGAAGATGGAGTACGTCGATCTTTATTGTGCCGTAATCAGTATTTCACAACCGAGCGCGTCGAGTTCAAAGACGCGGCCGAGTTCTCCGGCTGGCTCAACGGAGAGAGCTTCGAGATCTGGGGAGTAATCGATGGACAAATAGAAGTAAATGATGTCCATCTGGAAGCCATTCAATTTACACTCTTACCGGCCGCTCTCGGAGCATATCGGATAAAGGTGCAAGGATCTACATCGTGTTTACGGACGTACGTGGAGAAATCGCCCGCCTGAGCGGGCTCAGTCTGTCGAGATGAAAATAGTTCAGAAAAAAGTCTGTTTGTTGGGTGATTTCGCCGTCGGCAAAACGAGCCTCATCCGCCGATATGTGGAAGGCCGCTTCGACGATAGATACCTGACAACTGTTGGCGTGGCTGTTTCTAGGAAAACAATTGAATACCCCAGCTTGTCACTCCACCTGCTTTTGTGGGACCTGGCTGGAGGAAGGGACTATAGTCAATCTGGATATCTAACCGGCGTGGCCGGGGCGATGATTGTCTGTGATTTGACGCGCGAGAGTACTCTCTCGAGTTATCACCTCTATGCTAATCAGTTGCGACAAATTAATCGTGACGTTCGGTTAACTCTCCTGGCGAACAAGGCGGACTTGTCGGAAGAGAGGGCAATATCAGAGGAACAGTTAAACGCGCTGGCTCAGGAGATACGCGCTCCTTTATTATATACAAGTGCCAAAACAGGGGAAAATGTTGAACAGGCCTTTAAAGCTCTCTCAGACCTGTTGGTTGAATAGGTTCTCATCGAGAGAATCAAGCTCGTACACCTTGACCAGCTTTCGCCGGCGCTTCAATTGAAAGTCCCCTTTTTCTCGCACGGTGATTGAGTTGCTGGCCGCCTTGGCTGTCATCTCACCGATGAGGATCCTTCCCGCAGCGGCTAGAGAGCTAAGGTGGAAGGCTACATTTGTGGCATCGCCAACTACAGCAAATCGAAAGCGTTGTTGAACACCCAGATAGCCGGCGATAATCGGCCCCGTGCTAATGCCGACACCGAAGGCAACCGCCGGGTAACGAGCATCGGCCGTTTCGTTGAACGCGCGCAAACTGTCCTGAATATCAATGGCGGCTCTTATCGCCCTGATGGCATGGTCCGGCTGCTCTTCCGGCACATTGAAGACTCCCATCACCATGTCCCCAACCATCTGGATCAAGCTTCCATCATGACGCAAGATAGCTTCGGATACAACAGCCAGGTACTTATTAAGAAACTCAAGGGTATCCGCCGGCTTGTAGGCTTCGGCGTAAGCAGTGAAATCACGCATGTCAGCGAACAGGATAGTCGCCTCGCGTGAAAAATCCCCACCCGGAACGGGTATATTCCGCTGCTCCGTCATGCGTTTAGCAACAGACGGGGGAACAAGGCGGTTTAAGATATAGCTAAGCCGTTCATTGGTTGCGACCAGTTCGGCCGACAATAATTGAACTTCATTTCGTTGCTGCTGAAGAAGGGCCTCCTGATGAACTTTGCGCGTGACGTCAACCGTCGTTAACAACCATAACGCATCGTTCCCCCCTGCCAGGCGCCGTACTTGCAGGTCGAAGTAACACCCCAATTTATCCGCCGATGGCCGGTAGATTCCCTCGATCAGGTAAGGCAAATCGCCTTCACGGAGGTCCAAGATAGCATCTTCACTACCAATAAGCTCAGGAATACCATCGGTAATCAAACAGTTCATCAGCTCGCCATTGGGAGCCTCAAACCATTGTTGCACCTGCGAGTTAAAAGCCCGGGCTTTCAGAGTAGAATCAAAGAGGAGATAGCCGATCTCATAGGCCAGAATAGCGTGTGATAGAATATTATTTTGGAGCTGATCATCCATGTTAGTCAGAGCCTAGCGGAGATATAAATCCGGGGCAGAGAGATGATATAGTCACTTGTTAATTTTGCCGAATATGCTATTATCCATTCGCTCTCACGCCTCCAATAGTAATTGAGGCAATTTTCGGAGGATTTGAATTGGCTAATACTGAATCTGCGAAGAAGCGCATCAGACAGACGGAAAAGCGGACAGAACGTAACCGTCACTACCGTGCATCTGCACGCACCTATGTGAAGAAAGTTCGTCGGCTGATCGCTGAGAATAAGCTTGATGAAGCGGAAGTAGCAGCGCGCGACGCGTACCAGACGCTCGACAAGGCAGCGCGCAAGCACGTCATTCATCCCAGTAATGCGGCTCGACGCAAGGGACGATTGATGGCGGCCCTGGCTGCTGCTCGCGCTGCTGAATCCGGCGAAACAAAGTAACCCTATAATCGCGGAATATTGCGATCTGAAAGGAGCACCGTTCTATCAAGCGGTGCTCTTTTTTGCGTTCTGCAATTGTGAAAAAGGAAATAGAAGTTAGGCTAGGTCGGCCCTAAGCTCTGGCCGGTGGTTGCGGCAGCGTCGAAGGAGGGGGAATACTAAGCATATACCCTTGCCCGCGGATGGTTTTTAATAATTGGGGATCGCTGGGATCGATTTCTATGCATTCCCGAATCCAGCGGATATGGACATCCAGGGTGCGTGTATCGCCCACGAAATCAGTATCCCATACAGTCAGCATTAATTCAGGCCGTGTTAGTAGCTGGTTAGGGTGACGAATGAACATCTCGAGGAGCAACCCCAACTTAGGCGTGAGAATGAACTCGCCTTTGCCCGCCACGTCGACTGAACGTTTGACACGAAAAAGGGTGATCATCCCATAACGGACAATCTCCTCCTTATTGGTATCAGCCGGTAATAGGGCCTTAATCCGATTGAGAAGCTTTCGGGAAGAAAACGGCCGCTCAAGGTAAATATCGGCTCCCGCATTGCGATCCTCATCTTCCCCGGCCGCACGGCTATGGATAATCGGCGTGGCTTCAGCTATGCCTCGGAGGCGCCGGCAATTCCGCACTCCATTGGAACGCATCGTCGACGCATCAAAGATGATCAAGTCGGGAGCATTATTCCCCAACCATCTCACCGCTTCCGCGCCTGTGTGAACGATATTAGTATGATAGCCGGCTTTCTTGAGCACGAGCGCCAGTGATTCTCGACCGGCGGTCTGCCCCTCCACCAGCAAGACGAGCGGACTTGAATCCATTGTTCTTCCTATGTTTTCTTAACAGAAAACCCGATTATAGACTTTCCAGTTAAAGTGGCAACCTTCGATTTATTAACATTTTTCACTCTTTTTATCTTGCAGCGGCTGAAAACCCTGAGTAATATGCTTTCATGCAGCAATTAGGCCGGTGGATAGTTATTTGGCAGTGGGCATTATTATTGCTGTTGCTGCCATTGTTTCTGTTCCCGTCTGGTTTTCGGGGCCTGGTTACGCTAGCTATCCCCATCTTCTGGTTGATTCGTAAATTCATCTATGGCAAATTCGTCACCAGGTCGCCTTACGATCTGGCCGTCCTGGCCCTGTTGGCCATGATAGGAGTAAGCACGTTTGTTTCGTTCGATATCACCTTAAGCCTGCCTCGGGCCATCGGAATCTTGTTTGGAATCGCCCTCTTCTATGCCATTCTTGATTTCAGCAGTTACTTCTCGCCGTGGCCTGTCGTTGGAGTTTATCTTGTTGGAGGCGTGCTTCTAACGCTAATCAGCTTGGTAGGCGTTCATTGGTTACCCCCGTTCGATTTCCTCAATGGAATTCGCCCATGGTTACCAGCAGCCACCTCGATCGAGATCCCTGGCACTGTCGGCGGCATCATCAACCAAAACGAACTGGCCGGGACGCTGACCTGGATTGCGCCTCTTGCGTTGGCCTGCCTACTGGGCCTAGGGAAGAGCCTATGGATCAGGGGGAAATTGATCCTTTTCTTCGTCATCATTGCTTGCTTCCTAACCATCTTTGCACTCATTGCCACGTCCTCGAGAGGGGGCATCCTGGCTCTTGGCGTTGGAAGCACAATCGTCATCGTCTTTTTCATCCCAACACGTTGGAGGGTTGTTCTGGCCGTTGGTCTCGTTACCCTGGTACTGATAGCCATAGCCTTTGGCATGAGGTCTGTCAATAACGATGTCATGGGCGACACTCTGGGCCTTACGGGACGTGTCGAAATCTGGTCACGGGCTATGATAGCCATTGGTGACTTTCCGTTGACTGGAATGGGCATCAATAGTTTTCGCCAAGTTGTTCAAACTATTTACCCTCTGTTTGCTATCCCAGCAGATATCGATCTGGCCCATGCTCATAATCATCTACTTCAAGTTGCCCTCGACATAGGCCTGCCGGGATTGGTCGCTTATATATCGATCTGGATTATAAGCACCGCGCTATTGTGGGAGGCAAGGAGCAAGCTCGTCCGGCACGGCATGACGGATGATCCCAATTATTCATTGATTGCCGGCCTGGCCGGGGCGTTGGTCGCTGGATGGGTATTCGGCATATTTGATGCCGTCTCCCTGGGTTCACGACCGTCATTCATGTGGTGGATGCTAATAGGTTTAACAGGCTCGGTTTATTACGCGGTTATCTCTCCTGTGACGCGTTATGAACCCGACTCGCCTGCGCAGACGGCAGAGCGCCCCACCTATGATGAATCAACTGTTCCCCCACCGATCATCCCAACGGTGACATCACGATACTCCAAATCATGACGCCGGTTGCGTGTTAGAATAGCGCGGATTATAATTCTAGAACGTCCGCGGCATTGGTGAAGTGGTATCACAGCAGCTTCCCAAGCTGTTATCACGGGTTCGAATCCCGTATGCCGCTCCTAAAGGAACGTCGAGGCAAGCCAAACTGGTGATACTATCAGGCTAATGATAGAGGGCGCACGATAGAGGATTCTATTCCATCGTGCGCCCTTTCCCTTTGTTCAGGATCAAGAATATAACCTCTATCCACATACCATTGCTAATCGTTGATGATATTAGGAGAAAATACCATGACCAATAGAAAACCCGAAGACCACGTGAAGCTATTCCTGCCGGGGCCAACTGAAGTCCGGGAAGAAATCCTGGATGCACAGGGGCGTTGGATGATCGGCCACCGCATGCCCGAAGCCATTCAACTTTTCGGCCGTATCCAGCCCAAGCTAAGAAAAGTGTTCCGAACTGAGTATCGTGTTTACATAACAGCTTCTTCGGGAACAGGTATGTGGGAAGCCGCCAGTCGCAATTGTGTGGCCAAGAAAGTCCTCCATTGTACCAATGGTTCGTTTGGCGATCGCTGGATCGACGTTGCTCGATCCAACGGTAAGGAAGTGGAAGTACTTGAGGTCGAATGGGGCAAGCCGGTACTACCCGAAATGGTAGTTGAGCGCCTCGGCGCAGGGGGTTTCGATGCTGTGGCGTTTGTTCAGAACGAGACGAGCGTCGGCGTCGCGAATCCAGCCCGTGACATCGCCGCCGCTGTTCGGGCAATGCCGGACGGCCAGGACATTACCATCATGGTTGATTCCGTCAGCGGCATGAGCGGCATGGAGATGGAACCAGACTTGTGGGGTATCGACATCGTTCTCACATCGAGCCAGAAAGCGTTTGCCCTTCCCCCAGGATTAGCCTTCGCCTCTGTTTCGGATCGCGCCCTCGAAAAAGCCAAGACCGTCCCATATCGCGGCTATTATTTTGATTACGTCGAGCTGGAGAAATACCTCGTCAAGGACCAGACTCCTGCCACGCCGGCTATCTCCCTACTCTACGCACTCGACACGCAACTCGACACGATGTTGGCCGAAGGTATGGAGCATCGTTGGAAACGTCATTTGGTTATGCGAGACCTGGTTGTGAATTGGGCGGTTTCGCGCGGTTTCAAACTCTTCTCTGAAGATCTACAGTATGCCTCACCCACCGTGACGACTATCGAAAACACCCACAACCTGAGTATCAAGGATCTGAATGGTTTCTTGCGAACTCGGGGGATGATTATCTCCAACGGTTACGGCAAGTTAAAGGACAAGTGTTTCCGCATCGGCCATATGGGCGATTGGCAAGTCGCAGATATTGAAGAACTGCTCAATAACATGGATGAGTACTTGCAGACTATCGGCATCGCCGTCGGTGAAACTGCATAACCAGCCTCTTCTTTTGTAAAATAGACGTGTTCTCATCAGCCAGGGTCGATGGTGAGAACATGGTTCTTACACTCGCCAGACATAGATTTCGGAGAAACGAATGAGCAAGAAGATTCTTATCGCTGACAAACTAGGGAGCGCCGGACTGGAACGACTTGACCAGATGAGCGACATCTCATATGACCTCCATACGGGTATGACCAAAGAAGAACTGTTAAGTGTCATTCCAGATTACGATGCGGTCATCGTACGCAGTGATACCTTCATCGACGCCGATGTACTCGCTGCCGGCAAACGGCTGAAGGTCGTCGGCCGTGCAGGTATTGGCGTCGATAACATCGATGTCGCCGCAGCCACGGAGCGAGGCATCATGGTTATGAATACGCCCCATTCGAATAGCGTGGCAACGGCCGAGCAAACGATGACGCTGTTGTTAGCCGTATCGCGCAAGACAGTCCATGCTCACCGGTCGTTGGCAGAAGGCAAATGGGAGCGAGCTCAATACGTAGGCACCGAATTATTCGGAAAAACGCTGGGCATTATCGGCTTCGGCTACATTGGTCGCCTGGTCGCCCATCGCGCCCAAGCATTTGGCGTGAACGTCGTTGCTTATGACCCTTACGTCCCCGTAGAGACAGGAAAAGAGTTAGGCGTTACTATCTTGCCGTTAGACGAACTCCTGGCCACAAGTGATTTAATCACGCTCCATGCTATCGTCACGCCTGAAACAAAGGGGCTGATCAACGCGGAAACGATATCGTCCATGAAAGATGGCGTTATCATTGTCAATGTGGCGCGAGGCAAGTTAATCGATGAGCAAGCCCTGGCGGATGCTCTAAAATCCGGTAAGGTTGCTGCTGCCGGAGTAGACGTCTATCAAGAAGAGCCTCCGACTAATAGCCCTCTGATCGGCCTGCCCAATGTGACCCATACTCCACATTTGGGCGCTAGCACTCAGGAAGCACAGCATAACGTCGGTATCGAGATGGTAGAGGAGATTGCCGACGCCTTGCGCGGCGTGTCCTATCGTAATGTCCTCAACCCGGTGAAACCTCAATGAGTGCGCAGATGTCCCATGCGGCATCTGATGGGGAAGCCACCGTAAGTGAGGCTGACCTGAAATTTATACGCCTCTCATACGAAGTCGCTCAAGTATCCCGGGAAAACGGTAATCACCCGTTCGGAGCCTTACTTGTTAGCGATCAAGGGGAACTGTTACTTAGAGGCGAAAACAGCGTCATCACGGAAAGGGATTGCACGGGGCACGCTGAACTTAATCTATTACGAGAGGCATCCAGGAAATACTCACGAGAACTCCTGGCAACCTGTACGATCTACGCCAGCACGGAACCTTGCCCGATGTGTTCCGCAGCGATCTTCTGGGCAAACGTGAAGCGAGTTGTCTTTGGTCTTGGTACAGAGAGCCTAAATCAAATCGTGGGCGACCAAACCGAAGAGGTCATGCACATTCCCGCTCGCGAGGTACTGAGCCGAGGGCGAAAGCATATCGAAGTTTTGGGGCCAGTCCTGGAAGAGGAAGGGAGAAAACCACACAACGGTTTCTGGCGATAATATTCTCAGAGCAATTTGGTCGGGGAAGGCGTCCGGAATCAAGCAAGCGATTCGTGTCCGTTGCCTTCCCCATTTGCTTCTTGCTTACCCTGAGTCTCCAACTTAAACCGGACCCCGCCGATCGCGATGACGTCGCCCATCGATATGACGACCGGTGATATTAAAGGCACGTCGTTTAATAGCGTTCCGTTGCGGCTACCCAGATCTTCAAGCCACCATTGGCCGTCACGCCAGGTCAAAAGCGCATGTTCGCCGGAGACATAGGAATCCTCAAGCACTATTGTGTTCCGACTGTTTCGACCAACCGTGGTAATAGGAGCTAGATCGATCAGTGAATTAACGGGAGGATCTGGCAGTGTGTTCTCCAGAACGCGGAGCGCTCCATAATAAAGGGGCACGCCCAGGGTAACGAAACGAGCCGCCTTTATATCTCGATACAGGTACCAGAATATCAAACCCAAAAACGAGAGTAATAACGCGGCGCCAACGAGCCGCAAGAGGAAAAGGACCAGATATGGACTCATACGTTTGGTTTAAGCAACGTGGAACCCATCCCATCATCCTCTGAGGGTTCTGATCCTTCGAGGAGGGCTTCGCGTCCTTCACCGTAAACAAGGAATATATCGCTTAGCGCAATGACATCACCGGGCCGCAGAATATGCTCCAAAACCGGCGCACCGTTAACAAACGTACGGCCATGCCCGCTAACATCATAGAGGACGAAATAGGGTTGGCGCCAGCGGATCTGAGCATGTTGCCGGCTGATCGTGGGAGAATCCAGCACAATATCATTTTCGGCGCGACGGCCGATATGAATGACAGGCCGATCAAGGAGAATATGCCGGCGCCCCTGTAGGATGAGAAATGCGTCGGCCGCGCGGATCGCCTCCTGGGTAGGATCACCGGATTCGGCCTGATAGACGGCCGTCTCCACCGGGCCATTATCCTGGTCGTAATCTAAAACAATACGGGCTGACCGCTCCTTGACTTCTGGATCGATTTCGAGACGCACACGAGGTGTTTCCGACAGATGGATGCCTCGCCTCTCTGTCATCAGGACGACATAATCTCCCAGTTGCTTCTCGATACCGGGCATCGTCTGCCTTAATATGCGGTCATCGGCAGGATTAATGTAGATGGTAAACTGATTAGGCGACTCCCCGTTTGTCACCTGCTCTTCATAACTGCGAGACAGATATGCTGCCAGCTGGAATGGATCAAGCGATCCGCTGCCAAACCAGGTGAATGGTTCCTCCATGACCCGTCTGATGATGTTTTCGACGCGAGACAGAGGTGATTGCTTCATGATTAGCGATTATATGGGTGCGGCTAAAGCGGGTCAACGGGAATTGCCTAATCATGGGCCGGCAGTATACTTCTCGTGGTTTCTACTACTTTCTGTAGGTCCGATTTTTACTGCTGGCATATCTGGCGTGAACGGCTTATGACTACTGGACGACAAATTCGACTTACCTCACTCGCCTCTTGCGCCGGCTGAGCATCTAAATTAGCCCCGGCGGAGCTGGAGCAAATTTTGGGGCCTTTGCGAGATATGTTCCAGGCGGATCAATTCCCGAACCTCCTGGTCGGGCTCGCCGCGGCCGATGACGCCGCAGTCTATCAGTTGAACAACGAGCAAGCCATTATCTCTACGGCGGATTTCTTCCCACCGGTTGTTGATGATCCCTATGACTTCGGGGCGATCGTCGCCGCTAACGCGATGTCTGACGTCTATGCGATGGGAGGAGAAGTATTATTCGCTATCAATCTCGTCGCCTTTCCCGATACATTGAACAAAACAATCTTGCGAGAAATATTGCGGGGTGGAGCAGAGAAAGTCGCTGAGGCAGGGGCGGTAATCGTGGGAGGCCACAGCGTCAATGACAAGGAACCGAAATACGGAATGGCTGTGACGGGTGTAATCCACCCGGAAGCCATCAGGCGAAAAGGTGGCGCCAGGCCCGGAGACATCCTAGTACTCACCAAGCCCCTCGGCATAGGGGTTATCACCACCGCGCTGAAAGGCGGACAGGCAACCAATGAACACGTTGCGGTCGCTGTCGAGAGCATGAAACGACTGAACAAGCGTGCAGCCAAACTTGCTATTTCAGCAGGCGCTCATGCCATGACAGACATCACAGGTTTCGGACTGCTAGGGCACGGGCATGAGATGGCCGTACAAGGTTCCGTTGATTTTGTGTTCCAGCTATCTGATCTTCCCTGGCTACCCGGCGCGCTCGATTATGGCCGCGCGGGGACTTTTCCCGGAGGCATGGACAACAACGCACGCCACTTTGGCCAATGGGTGGATTTCGCCAAGGGGATCGACTATCTATATCAGGATATGTTGTATACGCCAGAGACTTCGGGCGGCTTGCTGATCGCCTTGCCTCCTGAGAGCGTCTCCGGTTATTTAGAGCAAATTCCATACTCGACTGTTGTTGGAATCGTAACCCATGGCAACGGCCGAATCTGGGTCAAACCATAAAAGGATAAAGACAAATGTCAGATAAACTAACTCAAGTTCGTGCACAACTCGACCGCTGGCGGGTCGATGGCGTGCTCATCACCAGCGCGGCTAACCGGCGATGGCTTAGCGGCTTCACAGGGTCAGCCGGCAGGATATTAGTAACTCGTGACAAGGCGATCCTGGCTACGGATTCTCGCTATTGGGAGCAAGCGGAACAGCAAGCTCCTGAGTTCGATATATTCCGCATGACAGAAAGACCCAACGCCACCGCAGATTTTTTGCAGGCTGGTGGTGGTGTTCGCTTTGGGTTCGAGGCTCGATATGTGACCGTGGCCGAACTGAAAGGTTTGAGAAAGGAAAAGGGGTTTCAGTGGAAGGCGCTCAATACGACTTTGGAGCCGCTACGAGCCATTAAATCACCTGATGAACTGGCGCCCATCCGCGAAGCTGCTCAAATTACCGACAAAACGGTCAACCAGGTTCCTCGATTGGCGCGCGTCGGGGCGACCGAGCGGGAGGTGGCTTGGGAACTGGAGAAGTTCATGCGCGATTCAGGGGCCGATGGATTAGCCTTTGACATCATCGTCGCCTCCGGCCCAAATAGCGCCCTGCCCCACCATCACCCCGGGGACAGACAATTACAGGCAGGGGATATCATCGTTGTCGATCTGGGAGCCGAAGTCCGAGGCTATCGCAGCGACCTGACTCGGACGTTCTATATGGGTGAAAGCGCCGGCGAAGACTTCTGGGATATCTTCAACACAGTTCACCGCGCAGAGGTCACCGCGATTGAAGGTATACGCTCGGGCGTTACCGGACAAGCGATCGATGCCCTGGCTCGTGACATTATCAAAGCTGCTGGACATGGCGATCATTTCGGGCATGGAACGGGGCATGGCGTCGGGCTGGAGATTCATGAGTCTCCACGATTTAGCGTCATGGCCGGCAAGGATATCATCCCCGCCGGAGCAGTCATGACAGTAGAGCCGGGGATCTACCTACCTGGGTATGGTGGCGTGCGCATTGAGGATCTCGTTTTGGTGACCGACGAGGGCGTGGAATTATTGTCCTCCGCCCCCAAATCGCCGCTTATTGCACTTTAACGACCTCGGCCACCAACGCATCAAGTCGAGGCACGATCCTGCGCCAGTCGTATTGGGCAGCGAACGCTTGAGCAGCCACACCTAGCTGGGCTCGCTTACTTTCGTCATCCAATAGGCTACATATTGCCTGCGCCCACGCAGCAGGATCATCAGCTAATAGAATATGCTCGCCGTTCACAACGGGGAATCCTTCAGCGCCTATCGACGTCGATACAATGGCCTTACCGGCAGCCATCGCTTCAATGAGCTTAAGTCGCGTCCCGCTACCAATACGCAAAGGTACGATATAGACGCGGCCACCCTTCAGATAAGGTTGAATTTCAGGAACTCGGCCGGTAAGGGTGACGCCCTCAAGTCCGCGTAGCGAATCCAGCCGAGGGTGAGGTCGCTGCCCTACGATCGCCCACGTTGTTTGCGGCCGAACGCGTCGGATTTCAGGCCAAATCTCATTCGCGAACCACAAAACGCCATCGATATTAGGCCGATAATCCATCTTTCCTGTGAACACCAGATCGAAATCCAGAGTGACCGGCGTTCGTATAGAGTCAATGGCATATTCAGAAACATCGATCGTGTTGGGGATGATGTAGATAGGTTTATCGCCCGTGCTTTCTAATTCCAGCAAATGGTCGCGATCTGTTTCGCTGACGGCGATGGCTGCATCGGCCGTATTGATTGCCCAACGTTCAAAACGCGCCAAGCGGCCGATTTGCATAGCTGAATAGGCAGCTGCCGGCCATCGCATGGGTATGAGAAGGTCGTTCTTCAATGAGCGGCGCTGAAGTTCAGTTTCTGCATTGTGACAGTCGAGGATAATCCTCACGCCGGGTGCGGCCGCTCTAATCGTATGCATATAGCGGGCCAGCTCGATTCCCTCGACCTGGACAATATCGTACGGCTCCGAACGCAGAGCGTTGGTCAGCGCCGTAGCATAGTCTTCATCGTGTAGTCGCGAAGCTAGATCGGGTTCCGGGGATGTGGCCAATTGCCTTAAACGATCCACACCGGATCGTTCCGGCACATTCACTGGAGGCAAGACATGGCTGACCGACCGCAGAGGGTTCAGTTCTTGTGACTGGCCTGACTCGATGAAGCTCAGCAGCGTGACTGTGTGGTGCTGTGCTAAAGCTCGCAACAAATGATAATTCCGCAGGCTGGTACCCTGCTGCGGAGGGTAGGGCAATTGAGGCGTCAGAACAAGGATACGCGCCATTAGATTGCTCCTATCATATGATAGATCGCAAGGGTCGCCGCGGCCGTCTTGTGCCAGGTGAATTGCCCCGCTTGGGCCAGTCCGGCCGCTCGCATCTCTTCAGCCAGCGAGGGATCCAGCAGCACGCGAGCCAGAGCATCAGCCCAGGCGTCTACATCATCCGGTTCCAGAGAGATGGCAGCGCCACCAACAACTTCGGGCAATGACCCTCGTGTACTGGCCACGACCGGACAGCCGCTATGCATGGCCTCCAGGGCCGGTAAGCCAAAACCTTCATAATGCGAGGGGATTGCCAGAACACCGGCCGCGCGATAGAGATGGGCCAGCTTCTCATCCGGTACGCCACTGAGATGGATAACATGGTCCCTTAACGACAGCGCGTCAATCGTTCGGAAAATTTCATCATGGATCCAGCCCTTTCCCCCCACCAGAACCAGGGGCACTACAAGGCCGCCTGTCCGCCTCAACTGGTGATAGGCCTGCAACAAGGTTACCAGGTTCTTTCGCGGTTCAAGCGTGCCCACGAAGAGAATAAATCCTCGGCCGACCCCGTACTCATTAACGGTCTGGTTAATCACTTCCTCCGGATAACGAACGGCATAGACAGGGTTCGCGGCGAGGGGGACAGTCGTCACCCTGGATCGAGGAACGCCGAGCATATGGATCAAGTCCTGTCGCGTCGCTTCGCTGTCAGCCAAGATATGGTCAGCCGCCGTTACGGCCCATTCAATCTGGTCGCCATAATACCTTCTGCTCTCGGCCGTCAAAAATTCGGGGTAGAATAAAAACGTTAGATCGTGGACGGTAATAATGCGACGGCGTGCCCCAGCCGCCGGAGGAATAAAGTCAGGGCTATGGTAGACGTCCAGCCGGTGAGGCAAGAGTTCCATCGATAGAATTCGTCTTTCGTAACGGTGATGACAAGGCGTCCACAGATTGCGCCGAACAAACCGTTCATCTCCCGGCGGTAGAAATGAGCGAACCTCTCTCTGGCTGTGAAAAATGAGGAAGGAATCATCATTAGCCAATCTGCCGAGGGCTTGGATGAGGTGAATGGTATATTGGCTGATGCCACCCATTTGATAGGTTGGCAGCCGACAGTCAATACCGATACGCATGCCTGGAATTGTAAGGCGCATGAGCATGACCAGGCAAGCTGGCCTGCCTATTGGCTGATTAGTATAATGCCATTGATATTGTCGACATTCGGCCGCAAATCACGACTTCGATCGTGGTCAGGAGTTGACTCAATGACCAAGAATACAAACGTTAAACCCGTGAGTGATGCACTCGACCAGGAAGTGACCGAGCTGCGGAAACGCCTGGAGTGGCTCGACGAAGAGCGACGGAAGTCCTCACGCAAGCTGGCAGAGCTGGAGCAACGTGTTGAACTTCGGGACCGCGAGCTTGTCAGCCGGGACCGAAGAATTCAGGATCTGGAAAAACAGCTTACTCAAGTGACATCCCAGCTTTCACGTGTATCGATGATCGATACACAATTGTCTCAATTCAGAGACGATATTGTGAAGATGATCGAGCAATATGATAAGCGTCGTATCGAAGCTGAACGCGAACTGGATAGTTTGCGAAGAGTGGAACACGAGGCGATAAACCGAGAGATCGCTGATGTGAGAAAGGGGTTGCCGACGATCGATCGTCTGGAGCAGGACCTCGCTTTGCGGCAGGCCGAAGACACACGTCTATCCAATTTGATTGGCGTACAGCAAAATGCGTTAACTCAGCTTGCGTCACAGATCGACAACGCCGAACGCTCCCTGGCGTTCCTGGAAGAAAAAGAAAAACAAGACAGCCGCAATATCGGTGAAATTCAGGCGGCCCTCCTGGAGATCAGCAAGCGTTGGGAACCTATCAACAATCGCCTGGAAATCATCGGGCAGAATTTATCCAGGGTGCAGACAACCGCCCAGAACACTGGCGAGGCACAGGTGTTGTTACGGAAAAGTATCAGCGATTGGACGGAACAGGTCCAGATTGGAGAGCACGAGCGCAACCAGCGGCTGGCCGGTTGGCAGCGTACGATGGATGACCATGCCACAGCCATCGAACGATTTACAGCCGATTGGGTCAATTTCAATAACCAGTACAATGAATCTCGCACCGCTGTCGATACGATGAAGGCGCTGCAAGTACATCTTGAAAAGCAGCAACGTGAGGCCAATGAGCTTGTGCGGGTTGAATCCAAACGAATGGAATCTCGATGGGAACAATTCCTGAGTGAAGACGCTCGTAAATGGAAGAACTTCGAAGCCGACGCCCTGCAACGGCTATCCGTCAACGATCGCCGCGAGCGAGAGCTCCGCGAGCAAATTCACGCACTGGAAGAGGATCTGGAACGACTGGGCCAAGAATTGAGCCAAACTTTGCGAGTACAGCTTGCTCAATCAGAAGCTATCAAAAAGTGGCCTCTGACCTGGCTGGAAGAAGTCGAAAAAGCCATCGAGCAGAACCCCAATCGACGGCGACAGCCCGCTCTCGTTCCGGTTCGCGAAGAGTAATATTTGTAACCCTCGGCAGTTAATCCCATGCATGTCATCGGTACGGCCGGCCATGTGGACCATGGCAAATCTACCCTTGTACAGGCGCTAACCGGTATCGACCCGGATCGTCTGGCGGAAGAAAAGGCACGCGAGATGACCATCGACCTAGGCTTTGCCTGGATGATACTGGACGGAGAGGAAGTAGGAATCGTTGATGTGCCCGGCCATCGCGATTTCATCGAAAACATGCTTGCCGGCGTCGGGGGGATCGATCTGGCTTTATTCGTCATCGCTGCCGACGAAGGAGTCATGCCCCAGACTCGCGAACATTTAGCCATCCTCGATCTGTTCGCAGTCCAGAAGGGCATCATAGCCCTCACCAAGATCGATCTGATCGATGACCCTGACTGGCTGGAACTCGTAACACTTGAAACGAGCGAGCTACTCCAGGGAACGGTTTTTGCCGACTCCCCTATCATCCCTGTATCAGCACGTACTGGGGAGGGTCTAGGGCGGTTGAGGGAATGCTTGGATGAATCACTACGCGAAATAGAGACGCGAGTCGACCTAGGTCGGCCACGGTTGCCAATCGACCGTATTTTCTCGCTCCCCGGCTTCGGGACTATAGCGACCGGGACGCTGCTGGACGGGAGCTTTCAGATCGGAGCCGAAGTAGAGATCGTGCCCGGTCACAGTTATGGAAGGATTCGCGGCCTGCAAACGCACAAAACAAAGCTCGAAACAGCTCATCCGGGTAGCCGCGTAGCTGTTAACCTGTCCGGCATCGACCGCGACACATTACATCGAGGTCAAGTGGTCGCTGCTGGCGGCTTCCTGAAAAGCACGAAACTGATCGACACGCAGTACCGGCATCTGCCGGATATCGATACCTCCCTGCACCATAATATCGAGGTGAAACTATTTACCGGCACGACCGAGATAGTGGCACGTACACGGATCATTGGCAGCGAAAGTATCGCGCCGGGTGAAATCGGTTGGGTACAATTCGTCCTGAGTGAGCCGATCGCTGTTGTCCATGACGACCGATTTATTCTGCGACGGCCATCGCCAGGCGCAACGATCGGAGGCGGCGTGGTTCTCGATGCCCATCCAGGAAGGCGTCATCGACGATTCCGCCCAGAATCGGTTGAGCGCTTTCACTCCCTGGCACAGGGTGATCCACAAGAGTTGCTATTAAACACGCTCGCCCGTGTCGGCCCCGTACAAGCCAAAGTCCTGCTTGAAAAAGCCGGCCTTCCTGAGAAAGGCGGCCAGACATATTTGAGAAACCTCATCGATAGCGGTCAGGTTATCGACCTGGGCAAAACAGTAGCCGCAGCCTCAACCATCGAACGGATCAGCGAACATATGCTGGATGCGCTGGCTCAATTCCATAAGGGCGAACCTTTACGTGCGGGCATGGAAAGAGAGACCCTGCGCAACCAACTGCAAGCTTCACCTCAAGTCTTCAACCATGTGCGCGAGACGCTGGTCGAAG
>WBZO01002951.1_pt1 | contig 20896 bp, 22 predicted proteins | sample 5204261 | NCBI WGS metagenome assembly WBZO01 (sample SAMN12412400, study PRJNA552823) | activated sludge metagenome | isolation source: activated sludge from anammox sidestream of wastewater treatment plant... | place: USA: North Carolina | collected 2017-09 | reverse complement strand
GCTGCCCGAGGCCGGCGGCGACCTGCGCGGACGCGCCGCCGCTCGAGCCGCCCGGGGTGCGCTCGAGGTGCCAGGGATTGCGCGTGACGCCGGTGAGCGCGCTGTCGGTGACGCCCTTCCAGCCGAACTCGGGCGTGCAGGTCTTGCCGAGCAGCACCGCGCCCGACTCGCGCAGGCGCGCGGTCGCCGGCGCGTCGTCGGGCCAGGGCCCGGCCGGATCGACCGTCCGCGACCCGCGCAGCGTCGGCCAGCCCCGCGCGTGCACGAGGTCCTTGATCGACGCCGGCACGCCGTCCACGGGGCCGGCCGGCGCGCCCTTCATCCAGCGCGCCTCCGACGCGCGCGCCGCGGCGAGCGCGCCGTCGGCGTCGACGAGACAGTAGGCGTTCAGCTGCGGGTTGAGCGCCTCGATGCGCGCGAGCACCGCGCGGGCGACCTCGACCGGGGAGAGCGTCCGCGCGGCGTAGCGCGCGACGAGCTCGGTCGCGGAGAGGAAGCAGAGCTCGGCGCTCATCGCCTCAGAAACCGACCGCGAGCGAGTCGCGGCGCGCGTCCGACGCGCACACGTAGCCGCCGTCCACCTTGAGCGCGATCTGGGCGCAGCCGAAGTCCATGTAGCCCTCGGGCAGCTGCACCAGCCGGTGCCCGCGCCGCGCCAGCTCCGCGAGCGTGGCGTCGGGAAACGACGGCTCCACGTTGATGTCGAGGCCGTTCATGATGCGAAAGCGCGGCCCGTCGATCGCGCTCTGCGGGTCCTGGCCGTAGTCGGCCAGGCGCACCATGAGCTGCGTGTGCCCCTGCGGCTGCATCGTGCCGCCCATCAGGCCGAAGCTCATCACCGGCTCGCCGTCCCGGGTCACGAAGCCGGGGATGATGGTGTGGTAGGGCCGCTTGCGCGGGCCCACGCGGTTCGGGTGGCCGTCGGCGAGCACGAACCCGGCGCCGCGGTTCTGCAGGCTGATGCCGGTCCCGGGCACCACCACGCCGGACCCGAACCCCATGTAGTTCGACTGGATGAGCGAGACCATGCGGCCTTCGGCGTCCGCCGCGGTGAGGTAGATCGTGCCGCCGCGCGGCGGTGAGCCGTGGCCGAAGTCCTGCGCGCGCTTCAGGTCGATCAGGCGCGCCCGCGACGCGAGATAGTCGCGGTCGAGCAGCGCCGCCGGGCTCGCGTCCATCGCCGCCGGGTCGGCGACGTAGCGGCGCGCGTCGGCGAACGCGAGCTTCACCGCCTCGATCTGCAGGTGCACGCTGTCGGCCGAGTCGACCGGCAGGCTCGCGACGTCGAAGTGCTGCAGCATCCCGAGCGCCATCAGGCACACGATGCCCTGGCCGTTCGGCGGGATCTCGTGCACGGTGAAGCCGCGGTAGTCCTGCGTGATCGTCCCGACCCAGTCGTTGGCGTGCGCGGCGAGATCGGCGCGCGCCATCGCGCCGCCGCAGGCGGCCGCGTGCGCCTCCAGCTTCGCCGCGAGCTCGCCCTGGTAGAAGGCCTTCCCGCGCGTCTCCGCGATCAGCTCGAGCGTCGTCGCCGCCGCGCGCAGGCGGAAGCGCTCCCCCGCGCGCGGCGCCCTGCCGTCGGGCATGAACGCGTCGGCGAAGCCGGGCTGCGCCTTCAGCTCCGGCACCTGCAGCGCCCAGCGCTGCGCGACGAAGGGCGAGACGAGGTAGCCGTCGAACGCGTACCGGATGGCCGCGTCGAAGAGCCGCTCGAACGAGAGCCGGCCGAAGCGCTCGGCGAGCTCCGCCCACGCCGACACGCAGCCCGGTACCGACACCGAGTTCCAGCCGCGCTGCGGGACGGCCTGCTGCCGCGCGAAGTAGTCGGGCGTCCACGCCGCGGGCGAGCGGCCGGAGGCGTTCAGGCCGTGCAGCGCCTTCCCGTCCCAGAGAATCGCGAACAGGTCCGAGCCGATGCCGTTCGAGATCGGCTCGACGATCGTGAGCGTGATCGCGGCGGCGAGCGCCGCGTCGATCGCGTTGCCGCCGGCGGCGAGCGCCTGCAGGCCCGCCTGCGCGGCGAGCGGCTGCGAGGTCGACACGACGTTCGCCGCGAGCGTCGGCCGGCGCGCGGTCCGATAGCGGCTGGTGAGGTCGCCGAGCGGCAGGGCAGGGGTGCTGCGGTCGTTCATGCGCGCTCCAGGTCGAGCGCGACGCGCCCGACGATCTTCCCGGCCTTCAGCTCGTCGAGCGTGCGGTTCACCTCGGTCGCCGGGCGGATCTCCACCGGCGTGGGCTGGAGCTTGCCGCTCTGCGCGAGCGCGACCACCTCGCGCAGCTCCTGCAGGTTGCCGACGTAGGAGCCCATGATCGCGAGCGCGCGCTGGGCGATCGGCGGCAGGGAGAAGGTCGCCTCGCCCCCGAACAGGCCCACGAGGATGTAGCGCCCGCCCTTGGCGAGGGACGCCGCGGCCGTGCCGAGGGCGAAGGTCGCGGGCATGCCCACGAAGTCGAGCACGCCGGCGACCGCGCCGCCGGAGGCGCGCTGGATCGCCGCGAGCGCCGCGGCGTGGTCGCGCGAGTGGACCGTCTCGGCCGCGCCGGCAGCGCGCGCGGCGGGGAACTTCGACTCGTCGACGTCGCACGCGATCACGCGCCCGATGCCGAGCGCGCGCAGCGTCGAGAGCGCGATCAGGCCGAGCCCGCCGCAGCCGAGCACGGCCACCCACTCGTGCGCGGCGAGTGCGGGCAGCTTGCGGACCGCGCTGTACACGGTGACGCCGGAGCAGGCGAGGGTCGCGGCGAAGCCCTCCTCGATCCCGGCGGCGTCCACCAGATATTTCGCGTCGGGCACGAGGAGGTGCGTGGCGTAGGCGCCCGCGCGGTTCACCCCGGGGATGCGCGACTGGAGGCAGTAGTTCTCGCGCTCCGCCTTGCACGCCGCGCACGTCCCGCAGCCGAGCCAGGGGTAGACGAGCCGCTTCTGCCCGACGGCGACGCCCTGCGCGTCGGGGCCGAGCGCCTCCACCACGCCGAACGGCTCGTGCCCGAGCGTGAACGGCGGGACGCAGCCGCGGTCCTTCACGTAGAAGCGCTTGCCGCCGCCGAGGTCGAAGTACCCGTCCCAGATGTGCAGGTCGGAGTGGCACACGCCCGAGCGCGTGATGCGCACCAGCACCTCCGTGCCCTGCGGCCGGGGCGTGTCCTTCATCACGCGCTGCAGCGGCTTGCCGTGCTCCACGATGTCGTAGCTGATCATTGCCTACCCCTTTGCGGCTGCGTGCAGCGATTGATCGATGTCCCAGAGGATGTCGTCGACCGTCTCGATCCCGACCGAAACGCGGATCATCTCGGGCAGGACGCCGGCCTTCACCTGGTCTTCCTCGCTCATCTGGCGGTGCGTGGTGGACGCGGGATGGATGACGAGCGTCTTCGCGTCGCCGATGTTGGCGAGGTGGCTCATGAAGGTGGCGGCGTCGATGAACTTCTCGCCCGCGCGCGCGCCGCCCTTGATCCCGAACGAGAGCAGCGAGCTCGCGCCCCGCGGCAGGACCTTGCGCGCGAGCTCGTAGTATCGGTTCCCGGGCAGGCCGGGGTAGTTCACCCAGGCGACCTGCGGATGCGCCGACAGGAACTCGGCCACCTTGAGCGCATTGGCGCAGTGGCGGTCCATGCGCACCGGCAGGGTCTCGAGGCCTTGCAGCAGCATCCAGGCGTTGAACGGCGCGAGCGCCGGCCCGAACGTGCGCATCGTCTCCATGCGGCAGCGCATCGTGTAGCCGAAGTCGCCGAAGGTCTCGTGGAAGATGACCCCGTGGTAGCCCTGCGAAGGCGTGGTCATGCCGGGGAACTTGCCGTTGCCCCAGGGGAACCTGCCCGACTCGACGATCACCCCGCCCATCGTGGTGCCGTGGCCGCCGATGTACTTGGTGGCCGAGTGCACGACGATGTCGGCGCCGTGCTCGAGGGGGCGGCAGAGATAGGGCGAGGGCACCGTGTTGTCGACCACGAACGGGACGCCGGCTTCGCGCGCGATCGCCCCGACGCGCTCGATGTCGACGACGTTGATCGACGGATTGCCGAGCGTCTCCGCGTACAGGAGCTTGGTGTTCGGCCTGAGCGCGCGGCGGAAGTTCTCCGGATCGTCGGCGTCGACGAACGTCGTCTCGACGCCGAACTTCTTCAGGTTCACGCCGAGCAGCGTGTGGGTGCCGCCGTACAGCGTGGCGGCGGACACGATGTGGTCGCCCGCTTCGACCAGCGTCATGATCGCCACCGCCTCGGCCGACTGGCCGGTCGCGGTGGCGAGGGCCGCGCGCCCGCCCTCGAGCGCGGCCATGCGCTCCTCGAACACCGCGACCGTCGGGTTGGAGATGCGCGAGTAGACGTTGCCGAAGGTCTGCAGGTTGAAGAGGCTCGCGGCGTGCTCGGCCGAGTCGAAGACGAAGGAGGTCGTCTGGTAGATCGGCGCCGCGCGCGCGCCGGTGGCCGGGTCGGGGATCTGGCCGGCGTGGAGCGCGAGGGTCTCGAAGCCGAAGCGGCGATCTGCCATAGGCTCAGTTCGCGCTGTACTTCGGCCGCTTCGCCGAGATGACCCGGGTGTTCACGCCCGCCCAGTTGAGTCCGCCGAAGAGCCGCGCGTGCTCGATCTTCACGCAGCGGTCCATGACGGTCTCCAGCCCCGCCGCCTCCGCCTTGCGCGCGGCTTCCGCGTTGGTGACGCCGAGCTGCTGCCACAGGACTTTCGCTCCGATGGCGATCGCGTCGTCGGCGACCGGGCCGACGTCGGCGGTCTTGCGGAAGACGTCGACGATGTCGACCTTGACGGGGATCTCGCGCAGCGACCGGTAGCACTGCTGCCCGAGGATGGCCGCGTAGCGCGGATTGACCGGGATCACCGTGTAGCCGTGCTCGAGCATGTACTTCGCGGCGAAGTAGCTCGGCCGGAACCAGTCGGCCGACAGGCCCACGACCGCGAGCACCTTGCTCGTCGCGAGGATGCGGCGCAGGCCGGGAATGTCGTCGGTCATGGAGACGGGCGGGGCGGGGGTGCGGACGATTCTAGCGGAATCGTCCGCCGCGTCCGGCCGCGGCGCTACAATCCCCGACCCTTCCCGCCCGGAGCCGCGCATGTTCGTCGAAGAGCGCATCTACACGATGCACCCCGGCAAGACGCCCGATTACCTCAAGCTGTACGAGGCGGAGGGGATGGCGATCCAGACGCGCTACCTCCCGGGGCTCGTCGGCTACTACACGAGCGAGATCGGCACGCTCAACCTGCTGGTGCACATGTGGGCCTACGAGGACCTGCAGCAGCGCACCGAGTGCCGCGCGAAGATGACCGCCGACCCCGCCTGGCAGGCGTACGTGCAGAAGGTCCGGCCGCTCATCGCGCACCAGGAGTCGCGCCTCCTCGTCCCGGCGCCGTTCTTCGCCGCGCAGCTCCGGGCGATGCTGAAGGCGTCGAAAACGACCTGAGAGGACACCGCCATGGGCACGCGCGAGAACTTCATCGACGGCGCATGGGTGGCGGGCGAGCGCGCCGCCGCCAACGTCAACCCCTCCAACCTCGCCGACGTGGTCGGCCAGTACGCGCACGCCGGCGTAGCGCAGGTCGACGCCGCGATCGCCGCGGCGAGCGCGGCGTTTCCCGCCTGGGGCCGCGGCAGCGTCCAGGCGCGCGCGGACAGCCTCGACCGGATCGGCACCGAGATCCTCGCCCGCAGGGAAGAGCTCGGCACGCTCCTTTCGCGCGAGGAGGGCAAGACGAAGCCCGAGGGCATCGGCGAGGCGGCGCGCGCCGGCTACATCTTCAAGTTCTTCGCCGGGGAGTGCCTGCGCCTCGCGGGCGAGGTCCTCCCGTCGGTGCGGCCGGGCATCGGCGTGGAGATCACGCGCGAGCCGGTCGGCGTCGTCGGGATCATCACGCCCTGGAACTTTCCGATCGCGATCCCGGCGTGGAAGATCGCCCCGGCGCTCGCGTACGGCAACTGCGTGGTGTTCAAGCCCGCGGACCTCGTGCCCGGCTGCGCCTGGGCGCTCGCCGAGATCCTCTCGCGCAGCGGCATTCCGCAGGGTGTCTTCAACCTGGTGATGGGCCGCGGGTCCGTGGTGGGCGAGAAGATCGTCAACGACCCGCGCGTCGCCGCAGTGTCGTTCACCGGCTCGCAGGCGGTCGGCAAGGGGGTCGCGCTGGCGTGCGCGCAGCGGCTGGCGAAGGTGCAGCTCGAGATGGGCGGCAAGAACCCGCAGGTGGTGCTCGACGACGCCGACCTCGACGTCGCGGTGAACTGCGCGCTGCAGAGCGCGTTCTTCTCCACCGGCCAGCGCTGCACCGCCGCGAGCCGGCTCGTCGTCACGCAGGGCATCCACGACCGCTTCGTCGCGGCCCTGGCGGACAAGATCAAGACCCTCAAGGTGGACGACGCCCTCAAGGACGGCACCGACGTCGGCCCGGTGGTGGACCAGAAGCAGCTCGAGCAGGACCTCGAGTACATCGACCTCGGCAAGCGCGAGGGCGCGCGGCTCGCGGTCGGCGGCGAGCGGCTGAAGCGGGCCACCGACGGCTTCTACCTCCAGCCGGCGCTCTTCACCGAGTCGACTCCGGCGATGCGCATCAACCGCGAGGAGATCTTCGGGCCGGTGGCCTCGGTCATCCGCGTGAGGGACTACGACGAGGCGCTCGCGGTGGCCAACGACACGCCCTTCGGGCTCTCGTCGGGCATCGCCACGACCTCGCTCAAGCACGCCGCGCACTTCAAGCGCAACTCGGCCGCGGGCATGGTGATGGTCAACCTGCCCACCGCGGGCGTCGACTACCACGTGCCGTTCGGCGGCCGCAAGGGATCGAGCTACGGTCCGCGCGAGCAGGGGCGCTACGCGGTCGAGTTCTACACGACGGTCAAGACCGCCTACGTGCTGGCGGGGTGACGCCGATGCAGCGCGATGTGAAGCCGCGCACCGCGGCCCGGATCCTGGTCGACGCGCTGAAGGTCCACGGCGTCGACACCGCGTTCTGCGTGCCGGGCGAGAGTTACCTCGCCGTCCTCGACGCGCTCTACGACGCCCGGGACGCGATCGAGCTGGTGGTGGCGCGCCAGGACGGCGGCGCCGGCTACATGGCGGAGGCCTACGGCAAGCTCGCCGGCCAGCCGGGCGTCTGCTTCGTGACGCGCGGTCCGGGCGCGACCAACGCGTCGATCGCCGTCCACACCGCGCAGCAGGACTCCACGCCGATGATCCTCTTCATCGGCCAGGTCGGGACCGACTTCGTGGAGCGCGAGGCGTTCCAGGAGGTCGACTACCGCCGGATGTTCGGTCAGATGGCGAAGTGGGTCGCGTCGATCGACCGCGCCGACCGCGTGCCCGAGTACGTGAGCCACGCGTTCCACTGCGCCATGTCGGGCCGCAAGGGACCGGTGGTGCTCGCGCTGCCGGAGGACGTGCTGGTCGAGACCGCGTCGGTCCCCGACACCGATCCCTACCGCGAGGTCCAGGCCAGCCCCGCGGCCGCCGACATCGAACGGTTGCGGGACCTCCTCGCCGGCGCGAGCCGCCCGTTCGTCATCGCCGGCGGCAGCGGCTGGACGGAAAGCGCCTGCGCCGACCTGCGGCGCTTCGCGGAGGCGAACGCGCTGCCGGTCGGCTGCGCGTTCCGCTTCCAGGACCTGTTCGACAACCGGCACGCGAACTACGCCGGGGACGTCGGCATCGGGATCAACCCGAAGCTCGCCGCGCGCATCAAGGACGCCGACCTCGTGCTCGCGCTCGGGCCGCGGCTGGGGGAGATGACCACCGGCGGCTACACGCTGCTCGCGCCGCCGCGGCCGGCGCAGAAGCTCGTGCACGTGCACGCGGGCGCCGAAGAGCTCGGCCGCGTGTACCAGGGCGAGCTCCTGATCAACTCCGGCATGCCGCAGCTTGCCGCCGCCCTCGCGGCGATGAAGCCCGTCGATGCCGCCGCCTGGCGCGCCGCGACGCAGGCCGCGAACGCGGACTACCAGGAGTGGACCGCGCGGCGCGAGAACCCCGGCCGCGTGCAGATGTGGGACGTGGTCGACTTTCTGCAGCGCCGTCTGCCGGACGACGCGATTCTCGCGAACGGCGCCGGCAACTTCTCCGGCTGGTTCCATCGTTTCTTCCGCCACGGCCGGCTCCGTACCCAGCTCGGGCCGACCTCCGGCGCCATGGGCTACGGCGTGCCGGCGGGTGTGGCGGCGAAGATCGCGGCGCCCGGCCGCGTCGTGCTCTCGATCAACGGCGACGGCGACTTCCTGATGAACGGCCAGGAGCTCGCGACCGCGGTGCAGTACGACGCCGCGGTGATCTTCATCGTGGTCAACAACGGCATGTACGGGACGATCCGGATGCACCAGGAGCGCGAATACCCGGCGCGGGTGCACGGCACCGACCTGCGCAACCCGGACTTCGCCGCCTACGCGCGCGCGTTCGGCGCGCACGGCGAGACGGTCGAGGAAACCGCGCAGTTCGCGCCGGCGTTCGAGCGCTGCCTCGCCGCCGGCAAGCCCGCGCTCATCGAAATCCGCCTCGATCCGCAGGCGATCACCACCCAGACCACGCTCAGTGCGATTCGGGCGCGGGCGCAGAAGAAGTGAGGAGGAAGCGCAGATGAATGGCTGGTTGCGATTTGCGGCGGCGGTGCTGAGTCTGAGCGCCGGGCTTGCATCGGCGCAGGCCTGACCCGCCAAGCCGGTCAGGTTCGTCGTGCCGTTCCCGCCCGGCGGGTCGGTCGACCCCCTCGCGCGGCTGCTCGGCTGGACGCACCGGCTGGTGCGGCACGACGCGCGCGAGTAGCGAGCCCGGCGGGTTCCCTTACGCCGGCGATGACCGCGGCGCTGCAGCCAGCCCCGCGGCGCGTCCGGCAACGATCCGCAGCCGCGCGCGCAGCGCCACCACCTCGCCGACGATGACGAGCGCGGGCGGCTTCACGCCCGCTGCGCGCGCGAGCCCGGGCAGGGTGGCGAGGGTCCCGACGATCACGCGCTGCTCGGGCGTAGTGGCGCGCTCGATCACCGCGGCCGGCGTGGCGGCGCCCCGCCCGTGCGCGATCAGGGCCTGCGCGATGCGCGCGAGCGCGCCGACCCCCATGTAGACGACCACCGTCTGACCGGGACGCGCGAGCGCGGCCCAGTCGGGCTCGCCGCCGCCTTCGCGCCGGTGGCCGGTGACGAACACGCACGACTGCGCGCAGTCGCGGTGGGTGAGGGGGATGCCGGCGTAGCCCGACGCGCCGGCGGCCGAGGTGATCCCCGGCACGACTTCGAAGTCGACGCCCGCGGCGGCGAGCGCTTCGGCCTCCTCGCCCCCGCGGCCGAAGGTGAACGGATCGCCGCCTTTCAGGCGCAGCACGCGCTTGCCGGCGCGCGCGAGCGCAATCAACCGCTCGTTCATCGCCGCCTGCGACAGCGCATGGCGCGAGTCCTCCTTGCCGACGTAGAGGCGCTCCGCGCGTGGATTGACGTACGCCAGCACGGCGTCGGAGACGAGGCGGTCGTGCAGCACGACCTCCGCCTGCTGCATCAGCCGCAGGGCGCGCAGCGTGAGGAGCTCCGGATCGCCCGGGCCCGCGCCCACGAGCGCGACGCTGCCGCGCCCTTCGCGGCGCGCCGCCGGCTCGAGGAAGGGCGGGAAGGGTTTCATGTTGCGGCGGCGAGCGCGCTGCCGGACTCGTCCGCGCGCGCCGGGTAGCCGGCGAGCTTGCGCTCGCGCCGCGCGCGGCACGCGGATCCGTTGTCCGGATGAAAAGGGCTGGCGGCCGGGATCACGTGCCTGCCCCCGCCGCCGGGTAGAACCCGTCCACCGTCCGCTTGAGCGTGCCGAGCGCCTCCGGCGCGGTGAGCTCCATGACCTGGTCGGCGACCCAGTGCCGGTCGGGCGCGGTCATCCGCGCGCGGATCGCCAGCCCGAGGTAGCGCATCACCGCGAAGCTCGGCCGGGCGGGTTCGAACGCGAAGGTGGCGTAGTCGGCGCCGCGGCGATTGAGGAAGTCGACGAAGTTCGCCCGGTAGTCGAAGCCGTCGTCGCCGGTGAGCGCGCGCACGTTCTCCGCGACGAGCTCGCCGAGCCGCGTCCCGGTCGCCTGCAGGAGCGCCGCGCGCTCGGGTTCCGGAACGCGCCCGTGCACCATGCGGTCGGCCATGTGCGCGAGGAAGGCGATCATCTCGCCCATGACCTGCACGCCGCGCGCGGCCGTGAGGATGTCGTAGTCCGCCCTGGACAGGGCGCTGACCGCATCGTCGGCGAGCCGCCAGATGGTCGAGGCGAGCACGGTCGCGACCTCGGCCGGGGGCCGGGCGCCGGCTTCCTGCCGGAACCAGGCGGTCTTGACCCGCAGCGCCATCCGCGTCGGCCCCGGCCTCAGTGCTTGCGGATGTAGAACTCGTAGGTGCTGCGCCCGGTCTCGCGCATCGCCACGAGCTCGAGCTGCGTGGTCTTCACCCACGCGTTGACGTCCGCCGGCGTTCCCGGGCAGCTCGCGATGAGGTGCAGCACCTCGCCCGGCTGCATCGCGTCGATCAGCTTCTTCGCCTCGACGATCGGCCCGGGGCACGAGACGCCGCGGATGTCGAGCACCGCGTTGGCCGCCGGCGCCGCGCTCCTGCCCTTGCGCAGGAAGAAGGCGGTGCGCTTGCCTGCGCGCTTCTCGGTGCCGAGAAGCTCGTGGTCGGTGTGCCGCACCCAGGCGGAGAGGTCGTCCGGCGTGCCGGGGCAGTCCGAGACGAGCGCGAGCACCTGCCCGGCCGCGAGATCGTCCATCACGCGCTTCGCCCCCAGCAGCGGCGCGGGGCAGGACAGCCCGGAGAGATCCAGGGTCACGTCGGGCTTGGCCCTCACGGCGCGCTCCATTGCACGGCCTCCGTCAGCGGAACGCGCGGTGCGCGTCGTCGGCGGCGTCGCTGCCGACCGCGGCGGTGGCGCGGTGCGGCACGAAGACGCCGCAGCCGAGCGTGCGGTGGCGGCCGAGGCCGGCCGTCTGCACGCGCAGTGAATCCTCCTGGCGCAGGCCGGTCAACATCACGCTGAAGCCGACGAGCTCGCCCGCGGGGCCGCGCACCGCGCTGCGGCGCCCGCAGATGAAGTCCCCGCGCACCGCGAGCGCCGCCAGTTCGCGCTCGGCGCTCGCCATGAAGGCGATCTCGTCCTCGTCGCCCGTGACGACCCGCTGCGCGTACAGGGTCGGATGGGCGATGAGCGTCCGCGCCAGCGCGCGCCCGGGCTCGATCGCCTCGCCGTCCAGGTCGAGGCGCGTGCCGCTCAGCGCGAGCGCCGCGGTCACGCGGCCCTGCGGCAGCCGCAGCATCAGCCGGCTTCGCCGGTTCAGCGCCAGCCGGCCGCCGGTGAGGCGCGCGGCGCGGATCGGGTGCACGGCGGTCTCCCCGTCCTCGCCGAGCCAGGGCAGCGCACGCTCGAGCGCGCGCCACAGCGCGGCCGCGTGGTCGCCCGCGACGCTCCCGCCGCCGAGCTCGAAGGCGAGGTCGACGACGGGCCGCAGGGCGCCGGGCGGCGAGGCCACGCGCGCGCCTCGCTCAGCCGGACGGCGGTGACGGTACCGCCGGCGCGTCCGCCCAGTGCGCCATGGCGTCGGCCCAGCGCCGCGCGCTCGCCGGGTCGATGTCGAACACGGTGTAGCGCTTCCCCTCCCGGATGCGCACGCGCAGCAGGCTCAACCCGCCCGCCGCGTGGTCGATCTGCTGCAGGGTGATCTCCTGGCCGCCGAGCGGCACGGTGAAGCGGTCCAGCGGGGCGGAAAGCTCGGCCATGGTCCGGGACGGAGCGCGATCCGGCATTGAAGCCATCCGCCCCGCGCGCGTCGATTCCCCGGTGGGCGAGCGCGCCCCTACCCCTTTCGGGTAGGTGCGCGGCTACCCGTCCGGGTACTGCCGCATACCCACGCGGGAGATTTCCGCGCGGGGAGACGCTCGCTAGAGTCGCGCGGATCCGGACCGGCCACGGCGGCCAGCGTCCCGCAGAACGGACGCCGGCCGGCGCGGACGCCGGGCGAGGGTCCCACCGCAGGAGCACCGCATCATGGCGAAGAAGATGCACGCGACCCCGAACCTCGACCAGCTCGAGTCGGGTCCGTGGCCGAGCTTCGTGACCGGGCTGAAGCGGCTCGCGCGCGACAACGACATGATGGTCGACCTCCTCGGCCAGCTCGAGGCGTCCTACCGCGACCGCAAGGGCTACTGGAAGGGCGGCACGGTGGGCGTGTACGGCTACGGCGGCGGCGTCATCCCGCGCTTCACCGAGCTCAAGGACGCGAACGACGAGCCGCTCTTCCCCGACGCCGCGGAGTTCCACACCCTGCGCGTGCAGCCTCCGGCCGGCATGCACTACGACACCCGCACGCTGCGCCGGCTCTGCGACATCTGGGAGAAGCACGGCTCGGGGCTGATCGCCCTCCACGGCCAGTCCGGCGACATCATGTTCCAGGGCGCGACCACCGAGCAGGTGCAGGCCGCCTTCGACGCGCTGAACGAGGCCGGGTTCGACCTCGGCGGCGCCGGACCGGCGCTGCGCACGTCGATGTCGTGCGTGGGCGCGGCGCGCTGCGAGCTCTCGTGCTACGACGAGGCGCGCGCGCTGCGCGCGGTGATCAACGCCAACCTCGACGACATGCACCGCCCGGCGCTGCCGTACAAGTTCAAGTTCAAGTTCTCCGGCTGCCCGAACGACTGCGTGAACGCGATCCAGCGCGCCGACTTCGCCACCATCGGCACCTGGCGCGACAACATCCAGGTGAACGACGAGTACTCGCGCGCCTACTTCGCGGCGCACGGCACCCGGGACCTGGTGAACGACGTGATCGCGCGCTGTCCGACCCGGGCGATGCGGCTGGCGCAGAAGGACGAGGTCGAGGCCGGTCCGCACCACTCGGTGGCGGAGCTCGACGACGAGCTGCGCCTGGTGATCGACAACCGCGACTGCGTGCGCTGCACGCACTGCCTCAACGTGGTGCGCGGGGGGCTGCTCCCGGGCGCGCAGCGCGGCGTGTCGATCCTGGTCGGCGGCAAGAGCGTGCTCAAGATCGGCGCCACGATGGGCACCATGGTGGTGCCGTTCATGAAGCTCGAGAGCGACGAGGACTTCGAGCGGCTGAAGGAGCTGGGGCGCAGCGTGATCGACTTCTTCGCCGAGAACGCGCTCGAGCACGAGCGCATCGGCGAGACCATCGACCGCATCGGGCTCGCCAACTTCCTCGAGGGCGTGGGGCTGCCGCTCGACCCGAACATGATCGTCGAGCCGCGCGCGAACCCGTACGTGCGCACCGACGACTGGGACGAGCAGGTCGCGAAGTGGGAAGAGCTGAAAGGCGCCGCGGCCTGAGCGCGCGCGCCCCGGTCACGTTCGGAGAGCGACATGGCTGAGCACCGCGCACCGGTCGAGAGCGGCGTGCCCGACCCGATGCCCCTGATGCACCCGGTGATGCGCAGGAACTACGGGCAGTGGATCTACCACGACCATCCGCGCCCCGGCGTGCTGCGGCACCGGGCGCGCAGCGGCGACGAGATCTGGACGGTGAAGGCGGGCACCCAGCGGCAGCTGGACCTCCACACCATCCGCAGGCTGTGCGACATCGCCGACCGGCACGCCGACGGTCACGTGCGCTTCACCACGCGCTCGAACATCGAGTACATGGTGGCGGACGGAAGCAAGGTCGAGCCGCTCGTCGCGGCGCTCACCGCGGCCGGCTTCCCGGTCGGCGGCACGGCGAACTCGGTGTCGATGATCGCCCACACGCAGGGGTTCCTGCACTGCGACATCCCGGCCACCGACGCCTCGGGCGTGGTGAAGGCGCTGATGGACGAGCTCTACGACGAGTTCGTGAACTGCGCGATGCCGAACCGCGTGAAGCTCTCCACCTCGTGCTGCGAGATCAACTGCGGCGGGCAGGCGGACCTGGCGATCATCATGCAGCACACCAAGCCGCCCAAGATCAACCACGACCTGGTGGCCAACGTCTGCGAGCGCCCGGCGGTGGTCGCGCGCTGCCCGGTGGCGGCGATCCGTCCGGCGCTGGTGAACGGCAAGCCCTCGCTCGAGGTCGACGAGCGCAAGTGCGTCTGCTGCGGCGCGTGCTACCCGCCGTGCCCGCCGATGCAGATCAACGACCCCGAGCACTCCAGGATCGCGATCTGGGTCGGGGGCAAGAACGCGAACGCCCGCGGCCGCCCGACCTTCCACAAGCTGGTCGCCTCGGGGCTGCCGAACAACCCGCCGCGCTGGCCGGAGGTGGCTGCGGTGGTGAAGAAGATCCTGGCGACCTACAAGGCCGACGCGCGCCCGTGGGAGCGCATGGTGGACTGGATCGAGCGCATCGGCTGGCCGCGCTTCTTCGAGCGCACCGGGCTGCCGTTCACCAAGTACCACATCGACGACTGGCGCGGCGCGCGGCGCACGCTCAACGCGTCGGCGCACATCCGGTTCTAGGGGGCCGCAGGTGAAGATCGGCGTGATGGTCAACGAGGGGCCGTACAACCACCAGGCCTCGGACAGCGCCTACCAGTTCGTGCAGGCCGCGCTCGCGAAAGGCCACCGGATCTACCGCGTGTTCTTCTACAACGACGGGGTCCACAACGCCACCCGGCTCACCGAACCCCCGCAGGACGACCGCCACGTGGTGAACCGCTGGTCGAAGCTCGCGGAGGCGCACGGGCTGGACCTGGTGGTGTGCGTGGCAGCCGGGCTGCGCCGCGGCCTGGTGGAGGACAACCTCGCGCCGGGGTTCCGCATCTCGGGGCTCGGTCAGCTGGTGGAAGCGGGCATCCAGGCCGACCGCCTGGTGGTGTTCGGGGACTGAGATGACCGAAGCGGCCATGGATCTCGAGGCGGAAGCCGCCGGCGTCGTCAAGAAGTTCATGTACGTCAACCGCAAGGCGCCGTACGGGACGATCTACGCGCTCGAGGGGCTCGAGGTGGTGCTGATCAGCGCGGCGTTCGACCAGGACGTGAGCCTCGCCTTCCTCGACGACGGCGTGTACCAGCTCGTCAAGGGCCAGCAGACCAAGGGCATCGAGGTCAAGAACTTCTCGCCCACCTACCGGGCGCTCGAGGGCTACGACATCGAGAAGCTCTACGTCGAGCGCGAGTCGCTCGAGGCGCGCGGCCTGACCGCGGACCAGCTGCTCGTGCCGGTCGAGGTGATGGGCCGGGACGAGCTCGTGCGCCGCATGGAGGAGCAGGACGTGGTGATCGCGTTCTGAGAAGTGGCCCAGCGCGCCCGACGCAATCAACGTCAGGCGGCCGATCCAGGGGAGTACGAGGGGCTGCGCCCCGCGAGCGTCGAGGATTGCAATGCTCCACATCGTCAACAAGTCGCCGTTCGAGAAGACCACGCTCGCGAGCTGCCTCGCGCACGCCGGCCCGGGCGCCGCCGTGCTGCTGATCGAGGACGCCGTGTACGGCGCCACGACGCTCAACGCCGCGGAGGGCGCGCTCAAGGGCGCGCTCGGGCGGGTGGCGGTGTACGCGCTCGGGCCGGACCTGGAGGCGCGCGGGATGAAGGAGCGCGTCATCGAGGGCGTGAAGGTGGTGGATTACGCGGGCTTCGTCGACCTGGTCGCGGAGCACAAGACGAGCCAGTCCTGGCTCTAGGGAAGTTCCGCTTTAGGCACGACAACCCCGAAGGAGCGCGACGCATGGCAATCGAAGTGGGCGGCAAGACGCTGGAGACCGACGAGGAGGGCTATCTCGTCAACCTCGCGGACTGGACGGAGGACGTCGCGAACGCGATCGCAAAGGCGGAGAACGTCGACATGTCCGGGAACCACTGGGAAGTGGTCAACTTCCTGCGCGAGTACTACAACGAGTACCAGATCGCGCCCGCGGTCCGCGTGCTCACCAAGGCGATCGGGAAGAAGCTCGGGCCGGACAAGGGCAACAGCAAGTACCTGTACGAGCTCTTCCCCTACGGCCCGGCGAAGCAGGCGTGCAAGATCGCCGGGCTTCCCAAACCCACGGGTTGCGTCTGAGGCCGTAGCGCTCGCGGCGCGGTGAGCCGGAAATGAGCGCGCTCACGCTCGTCTACGCCGGGCTCTTCTACGCCGCGACGGCGCTCCTCGTCGCCGGCCTGGCGGCGAAGATCGCCGGCTACGCGCGCACGCCCGCGCCGCTGCGCATCCCGACCACGCCGGCGCCGCGCACCCGGGCGGGCGTCGCCGGGCGCATGGCGCGCGAGGTCCTGCTCTTCGAGAGCCTGTTCCGCGCGAACAAGTGGACCTGGCTCTGCGGCTGGCTCTTCCACGTCGCGCTCGCGCTGGTGCTGGTGCGGCACCTGCGCTACTTCACCGAGCCGGTCTGGACGCCGGTCGCGATCGCGCAGCCGTTCGGCGTCTACGCCGGGTTCGCGCTGCTCGCGGGGCTCGCCGGCCTCTGGGCGCGGCGCTTCCTGGTCGAGCGCGTCCGCTACATCTCGACCTACTCCGACCACCTGATGCTCGCGCTGCTGGCGATGATCGGCCTGTCGGGCCTGATGATGAAGTACGGGTCGCACACCGACGTCGTCGCGGTGAAGGCGTTCATGCTCGGGCTGATGCGCTTCGACCTGCAGCCGCTGCCCGCCGACGGGCCGCTGCTGGTGCACCTCTTGCTGGTTGCGGCGCTGATGGCGATCTTCCCGGCGAGCAAGCTCCTGCACGCGCCGGGCGTGTTCTTCAGCCCGACGCGCAACCAGGCGGACGATTCGCGCGAGCGGCGCCACGTCGCGCCGTGGGCCGCCGGGCTCGAGAAGAAGTAGGTCGCGGCCGTGGGCGCGCCCGAGTTCCAGACCCCGCCGCTCAAGGCGTACCCGGTCATCCCCATCCTGCAGGCCGATGCGATGGCGGCGAGCAAGCCGTACGTCGCCGCGGAGAAGCTGAACGAGGCGATCGGCTTCCCCGGAAAGCTGGTGGACGGGTGGCAGGAGAAGGCGGTCGCGAAGCTCGGCGAGCTGCGCGACAAGTACCGGTCGCTGCGCGTCTTCCTCGACGCCTGCGTCCACTGCGGCGCCTGCACCGACAAGTGCCACTACTTCCTCGGCACCGGCGACCCCAAGAACATGCCGGTCGCGCGCCAGGAGCTGGTGCGCAAGGTCTACCGCCGCTACTTCACCTTCGCCGGGAAGTATTTCCCGCAGCTCGTGGGCGCCGCGGCGCTGACCGAGCCGGTGCTGGAGGACTGGTACCGGTACTTCAACCAGTGCTCGGAGTGCCGGCGCTGCTCGGTGTACTGCCCGTACGGCATCGACACCGCCGAGATCACCATGGCCGCGAAAGAGGTCATGGACTCGATCGGCCTGGGGCAGAAGTACACGAACGAGATCATCGGCAAGGTCCACCGGATCGGCAACAACCTCGGCCTGCCCGGCCCGGCGCTCCGCGACACCCTGCAGACGCTCGAGGAGGAGGTCAAGGAGGAGACCGGCCTCGACGTGCGCTTCCCGCTCGACGAGGCGGGCGCGGAGGTGCTGGTGGTCACGCCCTCGGCGGACTTCTTCGCCGAGCCGCACGTCTACAGCCTGATCGGCTACGCAAAGGTGTTGCACGCGGCCGGGATCCGCTGGACCCTGTCCTCGCACGCCTCCGAGGCGGGCAACTTCGGGCTGTTCATCGGCAACTACGACCAGACGCGCAGGATCGCGCTGCGCGTGCGCGCGGCGGCGCTCGAGCTGGGCGTGAAGCGCATCGTGGTGGGCGAGTGCGGCCACGCGTGGCGCGTCGCCTACAGCTTCTGGAACACGCTGATCGGGCCGTTCGACTTTCTCGACGCCCGCTACCCGGTGCCGCAGCACGTCTGCGAGCTCACCCACGACCTCCTCGAGCGCGGCGCGATCAGGCTCGACCGGGAGAAGAACGACCACCGCGTGGTCACCTTCCACGACTCGTGCAACGTCGCGCGCGGCGCCGGCATGGGCGGCATTGCGCGCGGCCAGTTCATCCTCCCGCGCGCGATCATCAGGAGCGCCTGCAACCGGTTCCACGACATGGCGCCCGAGACCATCCACGAGAACACCTTCTGCTGCGGCGGCGGGGGCGGGCTGCTCACCGACGAGCTGCTCGAGCTGCGCGTCAAGGGCGCGCTGCCGCGCATGGAGGCGCTGAAGGCGGTGGTGGACGAGCACGGCGTCAACTTCATGGCGACGATCTGCGCCATCTGCAAGGCGCAGTTCGCGAAGGTGCTGCCGTTCTACGAGTTCGACATGGCCATGATCGGCGGCGTCCACCAGCTCGTGGGCGACGCCATCCGGCTCGGGCGCAACGACTGAGGACGAGGGGAGAGGCGATGTCCGCCACCACCGAGACGAAGCCCGCGGGCGCGCAGCGCACCTTCCGCCGCTACAGGGAAGGCGACAAGGGCTGGAAGCGCTGGAGCGACCACATCTTCCAGGCGAGCCACACGCACAAGTGCCCGACCTACCAGAAGTCGACGCCGCCGTGCCAGGCGAGCTGCCCCTCGGGCGAGGACATCCGCGGTTACCTCGCGATCGTGCGCGGGACCGAGAAGCCGCCGGCGGGCGTGCCGTGGCAGGAGTACGCGTGGCGGCGGCTCACCGAGGCGAACCCTTTCCCGGCGGTGATGGGGCGCGTCTGCCCCGCGCCGTGCGAGTCGGGCTGCAACCGCAACGAGGTCGAGGACCACGTCGGCATCAACGCGGTCGAGCACTTCCTCGGCCAGTACGCGATCGAGCACGGGCTCGGGTTCGCGCGGCCGGAGCGGTCCACCGGCAAGAAGGTCGCGGTCGTCGGCGGCGGGCCGGCGGGGCTGTCGTGCGCCTACCAGCTCGCGCGCAAGGGCCACGCGGTGACGATCTTCGACGAGCACGAGGCGCTCGGCGGCATGATGCGCTACGGGATCCCCGGCTTCCGCACGCCGCGCGAGGTTCTCGACGCGGAGATCCAGCGCATCCTCGACCTCGGCGTGACCGCGCGGCTCGGGACGCGCGTCGGCACCGACCTCGCGCTGGCGGCGATCGACGCCGAGTTCGACGCGCTCTTCCTGGGCCTGGGCGCGCAGGGCGGCCGCGCGCTGCCGGCGCCCGGCGCGGAGGCCCCGAACGTCGTGACCGCGACCGCGTTCCTGCGCGCGTTCAACGACGGCCGGCTGAAGCACGTCGGCAGGCGCGTGGTGGTGGTCGGCGGCGGCGACACGTCGATCGACGTCGCGACCGTGGCGCGCCGGCTCGGGCACATCGAGCACCCGCACGCGGCCGGCCACCCCGAGATGGTGATCGTCGGCAAGGCGGCGCAGGACGTGGCCGACGTCTCCGCGCGCCACGGCGCGGCGGTCACGCTCACCTCGGTGTTCTCGATCGAGAAGATGCAGGCGAACCGGCACGAGATCGAGCACGCGCTCGCCGAGGGCGTTGCGATCCGCGACGGCTGGGCGCCGGTCGAGGTGGTGCGCGGCGCGGACGGCCGCGCGACCGGGCTGAAGATCGCCCGCTGCGAGGCGAAGTTCGTCGGGCCGAAGCTCGAGATCCGGATCGAGCCCGGCACCGAGGAGATCGTGCCCGCGGACCTCATCGTCTCGGCGATCGGCCAGGCGGTGGACTTCACCGGGCTGGAGGCGTTCGACAGCGGCAAGGGCCTGATCGCCGCCGACCGGAACTACCAGGTGGTGGGGAAGAAGGGCGTGTTCGCCGGCGGCGACGTCATCCGGCCGCACCTCCTCACCAGCGCGATCGGGCAGGGCTGGATCGCCGCCGAGGGGATCGACCGGCATCTCGCCGGCGAGGATCCCGAGCGGCGCCCGAAGATCGACGTGCACGCCTTCGACCTGATGCGCAAGATGGTCGAGCGCGGCGTCGCGCCGGAGGCGGCGCCGAAAGGGGAGGCGCGCGGCACCTCCGCGTCGAACTTCGCGATCCACAACTACGAGGACCGCTCGGGCCGCTACGTGATCCCGCACAGGGAGCTCTTCCTCGGCCACTTCCAGCACACGCCGCGCAACGTCCGCGCGGTCACCACGCTCACCGCCGCGCAGGCGCTCGGCAACTTCGACGAGCGGCTGCGGCCGCTCGCCGAGAAGGACGCGGTGGCCGAGGGCAAGCGCTGCATGAGCTGCGGGCTGTGCTTCGAGTGCGACAACTGCGTCGTGTACTGCCCGCAGACCGCGGTCTTCCGCGTGAAGAAGGCGCAGGCCACCACCGGCCGCTACGTGGACACCGACTACACGAAGTGCATCGGCTGCCACATCTGCCGCGACGTCTGCCCGACCGGCTACATCCAGATGGGGCTCGGGGAGTGAGGCGTGAGAAGTAGGGCGCTGCTCGGCACCGTGCTGGTCGGCCTCGCGCTCGGCGCGGGCTGGGCCGTGTCGCAGGAGCGCACGGCGTCCGTCGGGCGGGTGCCGAAGCCGGTGATCGCGCCGGGGCAGGGCGACAAGTGCGTGGAGCCCACCGACTTCATGCGCCGGAACCACATGCAGGTCCTGATGTTCCACCGCGACCGCACGGTGCGCGAGGGGATCCGCACGCCGCGGCACAGCCTCAAGGGCTGCGTCGAGTGCCACGCCGGCGCGAGCACCGGCACGGTCGCCGGGAACGAGGGCGACTTCTGCCAGAGCTGCCACGCGTACGCCGCGGTGAGCATCGACTGCTTCGAGTGCCACGCGACGCGGCCGAGGGAGGCCGTGGCCGGAGCCCGCAAGCCGTGAGAGCGACCGGCGAGGCGCGCCGCCAGTTCCTCGCGGCTGCGGGCGGCGCGGTCGCCGCGCTGACGCTCGCCCCGGGCGTGCTGCTGCTCGCGCCGGCGCACGGCCGCGCGCCCGACCAGCCGGCGACCGGCAAGGTCCGGTGGGGGCTGCTCGTCGACACGACGAAGTGCGCGAGCGCCTGCGCCGACTGCGTCAGCGCGTGCAACCGCGAGAACGGGCTCTCCGGACGGACGGGCCCCACCGACGCGCAGTGGATCCGCAAGATCGACCTGAAGCACCTGCGCAGCGGCCGGCAGGCGTCGCT
>WBZO01002134.1_pt2 | contig 20896 bp, 23 predicted proteins | sample 5204261 | NCBI WGS metagenome assembly WBZO01 (sample SAMN12412400, study PRJNA552823) | activated sludge metagenome | isolation source: activated sludge from anammox sidestream of wastewater treatment plant... | place: USA: North Carolina | collected 2017-09 | reverse complement strand
GAAACGACACGTTGTTTCGATTCCGGCGTCCACCACCATCCGCGAGGCGGCGGCGCTGTTCGTCAAGAAGCACATCGGTTTGCTGCCCGTCGTGGACAGGAACGACAAGCCCGTCGGCGTGATCGGCGTCCGCGACCTGCTCAAACTGGAAATGCCCGACTTCGTCAACTTCGTCATGGACGTGGATTTCGTCCACGACTTCGGCGCGGTGGAAGATACCCGCCCATCTGCCGCGACGCTGAAGAAGACCGTGCGCTCGCTCATGCGCCCCGTCATCACCGTGGAGGAGGACTGCGGGCTTCTGCGCGCCTATTCGTTGATGTTGCAACAGAATTTGCACGACATTCCCGTCGTTTCAAAGGACGGGAGACTGGTGGGCATCGCCTCGCGCGTGGACATCGGCGTGACGATCCTCAAGGCGTGGGAAGAGGTGGAATGATGGAGACTTTTTCCATCGTCCTCACCTTTGTGATCTTTTTCGGCAGTCTCATCCTCATCTTTTGGGAGAAGATCAACCGTTCCATCGTCGCCATCGCGGGCGCGGTCTTGATGATGAGCGCGGGCAAACTGCTCGGCTTCTACGACGAGAAACTCGCCGTAGAAGCGATTGACTTCAACACGCTCGGACTTCTGCTCGGCATGATGATCCTCGTCGCCATGCTCGAACCGACAGGCTTCTTCGAATATCTCGCCGTGCTTGCGGCGCGCGCCTCGAAGGGCAAACAACCGCGCCTGTTCATCCTGCTGGCGCTGATCACCACCGTGCTGTCCATGCTGCTCGATAACGTCACCACCGTTGTGTTGATCGCGCCCGTCACCATCCTCATCAGCGAAATCCTCGGCGTCAGCCCCATGCCCTACCTGATGACCGAAGCCCTGCTTTCCAACGTCGGCGGCGTGGCAACCCTCGTCGGCGACCCGCCCAACGTGTTGATCGGCTCGGCGGCGGGATTGTCCTTCAACGACTTTCTGATCTATTCCCTGCCCATTGTGCTGGTTTCGTGGCTGGGCGCGTTGTATCTCCTGCAATATCTCTTCAAAAAGGATTTGTCGAAACGCCCGCGCAGGAGCAAGGCGGTGATGAAACTCAACCCCGCCGAGACTCTTAACCACCCCGAAACCGCGCGGCGGATCTTAATCGTGCTGGGCGCAGCGATCCTGTTATTTTTCGTCCACCATGCCTTGCATGTCCAACCGTCGCTGATCGCGCTCGGCGCGGCGGCAGTCTCCCTGTTGTGGGTCCAACCCGATTTACAGGAAGTGTTGAAGAAGGTGGAATGGAGCGTTTTGCTCTTCTTCGGCGCGCTCTTCATCATGGTGGGCGGGCTGGAACATTCCGGCGCGCTCGAAAGGATCGTCAACCTGTTCGACGGCGCAACGGGCATGAATCCCGTTCTGTTCGGCGTGCTGGTGATCTGGATCGTCGCCGTCCTTTCCGCAGTGGTGGACAACGTCCCCATCACCATCGCGCTGATTCCCGTCATCCAGGGGTTGGGTGAGGCGGGCATAAACATCGCTCCGCTGTGGTGGGCGCTGGCGTTCGGCGCGGGCTTCGGCGGCACGGGCACGATCATCGGCTCCAGCGCGAACATCATCGTCGCCACACTCTCCGAAAAGACGCGCACGCCCATCACCTCGGCGATCTGGATCAAACGCGGTTTGCCGGTCATGTTCGTCGCCTGCGCGATCGCCAGTATCCTGTACGCGCTGGCGTTCCCGTTGTTCTAAAATTATCCGCACACGGTTGAATCATCCCCGGAGTGATGATAATATCAAAGCGAAGGAAAACCCGTCGAAACAGGACCAAGCCCGGGCGCGGAAAGAGGCGCGACTCGGGCGCAGGATCAAACCCGAAAGGCGAAACATCCCAGGAGAAGAGCATGGATCAACCGCAATACCTTTTATTGATGGCGGTCATTCAGGAACAGGACCTCGATTCCGCGACCAAAGCCATGCAGGGCATCGGCGCGTCGTTGACTTATCTCTCGAGCGCGGGTGGATTTTTAGGCAGGCGCAATGCGACATTGCTGGTGGGTTTGCCCGCCGATAAATTACAAGACTCGTTGAGCGTTCTGCGCGAAGCCTGCAAACAGCGCGTCGAATATATGACGCTTCCGCTGGAAGGTTCGCCCATGCCCATGCCCGCGCCCGTGCCGGTGACGGTCGGCGGCGCGACGGTGTTCGCTTTGCCTGTGGAACGCTTTGAACAGATATAACGAGAAGACCTGACAGGTTTCTTAAAACCTGTCAGGTCTTATAAGAGGAGAGACCGCCATGAAACTGATCATCGCCATCGTCAACGATAACGACTCCGAGACTCTTACTCAGGCGTTCACCGCCGCAAACTTCCGCGTGACGCGCGTCGCCTCCACCGGCGGCTTTTTGCGGCGCGGCGTGACGACCATGCTGCTGGGGATCGAAGACTCGCAAACCGACGCCGTCATTCAAATCGTGCGCGACGCGCTGCCCTCCAAAGGCGAAGAGAAACGCGCCACGCTTTTCGTCCTGCCCGTGCATCATTACGAACAAGTTTGACAATACAAAAATTCCAGGGCGAGACGCGCGTCTTTGCCCGCTCAACGAGGCCACCATGCAAAACAAAAACACACTCTTTGGGATTCTGGCGGCGATCCTGCTTGCGCTTGCCTGCGCCAACCCGTTGGGGACCCCCGTTCCGCAGGATGAATTTCCAAATGTGGAGACGGTCGTCGCCGCGACCTTATCCGCGCTGACGGCGACTCTGCCCCCGGACGCCGCGCCTCAGACTCCGCCCGCGCCTGTGGATTTCGCCCCAAGCCTTTTGCCCCGCTCGATGTATTTTCTCGCCAACGACGCCGCGCAGTTCGCGCAAGTCTTCCGCCTCGAACGCGACGGCAGGACCATCACACAGTTGACCTCCGAACCCGCAAAAGTGACGGAGTACGACGTATCCCTTGCGGATGGAAGCGTGGTCTTCGTTTCCAACAATCAATTGATTCTCATCAGCGCCGACGGCTCGAACCGCCGCGCGATCTTCGACGGCGGCGCGGTGGACGAGAACAACCCGTTCCTGACGCGCGTCAACAGCCCGGTCTTTTCGCCCAATGGAGAGACGATCGCATTTGGTCACAAGGGTTTGAATTTCTACTCCGTCGCCAGCGGACAGTCCAACCGCGTGCTGGAAGATTCGCTGGATGACGCCGGCGGCGGGCTGGTCATTCCCCGCGAGTTGTACTGGCCCGAAACGTATTCCGCCGACGGGGGCAAACTCATCATCACGCTCGGCTATTACGAAGGCGCATCCTCCGCGATCTATTATCCCAACGGCGGCGGGCTCGTGCGGCTGGCAAACGAGCAGCGCGGAATCATTTGCTGCGGCGATTATTCCTTGAGCGCCGACGGTTCCGCTTTGTACGCCGCCAGCCCCACCTTCGGCATGTTCAGCGCCGGAATGTGGCGCGTGGATACGAACAATGGAAACGTGACGGCTCTGTTGCTCGGCGACTTCGACACCAATCCCGCCGAGGTCGCCGACAATCCCTTCATCGCGCCGGACGGGCAGTTGTACTACTTTCACGCCAGCATCCCCAACCCCGGCGACATGATCAACCGCCCCGCCCTGCAACTCGTCCGCTCCGCCGCGGATGGGACGACGGGCAGGACTGTCCTGCGCCCCGAAACATTCGCGCTGATGAACGAAGCGCTCTGGGCGCCCGACGCCAGTTTTGTCATCGTCGCCAACGCCCCGAACGAACAGGTTTACTTCGGCGGCGCGGCGCAGTTATATTACACCGACGGGCGTCCGATGATCCCCCTCGCGCCTTATGCCGAATCCATGAAGTGGGGACCGTAGAATGGACAATAATCGTATTTCAGCGGCATAAAACGCCTACTCCATCCCCAAAATCCTTTTGCCCTCTTTCAACGTTTCGTCGTACAAGGCTTCAAGATCGCGATTCGTCCCGCGCGCGCCGCTCACCACCTTCTCGGTCCACGCCAGGTATTCCCGTTTGCGCTTCAACGACCAATCCTTCGGCGGAAAGTGAACGATGTCGCGGACGTTGCATATTTTATCCGCCAGTTTAAGCGCTTTTGCGCGCGGCGATTTGAGCGCCATGGTCTCGATCTGCAACTGCTTGCGGACTTCCTTTGGCAGGCTTTTATCGTCGGTCACTTCCAGCGTCAGATCCAAAATCTCATCGCCGAACTCGCGGCGAATCTCTTCGGGCGTGGCGTCGGTGTCTTCTATTGTGTCGTGCAGGATGGCGGCGGCAAGCAGCGCCGCGTCGCGCACGCCGCCCACGGAATGCAACGTCTCCGCCACCTGGATGGGATGGTTGATGTACGGCGAAGATTTCGAGTCCTTGCGGCGCTGGTCGTTGTGCTTCTCCGCCGAAAAACGCATGGCTTTCAGAATTAAGCCGATTGCCTCACTCATATCGTCCTCCATTCGCTCCCATCTTCACCCGCCGAACCTTGCCGTCATGACCGGGCAATGAGCGCGCGCCATGATCTCCGCCGTCACATTCGCCGAAACCATCTGCCGCAGGGAATGCGCGCTGTACGAAGACCCCATGCACAACAGATCATAATTTCCCTCGCGCATCTCGGCAAGGATCTCTTCGATCACATTGCCGCGCCTCACCTTTACCGACGCCGCCAGCCCGGCCGCCTTCGCGTTCTCCAGCGACGCCCGCAGGCTTCTTCCGACCGGCGTATCGGTCTCGGTCAGAGTCCGCCAATGCTCGTTCATTTCTTTCGCCGTCGGGTAATCGAACTCGATGGGCGGGATGATGTGCAAGAGCGCCGCCTCCGCGCCGCAGCCCTTTGCGACCCGCATGGCGATGTGTTCCGCGTTGATGTCGTACCCCAGCCCGCCCACGCTGATCAAAATCTTTTTCACCGGCAAGCGCGTTTCAGGCGCGTACAACACCGGCTGCGCGATCGCTTCGATAAAGGCGCGGATCGAACGACCCGCCACCAAACGCTGGAGATGCGGGCGACCCAACGGACTCAACGCCACAATGCAATCAGATTTCCGCGCCTCGACGGGGACGATCTTCTCCGCGCTTCCATTGCGGACCTCGAGCCGGTATGCCGCTCCCTGAGCCTCGAACAAGCCGACGGCTTTTTCAAACGCCGCTTCCAAAGGGTGAACCGCGTCAATCGCGGCCGGGTCCAACCATTCGGTCACGCCCAGAAGCGAGATCGGCAGTCCGAGAGTCTTTGCGAGCCACGCTCCCTGCTCGATGGCGGGAAAACTCTCCTTCGTTCCATTGGTGACGATCAAAATATCGGATGCCATAAATATTCCAATCAACGGAATAAAATCACGCCCAAAACGCCTGCGCCCAATAAAACCAGCGGCGAAGGGACGTCCAGCCACAGGGCAATCGCGCTCAACGCGGCGATGAGAAGCGTGCGCCTGCCAATGCTTTTATTCTGCCCGACGCGAAACAACTCCCACGCCACGATCGCGATCAACGCCGCCACAGCGGGGCTCATCCCTTTCACAAAGCCTGCCAGCCAGTTTTCATGCTGGAACTGTTGCAGGACGAGCGCGACGACGAACATCATCACAGTGGGAGGCAATACCGCGCCAAGCAAGGCGACGAATACGCCCGCTACGCCGCCCGCCGCATAACCGACGAACATCGCCAGTTTCAACGCCTCGCTCCCCGGCAGGAAGTTGGAAAACCCGACCGCCTCCACGAAGCGTTCTTCGGTCATCAACCTGCCGACCGCCTCTTTGTAAAGCAAGCCCACCGAGGCGGGACCCGAAGGCGAAAGCAGGTTCACTTTCAGGAACATCCAGAACAATTGAGTCCACTTGTTCATGACGCGGAGAGGAAGACGGCGCCGATGATCCCGGCAATGATGATGACGATTCGCTCCGGGACTTTCAACCACATGGCGGCGAAACTCGCCAGCGCAAGCCCCCAGCCCTGCCAACTCATGCCGCCGCCCTTCTCGAATATTTTCCACGCGGTGAAGAGCATCAACACGGAAATGGCGGGAGTCAAGCCTTCGACGAACCTGCCCACCCACGCCTCGCGGCGCAGACGGTGCAGGATCATCGTCACGCCGAGGATGATGAGGGTCGGCGGCAGAATCGAGGCGGTGAGCGCCGTCAGCCCGCCAAGAACCCCGCCGGCGGCATAGCCGACATACATCGCCAGTTGAAGCGCGTCGCTGCCCGGCAGGACGGAGGAAAACCCAACCGCCTGCACGAACTCCGCTTCGGTTACAAAGTCGCCCACCGCTTCGTGGTACAACAACCCCACCGAGGCGGGACCGGATGTGCTGAGCAGGTTGACTTTTAGAAACGTCCAAAAGAGTTGTAAAAGAATTTCCACGCCTTTGAGTTTATCACGCGATAACCGACCCCTCCAATTTCAACAGCCATTCCTTTGTAGGCGGTCCGTCTCCGCCGCCGTAGCCGTGCAGTTTACCGTCCGCGCCGAGGACGCGGTGGCAGGGGACGACAATGGGCATGGGATTCATGGCGTTGGCGGCGCCCACAGCGCGATAGGCATTCGGGCGATTTATCTCGCGGGCGATGTCAATGTAGGCGCGGGTTTCGCCATAAGGAATGCGAAACACGGCTTGCAAGGCTTCGCGCTGGAAGGGGGTAAAGAAGGTCCAGTCAATGGGGGTGGTAAAGGCGGCGCGCTTCCCGGCAAGGTATTCCATCAATTCCTTCGCGTAGGGGGCGATCTTTCGCTGATTCGGTTCGGGGATTCGTTTGATCTTGCGTAGGTAGGCATCCAGCTCGGGCTGGCGATCCGCCCACTCGACGGCAACCAGGCCCAGGTCGGAGGCAGCGAGACGGAAATCTCCGAGGGGGGTGGCGTTTAATTCGCCAAGATAAAGCCGGGGAGGGGAAAATGTCATGGGCTGAGTCCTTCGTCCACAAAAATACCTTGAATCTACTTACAAAATGGTTAATTGTTCGACAATCGTAGGGTAAACGTAGGGTTCGCGTCAAGTAGGTTTCGGATAACCATGATAAAAACAGGCTCGTAAGGTGATTTCTCTTCTCCTCCTTTCAAAGGGAACCGCGGTCGGCGTCCGCGGTTCTCGCATTTAACGGGGTTTCGACGGTTATAATCCAGCCAAACCATATTTTCGAGGTCAATATGCCTGTAAAAATTACCATCATCGGTTTGGGTCAGATCGGCGGCTCGATTGGGCTGGCGCTCGCGGCGCACAAGGATAAGGTCGTCACGACCGGTCACGACAAGGATTACGGGGTCGAACAGCGGGCGAAAAAACTTGGCGCGGTGGATCAGACCAATCATAACCTGCCCGACGCGGTGGAGAATGCCGACCTTGTGATCCTTGCCCTGCCCCTGACCGAGATGCGCGAGACGTTTCGCTTCATCGCCCAGGACTTGCGCAAGGATGCGGTGGTGGTGGATACCGCGCCGGTCAAAGCGGAGGTCGTAAAATGGGCGCGGGAATTATTGCCCGAGACGGTTCATTATGTGGGGATTGCTCCCGCGATTGGGGCGAAGCATTTGGCGATGACGGAGACGGCTCTGGACGCCGCCCGGGCAGATCTGTTTACGAAGAGCGTTTTCCTCGTCTCAGCGCCTCCCGGCGCCTCCGAGGAGGCGCTGCAACTGGTTTCCGGTTTCATCGGTTTGCTCGACTCCATCCCCGTACTGACGGATTTCTTCGAATCGGACGGGTTGATGACAACCGCTCATCTCCTGCCGCAGTTGATCTCCGCCGCGTTGCTGGATGCGACGCTCGGCAAGCCCGGCTGGAGCGACCTGCGTAAAACTGCGAGCCGCAATTTTTTTGCCGCCACATCCACGCTGGCGGATTCGGACGGGGCGGAGGCGCTGGGCATGGCGTCCATCCATAACCGCGAGAACGTCGCGCGCGCATTGAACAACTTTATCAACGCGCTGATTGACCTGCGCGACGATCTTGAAAACGACGAGGAGTCCTTCCGCAAGCGTTTATCCTCCTCCCTGCAAGGACGGGTTAACTGGTTGTTGGAGCGAGACAAAGCCGAATGGTCTAAAATGCCCGAGGAGAGTTTTGAAAGACCTTCGTTGATGGAGACTTTGTTTGGCTCGAAGTTGGGGAGGATGGGAAAGAAGGAGAAGGATGGGTAACGAGTGACGGGTTACGAGATACGAGTGACGGGTTACGAGATACGAGGGACGAGTTACGAGATACGAGTGACAGGTTACAAGATACGAGTTACAGGATGAGGTTTTATTGTTATATCCTTGAGTGTTCGGATGGGACGTTTTACACGGGTTGGACGAACGACCCCGAACGAAGGACGGCGCAGCACAATAAGGGGAAAGGCGCGCGCTACACCAAGACCCGCCGCCCGGTGAAGATGGTTTATCTCGAAGAGCAGTTGGATAGAAAAAGCGCGATGAAGCGGGAATTGGCTATTAAGAGGATGAAAAGAGGGGATAAGATGAAGTTGTTTCAGGGAAGGGAAACGGTTTGCAAGCGCTAAGTCGCCGCAGAAAAATAACTTTTCGGATTCGTAGTATGCTTGCGGAACAGGTCAGACACGGCCAAGTTTACCGTAGAGTTGCAAGTCATGAAAAGAACAAAGAAGAAACCAGAACACCAATGCCAATGTTTTGCTTGTAAGAATGCGCCGAGAAGCGCCGAAGCGAAAGAACACCAAGCCATCAACCAAGTCCTGAGCCTATTGCATGAAAAAGGACGGCGTCAGTTTGCAGGTCTACTGGCGCTGCAATGGGGGCGAGGCGGATTGGAACAGTTACATGTGATTACCGGCTTGAGCCATCCGACCATACGACGTGGGCGGGCGGAGGTGCAACGGAAGGAACGATCATCAGCAAGAAATCGAGTGCGGAAACCAGGCGCTGGACGTCAACGGGTCGAAAAAAACAGCCTGAAATCTTGAAGGCCTTGGACGCCTTACTGAAAGATGAAACGGCTGGCGATCCGATCACAGGTCTGAAATGGACGAAGAAAACCTCGCGCACAATCAGCCGAGCGCTCCAGCGTCAAGGCTATGAAGCGGGTGCGGATACGGTTCGTCGTCTGCTGAAGAAAGGCAGATATGTTCTGCGAGCCAACCGCAAGCGAGTGAACAAACGGAAAGACCCGAACCGGGATCGCCAAATGCGCTATCTGGTACGCAAGCGAAAACAGCACGAAAAAGCCGGTTTTCCTTCGATTTCGGTCGACGCCAAACAGCGTGAACTGATTGGGAACTTTAAAAATCCTGGGCGTACCTATCGTCGGAGAGCGTTGGATGTGTTGGAAAGCGATTATCCATCCGACGCGGATGGCGTGGCCATTCCGTATGGTATTTACGATACGGCGCATAACGAAGGGTTTGTGGTTGTAGGGATTTCCCATCAAACGCCCGAATTTGCCGCAACCTGTATTCGGCGTTGGTGGCTTCGTGTTGGACAGAAGAAGTTTCGCAAGAACAAGCATCTGCTCATTCAAGCCGATTGTGGCGGTGCGAATGGCAACCGCCTGTGGACTTGGAAATATGAACTGCAAAAACTTGCGGATGAATTCGGACTGACCATCACCGTAACTCATCTGCCGACAAGCGCTTCCAAATGGAACCTGATTGAGCACAAGCTGTTTTGCCATATCGAAGCCAATTGGGCAGGCGTGCCCCTGGTTGATTACGAGACCGTCGTCAAATTTATTCGCACCACAAAAACAGAGACCGGTTTACGCTGTCGTGCCTATTTGGACCGAAAACAATATGAAACTGGCAACCATATTTCCAGTGAGCAAAAGACTTTTATCAATCTCGAACCGCATCGCGTTTTGCCCCAGTGGAATTACACGATCATCCCTCACAAGTAGATTCACGAAACAGAAAAGTTATTTTTCTGCCGTGACTAAAGCACACAAGAGTAATTTGTTGGCTCGTTAGTATTGCTCTGCGAAAACTACGCCAATCGCGAAGGTTTTTCGCAGTATCGCAACTTCAATTTGCTCTCGCGCAGGCACAAACTAAAGTTTGCGGTACGAACCGCGATATTTACGCGCCTCCCGCTATTCCGTAAACAACGGCAGATGCCCCAATGAGTGGATATGCATCCACTGGGCGCGGTCGCCTTCGGTGAGGATCGCCGCCTCGCCTGCGATCTTTGCGCCGGCTTTGTCGAGCACCATGCGCATACCCTGCAGGGTCGAGCCGGTGCTGATGACATCGTCCACGACCAGAACATTCTTCCCTCTGATCAGTGCAATATCTTTTTCATCCAGGATCAACACCTGTGGCTGACCAGTGGTGATCGAAAGCGTCTCCGCTTTGATGGCGTCGCCCATGTACGGCTTGTAGGTCTTACGCAAAACAATGTAAGGTTTCTTCGTCTCCACTGAAAGCGCATGGGCAATGGGGATCGATTTCGCCTCGGCGGTCATGATGAGGTCGAAGTCCACGCCTTTGATCTTTTCAGCAAGTCCGCGCGCGCAGGCTTGCACCAGTTCGGTATCCCCCAGAATATTCAAAATGGCGATCCGCAGCCCCGGCTTGATCTCGAACAGGCGCAGGTCGCGTTTGATTCCGGCAATTTCGATGGCGTAGGTTTCTCGTCTGGTCATGTTGTCCTCGCGTTCGTCTGCGAAAGTTTATCATGAATTCGCAGGGGATTTTCCGGCTTTCCGGGAACGAGTGTAGCGCAAAGCCTTCGAGGGTTCTTAACGCAAGGGCGCAAAGCCGCCAGGAATTTTCGACCCCTTGCGTCCTTGCGCCTTTGCGTTAATAATTTTTGGGGCTCATGTGTAATCTGTGAGCGGACGTTAGAGAACGTCCGCTGCGCAAAGATGATTTTGCACATTTTCTACACATGAGCCATTTTGGGAAGCCTCACTGAGATTTTTGCGCCATACCCTTGAAGACTCGAAGTCCCGATTTTCCTTCAATATTGATTTCGTTCCGTTATATAATCGCGCCACCCTTTGGCTATGATGAAATTGCACCCCTCCTTTGTCAAACCCCGTTACGATTTCGGCGGCTTTGCCGGGATACCCGCCCGCATCGAGAACGCCTTCGCCTCGAAAAAATACGACGCCGTCGTTCTATTCTTCGTGGACGCCTTCGGCTGGCGTTTCTTCGAACGCTTTCAAGACTCTCCCTTCCTGCAACGCTTCGTCAAACGCAACGGAGTCGAAAAGATCATGTCGCAATTCCCATCCACGACCGCCGCGCATGTGACCACGATCCACACCGGCTTGAACGTCGGACAGAGCGGCGTGCATGAATGGTATTACTATGAGCCGCTCGTGGATCGCGTCATCGCCCCGCTTTTGTTCTCGTACTCCGGCGCGAAGGAGCGCGACACGCTGGAGAAGAAGGTCAAACCCGAGGCGCTCTATCCGCGCGGGCAGTTTTACCCGGCGCTGAACGCGCTGGGCGTGAAGTCGTTCAACTTCGGCGTCCGCGATCACACGCCGTCCATTTATGGCAATGCGGTGATGCAAGGCTCGGAAATCGTATCGTTCAAAACGCTCTCCGAGGCGCTGGTCAACATCGGCTTGACCCTCAGGGCGCAGACCCAGCCTGCTTACATCCACCTGTACTTCGACCGCATTGACGGCATTGCCCACGAATACGGACCCAACTCGCCGCAGGTCGAAGCGGAGATCGAGACGTTTCTCCTCATCATGGAAAATTACTTCGACAGGATTTTCGGCAACTCGAAGCGCATCCTCTTCCTGATGACGGCGGATCACGGCATGTGCGAAGTGGATCCACAAACGACGGTTTATCTCAACACGGACTGGGGGTTTTCCGGGTTCGAGCGCTTCATCCGCGCCAACAAACGCGGACAGTTGATCGTCCCCGCCGGTTCGGCGCGCGATATGTTCCTGCACATCAAAAAAGGCATGGAGGACGAGGCGCGGGATTTTCTCCTTAAGCAGTTGGAAGGGAAGGCGGATGTGGTCGCAACGCAGGATTTGATCGCAGAGGGATTTTTCGGCGACGACGTTTCAGCGCGTTTCCGCGAACGGGTTGGGAATCTCGTCATCCTGCCCTACCGCGGCGAATCGGTCTGGTGGTACGAAAAGGATAAGTTCGAGATGCGCTTCTTCGGGCATCACGGCGGACTGACCCCGCAGGAGATGGAAACGGTTTTGTATTCGCTGGAGATCGGGTAATAGTTTTGCCGGACAGACCGTCTTACCGTCATGATTCCTTCTGAAATTCTTAACCCCTTGCTCCTCTCTGCCTATGCCAAAGAGATCACCTGGCTCGAAGCCTCGACCCGTCATTCGCTGGATGAATTCATCGAGACTTTTTTTCACATCCGCGAGCGGACGCAGGAACGCCTCGAAAACCTGACCGATGAGCAGGCGGCTTTTACTTCGAACGTTCACCCTTTTTGGAGCATTAGCGAATCGATCACCCACCTCGTTTATTCGCAGGGGTTTTATCTCAACACCCTGCTGGATATTTCCACAAGCCAGATGCCGCACATCGTCGAAGCCGCGCGCGGGTTTGGCGAAGGCGCGAAACCCGGCATTCCAGCCGAACAATTACGGCGGAGTTTGCGCTTCGCCACCGAACAGATCACGACTGCCATCGAAGGCACGCGCCATGCTCACGACCCGGAAAAGACCACGATCAATCCATTCTTTGGCGTATGCAATTACAAGACCTGGGTCCTGCTCCTGCTCGCGCACGAGGTGGATCATTTACGTCAGATCGCCGCAATGCGGAGTCTGGCAAGGACAAATAAATAAATCAAAAACAGCCCCAACTTTAGGGGCTGTTTCTTTTTCCGAGATTGTCTCGGGCGCGCGTTAAATATCCAAATTCCGCACGCTCTTGGCATGGGTCTGGATGAACTTCTTGCGCGGGTCCACCGCGTCGCCCATGAGCATGTCGAAAGTGCGGTCTGCTTCGGCGGCGTCGTCCACCGTCACAAGCAAAAGCGTGCGGTTGGACGGGTTCATGGTCGTCTCCCACAACTGGTCGGGGTTCATCTCGCCCAGACCTTTGTAACGCTGGAGGTTGGCTTTATCGCCGATCTCCTTCAAGGCTTTATCCTTCTCTTTATCGCTGTACACATACCTGACGTTGTTCTTGTGCGCGATGCGGTAGAGCGGCGGCTGGGCGATGTAGAGATGCCCGTCCTCGATCAACTGCGGCATGTAACGGAAGAAGAAGGTCAGCAACAGCGTGCGGATGTGACTGCCGTCCACGTCGGCGTCGGTCATGATGATGACGCGCCCGTAACGCAAGCCTTCGAGGTCGAAGTTGTCGCCGATGCCCGTTCCCAACGCGGAGATCAACGCCTTGACCTCGTTGTTGCCCAATATCTTATCGAGGCGCGCGCGCTCGGTATTGAGAATTTTTCCGCGCAACGGCAGGATCGCCTGAAAGTGACGGTCGCGTCCCTGCTTGGCGCTTCCGCCTGCGGAATCTCCTTCGACGATATACAACTCGGTTTTCTTTGAATCGCGCTCGGAGCAATCCGCAAGTTTGCCGGGCAGGGTCAATGATTCCAACGCCGATTTGCGGATGACGAGGTCGCGCGCTTTTCTCGCCGCGTCACGCGCCCGCGCGGAAGTGAGACACTTGGCGACGATGGCTTTCGCCGCCTGCGGATTCTCTTCGAGGAAGGTCGCAAACGCTTCGCCCACCGCCTGCGTGACGTACGTCTGCACTTCGGGGTTCATCAACTTGACTTTGGTCTGCGACTCGAACTGCGGACCGGGATGCTTGACCGACACAATCGCGGTTAACCCTTCGCGGGTGTCGTCGCCGGAGAAGTTCGGGTCGGCGTCTTTGAGCAGGCCGCTCTTTCGGGCGTAATCGTTGATCACGCGGGTGAGGGAAGACCGCAGTCCGGTCAGATGCGTGCCGCCGTCAATCGTGTTGATGGTGTTGGCGAACGAGTAAACCGACTCGGTGTAGGCGTCCGTATATTGGATCGCGGCTTCGACGCCGACGCCCTCGATCTCTTTTTCGACGTGGACGACGGAATGTAAATTCTCGCGGTTGCGATTCAGGTAGCGGACGAAGGATGTGATGCCGCCCTCGAAATGGAAGGTCATTTCGCGTTCGGCGCGCTCGTCCATAAATTTGAGGGTGATGCCGCGCGTGACGAAGGCCATTTCGCGGAAGCGCTGGACGAGGGTGTCGAAGCGATAGTCAATGTCTTCTGTGAAGATCTGCTTGTCGAACTTGAAGGTCTGGGTCGTGCCGGACTCTTCCTTTTCCGCTTTGCCGATCTGTTTAATTTTTCCCTGCGGGATTCCGCGCTTGTATTCCTGCCGCCACAGTTTGCCGTCGCGTTTGATCTCGGTCGTCATCCACTCGGAGAGCGCGTTGACCGCGCTGACGCCGACGCCGTGCAGACCGCCGGAGACCTTGTACCCGCCGCCGCCGAATTTGCCGCCCGCGCCGATGACGGTCATGACCACGTCCACCGTTTCCATTGGCTTGCCGTTGGCGTCCTTCTTGGAAGGATGCGGCCCGACCGGGATGCCGCGCCCGTTATCCTGCACGGTGACGCTGCTGTCCTTGTGGATCGTAATGTCAATGCGCGTGCAGAAGCCAGCCAGCGCTTCGTCTATGGCGTTATCCACCACTTCGTAAACGAGATGGTGCAGCGCCTTGATGTCCGTGCCGCCCACGTACATGCCCGGGCGTTTGCGAACGTGTTCGATGCCTTCAAGGGCTTGAATCGAACTTACATCGTATTTGGTCGTATCTGCCACAAAATCCTCCAGGGCTTTTTTGTAACAGCGACTTTAGTCGCCTTTCAGCCGGCGATTGAAGTCGTTGCCACGCTTAAGCCTGTTTGACAATATTGTTCGGTCGTAATTTCTCGAGCGCCGCCCGCACCCATGCGGTCATTTCATGATAGTAAATAAAACTCGCCGCCAGCAAGCCCGTGGTCACAAAGGAATGACCGAAGATTCCCAGCAGGGTCAGCCACGAATCGGACGCGGGGATGCGCCACAGAAAACCCAACCCGTACGAGAGCAGGAAAACCGTCAGCACGAAGAGACTGCTGGTCGGGAGCGTGAAGCGCGTCAACTGCAGGCTGCTCAACATGGAGGTCAGCGCGTTCTCCCGATTCAAAAAGACTCCGTGCGCCCAAAAGAAGATCGGCACGATCACCCAGACCGACGCCAACGTAATGAACAGCATAGCCAAGTTCGCCAGCGTGATGTTAATCTGCGCAGCCACAACCAGGATAAGAAAAACGGGCATGCCGATCGCCATCAGGATGATATTGCAAAGAATGGAGATCAAAACGGTTTGCGCGACCGCCCGAACGGCGCGGATCGAAGCGGCTTTTTCCGCCAGCGCCGCCCATGCCACGTTTCGGAAGTAAAGCGCGCCGCCGACCCAGCCGACCAACGCCAAAAACGCCAGCCACAATGGGAAGTTCCACGCGTTGACCTGCCACACTCCAGGATCGCCCAGCGGAGTGAGCGCCGCGCTCTGATTGGCGGCAAACAGGCTCGAGATCCCGACCGGAAGCGTGCGGATCAGACCGAACAGATTGACCGACTGCAACATCCCCTCGTAGATCGCCAGCATGTTCTGAATCTCTTCCGCCGGAATCTGCATCGCATTCCAGAAGCGAACCAGGTCGCCTTCCATTTCTTTGAACATTTCGTCCATGCGCAGGCGCGGGCCCAGCCACAATAAAAGATTCAGGATCAGCGGCAGGAGAATCGCCGAAATGCGCGACGCGATTGCGTCGAAACCGGCTTTGATGGAATGGATGATGCCCGGCGGGGGCGGCAGGTTCTCGATGCGCGAAACTTCCATAACCATTTGATTCTACCATACCGATTCTTGGTACAATCCCGTCATGCAGGAAACCCGCTCCTCCCTGCCGCCGGCAGACCGCATGGGGATGTTGATCGCTTCGGTTCTGTTGACCTTTTCCCTGGCTCGTTTGATCCAGACCCCGGGCCTCACTCTCAGCCTGAGCCTGCCCGGTTTTTATTACGCTTTTCCGATCACTCCCGCCTCATTCATGACCTTTTTCGCCGCGGCGCTGACCGCCGCCGGGATGGACTGGCTGGCGCGCGACCACCCCACCGCCGATCCGCGTTCGCTGCGCGAACACCTGCTCCTGCCCACCTTGACCGCCTTTGTGCTGGGCGCGCCGCTTAATTTACTGTCACGGAACCCGGCGTGGTGGTCGGTCTTCGTCTTTGGGGCGGTCCTGCTTACTTCCGTTTGCATCGCGGAATACATTGCCATGGATCCGTCCACCCCGGCGTATGGATTTGCGCGCGCCGCGTTGACCGCCGTGGCATACGCGCTCTTCCTCGTCCTGGTCACGTCGTTGAGATTTTCGGGCGCGCGCATGACGCTTGTGATTCCTTCCACGTTCATCGCCGCCGCGTTGATCGGCTTGCGCATCCTGCATCTCGACGGCGCGGACCGCTGGGACTTCCCCTGGGCTGTCGGTATTGGATTAGTCTGCGCCCAGATCGGCGCGGGGTTGCATTACTGGCCCCTTTCTCCCGTTCAATTTGGGTTGGCGCTCGCCGGCCCGTTGTATGCGCTGACGATGCTCTCCGCCAATCTCGCGGAAAATATTCCCCTGCGCCGCGCGGCTGTGAGCCCCGCGCTGGTTGTGTGCGCCGCGTGGATCGCCGCGGTTTTCGTATAATGCAATCCCTTTCCCTGACGGACGAACAATTGCAAAAGATGATTGCGCACGCACAGTCGCTTGCGCCGCTGGAGGTCTGCGGTCTTTTGGCGGGAAAAACCTCCAGCGTGGAATCTGTGATCGAGGTGACGAACCAGGCTCAAAGTCCGGCGCGATTCGTGATGGATCCCTTCGAGCAATTGCGCGCCTTCGAGTGGATCGAATCCCAGGGTTTGGACTTGCTTGGAATCTATCATTCGCATCCCGCCGGACCTGAAACGGTCTCTCCGACCGATATCGCGGACTCCGCCTATGCGGTTGTGAACCTTGTCCTCTCCCGCGCCGATGGCGTCTGGCGCGCCCGCGGATTTTGGATAGAAAACGGGGATTATCGCGAAGTGATTTTGAAAATCAGCAACCATGCTTAGGGTTTCGTGTTTTTATCCATGCCGTTATCGGCAAACCAACTCCCGGAGGATATTCGATGCAAATCGTCATTGACCTTGTTGCAATCGCGCTGGCATACATAATCGGTTCGATCCCGTTCGGTTTGTTGATCGTCAAACTGAAAACCGGCAAGGACATCCGCCAGGTGGAAAGCGGGCGGACGGGCGGCACGAACGCCATGCGCGCCGCGGGTTTCTGGGCGGGGTTTACTGTCGCCATGCTCGATATTTTGAAGGGCGCGGTTGCCGTCTGGCTGGCGCAGTGGATCGCGCCGGAGCATCATATCGTTCATGTCATCGCTCCGCTTGCGGCGATCGTCGGGCATAACTATTCGATCTTTTTGGGCGAGCGGGACGAGTCCGGAAAATTCCGTTTGCGCGGCGGCGCGGGCGGCGCGCCTTCGGTGGGCGGCGCGATGGGAATCTGGCCCGGTTCGATCCTGATCATCCTGCCGCTCGGCATGTTGACCTTCTTCACCGTCGGCATCGCTTCGATCACGACCATGGCGGTGGCGTTGTTTGTAACCATCGCTTTCGCTGTCCGCGCCTCGCAGGGGCTGATGCCCTGGGCGGATATTTGGTACGGCGTCGGCGCGGAGATTTTGCTCATCTGGGCGCTGCGCCCGAATTTAAAGAAATTATTCGAGGGGAATGAACGGATCGTGAAATATAGTTTGAACGGGTGGCTGAAGGCGAGGAAGGAAAAGAAGGGAGGCTAGACGGTAAACTCCGAGGTCTTTGAGAACCTGGGGTTTGGAAGTTTTCATTGACAGTGAAAACTATTGCGGTAATGTTTTCAATGCCGGTGAAAACCTAGACCATTTCCTTGATTACCTTACACTTTGTTTTTAGGACGCGGAAAACGCGGATGAACGCAGATTTTTTTGGCAAAACGCCTGAAAAAATGCCTTGAATCCGCGTTTTCCGCGCTCGTCCGCGTCCTGATTCTAAGAGTGTAAGGCAATCAGACCATTTCCATGGAAATGAAACTCCCTTCTGCCTTCACCCAAAACATCCGTGCCGCCTTCGGCGAACGCGGACGGGAGCGGCTCTCCCGACTGCCTGATTTGGTCGAAGAGGCATCCGCGCGCTGGGGGTTGGCGAACATGCGGGCGGTATCCAATCTCTCATATAACTTTGTCGCTTATGCAAACCGTCCTGAGCGGAACGATGCGCAGTCGAAGGACGGGGTGATTCTAAAGATCGGCGTCCCAAATCCCGAATTGATTAGCGAAATACAGGCGTTGAAATTCTTCGGCGGGGAGGGCGCCTGCCGGTTATTGGATTGCGACGAGGAAAAAGGGTTTCCGCTGATCGAGCGCCTCCAGCCGGGGACAATGCTCGCGGAGTTGGAGGATGACGACAAGCGCACGCGCATTGCGATGGAAGCGGCGCGGGTATTCTCGGAATTAAAATGACACAGCCCCGCTTTTTGGCGGGGCTGTGTTTATTGGATTGCGGTCTTTACATGCCCAGAAGTCCGAGCAGGCTGACGACGCCGCCGACCAAAGCCAGGACGGCGCCGATCTTTCTGAACATATCGGTATTGAGGGCTGAAACGAAAGCAGCCAATCCATACCAAATGAAGAACAACGCAATACACCAAGCGCCAATGACAGCCATTTCACACTCTCCTTTGAGTTTTGGGCTGGCAGAATCGCCAGTCTAAATATGATAACCCCAATCCGATTTAGAGGTTGCGGGGGACTTTTTTCCGGGGTGTTACAATTGCCGCATGACTTCCCTAAGCGTTCCGGCGGAATTTACGCTGTATCGAAAAAATAAGTTCGATCAATCCACGCCCGCGCGGTGGATTTTTTCCCATGCCGCGCCGTATTGGTGGATTGTGGTCATGCTCGTGACCGGGGCGATCGGCAACGCCGTGTTGGCGGTGGTCGTGCCGGTGTTGACGGGCGACGCCTTCAACGCCATGCTCGCGCCGCAACCGGATACGTCTGTGTTACTGCCGCTGGCGCTCACCATCGGCGTTTCGCAGGTGATTCGCGGCGTCCTGCAATTGGGGCGCAACTTCGGCGCGGAGTTGATGGCGCAAAAAATGGAGCGCGACATCCGCGACGAGTTGTATCTCTCCCTGCTCGGCAAGAGCATGACCTTCCATAATTTGCAGCCGGTGGGCGATACGATGGCGCGCGCCACGAACGACGTGCGCGAGGTGAACTATATGTTCAGCCCCGGCGTGAACTTGGTCGTCGGCTCGTTCATGTTCATTTTGATGCCGCTCTTCTTCGGTCCGCGTTATCACCCGTCGCTGATTCTCACGCCGCTGTTATTCGCCGTGATTTATTTCGCCGCGCTGGCGGGCTATCTCAAGGCGCTGTCGCCCGTCACCGATACGGCGCGCGCCACCTTCGGGCAGATGAACACACATCTCTCCGAGTCGCTCGACGGCGTGGAGATTATGAAGGGCGCGGCGCAGGAGGAGGCGGAAGTGGACCGCTTCGTGACCAACGCCCGCAAAGTGCGCGACGCCTTCGTCAAACAGGGAGATCTCGAAGCGCGTTACATCGCCATGCTCCTGCTCGGTCTTGCCTTCGCAGGCGGGCTGACTCATGCCCTGTTCCTTCTGCGCGCCGGGCTCATTGACGTGGGCGCGGTCATCGGCTACTTCGGCATGTTGCAACTGCTCGGCTTCCCGACCTTTACCTCCACCTTCGCCTACTCGCAAATTTCTTTGGGGATGTCCTCCGCCCGCCGCATCTTGGATTTGATTCAACGCGAGACGAAACTCGACCAGAACGCCTCGGGCTTGACCTCGCAGATTCGCGGCGAAATCGAGTTTCGCAATGTCTCGTTCCGCTACCCCCCACCGTCTCCCCCCATTTTCGGAGAAAATGGGGGGAGAGCGAGAGGGGGGTATGTGCTGGAAAATATTTCCTTCAAGGTCAAACCCGGGCAGACCGTCGCGCTCGTCGGGCAGACCGGCGCGGGCAAGACCACGCTCGTCAAACTCATCAACCGCATCTACGACGCGACGGAAGGACAGGTATTGGTGGACGGAGCCGACGTCCGCGATTGGAATCTCGCCGCGCTCCGTTCGCAAATCTCCATCATCGAGCAGGATATCTTCCTCTTCTCGCGCTCGCTCAATGACAATATCGCCTTCGGCAAACCCGGCGCATCCAAAGAAGAAGTCGTCGCGGCTTCGATGGCGGCGCAGGCGCACGATTTCGTTTTGGATTTTGAAGACGCCTACGGGACGGTGGTCGGCGAGCGCGGCGTGACCCTCTCCGGCGGACAAAGACAGCGCATCGCCCTCGCCCGCGCCTTTCTCACCGACCCGCGCATTCTCGTCCTCGACGATTCGACTTCGGCAATTGACTCTGCCACCGAAGACAAAATCCAGCGCGCCATCGCCAACGCCTCGCGCGGACGGACGACCTTCATCATCACCCACCGCCTCTCCCAAATCCGCTGGGCAGACCTCATCATCGTCCTCCGCAAGGGACGCATCGCCGCCATCGGCTCGCACGACGAGCTGATGAAAACCTCCGAAGCGTATTCGAGGATTTTTAGAGAGTAGAGAGTAGAGAGTAGAGAATAGAGAATAGAGAATAGAGAATAGAGAATAGTAAAACCAATCTCCAATCATCTAATCTCTAATCTCTAATCATCTAATCATCTAATCATCTAATCTCTAATCATCCAATCATCTAATCTCTAATCATCCAATCATCTAATCATCCAATCTCTAATCATCTATTCTCCAATAACTACCCATGGGCTTCTTCGCAGGACTCAACGACGAAAAATACGACCGCCAGTACAAGGACAACGAACTTGTGCGGCGTATGATCTCCTACTTCGGCTCGCAAAAAGCGCGGCTGGCTTTCGCGTCTGTCGTCA
>WBZO01002950.1_pt1 | contig 20899 bp, 17 predicted proteins | sample 5204261 | NCBI WGS metagenome assembly WBZO01 (sample SAMN12412400, study PRJNA552823) | activated sludge metagenome | isolation source: activated sludge from anammox sidestream of wastewater treatment plant... | place: USA: North Carolina | collected 2017-09 | reverse complement strand
TGACGTTGGTCGCCTTGTTCCCGAGTTCGAGCGCGACCGTGAGCGTGGCAACGTCGTCGGCCACCGCAGCGATGGTCACCATGTCGTAGCGATCGCCGTCGAGCGCGTTCGGATCGGCGCCGGCCGCCACCAGCGCACGCATGGCGTCGTGCTGGCGGGCGAAGGCGGCGACGATGAGTGGCGTGCGCCCGCGCGCGTCGCGCACGTCGACCTTGCTGCCCTGCGCGGTCAGCATGCGCAGCGTGGCGACGTCGCCGCTTGCCGCCGCGGCGAGGAGCCCGCGATACGCCGCGATCTCGGAGGGGTTGGGAGCGACCTGCGCCTGCGTCGGGGCAACGCTGACAAGGGCGAGTCCCACGACCCACGCGCGGGACAAGGTCAGCATGGGTCGTACTGGAGATAGCCGACGAGCGCGCCCCGCGCGTTTTGCACGCGCTCGAGCCGGCCGCAGGCGACGATCGGCGCCGGCTCGGGTGCCGGGTACCACCATGGCCCGCCCGACGCGCCACCGCTCTCGCCGGCAGCGAATTTCGGCGTTCCCCGCCCGGAGGCGTCGACGGTGCAGTCGATCGCCTTGCCGTCGCCGGTGCGCAGCCGGACGCGCACCGTGGTCCCTTCCGCGCGCGCCGACGTCACGGCCCTGAAGCGCTCGCGATCACGACCGACGCAGGCGTTGAGCGCAGGCAGGAGCGCAAGAAGCGCATGCGCCCAGTCGGTCGCGGGTTTCGCGGCGAGATCGGCCACGGGTGCCGCGTGGGCATCGAAGCCCGCGTGCACCACGCAGCAGCCGGTGGCGGCTTCGCCGGGGCGAATCGACAACAGTGCCTGGTGCGTCCCCGCGGGCAGGCCGGGTAGCGCGAGACGGCACGCCTCCTCGCGCGCCGCGAGCACGGCGGTCTCGCGCGGCAAGTGCGTGGTGTCGCCGCGCCACACGACGGTTGCGGGTTGGCCGGGGAGCGTTTGCAGAGTGCCGCGAAAGACCACGTCACGCTTGCGCGGCGCGGTGGCCGCGTAGTGCGCGGCGACGCTCGACGCGTCGATGCGCCAGGCACCGTCATCGGCGTGGCACTCGAGGCCCTGCACGACGATGGGTTGCGCGGCGGCGAGCGCCGGGGCCACGAGGATCGCGCACGCCATGATCGTGAGCCACGCGGCGCGGTGCGAGAAACGCTTTGCCATGAAGCGCAATCTTCGCACACCTGCACCGGATGCGTCGTCCGCGCGGTCGCCGGCGGGACGACCGCCGGTGACCGCGTCCCACCCCGCGATCACGCCTCAGCGTGTGGCGAGGTACGACTCCGGCTTCCAGCCGCCGCCCAGCGCGCGCGCGAACGCGACGATCGCGAGCTTCGCGTCGCGCGCCGCGTCGATGCGCAGCGTCTCGGCGACGAGCAGCGTGCGCTGCGCGTCGATGACCTCGAGGAACGACGTGCGGCCGGCGTCGTAGCGCAGGAGTGCGACGTCGTAGGCCTTCGCGATCTGGTTGCGCCGATCGGTCTCGGCGGCCAGCACGTCGCGCGCCGCGCGATGCGCGAGGAGCGCGTCGTGCACGTCGCGAAACGCGACCTGGATCGTTTGCGCGTACTGCGCCGTCACCTCCTCGCGCCGCGCCTTGGCGAGTTCGACCTGCGACTCGATCGCCTTCAAGCCAAGGACGGGTTGCAGCAGCGCGGCGCCCAGACTCCAGATCGCCGCGGGCCCCGTGAAGAGGCTCGACATGGCCGCCGACTGCACGCCGTACGCGCCGGTGAGCGAGATCGCGGGGAAGTACTCGGCGCGCGCGGCCTGGATGCGCAGGTCCGATGCGGCGAGGAGCGCTTCCGCGCGGCGGATGTCGGGTCGCCGTTCGAGCAGCCCCGACGGCAGTCCGGGCGGCAGCTCGGGGACTTCGGTCACCGCCTCGATCGAGGCGCCACGCGCGACCTCCGGCTGGAACACGGCCCGCGGGCTGCGGCCCGCAAGTGTGGCAATCGCGCTCTCGAGCTCGCCCACCGCGCTTTCGGTGCGGGCGACGTCGGCGACCACGGCGGAGCGTTCCGCCTCGGCGCTGCGCAGATCGTACTCGCCGATGAGCCCGCCTTCGAAGCGGTCGCGCTGCAGTTGCACGGTCTCGGTGCGCAGCCTGAGCGTATCGCGCAGGACCGCGAGTTCGGCATCGGCGGCGCGCAGGCGGAAGTACGCGCTCGCGGTGTCGGCGGCGACGGCGATGCGCACCGTTTGCACGTAATACTGCGATGCGGCGAGCTCGTTGTCCGAGGCAAGAAGCCCCGCCCGGTACTTGCCCCACAGGTCGAGCTCGTAGGCGGCCTGCAGCTGGACCGTGTAGCGGTTCGAGGCGAGCTGCGTGCCCTCGGGTAGCTTGGGGATCGTCTCCGCCGAGCTGCGGCTGCGCGTGGCGCCGACGCCGAGGTCGACGCTGGGAACGAGGTTTGCCTGTGCGAGCAGCACTTGCGCACGCGCGGCGTCGATGCGCGCGAGCGCCGTCCTCACGTCCCAGTTGTGCGCGAGCGCTTCCTCGACGAGGCGGGTGAGCACCGGGTCGTCGAAGGCGGTCCACCAGTGCTCGAGGAGTTCGCTCTGCGCGGCGGTGGCCGCGGTCGGGGGCAGGTCGTACTTGGGTGGCGCGGGCTGCGTCACGGCGCAGCCGGCGACGATGCCCGCCGTCGCGAGCCAGAGGAGGGTCCGCTGCATGGTCATGCTCCGGCAACCGTGCGGGGTGGATGGCCGGGCGTCGCCGGCGTCGCACGATGCGCGATCGACCGCGCGTGCGCCACCTCGTCGAAGATCTCCCCGCTCGTGCGCTTCTCGGCGATCCGGCGATCGAAGATCACCTTGAAGAATATCGGCACGAAGAAGATCGCGAGGAACGTCGCGGCGAACATGCCGCCGGTGACGCCGGTGCCGACCGAGTGCCGGGCGCCGGCGCCGGCGCCGGTCGACAGCGCGAGCGGCAGCACGCCGAAGATGAAGGCGAGCGAGGTCATGAGGATCGGGCGGAAGCGCAACCGGGCGCCCTCGACCGCGGAGGCCGAGGCCGACAGCCCCTCCTCGTGCTTGTAGAGCGCGAACTCGACGATGAGGATCGCGTTCTTCGCGGCGAGACCGAGGAGCGTGACGAGGCCGATCTGGAAGTACACGTCGCTCGTCAGGTGCCGCGCCCACACCGCGACGAGCGCACCGAACGTGCCGAAGGGCAGCGCCAGCAGCACCGCGAGCGGCAGCGACCAGCGCTCGTACTGCGCGGCGAGGATCAGGAAGACCATGATGACGGCAAGCCCGAGCGCGAAGGTCGACGCGCCGCCCGACTGCTTTTCCTGGTACGACGCGCCGCCCCAGTCGAAGCTGAAGTCGGCCGGCAGCACCTCCTTGGCGATCTCTTCGACGCGGGCGATCGCCTGTCCGGAGCTGAATCCGGGCGCGGCCTGGCCGATGATCTTCACCGCGGGCAGGTTGTTGAAGCGGTCGAGCGAATCGGGCCCCGAAGCGTACTTGACCCGCACGAGCGACGAGAGCGGGATCATCTCGCCGCTCGCGCTGCGCACGTACACGCCGGTGATGTCGTCGGGCTTCTTGCGAAACTGCGGCTCGGACGACATCAGGACCTGCCAGGTGCGCCCGTACTTGTTGAAGTCGTTGACGTAGTACGTGCCCATCGTCGCCGACAGCGTGTTGAAGATGGCGTCGATCGGCACGCCGAGCTTCTTCGCCTTCTCGCGATCGACGTCGACGAAGAGCTGCGGCACCGCGGCGTGCCACAGCGTCTGCGCGCCGCCGAGCTGCGGGTCGGCGTTGGCGCGGGCGAGGAACGCATTCTTGACCTCGTCGAGCTTCGCCGATCCGCCGTCGCCGCGGTTCTGGATGTAGAGCTCGTAGCCTCCGGTCGTGCCCAGGCCGAAGATCGGCGGCGGATTGAACGCCAGCACCAGCGCCTCCTTGATGTGCGCGGTCTTGGCGAAGAGCTCGCCGACGAGCTGCTGGACCGTGACGCTACGCTCGTCCCACGGGACCTGCGAGACGAACAGCGTCGCCGCATTGTTGCGGAAGCCGCCGCCGATGAAGTCGAAGCCGGTGAAGCTCACGACGTAGCGATTGGCCGGATTGCTGCGGATCGCCGCCTCGACCTCGTCGACGACCTTCTGCGTGCGCTCGAGTGTCGCGCCGTCGGGCAGGATCACCGCCGAGATGAAGAAGCCCTGGTCCTCGTCCGGGACGAGGCTTCCCGGCGTCACGCGCCACATGAAGACCGCCGCCGCCACCATGAGCACGAACAGCGTGAGCGCGAGGATGCCATGGCGGATCAGGAAAACGACGCCGTGCGTGTAGCGATCGCGAATCGAGTCGAAGCGGGCATTGAACCAGCGGAAGAAGCCGCGCGGCTCGACGTGCGGTTTGAGGATCAGCGCGCAAAGCGCCGGCGAGAGCGTCAGCGCGACGAGGCCGGAGATCACCACCGACATCGCGATCGTGACCGCGAACTGCCGGTAGAGCTCACCGGTGAGCCCGCCCAGGAAGGCGATCGGCACGAAGACCGCGACCAGGGTGAGCACGATCGCGATGATCGGGCCGGTGACTTCCTTCATCGCCTTGATGGCTGCATCGCGCGGGGCGAGATGCTCCTCGCGCATGATGCGCTCGACGTTCTCCAGCACGACGATCGCATCGTCGACGACGATGCCGATCGACAGCACCATCGCGAAGAGCGTGAGCGTGTTGATCGAGTAGCCGAGCGCGAGAATCCCGGCAAAGGTGCCGATGAGCGCCACCGGCACGGCGGCGAAGGGGATGATCGCCGCGCGCCAGCTCTGCAGGAAGAGGTAGACGACGAGGAAGACGAGCAGCATCGCCTCGCCCAGCGTCTTCACCACCTCGCGGATCGACACCTCGACGAAGCGTGTCGTGTCGAAGGCGACCGTGTAGGTGAGCCCTGGCGGAAAGCGCTCGGCGAGTCGCGCGAGTTCGGCACGCGACGACTGCGCGACCTCGAGCGCGTTGGCGCCGGGTGCGAGGAAGATGCCGATGAGTGTCGCCGGCTTGCCGTTGTAGCGCCCGTTGAATTCGTAGTCGCGCGATCCCAGTTCCACGCGCGCGACGTCGGCCAGACGCACGGTCGACCCGTCGGGATTCGCGCGGACGATGATCTCTTTGAATTCCTTCGGGTCGGACATGCGCCCGCGCGTGGTGACCGTGAAGACCAGGTCCTGGTTCTTGCCGCTCGGTGCCTGCCCGATCTTGCCCGCGGCGAACTGCGCGTTCTGCTCGTTGACCGCACCGATCACGTCGCCCGGCGTCATCTTGAGCTGCGCCAGCCGATCGGGCTTCAACCAGATCCGCATCGCGTAGTCCTTGGCGCCGAAGATCTGCACGTTGGTCGTGCCCGGCAGGCGCTTGATCTCGTCGAGGACGTTCAGCGTGATGTAGTTGCTGATGAAGAGGTCGTCGAAGCTTCCGTCCGGCGAATAGAAGGCGACGACCTGCAGGAACGAGCTGCTGCCGCGCTCGACGGTCACGCCCTGCCGGCGCACCTCCTCGGGCAGGCGCGGCTCGACCTGCTTCACCCGGTTGTTCACGTTGACCGTGGCGATGTCGACGTCGGTGCCGATCTGGAACGTGACCTGGATCTGGACGACGCCATTCGACGCCGAATTCGAGCTCATGTACATCATGCCCGGGACGCCGTAGATCGCATTCTCGATCGGCGCGGCGACGGTCTGCTCGACGACCTGCGCCGAGGCGCCGGGGTAGACCGCCTGCACGGTGACGACCGGCGGGGCGATCTCGGGATACTGCGCGACCGGCAGCACGCGCATCGCGGCGAGGCCGGCCAGCACGATGAAGATCGCGATGACGGCGGCGAAGATCGGGCGGTCGATGAAGAAGCGGGAGATCATGGGTCGGTCCCGGTGCGCGTCAGGACTTGGGAGCCGCGGGCGCGCCCTTGGCGGGTGGCGGTACGCCCGGGGCGGCGGTACCGCCCGCCGCCGGCGCGCCGCCCAGGACGATCGGCGCGCCCGGCCGCAGCTTCGACACGCCGTCGACGATCACCACGTCGCCGGGCTCGAGCCCCTTCTCGACGATCCACAGGTTGGTGCCGTTGGCCACCGCCCAATCGCCGAGCTGCACGACGCGCACTTCGGCGACGTCCTTGCCGTCCTTGTCCTTGCCGGCGACGTAGACGAACTTGCCCTGCGGGCTGTCCATCACGGCGACCTGCGGCACGGCGAGCGCGCCGTTGCGCGTCGCCCCGAGGAGCTTCACGCGCACGAACTGGCCGGGCTTCAAGGCGTGATCGGCGTTGGGGATCTCGGCGCGCACCTCGAAGGTGCCGGTCGTCGGATCGACGCGGGTATCGGCGAAATTGATGCGCCCCTTGCGTTCGAGCACCGAGCCGTCCGAGAGCTGCACGACGACGTCGAACGCCCAGTTCTTGGGCATCGTGAGGCGGCCTTCCTTTACCGCGCGGGCGAGGGCGAGCTCCTCGTTCTCCGCGATGGCAAACGGGATCCACATCGGATCGACCTGCGAGATCGTGGTGAGCAGCGTGTCGTTGGCGGTGACGAGGCTCCCCTCCGACTTGGGCGCGCGGCTCGTGACGCCGGCAATCGGTGCGCGCACGTCGGTGTAGCCCAGGTTGAGCTTCGCTTCGTCGAGGCGGGCCTGCGCCGCCCGGACTCCGGCGCGGGCGAGATCGAGATTCGATTGCGCGTCGTCGGCCTCCTTCTGGCCGACCGCGCGCTTCTCGGCGAGCGGTTTGAGCCGGGCGAGTTCGCGCTCGGCCTGTGCCTGTTGCGCTTGCGCTCGGGCGAGGTCGGCTTCGAGGGCGGCAACCTGCGCCGCGAGCTGGCGCGGATCGATGACGAAGAGCGCCTGCCCGGCGCGCACCGCCGCCCCTTCCTGGAAGAGTTTCTTCTCGAGGATGCCGGTCACGCGCGCGCGCACCTCGACTTCCTTCGACCCCGTGGTCTGTCCCACGTACTCGTAGACCGCGGGAAGCGTCTGCGGCGCGATCTTTTGCGTCGTCACCTGCGCCGGCGGAAAGCCGTGGAATCCCGGTGGCGGCGCCGCCTGCTCGCAGGCGGCGAGGACGACGACAAGCGCGCTCGCGACCGTGACGGAAACCGCGCGGAACGCGGGCACGCGAGGATGGACGGGCATCGAAGTGGGCTCCTGGAGGGACGCTGCGGGCTCGCGTCGGCGAGCGGACGGCGTCGTCGGCAAGCGGGCTCGGGAAAGCGGCGAATTGTGCGGCACGCCGGCCGGCAGCTTCGGTCGCGGCCGACGACGGGGCGCTCACGGATGGGTGTGGGCGAGAGCCCGCCACTTTACATACATCCACGAATGTTTGTAAAGTGGCGCATGCACTGAACGCGGACGTCGCGATGGTACGCAGGACCAAGGAAGCTTCGCTCGTCACCCGGGAGCGGCTGCTCGATGCAGCCGAGGCCCTGTTTCGCGACCACGGCGTCACGCGGACCTCGCTTGCCGACGTGGCAAAGCGCGCCGGGATGACCCGAGGTGCGGTCTACTGGCATTTCCGCGACAAGGCCGATCTGTTTCGTGCCCTGTTCGAGCGTGCGACCTTGCCGCTCGAAGCGGACTTCGCCCGGGTCGACGCGGTGGCTGGCACCCATCCCCTTGCGGCGCTGCGCTGCGCGTCGATCGCAGCGCTCCGCCGCCTTGCCGCGGATTCCAGGACGCAGAACGTTTTCGAGATCGTCTTCCACAAGTGCGAGCTCGTCGACGATCTCACCGGGCTCGCCACCACGCGCCGGTTGGATCGCGGCCACTGCATCGAGCAGATCGCCGACGTGATGCGCCGTGCCGTGGACGCGGGCGAACTGCCGGCCGATACCGATCCCACGCTCGCCGCGCACGGCGTGCACGCCACGATGGTCGGCATCATGCACGAATGGGTCCTCGACCCGGCGGCGTACGACCTCGCGGCCGCCGCGCCGGCGCTCGTGGAGATGATCGTCGCGGGCCTGCGCGCCGCGCCGCCGCGCCGGCCCAGGGGCGCGGACAAGGCGCCCCATGCCGCGGGGCACGGGCGCGCGCGGCAGGTCGCGAGCGAGTCCACGCCGTAGCGCGCTCGCGTTGCGCCGGCCCCCCGATCGCGAGGACGCGTTCCCGGAGCGCAAGGATGTCCACCACCACGTTCGACCTCGACGCCTATCGTGCCCGCGTCGGCTGGCACGAGCGCGGCCGGCCCGACCTCGCCACGCTCACCGCCGTGTTGCGCGCGCACATGCGCGCCATTCCCTTCGAGAACATCGACGTCCTGTTGGGTCGCGAGGTCGCACTCGATCTCGCCGCGCTGCAGGCGAAGCTCGTGCAGGCGAAGCGCGGCGGCTACTGCTTCGAGCACGCGACGCTCTTTCAGGCGGTGCTCGAGTCCCTGGGCTTTTCGCCGGTGCCGCACCTCGCGCGCGTGATCACCTACGTGCCGCGCCAGGTGGCCTCGCGCGCGCACATGTTCCTCGCCGTGCCGCTGCCCGAGGGGCCTCACGTCGTCGACCCCGGCTTCGGCGGTCTCGCGGCCGGCGTCCCGCTGCCGCTCGTCGATGGGCTGCGTACGAGCGACGGCGTGCAAACGCACTGGTTCGCGCGCGAAGACCGGCACTGGGTGCTCCACGCCGACGTCGATGGTCGGGCGCAGGAGTGCTGGATCAGCACTCTCGAGCGCGACAATCCGATCGACTTCGAGATGGGCAACCACTTCACGGCGACGTATCCGGGCTCGCCCTTTCGCCAGCGCCTCATGCTGCGGGCGCTGACCGCGGGCGGGCGCATCAGCGTCATGAATCGCGACGTGACGGTGCGCGAGGGCGACCACCGCGAGCAGCACGTCCTGGCCGACCGGCAAGCGCTGCGCGTTCTGGTCGCGCGCCACTTCGGCTTCGACCTGCCGCAGATCGAGCGGCTGCGCGTGCCGGCAATCCCCGAGTGGTCGTGAGCGGTCGCGATCCGCCAGCGGAGGAAGGCGGCATAATCATGGGCTCTTCTCGACCACGACCGACAAGGCAACGCATATGGCAACGATCGAACGGGTAGGCGTCATCGGCGCCGGCACCATGGGTAACGGCATCGCCCAGGCCTGTGCGGCCGCGGGTCTTGACACCGTGATGGTCGACGTGGCGAAGGCCGCGGTGGACCGCGGTCTGGCGACGATCGGCGGCAGCCTCGACCGGCTCGTCAAGAAGGAGAAGCTCAGCGCCGCGGAGAAGACGGCAATCGTGGCCCGCGTCCACGGCACCGTCGACTACGCGGCGCTCGCACCCTGCGATCTCGTCATCGAAGCGGCCACCGAGAATCTCGACCTCAAGCTCAAGATCCTGCGCGAGGTCGCCGCGCTCGCCAAGGCCGACGCGCTCATCGCGTCGAACACGTCGTCGATCTCGATCACGACACTGGGCGCGGTGATGCCGCGGCCGGAAGCCTTCCTCGGGGTGCACTTCTTCAATCCGGTGCCGGTCATGGCGCTGGTCGAGCTCGTACGCGGCCTGCAGACCTCGGACGCCGCGGTCGAGGCCGCCGCCGCGTTTGCGCGCCGCCTGGGCAAGACGCCGATCGTGGTCAAGAACAGCCCGGGCTTCGCCGTCAATCGCATCCTGTGCCCGATGCTCAACGAGGCGATCTTCGCGCTCCAGGAAGGGCTTGCGTCGGCGCAGGCGATCGACGACGGGATGAAGCTCGGTTGCGCACATCCGATCGGGCCGCTCGCGCTGTGCGACCTCATCGGGCTCGACGTCGTGCTCGCGGTGATGAACGTCTTCTACGCCGACTTCAACGATTCGAAGTACCGTCCCGCGCCGCTGCTGAAGGAGATGGTCGCGGCCGGCTGGCTCGGGCGCAAGACGGGACGCGGCTTCTACACCTACGGTTGACGACCGGTGCGCGCTGCGGCGCCGACGCGCCGCGGCCGCGTCAACCCTGGAACTGGCGCAGTCCGGTAAGGTCGCGCACCGTGACGCCGCCGTAGTCGATGCGCACGAGCCCCGCCTGTTCGAGACGTTGCAGCGCCTGATTGGCGCGTTGGCGCGACAGCCCTGCGAGCTGGGCGAACTCCTCCTGCGAGATCGGCAGCGACGGTTGCACGCCGGGATTGAGCACCGGATTGAACATGGCTGCGAGGCAGTGCGCAAGCCGCGCCTCGGGCCCCAGCAGGCGATCGTGCTCGACCATGCCGATGAACTGTCCGAGCCGCTCGTTCAACTGGGTGATGATGAAGCGGTTGAACGGCATGCTGGTGTCGAGCAGCCACAGGAACGTCGCCTTCGGGAGGTACGCGATGACGCTCTCGCGCAGCGCGACGATGTCGTAGCGGCGCGGCTCGTCCTTCAGGACCGAGCCTTCACCGAACCAGCCCCCCGAGCTCACGCCGACGAAGCTCGTCGGCTTGCCGTCGGCCGACACGTTGGTCATCTTCACGAGGCCGTCGACCACGCCGATCCATGCCTCCACCGCCTCCCCTCGGCGACACACGAGGGCGCCGCTCGTGCAGGTGCGCACCAGCGTTTCGTTCTCGACGCGAGCAAGATCACCCGGGGCGAGCGTGGCTGCCCAGGGTGCGGCGCGGAGCATGGTGGCAAACGTGGTCATGGGTCGGACAGGGGCGAACGCGTCCGCCGATTGTCGGCGAGACGACAGCTTCGGGCGCCACGGCGCCCTACAGTGCGCGAAAATCAACGTCCGCACGGCCGATTCTAAGCCGCGACCGCGTGCCAGCGGAGCACGCGCCGCTGGCGGCCCGAGGCACCGACCGGATAAGATGGCGGCGATGCATGCCCCGACAAGAGGGCGCCGCGAAGTCGCGGTGATGCTTCCAGGAGGAAGTCGATGGAACCAGCGCAGGAGACGTTTCCGCGCCTGCTCATGCAGCATGCGCGGGTGCGCCCGGAGCATCCGGCCACGCGCGAGAAGGATCTCGGCATCTGGCAGACGTGGACGTGGCGCGAGGTCGCCGACGAGGTGCGCGCGATCGCCTGCGGTCTCGCCGCGCATGGCTTCACGCGCGGGATGCATCTTGCCATCGTCGGTGACAACCGACCCCGCCTGTACTGGGCGATGCTCGCCGCGCAGGCACTCGGAGGCGTGCCGGTGCCGATGTACCAGGACGCGCCGGCCGTCGATTTCGTCTACGTCCTCAACGACGCGGCGATCGCCTACGCGATCGTCGAGGACCAGGAGCAGGTCGACAAGCTGCTCGAGTCGCGGCCCGAGGTGCCGACGCTCGCGCACATCTTCTACGACGATCCGCGGGGACTGCGCCACTACGAGGGGCTGACCGCGTACGACCAGCTCGTCGCGGACGGCCGCGCCTTCGATCGCGACCATCCGGGCTGGTACGAGGCCGAGGTCGCCAAGGGGAGCAGCGACGATGTCTCGGTGATGCTCTACACGTCGGGAACGACGGGTCGCCCCAAGGGCGTGCGCGCGAGCCACGCGGCATTCATTGCCGCGGCGAAGGGCGGCTGCGCGTTCGATCACCTCGACGCCTCCGACAGCGTCCTGTCGTACCTGCCGATGGCCTGGGTCGGAGACCATCTGTTCTCCGTCGCGCAGTGGCTCGTCGCGGGATTCACCATCAACTGCCCCGAATCGGGCGACACCGTGATGACCGACCTGCGCGAGATCGGCCCCACGTACTACTTCGCGCCGCCGCGCGTCTTCGAGAACCTCCTCACCCAGGTGACGATCCGCATGGAGGACGCCGGCGCCCTCAAACGCTGGCTGTACCGCTACTTCATGGGCGTGGCGCGCCGCTGCGGCGCCGAGATCCTGGGCGGCAAGGCGGTGCCGCTCGCGCAGCGCCTGCACTACGCGATCGGCAACGCTCTCGTGTACGGGCCGCTGCGCAACGTGCTCGGCATGAGCCGCATCCGCGTCGCGTACACGGCAGGCGCGGCGATCGGGCCCGATCTGTTCCGCTTCTACCGCTCGATCGGCATCAACCTGAAGCAGCTCTACGGGCAGACCGAGACCTGCGCGTACGCGTGTCTGCAACCCGATGACGACGTCAAGCTCGACGCGGTGGGCATTCCCGCGCCCGGCGTGGAGTTGAAGATCGACGCCGGCGGCGAGGTCCTGGTGCGCGGGCCGATGCTGCTCACCGAGTACTACAACCGGCCCGACGCCACCGCCGAGTCGATCGACGCCGAGGGCTTCTTCCATACCGGTGATGCAGGCTTCCTCGACGACTCCGGACAGCTCAAGATCATCGATCGGGCCAAGGACGTGGGCAAGCTCGAAAGCGGTGCGATGTTCGCGCCCAACTACATCGAGAACAAGCTCAAGTTCTTCGCGCACATCAAGGAAGCCGTGGCGTTCGGCGACGGGCGCGACCGCGTGTGCGCATTCGTCAACATCGACATGGGCTCGGTCGGCAACTGGGCCGAGCGGCGCGGGCTCGCATACTCGGGCTACATGGACCTCGCCGCCAAGCCCGAGGTCTACGAGCTCGTGCGCGATTGCGTCGACAAGGTCAACGCCGAGCTCGCGCACGAGGGGGAGCTCGCGCAGTCGCAGGTGCATCGCTTCCTCGTCCTGCACAAGGAGCTCGATCCCGACGACGACGAGCTCACGCGCACGCGCAAGGTTCGGCGTCGCTTCGTCGCCGAGAAGTACGCCGTGCTGATCGATGCGATGTACGCCGGCCGCGACGTACAGCACATCGAGACCTTGGTGCGCTTCGAGGATGGCCGCAGCCGGATGGTGGCCGCGGACATCGTCATCGCCGACGCGAAGACGTACCCGGCCGTCAGCGGCAAGGCGGCGTGACGTGACGGGTTCGGCACGCGGCGGCGGCGAGGTCATCCTCCGACTCGAGCGCATCTCGCTCGCGTTCGGTGGGGTGAAGGCACTCACCGACATCAGCTTCGACGTGCGCGAGCACGAGATCCGGGCCATCATCGGCCCCAACGGCGCCGGCAAGAGCTCGATGCTCAACGTCATCAACGGGGTCTACCGCCCGCAGGAGGGGACGATCACCTTCCGTGGCCAGGTGCGTCGCGACATGGACTCGCACGAGGTCGCCAAGAATGGCATTGCGCGCACGTTCCAGAACATCGCGCTGTTTCGTGGGATGAGCGTGCTCGACAACATCATGACCGGGCGCAACCTCAAGATGAAGGCCGGCATCCTCGAGCAGGCGATCTGGTTCGGGCGCGCGAAGCGCGAGGAGCTCGAAAATCGCCTCAAGGTCGAGGAGGTGATCGACTTCCTCGAGATCCAGCACATCCGCAAGACGCCGGTGGGCCGGCTGCCGTACGGACTGCAAAAGCGGGTCGAGCTCGCGCGCGCGCTCGCCGCGGAGCCGACGCTGCTGCTCCTCGACGAGCCGATGGCGGGCATGAACGTCGAGGAGAAGCAGGACATGTGTCGCTTCATCCTCGACGTCAACGAGCAGTACGGCACGACGATCGTGCTGATCGAGCACGACATGGGAGTGGTGATGGACATCTCCGATCGCGTCGTCGTGCTCGACTACGGCAAGAAGATCGGCGACGGCACCCCCGACGAGGTGCGCGCCAACAAGGCGGTGATCGCCGCCTACCTGGGTGTGGCGCACTGACGCCGCGGCGCGCCACACCGCTCCACGCACGACGACGTTCGACCCTCCACCATGTCCTTCTTTCTCGAAGTCCTGATCGGCGGCCTCCTCTCGGGCGTGATGTATTCGCTCGTCGCCCTGGGGTTCGTGCTGATCTACAAGGCGTCCGGCGTGCTCAACTTCGCGCAGGGCGGGATGGTCTTCTTCGCGGCGCTGACCTACGTCGGGCTGCTCGAGTTCGACCTGTCGCCGTGGCTCGCGATTCCGATCACGCTCGTCGTCATGGTGATCCTGGGGCTGTTGACCGAGCGCATCGTCTTGCGGCCGCTCGTGAACCAGCCGCAGATCACGCTGTTCATGGCTACGATCGGGCTCGCCTTCTTCGTCGAGGGCCTGGCGCAGATGCTGTGGGGTGCGAACGTGCGCGCCCTCGACCTCGGTTTGCAGGACGAGCCGATCGCGTGGGTGTCGGACCACCTGAACATGATGATCTCGAAGTTCGACCTCACGGCCGCCGGTGTCGCGGCGCTGCTGGTCACGGGACTCGCGCTCTTCTTCAGTCGCACGCGCATCGGCCGCGCGCTGCGCGCGGTCGCCGACGACCATCAGGCGGCGCTTGCCGTCGGCATCCCGCTGCAGCAGATCTGGGGGATCGTGTGGGGCGTGGCCGGATTCCTCGCCCTCGTCGCGGGGCTGCTGTGGGGCGCGCGCAACGGCGTGCAGTTCGCCCTCACCTTCGTCGCGCTGAAGGCGCTGCCGGTGCTCATCCTCGGCGGCTTCGAGTCGGTTCCCGGCGCGATCGTCGGAGGACTCATCATCGGCGCCACCGAGAAGCTTGCCGAAGTCTACTTCGGGCCGCTCGTCGGCGGCGGGATCGAGGGCTGGTTCCCGTACATGCTGGCGCTCGTCTTCCTGCTCGTGCGCCCGGAAGGCATCTTCGGCGAGAAGATCATCCGTCGCATCTGACGTCGTTCCCCACCGCCACGACCACGACCCCGCACCCGACCGATGATCTATCGCGAAGCTGGCCAGTTCAAGACGTCCTACGAGGCGGACGCTGCGATCTTCCCGATCCGCCAGGACCGGATCGGCATTGCGGTCATCCTGGTGATCGCGTACCTCGTGATGCCGTTCGTCGCGACCCCCTACATCTTCACCGCGATCCTCACGCCCTTCCTCATCCTCTCCCTCGCCGCGATCGGGCTCAACATCCTGACCGGATACTGCGGTCAGCTCTCGCTCGGCACTGCCGCGTTCATGGCGATCGGCGCCTTCGCGTCGTACAACTTCATGCTGCGCGTTCCAGGGATGCCGATCCTCGTTGCATTCGTCCTCAGCGGCGGCATCAGCGCGCTCGTCGGCATGGTGTTCGGGCTGCCGAGCTTGCGCATCCGCGGCTTCTACCTCGCGGTGACCACGCTCGCGGCGCAGTTCTTCATCGTGTGGTGCCTCGCCAAGATCGGCTGGTTCTCGAATTACAGCTCGTCGGGCGTGATCACGGCGCAGGAGGTGACGATCCTGGGCTACGAATTCGTGTCGCCGGAATCGCGCTACCTCCTGGTGCTCGTCATCGTCTCGCTGCTGGCGCTCGCCGCGAAGAACCTCGTGCGCAGCAATACCGGGCGTTCGTGGATGGCGGTGCGCGACATGGACGTCGCGGCCGAGGTGATCGGCATTCGCCTGATGCCGGCGAAGCTCACCGCGTTTGCCATCAGCTCGTTCTACTGCGGTGTCGCCGGTGCGCTGTACGCGTACCTGTATCTCGGCACCGTCGAGCCCGAGGCGTACAACCTCGACCTGTCGTTTCGCATCCTGTTCATGATCATCATCGGCGGCGTGGGCTCGATCCTGGGCTCGTTCCTCGGTAGCGCCTTCATCACGCTCCTGCCCGTGTTCCTGAGCCTCGTCGTCGCCTTCCTCGAGACGACGGTGCACTTGCCGCTGTCGAAGGCGATCACCTCGAACCTCGAGCTCATGGCCTTCGGCGCCCTCATCATCTTCTTCCTCATCGTCGAGCCGCACGGGCTGGCGCGGCTGTGGCAGATCGCCAAGGAGAAGCTTCGGCTATGGCCGTTCCCGTACTGACCGCGCTGCCGGTGGGACGCAAGCGCGGGCGACCGGCTGCGAGGGCTCACAATGCACGCGGCGGGATCACGACGCGCCGCCCGCGGTCACTTTCGTATCTCCATCCAGGAGACATTTGCGTAGGAGGAGCACCATGAAGACAATGAAGTCAGCCTTGCTCGGTCTCACCATGCTCGGCGTCGCCGCCACCGCGACGGCACAGGGCGAGCAGTTCATCCCGCTCCTGTCGTATCGGGTCGGGCCGTACGCCGCAGGGGGTTCGGGATATTTCGGCGGCGCGATCGATTACTTCAATCTCATCAACGCGACCGGCGGCGTCAACGGCGTCAAGATCATCTACGAGGAGTGCGAGACCGAGTACAACACGTCACGCGGGGTCGAGTGCTACGAGCGCCTGAAGACCAAGCACGGCGGCGCCTCGACCATCGATCCCTTGTCCACCGGCATCGCCTACGCGCTGCTCGACCGCGTGGCGCAGGACGGGATCCCGATGACCACGTTCGGCTACGGACGCGCCGACTCCGCGGACGGACGCGTCTTCAAGTGGGTGTTTCCCGTCGGCACGACGTACTGGAGCCAGGCCGCCGCGATGATCGCGTACCTGGGACAAAAGGTCGGCGGCGTCGACAAGCTCAAGGGCAAGAAGATCGTTCACCTCTACCACGACTCGGCGTTCGGCAAGGAGCCGATCCCCGTGCTCGAGGCGCTCGCCGCCAAGCACGGTTTCGAGCTCATCAAGATCGCAGTCGCGCATCCTGGCAATACGCAGGAATCGCAATGGCTGCAGATCCGGCAGGCGCGTCCGGATTACGTGATCCTGTGGGGCTGGGGCGTCATGAATCCGACGGCGCTCAAGGCCGCGGCGAAGATCGGCTTCCCGCGCGACAAGGTGATCGGCGTGTGGTGGGCGGGCTCGGAAGAGGACGTGATTCCCGCGGGAGATGCGGCCAAGGGCTACATCACCGCGGCATTCTCGGCGCCGGGCACGGGCTTTCCCGTCATGCAGGACATCAAGAACAAGCTCTACGCGAGCGGCAAGGGCAACCTCGACGACCCGTCGCGCCTGGGCTCGATCTACCACACGCGCGGCGTGTCGTACGGCGTCATCATCGTCGAGGCGATTCGCAAGGCGCAGGAGAAGTTCGGCAAGGGCAAGGTGATGACGCCCGAGCAGGTGCGCTGGGGTCTTGAAAACCTGAACCTCACCGAGGCGCGGATCAAGGAGCTCGGCGTGGGCGGGATGTTCCCGCCGATCAAGACGTCGTGCCTCGACCACGAAGGTTCGGGGATGGTCCGCTTCCAGCAATGGGACGGCAACGGCTTCAAGGCGCTGACGCCGTTCATGTCGGGTGACAAGGAGATGGTGCGCAAGATGGTCGACGCGGGTGCGGCGAAGTACGCCGCGGAGAAGAAGATCACACCCCGCGACTGCGCCAAGGAAGGCTGACGCCAGCCCCTTGCGTCCCGCCACCGGTGACCCGCGGCCGGCAAGGGCACGTCGCGATGACGCGATGCATCCTTGCCGCCGCGAGCGCCTGGGGCCCGCCGTTCGAAGTGATGCGGTGCGCAGTCACGATCGCCCGCGCGGGCCGCTGACAGCGGAGAGCCCACAGCATGCAATCCACCACCGCCACCACCACCACCGTCGCCGCGAAGTATCTCTCGGTGAACAACATCGAGGTGATCTACAACCACGTGATCCTGGTGCTCAAGGGCGTGTCGCTCGAGGTGCCCGAGGGGCGCATCGTGGCGCTCCTGGGCGCCAACGGCGCGGGCAAGAGCACGACGCTGAAGGCGATCAGCAACCTCCTCGCCGCCGAACGCGGCGACGTCACCAAGGGCACCATCGAGTTCAAGGGTGCGCGCGTGGACAAGCTCACCACCAACGACCTCGTGCGCATGGGCGTGTGCCAGGTGATGGAGGGCCGGCACTGCTTCGCGCACCTGACCGTCGAGGAGAACCTCCTCACCGGGGCGTTCACGCGCCGGGAGTCGCGCGCGGCGACCGCGCAGGCGCTGGAGCGCGTCTACCACTACTTTCCACGCCTGAAGACCCGGCGCTCGAGTCTTGCCGGCTACACCTCGGGCGGCGAGCAGCAGATGACCGCCGTGGGGCGCGCGCTCATGGCCCGCCCGACGATGATCCTCCTCGACGAGCCGTCGATGGGGCTCGCGCCACAGATCGTCGAGGAGATCTTCGAGATCGTGCGTGACCTGAACGGAAAGGAGCGCGTGTCGTTCCTGCTCGCCGAGCAGAACACGACGATCGCGCTGCGCTACGCCGACTACGGCTACATCCTCGAGAACGGCCGCGTGGTGATGGACGGCGAGGCCAAGGCGCTCGGCGCGAACGAGGACGTGAAGGAGTTCTATCTCGGCCTGTCCTCCGCCGGACGACGCAGCTTCCGCGACGTCAAGCACTACCGGCGACGCAAGCGGTGGCTGTCGTGACCACCGTGTACTTCGACGCGCTCGAGACGCGCGATCCGCAAGTGCGGGACCGCGAGCAGTTCGCGCAACTGCGCGAGCAGGTGGCGCATGCGAAGGCGCACGCTCCCGCGTTCAGCCGCGCGCTGGCCACGGTCGACCCAGCGGCGCTCACCTCGCCGGCCGCGCTCGCACGCCTGCCCGTCACCCGCAAGTCCGACCTCCTCGAATTGCAGAAGGCGGCGCGACCCTTCGGCGGGCTCGCCGCGACCCGCTGGGGCGTGGCGCGTCGCGTCTTCCAGAGTCCAGGGCCGATCTACGAACCCGAAGGCGCGCAGCGCGACTACTGGCGGCTCGCGCGCGCGCTGCACGCCGCGGGATTCCGGGCCGGCGAACTCATCCACAATTGCTTCGCCTACCACTTGACGCCGGCCGGGTCGATGCTCGAGACCGCGGGCCACGCGCTCGGCTGCACCGTCTTTCCCGGCGGCACCGGCCAGACCGAACTGCAGGTGCAGGCGATCGCCGATCTCGGCGCGCACGGCTACGCCGGCACGCCGTCGTTCCTGAAGATCATCCTCGACAAGGCCGACGAGATGGGCGTCGCGCTGCCGACGCTCGGACGCGCGATCGTCTCGGGCGAGGCCTTCCTTGCGAGCCAGCGCGAGTTTTTCGCGGCCCGCGGCATCGCCGGGTACCAGGCGTACGCCACGGCCGACGTGGGGCTCATCGCCTACGAGACGGTGGCGCGCGACGGACTCGTCGTCGACGAGGGCGTGCTCGTCGAGATCGTGCGCCCCGGCACCGGGGATCCGGTGGCGCCGGGCGAGGTGGGCGAGGTGGTGGTCACCACGCTTGCCACCGTCGACTATCCGCTGATTCGCTTCGGCACCGGCGATCTTTCCGCGTTCCTGCCGGGTCCGTCACCCTGCGGCCGGACCAACGTCCGCATCAAGGGTTGGCTCGGCCGCGCCGATCAGACGACCAAGGTAAAGGGCATGTTCGTGCATCCCGCGCAGGTCGCCGCGATCGTCAAGCGCCATCCGGAGATCGTGAAGGCGAGGCTCGTCGTCGACAACGCCGAGGGTGCCGATCGCATGACGCTCGTGGTCGAGGTGCCGGGCAATGCGTCGTCGTACGCCGAAGCCATCGTCGCCTCGATGCGCGAGGTCACGAAGCTGCGCGGCGAAGTCGCGTTCCGCCTTCCGGGCGAGCTGCCCAACGACGGCAAGGTCATCGAGGACGCGCGCAAGTACACGTAGCCGGGCGCGGCGCGACTGCCGCGCTCGGGTCACGCCCAGCGCACGAGGCCGTAGTGCGCGGTGGCGAGAATGACGGCGCCAAAGGCGATGCGGTACCACGCGAACGGCACGAAGTCGTGCCGTGCGACGTAGCGGATGAGCCAGCGCACGCACACCAGCGCCGCGACGAACGACGCGGCAAAGCCCAGTGCGAAGAAGGCCGGATCGGCGTGCGTGAGCAGCGAGCGCTCCTTCCACGCCGACCACGCGCCGGCGGCAATCAGGGTGGGCACCGCGAGGAAGAACGAGAACTCGGTCGCGGCCTGGCGCGAGAGTCCGAAGAGCATGCCGCCGATGATCGTCGCGCCGGAGCGCGACGTTCCCGGAATGAGCGCGAACGCCTGTGCGATGCCGACCTTGAGGGCATCGGCGAGTGTCATCGCGTCGACGGTGTCGATCCGCGGCGTCGCGGCGCGCGTGCGCCAGCGCCGCTCGACCCACAGGATCACGAGTGCGCCGCCGACGAACGCGAGGGCCACCGGAACCGGATGGAAGAGCCGCGCCTTGATCGCGTTGCCGAGCAAGAGCCCGAGGATCGCCGCCGGCATGAAGGCGACGAGGATGTTGACGATGAAACGTCGTGCCGCGGGCTCGCGCCACGCGCCGCGCGCGACACCTGCGAAGCGGGCGCGGTACTCCCACACGATGGCGAGCATCGCGCCGGACTGGATCGCAATCTCGAAGACCTTCGCCTCGTCGCCGACGTAGCCCAGGAGCGATCCCGCCACGATGAGGTGGCCCGTGGACGAGATCGGCAGGAATTCGGTGAGACCCTCGACGATGCCGAGGACGAGCGCGACGATGAGCGGGGACGTGGGATCCAAGTCGGTGCAGCGATGAACGCAGGCCGCCGGATTGTCGCACGCCGGCAGCGGCTAGAATCGCGGCAGGAGGACTCGTCATGGCCATCGACACCGTCGCCGTATTCGCCGCTGCCGCCGCGCGCGGAACGGAGAAGAGCGTTCCCTTCGCGGGCCTGCTCACCCCCGCCGAAGCCTGGCTCCTCTACGAGGCGGGTGCCATCCGCATCGTCGATACGCGCACGCGCGCCGAGCGCGATCTCATCGGCTACGTGCCGGGCAGCATTCCGATCGAGTGGTACGACTATCCCGGCAAGGTGCGAAACGGCAGCTTCATGGACGAGTTGCGCGAGGCGGCCGAGCCCGGCGACGCGGTCGCGTTCCTGTGCCGCAGCGGCGTGCGCTCGGCGCATGCGGCGTCACTGGCCGTCGCCAACGGTTACCACAGCGCGTACAACATCCTCGAAGGTTTCGAGGGCGACAAGAACGACAGGGCGCAGCGGCGCGTCAACGGCTGGCAGATGGCGGGTCTGCCCTGGCGGCAGGACTGACCGCGGCGCCTCGTCGGTCCGGGGCGAAGCGCCGCCGCCCGCGCTTCGCCATCCCGCAACGGCGCTAACGCTGTCCGCGCAACAGCGTGTCGAGCGTGCGCGCGACGAGATCGTCGCCGTCCGCCGGAAGGTTTCCTTGCGGGGTCATGCGATCGACGACCTTGGGCAGCGCGTCCGCGAGCTGACTCG
>WBZO01002949.1_pt1 | contig 20900 bp, 16 predicted proteins | sample 5204261 | NCBI WGS metagenome assembly WBZO01 (sample SAMN12412400, study PRJNA552823) | activated sludge metagenome | isolation source: activated sludge from anammox sidestream of wastewater treatment plant... | place: USA: North Carolina | collected 2017-09 | reverse complement strand
AGTCTATCCCGAAAATTTAACGTAGAGCTTGATTTTCATCCATTTATAAAATTGGAGTCCATATCTGCCAAAGAATTCAGAAAGCAGAAAATTGAGATTCAGAACTATACTGCGGTGATCTTCACCAGCCGAAACGCAATTGATCATTTTTTCAGGATCTGTGAAGAAATGAAGATTAATGTTTCCCAGGATACCAAATATTTTTGCATTACTGAAGCAGTGGCTTTATATCTTCAGAAGTTTATCTTGTACCGGAAACGCAAAGTGTTTTACGGCAACGATGGCACCAATAAAAGCATGTTTGATGCAATCAACAAGCATAAAGGCAATGAAAAGTTCCTTTATGTGTGCTCGGAAGATCAGCAGGATAATGAAATATGTAATTGGCTTAAAACGAATAATTGCGAGTTCTCCCTTGCTTTTATGTATCGTACTCAAAGCAATGATGTGAAAGAGATTTTGTTGAAGAATGAGTATGATGTCATTTGTTTTTTCACTCCAAGCGGGGTGAAAAGCCTTTTTGATAATTTGCCGGAATTTAAACAAAACGGAACGATCATCGGCGCTTTTGGCAACAATACATTGAAGGCTTTAGAAGATGCCGGAGTAAAGCTGGAGATTGTAGCTCCCCAGCCTCATATACCAAGCATGATATCTGCACTGGAAAAATTCCTGGCTGCACATTTTAAGAAGAAATAAAACATTTCAAACTTTGTTCTGCCGATCGGTAATTGCCGGCACTTGTAGAAGCGGTGTTTTGTATATTGCCCGGGAATTCTGTTTGATTTTTATATCTTCAAATGCATACTCATACAAACAGGCTTATCCGTGAGACAAGCCCATACCTGCTTCAGCATGCACATAATCCTGTGGATTGGTACCCTTGGGGAGATGAAGCGTTGCAAAAAGCAAAGAAAGAAAATAAGCCTATTTTAATCAGTATTGGTTATTCGTCCTGTCATTGGTGTCATGTGATGGAACGGGAAAGTTTTGAAGATGAAGATACAGCCCGTATAATGAATGAAAATTTTATCAATATAAAAATTGACCGGGAAGAACGCCCTGATCTTGACAGTATTTACATGGAAGCAGTTCAGATCATGACAGGCAGCGGAGGCTGGCCCTTAAATGTTTTTCTGACACCGGATGGCAAGCCATTTTTTGGCGGTACTTATTTTCCGCCTAAACATTCTTATAACCGCCATTCCTGGCAGGAAATTCTTCAAAGCGTTTCCCTTGCTTTTCAGAAAAGAAGGAATATCATTGATTCACAGGCAGAGAGTCTTGCGGAACATATGTCGAAGGCAGATCTACCGGAAATGAATTCCGATCAGGAAGCCGGAGAAATCTTCAAAAGAGAGAATACAGATAAACTCTTTATGAAAATAATGGAGCTCGCCGATAAGGGATGGGGTGGTTTTGGAGAAGCTCCTAAATTCCCACAGTCACTCACGCTTCTCTATCTTTTAAGATATTCACATATAACAGGAAATCAGGAATCCTTATCTCAAGCCTTATTGAGTCTCGATAAGATGATCGAAGGAGGGATTTATGATCAGATCGGTGGAGGCTTTGCCCGTTATTCAACAGACAACGAATGGCTGGCGCCTCATTTTGAAAAAATGCTGTATGATAATGCCTTGCTGATATGGGTGCTGAGTGAAGCCTTTCAGATCACCGGGAAAGAAAGATACAGGGAAGTGATCAATGAGACCATGCAATTTATTCTTCGTGATCTGTATTCTGAAGAGGGAGGATTTTATTGTGCCCTGGATGCAGATAGCGAAGGCAAAGAAGGGAAATATTATGTATGGGATTATGATGAATTAACAGATTTATTGGGAAATGATGCAGCTATTTTTTGTGAGTTTTATGATGTGAGCCGCCAGGGAAACTGGGAAGGAAAGAATATTTTAAGGGTAAAAGAATCAATTAAAAGTTTCTCGGAACGAAAAGGATCAGACGCAAAAACGCTTTCCCGGCTGTTGAAGAAATGCGGAGAAAAATTACTGAAAGAGCGTAAGAAAAGAATTTCTCCGGGAAAAGATGATAAGATCATCATGAACTGGAATGCGCTCATGAATAGCGCCTGCAGTAAGGCATATATAGCTACGGCTAACGAGAATTACCGGCAATTGGCTATAAGGAATATGGATTTTTTATTAAACCGGTTTTCTGTCGGAAAAGGGAAAGAAATAAACCATTCATGGAAGAATGGAAAGGGAAAAGTTCCCGCATTTCTGGATGATTATGCTTTTTTGATCCATGCTCTTATTGATCTGCAGAAGATCACTGCTGATAATGGCTATTTGATAACAGCAAAAGAATTCACCGGGTATGTTCTACAGAATTTTGCGGATGAATTGTCTCCTATGTTCTTTTATACAAAAAAAGACCAGGCTGATTTGATTGCCAGGAAAAAAGAGTTCTATGATGAAGCTTTACCCTCCGGCAATTCGATGATGGCATATGTTCTTTATCACTTATCTGTTTTGTTTGAAAAAGATGAATGGAAGCAAAAGAGTATTGATATGATTACTTCCATTAATGGTTTTCTGATGAAATACCCTGTTTCCTTCAGCCTTTGGGCTGGTTTATTTCTGGAGATCACCACGGGGAGTGATGAGATCGTTGTAGTAGGACAAGGGGCTTCTGAGCTACATAATCAAATACTTAAATATTACATTCCTCATGGTATCATGATCAGTTCGCAATCTGCCGACCCGGAATTCCCGTCGTTAGCTGATAAGCGTGTTTCCAATGAGGCCATGATTTACCTCTGCAGGGATTTTTCCTGCTTACCGCCGGTAAAATCCACAATAGACCTTATTTCTCTGATTAACAGGCCGGAAAAAGGGATAAATAATTTTTAGTTAATACAATAAAACGGATTAAATATGCGTTTGAAATTTTACGCTGAAAATTACGATTTGAATTAAAAAATATAAACACTAATGTTGTGATAGAAAAAACCCTAAAACATTATATTTGTCCAATACCCTTTAAGTATATGAAAATGAAAAACCTTTACTATGCTTGTTTTGCAGCATTAGGAGCCATGATCCTTTCCAGCTGCGGAATCCTTGGTAAAAAGAGTAGCAGCGGGTCAACACTACCCAACGATGGTCAGTTGCATGGTGTAGCTCCGGGAAGCAGGTATGTGCTGCCCAAGCCGCCGGGAATGGTGTATATTCCCCAGGGAGTATTTCACATGGGTCCCAGTGATGAAGACCCGGCATATCAATTCAGTGCCAGAAACCGTACAGTTTCCATAAGCGGTTTTTGGATGGACGCCACTGAAATTACCAACAATGAATACCGCCAGTTCGTTTATTGGGTACGTGACTCTGTAGCTGCCCGGAAATTAGGCTATGTGAAAGCCGGCTCTGATGGAGTTGAATATGTGGACTGGAAAAAAATGCAGACTCTTAAATGGAACGATCCTAAGGTAGTTGAGCAGCTAGCTCAGACCGACTTCATTCTTTCTCCGGAAGACAGGATAGATGGTAAGAAAGAAATAGATCCTTCAAAGATTATTTATCACTCGGAAGTATTTGATCTGAAGGAAGCTGCAAAAAGAGAAAATGCGGGGAAGCCCCGTTCCAAATTTATAGTAAAAAAAGATGTTCCCATTTATCCGGATACACTCTGCTGGATCCGCGATTTTGCTTATTCATATAATGAGCCGATGACCAAGCGCTATTTTTCGCACCCCGCTTTCGGTAACTATCCGGTTGTAGGCGTGAATTGGAAAATGGCTAATGCTTTTTGCGAGTGGAGAACACATTTATTGAATGCTTTTCTTGATTCAAAACACAGAACACAGGAGTCTGACTTCAGACTGCCTACGGAAGCACAATGGGAGTATGCAGCAAGAGGCGGCCGTTCTGAGTCAATGTTCCCATGGGGAAATTATTATCTGAGAAATAAGAAAGGATGTTTAATGGCTAACTTCAAACCGGGCCGCGGTAATTATCCGGAAGACGGTGGCTTTTACACTGTCCGTGCGGATGCTTACTGGCCCAATGATTTTGGTCTGTATTGCATGGCAGGAAACGTAGCAGAATGGACTTCTTCCATTTATTATGAGGGGCGTAATAACTTTCAGCATGATATGAACCCCGATGTTCGCTGGAATGCCAAAGATGATGATCCTCCATTGATGAAACGTAAGATAATCCGTGGCGGAAGCTGGAAAGACGTAGGTTATTATCTTCAAACAGGTACAAGCACTTACGAATACCAGGATTCGTCCAAATCTTATATTGGTTTCCGAAGTGTAATTGATTTACCTGCTGCAGGAGGAAAAGGCCGCCGCTAATGGAACTTGAATGAAATCCATTACTCAGATTATTGCCTCAACCACCACTAACTGAAAAGAAGTAAATTTTTAATCACCTATAAAACGAGCTAATTATGCTTTTCTTTAAAACCCGTAAAGGTCAAGTTGTCCTTAATTTTATCTTCGCTTTTTTTGCTGCCGTTGTTATTGCCGGCGCCTTATTCAAAATCCGTCACTGGCCCCTGGCTGACGAAATGATCACCCTGGGACTTCTGTCTGAAGTTACCGTATTCCTGGTGATGGCATTTTTTGCACCTCCTGTTGAAGAACCACACTGGCAAAGATATTTTCCTAAGATCAATGTTCACCCTGATGTGGAGAAAGCCGAAACCGGAAAGTTTGAGGTTACCCCCCTGGTAGCAGCCGGTTCTTCAGGAAACCCAGCACTGACTAAACTGGAAGATATGTTGCGTGAAGCAGATATCACACCGGCTAACCTGGGCAGATTGAGCGATAATTTTAAAAAATTAGGCACTACTGTAGATAAAATGTCGGAGATAAGCGATGTGGTTTCTGCAACCGGAGACTACACTACTAAAACCCGTGAAGCTGCCTCAGCTTTAGGGGCTATGAAAGATGCTTACCTCGGCGCTGCCAACAGTGTTCAGCATCTGAACACTGCTGCAGAAGGCACCAAGCAATTCCATGAGCAGGTACAGGTATTGACCAAAAACTTGTCTTCCCTCAATACAATTTATGAGCTGGAATTGCAGGATACCAACAATCACCTGAAAGCAATGAACCAATTTTATAATAATCTGGCACAGGCTTCTCAAACCATGGAAGGAAGTGTTGGTGAAGCTAAAAAGGCTCATGAGCAAATCGCAGTGCTGGCCAGCAACCTTGGCCGCCTGAATCAGATTTATGGTAATATGCTTACTGCAATGCAGGGGCAAGGCCGTGCCTGAGCATAAAAGCAAAATTGGATTCGTTTTATAAAATAAGATCCGTATCCGTGATTTTTCAAAAAGTCACCATTAATAAATTAAAAAGCTAAAATAAATCATGTCCTTACCTAAAGAGCCACGGCAGAAGATGATCAACATGATGTACCTGGTGCTGACAGCTATGTTGGCGCTGAATGTATCATCGGAGATTCTGAATGCCTTTAAAACGGTGAACAGTTCTCTGGAAAAATCGAATACTACAATATCTGCTTCTACTTCTACAATAATGAAATCGTTGGAAGAGAAGATGAGTGATCCTTCTACAGCAGAGAAAGCGAAGGTGTGGTATCCGAGAGCTCAGCAAGTAGAGCAATATTCCGATGCAGTCAACAATTATATCCAGGGATTAAAAGACGATATCCTTATAACAGCCGGAGGAGATCCCAAAGACCCTAATAAGAGTTACAGGGATGATAACCTGGATATCGTTACCAGATTAATGGTGGATAAAGGAAAGGGTAAAGAATTACTGCAAAAGCTGACAGAATATAAGAAAAATGTTCTTGGAGTTAACGACAGTATCAGGTCTGAATTTGAGTCCACCCTTCCGATAGACCTGTCCATGCCGAAAACCCAGAATAAAGGTAACAGGACCTGGGAAACTGCTTATTTTAATATGGTTCCCACAGTAGCTGCCCTTACTATTTTGAGTAAGTTTCAGAATGACGTAAAAACTTCTGAAAATAAGATCGTTGCTTATTGCCATACCAAGGTAGGTGAAGTACAGGTAAGGCAGGATGCTTTCGCTGCCATAGCTGTGGCTGATGCCAATTATATTTTACCCGGTCAAAAGATAAACATCACAGCTGGTGTGGGGGGCTTCAGTACCTCAGTCAAACCAAGGATTTCTATCGGTGGAACCGATGTTCCGGTAGGTGCAGACGGTACAGCCCAGATGGAAGTTCAGGGCACTTCTTTAGGAGCTCATTCCATTCCGGTTCATATTGAATACACCGACCAGGATGGAAAACTGCAAACTATCAATAAAACAATTGAATATACAGTAGGCCAGTCAAATGCTGCTGTTCAGCTGGATAAGATGAATGTGTTATTTATAGGAGTTGATAATCCGATCACGATTTCAGGAAGTGGAGCTGTTGAGCAGTTGCAGGTAACTGCTTCAGGAGGGGGTGCTGTCATTTCGGGCAGTGGTTCTCACCGTACTGTAAGAGTAACCGAGCAAACCGATGATTGCATTATCAGCGTCAGGACTCCCGATGGAAAAGTAACGCCGGTTAAGTTCCGTGTTCGCCCGATCCCGGATCCTGCTCCTTATGTTGGTAATAATGTAAGTGGTGACATTCCGGCTGCTGTGTTTAAATCCCAGGCTGGTGTAAGAGCTTACGTTAAAGACTTTTATTACGAAACTCAATTTAATGTGGTGAGCTTCCGTATGACCGGTGATGCAGCAGGATTTGATGAAGGTGTTGAAGAGGTGAATAATACAGGCGCAGCCTGGAATGAAGCAAGAAAGATCGTTAATAAATGCCGCCCCGGATCTTATATAACAATTGAAGACATCAGAGCAGTAGGACCGGATGGCAGAACAAGGAAATTGACACCATTAATTTTCACTCTGAAATAAATAGAGCAGACATGATAAACAAGCTTGCAAAATTGATACTACTTGTGGTTGTGTGCACCGGAATTATGGTAAATGCTGATGCACAGCGTAAGGGAAGGACCAGAGCAACTACAACTAATAAGAACACTACGGGACAAAATCCGGCAGACACACTTCCTACGCAGGTCAATAATAATAACCAGAAACCGGCAGCCTACAACCCTTACGGAAATATTCCGATCAAGATGGCGCCAAGGACGGGTGGATTTGATGATTCAGTGAAGAAATCGCTTCGCACGGACGGAGTGTTCGAGAAAGGCCTGAATGATAGAACTCCTCTGGACTATGAATTTCTGAGGAAGGATGATGCCCTTTTCAGTGAAAGAGTTTGGCGGGAAATTGATGTCCGTGAAAAAATGAACCAGGTGTTCCGTTACTCTGCACAGGATGATAACGGCGATCAAAGATTTATCAGCATATTAGTTAAAGCAATAAGATCCGGAAAGGTAACTGCTTTTAGCCCGGATGATGACCGCTTTACTACTCCATTAAGTCAGGAAGAGTTTGATAAAGCATTGAATGGCGGAGGCGAAAAATGTGATACGAACGCCGTGTATAATCTGAATGATCCTAACAAAATTGACAGTTTTGTAGTGGTTTGCCCTACTTTGAATCCGGATGATATTGTAAAATTCAGGATCAAGGAAGATTGGGTGTTTGACAGGGAAGCCAGCCGGTTGTTTTGCCGTATCATTGGCATAGCTCCTCTGAAAACGATCATGAGCGTGGACGGGAAAACAGAAAGGAGTTCTCAGCCTTTGTTTTGGGTATATTATCCTGATATGAGGCCTGTTTTAGCAAAATATGAAGTTTATAATCCAAAAAATATGGGGCAAAGCAGGATGACATGGGAAGAGCTGTTTGAAAGCCGTATGTTCAGCAGTTATATCGTCAAATCTACTATGGATAACCCTCTGAACAAGTATATCAGGAACGTTTACAAAGATCCTATTCTTGCTCTGCTGGAAGGTGATAATATTAAAAATAAAATATTCGATTACGAACAGAACCTGTGGTCATACTAATACACAGATACTTAAAATCATTGAATCATCTTGGGCCCCTCTTTTGGGGCTTTTTTATTGTCCAATTTTTTCTTTTTTAATGGCTTAAAAAAACTTTTGAAAATCGTAGAAGTCCTATTAGGTAATTTGGAATATTATCGTATTTTCGTTTCGGTTTTTCATAGGATATTGGATTTTAAAAACGGGGCTGGATTTCTATTCGGGCCCCATTTTTTTTATGGCAGGGTCACCTGCTTATTAAAGTGTTCATAGACCATTTTTGCCTTTGATCTCCCTACGACCTTTTTTAGTTCGTCCAGTGTTTTCCCTTTTATATTTTTTACGGAACGAAATTCTCTTAACAACTGATCAGCAGTGCTTTTGCCGATCCCTGGTATGTCCTCCAGTTCATTTTTAAAAGTGTTTTTGCTCCTCTTCTTCCGGTGAAAAGTGATACCAAAACGGTGTACCTCATCCCTTATTCCACGGATCAGTTTCAGACTTTGGCTGTTGTATGGAAGTTTGAGCGGATCTTTATCGCCGGCGAAGAATATTTCTTCCTCATTTTTTGCAAGGCCTATCAGGGTGGTCTTTGAAGAGGCATTTAATTCGTTTAAAGCTTCAATAGCAGCATTTAACTGGCCCTTACCTCCATCTATGATTACCAGCTGGGGGAGGGGGAGATCTTCATTTAAAACCCTTTTATAGCGCCTGTAAACTGCCTCTTTCATTGTGGCAAAATCATTGATCCCTTTTACGGTTTTCACATTAAAATGTCTGTAATCTTTTTTACTTGGCTCGGCATTCCTAAAACAGACCATGGCTGAAACAGGACTTCCACCCTGAAAATTTGAGTTATCAAAGCATTCGATATGCTGTGGCAATGCGGGTAATTGCAAGTCTTCCTGAAGTTGCCTGAGTAAAGATTCGGATTTTATCTTCGGAGTATTGAGTTGAAGCCTTTCTTTGTTTTTCAAACCTTCTATGAAGTAATTGGCATTTTTCTCTGAAAGATCCAGCAATTTCTTTTTATAACCGCCTTTCGGTACGGTCAGGGTGACCCCTTCTCCCGGATAATTAATCGTAAACGGAACTATGATCTCTTTTGCATCACTTTTGAAAGTATCCCTAAGCCTGTTGATGGCAAAAACCATGATCTCATCTTCTTTTTCATCCAGATGAGTTTCTGTTTTACTGGTATGTGTCTGAATGATTGCTCCATTTCTTACCATCAGGTAATTGACATAGGCGATTGTTTTGTTTTTAACGATGGAGAATACATCCACATCAACTTTTTTCACTCCTTCTATCACAGATCTTGCCCGGTAGTTTTGAAGAAACTCAATCTTTTTCTTCAGGATCGCGGCTTTTTCAAATTCAAGATTTGCCGAAAGGGCCTTCATTTCCTCCTTGAAATGTCTTATGACCGGTGCAAGGTTTCCCCTCAGCATGTTCTTCATCTGCCTTATATTTTCTGCATAATCTTCTTTTGACTGTAAGCCTTCACAGGGGCCTTTGCAGTTGCCCAGATAGTATTCCAGGCACACTTTGAATTTTTTTGTGTGGATGTTTTTATCGCTCAGGTTCAGAGTACAGTTGCGGAGTGGAATAGCCTCTTTAACAAAGTCAAGCAACTCTCTGACTTTTTTTACAGAAGTATAGGGACCAAGATATTCAGAGCCATCATTGATCACACGACGGGTCAGGAAAACCCTTGGGAATGGCTCATTCTTAATGACGATATAAGGATAAGATTTGTCATCTTTAAGATTGATATTGTACCTGGGCTGAAATTGCTTGATCAGAGAATTCTCCAGTAAGAAGGCATCTTGCTCAGAATCCACAATAGTGAATTCAATGCGGATAATGCGGCGTACGAGCTCATGTGTTTTGTAGCTGGTAAGAGTCTTGTTGAAATAAGAACTAACTCTTTTCCGGAGATTCTTTGCTTTGCCAATGTATATCAGTTGATTCCCGGCATCAAAATATTTATAAATGCCGGGTTGCTGAGGAATGCTTCCCGCAATATTTTGAAATTCTTCATGTGTCATTCACTGCCATCCTCATTCCAGGCAACTTTCATAATATGAGTAGTTGGGACTTGCCCCGGCTTTTGAATCAAAGTGGCTACCTGGAAACTTTTATCCACTTTCCATAACATCTTTTTTTCTACCAGACTGTCCTTGTTTGATAGTACAAGATCTATAAAGAAGCTTTTTACTTTATCACCGGATGGATCTGGAGCTATCTGTGTTTCCTGCTGCTGAATAATAACATTCTCGTTCTTTTTTGGTTTGCAGGTGAATACGACCCTGTTCAGACCCTGGTCAAAGAATTTCTCTTCTGCATATAAGGATTGATATTTTTTTTCTGTCAGATCCGGTATGTCCAGAAAATCCTTTGCCAGTCCGGCAAATTCTTCTCTCTTCACATATTGAGTATCTGTATGGGCGCTATCGATCCAGCTGATCTTCATGATTTGATACAGCGAAGTATCAACATGGGTCACCTGGCTTTTAATATAAGAGAGTACCGGGAAAAAGCTTTCTTTTTTTTCTCTTCCGCAAGACAATAAAGCCAGAAGAACAATTCCTGCCCAATATTTTTTCATGCTTTAAAATTAAATGAAAATGGCGCTGTAAAGTTACTTATCGCAACTGCATTGAAAATAGGGCGCCCATAATAATTTAAGGAAAACTTAGCAAGAAGGAATGGCCGGTCTATTTATTAAGACTGACCCCAACTTTGAAACCGAAATCAAACAGATTTTCTTTTACCGGATATTGACTCTGGAAGCTTGATAACAACTGGTAGCGGATCTGAGGTCCCACTTGCCAATCCATTTTGTTGGTGGAATAGTTCACAAATAATTCCAGGCCTGTGTTCATATTCCATCTGCGTACCAGCCATGGCACCTCCAGGTAATTTTTATAATCTGTAGAGATCAGGTATGCTTTATCACTGATAATGTAAGTAGGCTGAATGGTTCCGGCTATGCCAAAGTTGGTTTTACTGCTTCCCTTCAAATTATATTCTATGCCGATAGGTGCAGAAGCAGAGAAATAAAAGTTTTGCAGCCAACCTGTGTTATATCCGTTAAAGTTCCGGTAACGGGCCACTTCATTGAGTGAATCACGCCTTCCCGAACTACTGGTGCTGTTAAGGGCAATGGTTACTACCTCATTGTTGTACGAGTATGCTTTTATTCCGTATCTGTTAATGTTGAACTGTATCCCTGCTCGTATTTTGATGTTCTTTGTAACATGATAGCCAGTATTGACTCCTATTTCAAAGCCCATATCCGGCTTGTGGGTAACCACATTATTCACATCATACAAATATGCATAGCTGTAATTACTGGATGCATATGAGTTGTTTTGCAGGTAAGACTTGTTTTCAGAAAGTCTTCTGTAACTGACCGTTGGAGTTATGAATATTTGCCATTTTAATTTTCTGTTCTTCATGGCAGATTTTTCTGGTAGGGTCGTAGTATTGTCAGATCCGGGAGCAATCAATTCTTCACCAGTATCAGGCAATGCAAAATCTTCGAATGAATTATCCGTTTTTTGAACCGGATCAGTGCCCTCATTGACTTTACCGGATGTTACCGGATTCAAAGATACATCAGTGTTATTGGTGGTCAATGAAACTTCAGAAATATTGATCTGATTGAAATCTATATTTTGGGTAATTGGTTTTGTAAGTGGGAATTGTTTAAGTAAATGATCTGAATTTTCAATAAAGATTGCGGCTTCTTCTTTAAGAGCTCTTTTCTTAACAGAAAGTAAAGGAGAATTAGAGCTGAGAATGAAAGAAGTTGAATTGTTTGGTTGTTTAATTTCCTGAGAATTCCTGTTAACACTCCGGTTTATAGAATTATTCAGTTCTGGATTATTGATCAGATAGTGGCTTTGTTGTGTTGCTTTTGGAGGAGTCACAAGCATCCATGTTACGACAGCGGAGGAAATCATCAACAAAGCAAAGCCCAGGCCATACCATTTCCATTTAGTGTGGAGCGTCGAATGAATACCTTTCCACACTTTTTCAGAAGGGTACATTCTGTACTGATCCGCATTTTGTTGAACAAATTTTTCAAAATCATTATTGTTAAAACTCCTCTGCATAATCAGTCAATAATTAGGGTGCGTTTAAAATCATCTTTGACTAACTGCTGCCAGCCAGCCCAGTTGTTGTTTTGGTTTCTGTAATATTCTCTTTCGTACCAGTATTTCTTCCAGCATTGCCTTTGCCCTTGTATATTGGCTCCGGCTGGTGCTTTCTTCAATCTCGAGCATTTTACTAATCTCTCTATGACTGTACCCCTCAATAGCATATAAATTTAATACCGTTCTGTAACCAATAGGTAATAACCGGATACATTCTACCACTTGTTTGGCCTGGATAATCGAAGGAATGCTATCTTCTCTTACCTGGGCGCCTGAGGCATGAATGATATCAACATTTTCATTGAACCTCTTGTTTTTTTTCAGGATGTTGATGCAGGTGTGTACAATGATCTTCCGGATCCAACCCTCGAATGCGCCGCGGTTCTCAAAACTCCTGATCTGCAAGAAGACCTTGATAAAGCCCTCTTGAAGCATGTCTTCAGCATCTTCACGAGTATGTGCGAAGCGATAACATACTGCAAGCATTTTGGGGCTATACTTATTGTAAAGCTCCTTTTGTGCAGCGGCGTCATTCTTCAAACATCCTTTTAAAATGGCTTCCTCGGTCATACCTACCGTTTGGCTGCCTGTAATTTAGACAAAAATCCCAATTGTATGCTGCATGACAATGTAAAAAATTGTATATCCGGCGAAATAATTTGGACAAATGCCATCCATTTATCTATGAATTCCGCCACTGTTACTCAAAATTGAAACCGGCAGGCAATGACCAGGTTCGATCCGGCAGATACTATCCCGGAAGAATAGGGCCTGTATCGCTGGTTGGTTAAATTCTCCCATCCGGCTGTAAGTTGCAGTTTTTGAGCGATCTGGTACATAGTTTTCAGGTTAACTGTGTACCAGCCGGGTGAATAGGGTTTGCCATTTGCATCTTTTGCGTAAATATCTGTCTTGGCTTTTTCGGATGGTGCCAGGTCTTCATTTTTTATCTGGCTGTTGTATTGTACATTTATTTCTGCTACAAACTTTTTTATACTGTATCTAAATACAGAACTGCCATAAAATGGCGGTGCATGGCGCAAGGGTACCTGTTCATTTTTCTCTTCATCAGTTTCTTTTCCCGAGATCCAGTTCGCATACGTAAGAAATGAAAAATCCTTTGCCATAGAAACTTTTATACTTGCCTGCAGACCGGTGACATGGGCTTTCGCAACGTTTTGCAAGGATTCTACCTGGCTTTTTACGCCGTCAAATATTATACTGTCCTGTCCGTTAAAGGTGCCGGTACGGCGGACAATGGCATGGTTGAGTATGGTATGAAAGGCATTTACTTCAACCCTGAATTTTCTGTGTATATTTTTGATGATCCCTATTTCAAAATCCCAGGCATATTCGGGGGTCAGTCCGGGATTGGGAACGGTTACATTTCCCGGAACACTTTCAAACAGTTTGCCGATATCATCTATGTTAGGCATCCGGTAACCGGAAGAAATATTACCATTCAGTTGCCAATTTTCTGCCAGCCGGAATACCAATCCGGCATTCCCAGTAAAAGCACCGTCTTTTAGTATTGCTTTCTGGAAAGGGAATTTGATAAAGGTAGTATCAAAATTTGCTTTCAGTATATTGTAACTGTAGCGTATCCCGGTTGTCAGTGTCAGCTTCGGATTGGGATTTATCCGGTAGCTCATATAAGCTCCTGCAGAACTCCAGATACTGCCATCCGGATAACGGGATACTGAGGGGATATGGCTTTTGTTATCGATGTTTGTTTGTTCACCTCTCGAAAAGACTTTGTTATATACATATTCCAACCCATAAAACAATTGACCCTCTCCGTTTGCCGATCTGCTTTTCCCAAAAGACTTAGAAGCATCAATGTTGGCGCTTAGCGCATCAACCCGCTCTGTTTGTGTGGTGCGGATATTGTTTCCCCGCCTCCGGTCAATCCGGCTTTCTTCATAGTCCTGGTAAGCAATAATGATTTTTGCTTCATCATATAAACCGCTTTTCTTTTTATGAAATATATTCAGGTTGTGCATTTTCCAGTTCATGGGACCGTAGTTCCATTCGGCAAAGCGTAGCACTCCGTTCCGGTACTGTATCAGCTTGTCGTATCTTGGGGCGTCACCTGTTACAGCCTGTACATAACTATATTGAATATTCCAGAAAGGATTAGGTTTGAAACGGACTTTCTGGATAAAATTTACTTGTTGATAACCACTGAAACGCTGAACTCGGGGATCGTTATTTTGAAAGATGCTGTCTTTACCATTTATTCTTTCAACATATTCCGGCCGGAGATAATTTTCCTGGCCTTTTTTCCCGTTCTTGCCCATTTTCAGGTCATCGAATCTGCTGAATGAAAAGGATGAGAGGGCCGCCCATTTTTTCCATCCCACATTGATGTCCACATGAAGAGTTTTTTCCTTATCCGCTGTAGAATATCTGGCAAGAACACTTCCGGTTGTTAATGTTTTTGAATCTTTTGATAGCCGGGGCGCCAGGGTGTGAAAATCCATTACTCCGCCAATTGCATCGCTGCCGTAAATCAGGGAACCCGGCCCAAAGATCACTTCAACCGCTTCTGTACTCAATGCATCAATACTGATAACGTTTTGCAGATTGCCGCTCCGGTAAATAGCATTGTTCATCCGGACACCATCTACCACCAGCAAAACCCGGTTGGTAGCAAAGCCCCTGATCATAGGACTGCCGCCACCCAACTGGCTTTTTTGAATAAATATCGTTCCACTCTGACCAAGCAGGTCAGCGGAGGTCTGGGGATTATTACGCAGGATGTCTGATTTGTTTATTTTGACAACTTTATTTGGAACTTCATTGAGTTTTTGTTCCCATTTATTTATTGAGATCACTATCTCTTCCAGCGTTTTTTCATCAAGGCTGTCTGTTTGTGCAAATACAATTAGATATAAAAGTGATAAAATTCCGGTCAGAAATATTTTTTTCATAATTTTTTAAATTATTATCCAGGCTTTTTAAATATTTAAAGTGTACAGAAAAAATTAAATAGTATTCCGGTCCCTTTTGTTCTACGGAAATTTCAGAAGTTGTATTAACCTCAGAATCTAAATAGGCTGTCTGCTTTTGATTTATTAAACTGTCAAAGCGGAATTATCCTTTCCGGTATAAACTATTGAACTGCAAAGCCTGGGGTGGCGGTGTGAAAATAGCCCTGAAGGGAGAGCAAAGGTTATTACTATAAGAATCAGGGAGCGTTTTTCCGGCAAAATATGGAGACGATAAAAGTCCCTGTGCAACAGGAAGCGCCTGAATCATCTGGAATAATTGTAACAGTTGGCTATTACTTTCAGTGTCTTCATCCTGTTGTTTTTTTATTGCGAGGTTCAGGAGTGCCGTTTCCTCAAAGTCGTATAACCCGGTGACCTGATAAAAACCGTTACCTTGTTCCGTTACGTATTGCACATCAAACATATTTTCACCGACAAGGATTTCGGAGCCGGGTTGTATCCCATTCTTTCCGGGATGGTAAATAATGAAAGTCTGCAGGTTTTCTTCTTCCAGCCGCTCTTTCATTTTATGCTGAATGGACTTTTTTTTGAAGTGGATCATGAAAGGTACAATCATTGGTTCTGCTGTCACTGCCAGTAAAATCAAGGATAATATACCTGTGTATTTCCTCAAAAGGTACTCTGTTTAGTTACCAAGCTATTTTTTTCTGACCAGGCTGTCCATCGGGTATTTTGACTTCATGCTGTCCCGGGAAGCATCCGCCCAGGCCATAAGCTTATTTTTATCCGCCTCTGAAAGCACCGCATCATTGTGTGTCCAGGTGTAGGATTTTATTGGCATCTTTCCTTCTTTCACCTGTTCGGTTATTTCCTCGAATTTGTGGTATTGAAAGCGTAAAGATTTGTTGGTAAATTCATCGAAGTTGATCTCACTCTTTCCTTTTTTAATATGATGATTGAGCCACCAGGCGACCGGCTGGACATTGGCATACCAGGGATAATTGGAATTATTGCTATGGCAATCGTTGCAGGATCTTGCTAAAATGGATTTTATATCGTCCGGTACTGAAAACGAGTTGCCGATATAATTAGGCTGATCGCCTTCCGATTTATTTCTTTTCGGATGAAAAAGTTGGATTATTACAAGCGCAATCAATAAAACGATCAGGATCTTTTTTATCATAGATGGGAAATTTATTAAAAGAAATTACGATTTATTAATCAAAATATCACCTGTCATTTCTTTTGGTACTGGAATATTCATCATGGTTAAAATGGTTGGAGCAATATCCCCAAGTTTTCCGGGCCGTATGTCTCCTTTCCACTCTTTGTCAATAATGAAAAATGGAACCAGGTTTTTGGTATGGGCGGTATTGGGACTTCCATCTTCATTTACCATATAATCTGCATTGCCATGATCGGCAGTTAAGAAAATGGTATAGCCATTTTCCAGCCCTATTGTTACTACCCTTTTGACACATTCATCAACAGTTTCAACGGCTTTAACGGCTGCTTCCCATACACCGGTGTGGCCGACCATGTCGGCATTGGCATAGTTCAGACAGATAAAATCAGCCGTTTGATTTTTAATTTCAGGGATAAGGGCATCGGTCACTTCATAAGCGCTCATTTCCGGTTTGAGATCGTAAGTAGCTACTTTGGGAGAAGGGATCATGATCCTCTTTTCGCCTTCGAAAGGTTTTTCTCTGCCGCCACTGAAGAAGAAAGTGACATGAGGGTATTTTTCTGTTTCTGCAATCCGGATCTGTTTCAGATGATTGTTCTGTATCACCTCACCAAGGGTATTTTTCAAATCATCATTTTCAAATATGATCGAAATGTTTATAAAATCATGATCGTATTCAGTCATCGTGGTATAATCCAGATTTAATTTCTTCATGCCTTGATCCGGCATGTCGGTTTGGGTTAGTACCTGAGTGATCTCGCGGCATCTGTCGGTACGGAAATTAAAGCAGAGGACCACATCACCATCCTTTATAGTGGTAAGAGGCCTCTGTGCTTCATCAAATATAACAGCCGGAACGATGAATTCATCGGTCACATTCTTGTTGTAAGAATTTTCCACAGCCTGCAGGGCATCTGTCGCTTTTTCTCCGGAGCCGTTTACCATGGCATCATACGCCAGCTTTATTCTTTCCCAACGTTTGTCCCTGTCCATTGCATAATAACGGCCGCTGACCGTTGCAATCTTTCCCACAGTATTTTTTATATGCTCCTGCAGTTCTTTGATGAATCCTAAACCACTTTTTGGGTCACAATCGCGGCCATCTGTGAAAGCATGAATGAAAACGTTTTGCAGTCCCTCAGTCTTGCAAACATCAAGGATCGCTTTCAGATGATCTATGTGAGAATGAACTCCGCCATTGCTCACCAGCCCCAGCAGGTGAAGGGGTTTATTATTTTCTTTTGCATGTCTTATAGACCGAAGCAATATCGGATTTTTTGCAAACTCTCCATCTTTGATCGCTTTGTTGATCCTTTGCAACTCCTGGTAAACGATCCTTCCGGCACCCAGGTTCAGGTGACCTACTTCTGAGTTTCCCATCTGGCCGTCCGGCAGGCCAACGGCTTCACCGCAGGTGGTGAGAGTGGAGTGAGAATATTTTGCATATAATGACCTGAAAAATGGCGTACGGGCATTTTGAATTGCATCCGATGAGGCAACTTTTCCGAGGCCCCACCCGTCCATAATCAGCAAAATCACTTTGCGCTTATTCATGAAGATTTGTTTAGAATTGATGGTAACTGACCTGATTTTTAAATAAAAAGCCGGATTTTACAGGGATTTATCCCCTTTTTAGGCGTGCAAATCTACATTCATTTGATCTATTACCCTTTGAAATCGCTAAAGCTGCTGATTTTTAGTAATTTGTGTTATTAAAAGTGACGATTTTAATAATGGCATATTTTTAGTTCAATATAACTGCGAAAATCATTATTAGGATGAAACAATTATTTACTTTTCTTTTGATCACTCCGCTTATCATGCTTTCCGCTTTTACCCAGCAGAACGACATTGATGGAGTTATTGGCGCATTGCGCTCGGGAAATGCAGAAGAATTGTCCAAGTACTTTGATGACAATGTTGAATTAACGCTGCCTGACAAGAGCGATACTTACAGTAAGGCACAGGCAGTTCAGATCTTAAGGGATTTCTTCAACAATAATAGTGTAGCAAATTTTGAATTGAAGCATAAAGGTGACAATGGCGGTGGCCAGTTTTGTATCGGGACCTTGCAAACAAAAAGCGGGAACTTCCGTACAACCGTCTTCATGAAATTAAAAGGATCCAGGCAGGTAGTCAAGCAGATCCGTTTTCAGGCAATAGAATAGTAGTAAAATGATTTGAGATAACAACAGCTCCGGTATTTATTGCCGGAGCTGTTTATTTTTGCACACACCGGCCAATAGACCGGAAGTTTAAAAAAAGATATGTCAAAGAAAAACAAACCTGACGGCAGAGGATTTGTATATAGCACCGATCCCGGTTTTCAATTTGAACATGGAGCGGAAGCTCCGGAAACACCACCCCCTTCTCAGCAAACATTGAAAGTAAGACCCGATACAAAACAACGGGCAGGAAAAGTTGTTACTCTGATCGAAGGTTTCGTTGGAAAAGAAGATGATCTGAAAGAACTGGAGAAAAAACTGAAATCATTTTGTGGAACCGGCGGATCTTCTAAAGACGGGATCATTATCATTCAGGGAGACCAGCGGGAAAAAATAGTTCAATGGCTGCTGAAAAATAATTACAGCAAAACAAAAAAAGTCAATTGACCGGTTTGGAAAAATGTCAGTAGCTCCGGATTTTTGTCAGTTCAATTATGAAATACTTTTAGTTCGAAACCAAAGTATTTGGCTTTCTTCTTCTTTACAGGATATTTCCATTGTTTAAGAGATTATTTTTTTATGAATCTTCTTTTTCTGAATTGGTTACTCAATGTTTCATCTCCGCGAAAAACTATTGGCGATATATCGTAATGTATCAGTTCAGGTTCAAAATATTTTTTTTGAACATCACGACTGAAAGAGTGTTTAAAATAAGTCCGATAAGCATAAGCACCAGTACCCGGAAGAGAAAAGTGCTATCCGTAAAGGATAAACTCCTCCAGAATATGTCGAAGAAACCCTGAATACTCCAATAGTTCACGGACATTATGGCCAGTTTTTGCATGAATGCAGGCATGAAGAAAATGGGCATCATGCTTCCTCCGATTGCACTCATGACCAGGATGATCAATGTGGAAAGTCCCTGAACCTGCTGCCTCGATCTGGCGAATGAAGCCAGTAAGACACCAAAAGCAGAGCAGGCAAATGATGTTGCCAGGATCATGATGAGCAGACCACCTAGGTGTGAGAATATGTCAAGGCCGAATACAAGATTTGCAAAAAGAAACATGATCAAGAGCTGAAAAATGGAAATTATGTTTGCAGCGATCATTTTTCCGAACAATATACTGATCGGATTCATGGGTGTATAGAGCAGCCTATTCAACGTGCCTTCTTGTTTTTCTTCCAGCAACCCCATGCCTATGCCGACTACGGAAAATAAAAGCATCATCACTGCCGTTCCGGCCACTGCCTGTACAAGCCCCACCTTGTTGTCATCCCCGGCAGCGATCAACTTTGTCATTTTTATATCTCCTCCCAGGAAATCAGATGCTATGTTCTTTTGTGTCTTTTGAGGTCCGGAACTATCCTGAGCAAAACCTTCAGAGAGAAGATCAAATAAACCATCAGAGCTGTTTTGAATATCTTTTTGCAGTCCGGGAGGAGCATCTTTGACCATGTTATTGAAGCGGTTTGCCATGGATGTCTTTGGATCACCGATGCTGAATGGAAGAGATGCTACTGTAGATATCAGCGATTGTTGCAGCAACCCGACCTCGATTTCCTTTGCTTCATCATATTGCAGTTCCAATGGCAATCCTTTGCCTGAAGACAGTGAATCGGAAAAACCTTTGTGAATGATCAGCACACAGGATTGCTTGCCTTTTTTAATATTTTCCAGGGCTTGTTCCAACGGGGTTACCAGTACCCGGATGCTCTTTAAAGAATCGAAAATTTTGGTGGTTTCGTAAGATGCAGTCGTGCTGTCCAGGTCACTTAACTGCATTTTAATTATGGAGCTTCCTCCTGATTTCCCTGCTCCGCCAAAAGCAAAGGCAAAAAGAGTGATCAGAGCAATCGGAATGGCAAAGGTGACCAGCACCGAGCGCTTATCTTTGAAAAACAGTTTCAGGTCCTTTAAAGTTAATTTTATCATTTCAGTCTCTTAATTGTTTGCCGGTCAGGCTTAAAAAAATTGTTTCGAGATTGACTTTTTGAAATTCGATCTGATTTATTTCAGCACCTGCTTCCTGGCACTGAGCGATCACGGGAGGAAGATCCTTTTTCAAATCCGATGTATAGAAGTAGATCGTGTTAACCGATCGTTTCGAATCTTTCCGGGATGAGAGGAGCCGTTGTGCAACCTGATCATCAAGATTATTGAAGGTGACAACGATGGTCTCTCTTGCCGGGCTGTTTTTTTTAAGTTCTTCCAGGGTGCCTTCCGCTATGATCTGTCCTTTATCAATTATGCCGATGCGGTTGCACAGCCGCTCCGCTTCTTCCATATAATGAGTGGTATAAATGATGGTCATTCCGTCATGATGAAGTTTTTCGGCCACTTCAAAAATCAGGTTCCTGCTTTGCGGATCAATACCCACTGTCGGTTCATCCATAAAAAGAACACGGGGCCGATGAAGCAGTGCAGTGGCAATATTTATTCTTCTTTTCATTCCGCCGGAGTAATTGGCCACCTTGTCATTCTTGCGGTCCGTTAAGCCAAAAAGATCCA
>WBZO01002948.1_pt1 | contig 20914 bp, 21 predicted proteins | sample 5204261 | NCBI WGS metagenome assembly WBZO01 (sample SAMN12412400, study PRJNA552823) | activated sludge metagenome | isolation source: activated sludge from anammox sidestream of wastewater treatment plant... | place: USA: North Carolina | collected 2017-09 | reverse complement strand
GAGGCCGAGCGCCAGGATGGCGATGAAGATCACCATGAGCCAGTAGGCGAAGGCGCCGACGCCGATGAACGACAGCGCCCACGGGAAGATGAACACCGCCTCCACGTCAAAGATGACGAAGAGGATTGCGTACAGATAGAAGCGCATACCCACGTTGGTGGACGCCCGCCGGAGCGGCAGCATGCCACATTCGTAGGTCGTCCCCTTGGACGGCTCGCTGGAGAACGGAGCCAGCAACCGCGTCACAACCAGAGCCGTGATGACGAGGATGAAGCCGACCACCGTGGCGAGCAGAACGGGAACATAATTCGTCAGGAGAAGGTCGGCTGCAGCCACCGGGACTCCCGATCCAGCGCGCCAGTCATGGGCGCGCGAACGCCTCGCAAGGCGATCTGCCTCGTCGGTGAGGGAACGTAACAGTGGCCCTAGTGAGTGTCAACGAACGCCGTATCACGCGGACACGGCTAACCAACACATCACGCACGCGAGTTACGTCGCGAGGTCGCTCGCTTCGATCACGAGCGTGCTGAATGCGGCGTGCAGCGCCGCGCCGGCGGCGACCCACGTCCCCGCAGCCGCGCCCGTGGCGGCATCCAGCGGCGCGGCATGGCCGCCCGCCTCCCGCACGATGAGCGCGCCCGCCGCCACGTCCCACGGCTGCACGCCGCGCTCGAAGTAGGCGTCCAGCCGGCCGCACGCGACCCAGCAGAGGTCGAGCGCCGCCGAGCCGCCTCGACGGATGTCGCGGACCCGCGGGACCACCCGCGCGACGATAGCCCCCTGGCGCTCACGCACGGCGGTCTCGTAGCCGAAGCCGGTCCCCACGAGCGCCCTCGCCGGGTCGGCCTCGCCGCCCGGGCGGATGGGGCGGCCGTTCAGCGTGGCGCCGTGGTCGAGGGCGGCCGCGAAGGTCTCGCCGCGCGAGGGGTCGAAGACGCACCCGGCGACGGCGACGCCGTCCACCTCCGCCGCCACGGACACGGCGAAGGCAGGGATGCGGTAGAGGTAGTTCACCGTGCCATCCAGCGGGTCGACGACCCAGCGGACGCCGCTGGTGCCCGTGCGGCTGGTGCCCTCCTCGCCGAGGATGCCGTCCTCCGGCCGCTCGCCGAGGAGACGGGCGAGGAGCAGCGCCTCCGAGGCGTGGTCGACCTCCGTCACCACGTCCGTGGCGCTGGACTTCGTCGACACCTCCCGCTCGTGGGCGAGGCGGTCGAGCAGCAGCGCGCCCGCCTCCTGCGCCGCGCGGACGGCCAGGTCACGCAGCGCCAGCGGGTCGGGCGCGGTCACCGCCGTCTACCCGATCTCGGCGAGGGAGGCGCGCAGGCCCTCCAGCCGGGTGCGGGCGATGGCGAGGCGCTCCTCCTCCTTGGCGACCACGTCCGCGGGCGCCTTCGCGCGGAACGCCTCGTTGGCGAGCTTCGCCGACTGGCGGCCGACCTCGCCCTCCGCTTCGGCGATCTGTTTCTCCAGGCGCGCGCGCTCCGCGGCCACGTCGAACAGCCCGGCCATCGGCAGCACGACCGCGCCGGTGGCGAGCACGGACGTCACGACGCCCTCAGAGGGGGCAGCGGAGGCGTCGGTGACCACGTGGAGCGGGCGCACACGTGCGAGGTTCTCCACGGCCTCACGCAGGCCCTCCACGACCGGTGCGATGTCCGCGGCGACGATGTAGCCCTCCACCCAGCGGCCGGCGTCCACGCGCTTCTCGGCGCGGATGTTGCGGATGCCGCGGATGAAGTCCTGCACCGCGCCGAACTGGCGCTCCGCGTCCTCGTCGCGGCGGGCGGCCTCGGCGGCCGGGTAGCGCGCGACGATGAGGGCGGGGGCACCCTCCGCGTCCGGGCGCAGCGTGACGAGGCGCTGCCAGATCTCCTCCGTGACGTACGGCATGATCGGGTGCAGCAGGCGCAGGATGCCGTCCAGTACGTGCACGAGCACCGGCAGCGCGCTGCGGTCGCCCGCGCGCACGCGCACCTTCGCGACTTCGATGTACCAGTCCGCGAACTCGTCCCAGAAGAAGTCGCGCACCTGGCGCAGCGCCTCCGAGAGTTCGTAGCGCTCCATCAGGCGCGTGGAGTCCTCGGTGACGGTCGCGAGGCGGCTCAGGACCCAGCGGTCCTCCAGCGCGCCGGCGCCGGGCGCGGGCAGCGTGAGGTCATCGGACGGCTCGACCATCTGCAGGACGAAGCGCGAGGCGTTCCACAACTTGTTGGAGAAGTTGCGGCCCGCCTCCAGCCGGTCGTCCGTGATGCGCTGGTCGTTGCCGGGGCTGGTGCCGGAGACAAGCGCGTAACGCAGGCCGTCCGTGCCGACCTTCGCGATCACCTCGAGCGGGTCGACCACGTTGCCGCGCGACTTGGACATCTTTGCGCCGTCCGGCGCGCGCACGAGGCCGTGGAGGTAGACCGTCTCGAACGGCACCACGCCGTTCATGTTGTAGAGCGAGAGCATCACCATCCGGGCGACCCAGAAGAAGATGATGTCGTAGCCGGTCTCCATGACCTGCGTGGGGTAGAAGCGCTTCAGGTCGTCCGTGTCGTCCGGCCAGCCGAGCGTGGAGTGCGGCCAGAGGCCGGACGAGAACCAGGTGTCGAGCGTGTCCTCGTCCTGGCGGATCGCCTCGGAGTTGCACGCCTCGCAGCGGGTCGGGGTCTCGATGGCGACCGTGAGGTGGTTGCAGGCATCGCAGTACCAGACGGGGATGCGGTGGCCCCACCAGATCTGGCGGCTGATGCACCAGTCGCGGATGTTCTCCATCCAGTGCAGGTAGATGCGCTCGAAGCGGTCCGGGACGAACTTGATGCGGCCGCTCGTGACCGCCTCGATCGCCGGCTTCGCCAGCGTCTTCGCGTCCACCCACCACTGCATCGAGATCAGCGGCTCGACGATGGTGCGGCTGCGCTGGCAGTGGCCGATGGCGTGCGTGTACGGCTCGGTCTTCTCCAGGCGGCCGTTCGCTTCGAGGTCGGCGACCAGCGCCTTGCGCGCGGCGAAGCGCTCCATGCCGCGGTACTGGCCGGCGTGCTCGTTCAGCGTGCCGTCCGGGTTCATGATCGAGATGATCTCGAGGCCGTGGCGCTCGCCGATCTCGAAGTCCACGGGGTCGTGGCCGGGCGTCACCTTCAGCGCGCCTGAGCCGGACTCCATGCTCACCGCGGTGTCGCCGATGATCGGCACCAGCCGCCCGTTGGTCGGCACGATTGCGCGCTTGCCGATGAGGCCGGCGTACCTCGGGTCCTCCGGGTGCACGGCGATCGCGGTGTCGGCGGGGATCGTCTCCGGGCGCGTGGTCGCGATCACGATGTCGCGCCCGAGGGGCGTGCCGTCCTCATCTGCGATCGCGTAGCGGACGTGCCAGAACGCGCCCGGCTCGTCCTCGTACTCCACTTCGATGTCGGAGATCGCGGAGCCGCAGTCCACGCACCAGTTAATCAGGCGCTCGGCGCGGTAGATCAGGCCGTCCTCGTAGAGGTGCTTGAAGGTGGTGCGGACGGACTTCTCGCGCTGCTCGTCCATCGTGAACGCCTCGCGGCTCCAGTCCGCGGAGGCGCCCAGGCGGCGGTGCTGCGTGGAGATACGGTCACGTGAGCGACGCACGAAGTCCCACGTGCGGTTCAGGAACTCCTCCCGGCCGATGTCGTGACGGGAGATGCCCTCGCGCGCGAGGTCGCGCTCGATGATCGCGTTCACGGCGATGGCGGCGTGGTCCACGCCGGGGAGCCAGAGGGTGTCGTCGCCGAGCATGCGGTGCCAGCGGACGAGCGCGTCCTCCACCGTGTTCGTGAGGGCGTGGCCCATGTGCAACTCACCGGTGAGGTTCGGCGGCGGCATGATCACCGTGAACGAACGCGCGCCGGGGCGGTTCGGCTTGAAGTAGCCGCTGCGCTCCCACCACTCGTAGAGCGGCTGCTCCACCGCCGCGGCGTCGTAGGACGTCGCCATCTCCTTCGGGTCGAGGTTGGGCGCAGCGGTCATGTGGGGATCCCCTCGGGTACTCGGGCAACGAAAACGCCCCGCGCGGGCGGGGCGTACGGCGGCGTGCGAAGCGCTGAGGGCGCTACGCGCGTCGCCGGGTGGGTACTACTACGACTACGGACGGGTGCGTCTGCATCAGGCGGCGATCGTACTACGCACCCGTGGTGCGGGGTTGACGGGCACCGACCGCATACGTATAACCAACACGTTCTAGAACTGATTGGTTATCTGATGCCTGCACCTGCCGCCGTCCCACCAGCCCTCCCGGACGCCACCCTCGACGCCACGTTCGCGGCGCTCGCGGACCCGACGCGACGCGCGATCCTCGCGCGGCTCGCGCGCGGGGAGGCGTCCGTGAACGAGCTGGCCGAGCCGTTCGCGATGAGCCAGCCGGCGATCTCCAAGCACCTGCGCGTGCTGGAACGCGCCGGCCTGATCACCCGCCACCGGGACGGCAAGCGCCGCCCGTGCCGCTTGAGCGCGACACCGCTCGCGATCGCCGACGAGTGGATCGAGGCGTACCGGCAGCACTGGGAGCAGCAGTTCCAGCGCCTGGACGCGCTGCTCGATGAACTCCAGCCCACCCCGGCGTCGACACGCCGCAAGCGATAGGACTCCCCATGCCCGTCATCCAGCCGGCCCGCGTCACCGCCCTCGGCGACCTCGAGATCGAGGTGGCCCGCACGTTCAACGCGCCGCGCAGCCTCGTCACCCGCGCCTTCACGGAGCCGGCGCTGCTGCAGTGCTGGCTCGGCGTCTTCGGCGACTGGTCGTGGGCGTCCTGCGAGAACGACGTGCGGCCCGGCGGTTCGTATCGCTGGGAGTGGCGCCAGCCGAACGGCGCGGCGCTCGTCCTCAGCGGCGACTATCGCGAGGTGACGCCGGAGGTGCGCTACGTCATGACGCAGCGGTACGAGGGACTCCCGGAGTTCCCGAACGAGATGCTGGTGACGATGACGCTGGAGGAAGAAGCCGGGCGCACCACCGTGGTGCAGGTCTCCCGCTACGCGACGCGCGAGGAGCGCGACCGCGACCTGCAGTACATGCCGAACGGCATCGAACCGTCCTACACGATGCTGGACGGGGTGCTCGCCACCTCGGCGTAGCGCGGCACGCGCGGGGATCGTGGGGAACGCGCCGCGGCGGTACCATGCCGCGGCGGTCGCCGGATGTCGGCGCTGCGGCGAGGCATCCCGAAAGGCGACACCATGCTCCAGGCGCAGGGCGTGAACTATCCGGCGATCATCGTCCGGAACATGGAGGACTCGGTCCGCTTCTACCAGCGGCTGGGCCTGCAGCCGCTCTACGTGGAGCCGAACCGGGACGACCCGGAGTCGATCGTGGCGGTGCTTAGCGCCGGCGGGAGCGACTCGTTCGTCATGCTCGTGGGCCCCATGAAGCCGGGCAGCGTGCGGCTGGCGGACGCGCAGCCGGGCATCGGTTCGATGCAGTACCTGTCGTTCCACGTGACGCTGGACCAGATGAACGGCATGTGGGACGAGATGTCTCGCTCTGGCGTGCAGGGCTCCGAGCAGATCAAGCGCGGCTACGAACGCCTCGTGTTCCTGGAGGACCCGAACGGCGTGCTGATCACCCTCGTCGCGTGGGGCGTGGAGCCGCCGCGCGGCATGCCCAAGACGCTAGTCCTGCAGGTCGCCGCGATGATCCGCGAACGCGCCGGCGCCATGTACATCGAGGACGAGCACATCGAGGGTGCAATCCGGGAGATCGAGGCCGCGACGCGCGAGGAGCGCGGCGGCTAGTCAGCCAGGTCTAGTCGACGTCGATGCTGGATGCGCCGCTGGTCTCCACCAGCACGCGCGTCGCGTCCTTCGACACCGTCACGCGGGAGGCACCGCTGGCGTCGCCACGCACCTCGACCGCGCCGCGTACCTCCGCACGGCTCGCGCCGGAGACGTCCACCACCGCCTTCGCGACGACGACCTGGTCGAGGTCGACGCGCGACGCGCCGCTGATGGAGAGATCGGCGTCGGTGACCTCACCGTCGCGGAGGTTCACGGTGGACGCGCCACTCGCGGCGATGTCCAGCACGGCGGCACGGATCTCCGGCACCTCGATGCGGCTCGCGCCGCTCACCTTCAGCCGCACCGCATCGCCCTCCAGCGTGCCGGAGACGGCGACGGAGGACGCGCCGCTCGCGGTGATCTCGTCGAGCGCCGGGACGCGCACCACGATCCTCGCGCCGTCCGAGGGGCGCATGTTGCGGTCGGCATCCAGGATCAGCACGCCGCCGTCCACGCTCACCTCGATGCCGTCGACGAGGTTGTCGTCGTAGGTGACCTCCACGGAGGGGTCGCCCGGCGCCACGGTCACGTCCACGCGGATGGCGCGTGACACGTCGATCGCGGTGAAGTCGGCGACCTCGCGCGTCTCGGTAACGAGGTCACCGGAGCCGCCTTCCCCGACGATGCCGGAGCAGCCGGCGATCAGGAGCGCGAGGGCGAGCGAGACGAGGACAGCGGCACGACGCATGGGGCAACCTCCATCGGATCGTGCGGATGATGCTCCGCGCGGGCCGCAAATGCGAGGGCGAAGCGGACGGCCCCGGCAGATGCCGGGGCCGTGGAGTCACGCTGGAGAAACGGGTCGGACGCGCGTCAGCCGCGCGGCAAGCCCAGGCCGCGCTGGGCGATGATGTTGCGCTGCACCTCGGACGTGCCGGCAGCGATCGTCGCGGAGACGGCTTCGAGGTACGCCTGCGAGAACGCGCCGCCGAGGCGGGCGTACGGCGAGCCGGGCGCGAGCTGCGAGGCCGGGCCCAGCAGGTGCATGCCGGTGGTGGCGACGCGCTGCGTGAGTTCGGAACCGTACAACTTCGAGACGCTCGCCTCGTGGTTCGGGATGAGGCCCTGCTCCTGCAGTTGCGGGACGCGGTAGGCGACGTTGTAGCCGACCTGCAGTTCGATCCAGCGGTCCGCGAGTTCGTACCGCGCGGACGGGTTGTTCTTGATGAGAGACGACTCGTCCTTCGCGGCGGTGACGAGGCGCTCGATGTTGCGCTTTGCGTGCGAGTACGCGGAAACGCCGGACCGCTCGAGGTCGAGCGTGGTCATCACCTGGTACCAGCCGCGGTTCTCCTGCCCGACCAGGTTCTCCGTGGAGACCCGGACGTTCTCGAAGAACACCTCGTTCAGGTTGCGGCCGCCGTCCATGCTCTCCATCGGCCGGATGGAAATGCCGGGGGCGTCCATGGGGACGATCAGGTTGGAGATGCCTCGGTGCTTGGGGGCGTGCGGGTCGGTGCGCGCGGCGAGCCACCCCATGGAGGCTTCCTGCGCGCCGGAGGCGAAGATCTTCACGCCGTTGATCACGTACTCGTCGCCGTCGCGGACGGCACGGGTCTGGATGCTGGCGAGGTCCGAGCCGGAGCCCGGCTCCGTGTAGAGAGCGGACCAGGTGTCCTCGCCCTGCGCGATGCGGGGAAGGTAGAGGCGGCGCTGCGCCTCGTTGCCGAACTGCATGAGGGCGGGGCCGACCCAGGAGACGCCGGTGCCGCCGCCACCCGGCATGCGGGTGTAGGAGGTCTCGTCCGTGAAGATCGCCTGCGTGATCTGGGGGGTGTCCAGGCCGCCGTATTCCTTCGGCCAGGCCATCGCCAGCCAGTTCTTGTCGGCCAGCGCCTTGTTCATGAAGCGCGCCATCTCCGCGCGCTCCTCCGGCCGGACGTCGCCCAGGAACTCGCGATCCGCCCACCCCTCCGGCAACTGGCCGGCGAGGAACGCGCGCAGTTCCGCGCGGAAGCGCTCTTCCTCCGGGGTGAACGAGAAGTCCATGCACGAACCTCCAGGGGCCGGGGTGCCCGGAAGTGCCAGGCGGGCCGGGACGCGTGGCCGCCGAGGCTCCTCGGTCGGCCCGGGTGCGCGCGTACATAACGGGCGCACATCGATTGTACCAACGCCACCGGCGGGCGCGAGTCGCGACCTCGGGCGCCCTCCGCCGGTGTTGGGAGCGGGTTGAGGCGGCTGCCGGGAGACGGGTGTTACCATCGACGCTCTGGCCCCGCGAAGTCCGTGGACGCCCCGAATGACACGCCCCGCACCTGCTCGGAGGCCGCTCGTGTTCCGTGAAATCGCCGTGTTCACGGGGAATTCGCACCCCGCACTGGCGGCGGCCGTCTGCAAGCACCTCGAAATCCCGCTGGGCCAGGCAGAGGTCTTCCAGTTCTCCAACGAAGAGGTCTTCGTCCGCTACATGGAGAACATCCGTGAGCGGGACGTCTTCCTGATCCAGCCGGTGGTGTCCCCGGTGAACACCCGGCTGATGGAACTGCTGGTCATGATCGACGCGGCGAAGCGCGCCTCCGCCGGCCGCATCACCGCCGTTGTCCCCTATTACGCCTACGGCCGCTCCGACAAGAAGGACCAGCCGCGCGTGCCGGTGACCGCCCGCCTGGTGGCGAACTTCATCGAGGTCGCGGGCGCGGACCGCGTGCTGAGCCTGGACATGCACGCCGGCCAGATCCAGGGGTTCTTCAACATCCCGCTGGACGAGATGACGGCGTTCCCGCTGGTCGCGGAGTACTTCAAGGGGCTCAACCTGCCCTCGCCGGTGGTGGTGGCCCCGGACGTCGGCCGCGCGAAGCTCGCGCGCGACATCGCCGGCCGCATCGATGGCGAGATCGCGATCGTGGACAAGCGCCGCACGGGGAACAACGACTCCGCGGAGGCGCTCACGATCATCGGCGACGTCCACGACAAGGACTGCCTGATCATGGACGACGAGATCCTGACGGGCGGCACGGTGGCGTCCGCGGTGAAGTTGCTGCGGTCGCGCGGGGCACGCTCCGTGCGCGTGGCGTGCGTCCACCCGGTGATGGCGCCGAAGGCGTTCCAGGTCCTGGACACGAAGGACGTGGACGAACTGATCTTCACGGACACGCTGCCCCTGGTGCATGGTGAGTTCCGCACGGTCCCCACCACGGTGCTCTCCGTTGCGCCGCTGATCGGCGACGCGATCCACCGCATCCACACGGGCGGTTCCGTCGGCGCGCTCTTCCACTAGGACGCGCGGGCGTCGCCGGCCGGAACGCGGCCGGCAGGAGGCCTGTTCCGCAATGGTTGGAATCTTCCGCAAGATCCTGGGTGGCGACTCGAACGAGCGCGTCATCAAAGAGATGGCGCCGCTGGTCGCGCGCATCAACTCCTTCGACGAGGCGATGCGCGCGATGTCGGAGGCGGACCTGCGCGCGCAGACGGACCGCCTCCGCGCACGCCTCGATGCCGGCGAGTCGCTGGACGACCTGCTGCCCGAGGCGTTCGCGACGATCCGCGAGGCGATCGACCGCACGATGCACCAGCGCGCCTTCGACGTGCAGTTGATGGGCGCGATCACGCTGCACCGCGGCCAGGTCGCGGAGATGAAGACCGGTGAGGGCAAGACGCTGGTCGCGACGATCGCGATCTACCTCAACGCCCTCGACGGGCGCGGGATCCACTCGGTCACGGTAAACGACTACCTGGCCCGGCGTGACGCGCAGTGGTACGCGCCGGCGCTGCACTCGCTGGGCATCACCATCGGCGTGATCCAGAACAACGGCTCGTTCCTGTACGTGCCGGACGCGAGCGAGACGCCGTCCTTCGAGCACCTCGTCCCCGCCAGCCGGCAGGAGGTGTACCGCTCTGACGTGGTGTACGGGACGAACAACGAGTTCGGCTTCGACTACCTGCGCGACAACCTGGCGACGACGATGGCGGCGCGCGTCCAGCGCAGCCGCCACTACGCGATCGTGGACGAGGCGGACTCCGTCCTCATCGACGAGGCGCGGACGCCGCTGATCATCAGCGGCGCGTCGCAGGACGACGTGTCGCTGTACCCGCGGTTCGCGCGCATCGTGCCGCTGCTGAACGAGGGCCAGCACTACAACGTGGACCTGCGCCACCGCACGGTCGCCCTCACCGAGGACGGCGTGGAGGCGCTGGAGCGCGCGCTGGGCGTCACCAACATCTACTCGCTGGAGAACTTCCGCCTCACCCGGTACATGGAGGCGGCGCTGCGCGCGGAGATCCTCTACCAGCGCGACCGCGACTACGTGGTGCGCGATGGCGAAGTGATCATCGTGGACGACTTCACGGGCCGCCTCATGGAAGGCCGCCGCTGGTCGGACGGCCTGCACCAGGCCGTGGAGGCGAAGGAGGGCGTGAAGATCCAGCAGGAGTCGGTGACCTACGCCACCATCACCCTGCAGAACTACTTCCGCCTCTACGAGAAGCTCGCCGGCATGACCGGTACCGCCGCCACGGAGGCGGAAGAGATCGCGGAGATCTACAAGGTCGACGTGACCGTGATCCCCACGCACCGCCCCGTCGCGCGCGAGGACCACCCGGACCTGGTCTATAAGACGCAGACCGGCAAGTGGAAGGCCGTGGTGGAAGACATCACGGAGAAGCACCGCGCCGGTCGTCCCGTACTCGTGGGTACCGTTGCGATCGAGACGTCCGAGTTGCTCGCCGACCGGCTGAAGCGCGCGGGCATCCCGCACGAGGTGCTGAACGCGAAGCAGCACCAGCGCGAGGCGCAGATCATCGAGCGCGCCGGCCAGCCCGGCGCGGTGACGATCGCCACGAACATGGCCGGCCGCGGCACGGACATCAAACTGGGCGAGGGCGTGGCCGCGGCCGGCGGCCTGCACGTCATCGGCACCGAGCGTCACGAGTCGCGCCGCATCGACAACCAGTTGCGCGGCCGTTCCGGTCGCCAGGGCGACCCGGGCTCCACGCGCTTCTTCGTGTCGTTCGAGGACGACCTGATGCGCCGGTTCGCGCCGGACTGGCTCCCGGGCATGATGGACCGCTTGGGCATGGAGGAGGACACGCCGCTGGAGTCCAAGATGGTCTCGAAGGCCATCGAACAGGCCCAGCAGCGCGTGGAGGCCTACAACTTCGACATCCGCAAGCGCGTCGTCGAATACGACGACGTGATGAACACCCAGCGCAACGTGATCTACGCAGAGCGCGAGAAGGTGCTCAGCGGCGAGAGCATGCGCGACACCGTCCTCGACCTGGTCGAGGCGGAGGTGGACGCGCTCGCGCAGCAGTCCCTCGGCGAGGCGCAGGAGGCGGAGGCGTTCCGCGCGACGATCGAAACGATCGTCGGCGAACTCGGGCCGGATGAACTGCCGGTCGAGTCGCTCACGCGCGCGGACGTGGCGGCGGACGCGGCGCTCGACCTCTTCGAACAGCGCTACGAGGCGCTGGAGGCGGAGGTCGGCGAGGACACGCAGCGGCTGGTGGAGCGGCTGGTGCTGCTCCGCACGATCGACTCGCTGTGGGTGGAGCACCTGACCGCCGTGGACGACATGCGGCAGGGCATTGGCCTCCGCGCGTACGCGCAGCAGGACCCCCTCGTCGCCTACAAGCGCGAGGCCCACGACATGTGGGACCAGTTCCGCGAGCGCATCCGCACGCTGGTGACGCGCCAGATCCTCCGCGCGCGCATCGCGCCGCAGGTGGCGCAGCAGGCGATCGCGCAGGAACGCGCCCCGCAGCGCGTGCAGACGAGCGGCCCGGAGGAGGGCGAGAGCACCGTCGGCGGCGGCGAGGCGGCAGGGACGGGCGCACGCGCGGCCACCGCGCAGCGCGTCGTCGCGAAGGTCGGCCGTAACGCGCCGTGCCCCTGCGGCAGCGGCAAGAAGTACAAGCACTGCCACGGCGCGCCCGGCGCGGGCTCGCTCTAGCCCGTGTTCTTCCGGCCGCCCGACATCTGGCTGATCACCGGCCTCCCCGGCGCGGGGAAGACCGCCACGGCCCTTGCGCTCGCGGGACGCTTCGAGCGTGCCGCGCACCTGGAGGGCGAGGCGCTCTGGCGGCAGATCGTGACCGGCCGCGAGATGCCGGATGCGAACCTGGAGGGCGAAGCGGAACGCCAGTATGAACTGGTGATCCGCAACCAGAGCCTGCTCGCGCGGTCGTACGCGGAGGCGGGGTTCACGCCGCTGATCGACCTCGTCGTCGTCACCCGCTACCACCTGGATGCGTACCGCAACTACCTGATGGGCGGCCGCCTGCACCTCGCCGTGCTCGCGCCGCCGGTGGAGGTCGCGCGGCAGCGCGCCGCCGCACGCGGCGACGATGCGGGCGCGCGGTTCGCACACCTCGATGCTGGCATGCGCGAGGAACTCGCGGGGTTCGGGCTGTGGCTCGACAACTCCTCGATGACGCCGGAGCAGACGGTGGACGCGCTCATCGAACGGCAGCGGGAGGCGCTGCTCCCCGATCCGGGCGTCAGCCAGTACGCGCGCCGCTAGTCCTCGACCGTTCCACGCGCGTGACTCGCCCGCTCCGTAGCGCGGCCTAGAATGCACCTATGTCCACTCCCCGGACCGACCACGATCTCGACGCGTTCGACGTCCTCGACGACCCCGACCTGCCGGGCGACGGCCCGCTGTCGCCGGAACAGGGGATCGAGGCGTTCCGTGCGGCCATCGAGTCCGGCCTCGACTGGTACGACGCGCTACTGCACGTCATCTCGCGCTGGGTCGCGCCGGAAGAGGTGGTGGACGGCACGCTGCTCCGCTACCTGATCGCGGGCGAGGCGTTCGACTGGCTGCTGCTCGCGCAACGCCTCGTCACCGCGGCGGAGGACCTGCTCCCACGCGATGACGTGGAGCGACTGATCGTCCACGGCATCCCGCCGCACATCCAGGACGAAGAGCAGTTCGAGGCGGCGATCGGGCCCGCGAAGTACCGCGCGCACCTGAACTTCCAGTACGGCGTGGTGGTGGAGGAGTTGTTGCTCCTCTCCGCGGAGATGGAGATCTCCAAGACCGGCCCGCTCTCCCGCCACGGCCTGCCCACGCCGGACATCGAGGCGTACGAGCGGGTGTACGGCAAGCCGCTGGACGAGCTGCGGGTGATCTACAACTCGGAGCACGGGTACATCGGCGACGAGATGACGCAGTCCGAACTGCGCGAGTTCATCTACTGGCTCTCGAAGTACCGCATCCGCGTGGCGGAGCCGGCGCGGATCGCCTCCGACACGCGCAAGGCGATGACGATGCTCGCGCGCCTTGAGTCGTCGCGCGCACGCGCCGCGCGGATGCGCGCTGCCGAGGAGCGACGCGCCGACCCGACGATCGACGTCCGCTAACAGCGACGAGCGGGCGCGCGCCCCGCGGAGCCCTCGGGCGGGCCGCGCTACTGCAGGTTGCGCAGCCTCGGCACGAAGATCAGCGTCCCGAACGCCAGCACCACCAGCGCGAGCGACGTGCCGCCGAGGGCGGCGCGCGGGCCGAGCCATGCCGCGAGCATGCCGGTGATGAACGCGGCGAAGGAGGAGAGCGAGAACTGCAGCATGTAGACGCTCATGACGCGGCCCCGGAACGCCTCCTCCACGTACTCCTGGACAAGCACGTTGGAGAGGCCCTGGCGGGCCGCCTGGCCCACGCCCATGACAAGCATGAGCGCGGAGAGCATGAACACGGAGTTCGAAATCGTGAAGGCCAGGAACAGCATGATGCCCTGGAAGCCGGAGCCGATGAGGAACCACGCGCCGCGCCGCTTCGCCGCCATGGAGGCGACCCAGAGCGCGCCGGCGAGTGAGCCGATGCCGCTGATGCTGGTGATCGCACCGAGTGCGCCCGCGTCCGCGTCCAGCACGTCCTGCACGAAGCCCGCGAGCAAGAACATGTACGGCATCGCCGTGATCACCACGAACACGTTGACCAGCAACAGCGGGCCGATCACGGGGTCGCGCTTGATGTAGACGAACCCCTCCCACATGTTGCGCATGCCCGCCTTGAACTCGCCCCAGGCGCCACCGCCGGCGCGCTCGATCTGCTTCGGCGTCTCCGGCACCTTCAGCACGAACACGCACGCGAGCAGGTACAGGCTGGCCATGAAGAAGTAGACCGTGGCCCCACCGGACCACGCGAGCAGATAGCCCCCGAGGGCCGGCGCGAACAGGCGCATGGAGTTCATGCCCGCGGCGTTCAACGCCACCGCGTTCATGCGCATCGGCCCCGGCACGAGCGACGGGATCATCGACTGGCGGGAGGGCATCATCAGCGCCATGGTGATGCCCTGGACGATCGCTGCGATGAACAGATGGTTGATGCTCAGCATCCCGGAGAGCAGCAGCAGACCGACGACGAGGGTGTTGAGGCCGTTCGAGATCTGCCCGATGAGCATGACGGTCTTGCGCTTCGCGACCGCGTCCGCGATCGCGCCGCCCACCATCGAGAGCGCCAGGCCGGGCACGGCGTTCGCGAGGGCGATCGTGCCGAGCGCCGCGTAGGAGCCCGTCAGTTCGAACGCGAGGTAGGCGCGCACGACCATCTGCATGTTCTGCGAGGCCATCTGACTGACCATCGCCAGGAAGAAGTCGCGGAAGCCGGGATAGCGGAGTGACTGGAACGTCTTGACCCGCGTCAGCCAGTTCGGCTGCGGCTCCACGCCCGTATCGCCCTCGTACGCGCGAACGTGAGGAGGCACGGTATCCGGCGGGTAGGACGGGGCAGCCTCGGCAGTGGCCGCCCCGCGCGGGCGCCCGTCGCGCCCGGTGCTGATGCTCACGAGTCCCCCTCGGACGCCGGGCGCAGGTGGGGTGCGCTTGGCGTCGTGACTCAGATGTCCGGCGCGGAGGATACCGGCGGGAGGTGCGGCCTGTCACCCATGAGCGAGGCCCGCGGATCGCCGTCCGTTATTCGAACAGCGGCTGACAGCCGACGCAGTAGTTCGTCTCCGAGCCGCCGGAGACCTGGCCTTTGATGTCGCGTCCGCAGCGAGGACAGGGCGTGCCGGCACGGCGGTGCACCTTCAGGTGCTGCCGCCACTCCTCCTTCTTCCCGAGTCCTTCGCCCTGCACCGTCTCGTCGACGATGCGGATCGACTCCTCGAGGACGGAGCGGACGGCGCGATAGAGGCGTCGCCAGTCATCCTCGGCCAGCGTGGCGCCTCGGCGGTGCGGATGGATGCCGGCCTCCCAGAGGATCTCATCCGAGTAGGCGTTACCAATGCCGGCCATGACCTCCTGGCTGGTGAGCGTGTTCTTCACCTGGCCGCGCCGCTTCTTCATCAGCGCGACGAACGCGTGCTCGTCCAGCGCCATCACGTCCGGGCCGAGTTTCTCCATCTGCGGCACCGTCGCGATCGCCTCGGCGTTGTCGACGAGATACCAGCGGCCCATGCGGCGCATATCGGAGTAGCGGAGTTCGTGGCCGTCATCGAAGGCGATGACCACGCCGAGCATGCCCGGCTTCTTCGCGCCGGCCTCCACCCAGTGGAAGCGCCCGGTGAGCATGGGGTTCACGACGAGGATGCGCCCGTCGTCCACGAAGAACAGCAGGAACTTGCCGAGGCGGTGGATCTCGCCGAAGCGGTGTCCCACGAGACCATCGAGGCCGCCCGCGCCACTGCGCACGAGCCACGGGATCGGCGCGGCGGTGGAGGTGACGGTGAGGCCGTCCAACCGCGGCATCAGGTAGTGGCGGACCGCCTCCAGGTCCGGGATCTCCGGCATGGCGCGCCTCCTGTCCTCGTGCGTCCCGCGGGCGTCAGGCCGGGGACTGCCACCGAGGATACGACCCCAGCACCCGCAGCCAGTGGGTGACGGCGGCAGCCTCCGCCAGCGCCTCCGCCATCGGCGGGTCGTCCGCGTGGCCCTGCAGGTCGACGAAGAACACGTAGGTGCCGAGCTGCCGGCGCGTGGGGCGCGACTCGATGCGCGTCATGTTGATGCCGCGCCGCGCGAACATCCCGAGCACCTCCACCAGCGAGCCGGGGCGGTCGTGCTGGGTGGTGAACGCGAGCGATGTCTTGTCGTCGCCGGTGCGAGGCGCGGCCGCGCGGCCGAGCGCGACGAAGCGCGTCTCGTTGCCGGGCTCGTCGCCGATGTCGCGCCCGTAGATCGTCGCGCCGTAGAGGTGCGCGGAGCGCTCGTTGCCGATCGCCAGCGAGCCGGGCTCGTTGATCGCGCCCTCGATCGCGCCGGAGGTGGAGAGCGCCGCGACCGGCTTCGCGTTCGGCGCGAGGCGCGCGAGCGTGCGGCGGCACTGGAGCAGCGCCGAGGGGTGGGAGTAGACACGCTCGACGGTCGCGAGGTCGAGGCCCGCCGCGCCGACGAGCATGTGCTGGATCGGCACCACCGCCTCGCCGCAAATGCGGAGCGGGAAGTCCGGGCCGATGAGCAGGTCGAGCGTCTCGATGGAGGCGGTGCCCTCGATGGAGTTCTCCATCGCGCAGACCGCCTCGTCCGCCTCACCCGCGATCACCGCGTCGATCGCGGCGGTGACGGAGGGCAGCGGCAGGAACTCCGCATCCGGGTGCAGGCGGAAGGAGGCCTCCTCCGTGTACGTGCCGCGCGGGCCGAGGTGGGCGATGCGCACGCTACGACCGGCCGTCGTCTGGCACGGCGCCGGTCACCATCGCTCGGAGCGTGTGGTCCGCCTCGCGCGGGATGACGGCGATGATCTCGTCGCCCTGGTGGAGCACGGTGGAGCCGTCCGGCGCGACCGCGCCGTCCGCGCCGATGACGATGGTGATCAACACGCCGGCGGGGAAGGTGAGATCGCGCAACGCCCGGCCTTCCACGGCGGAACCCGCCTGCACGCGCATGGATACCACGCGCAGCCCCGCGCTCTCCAGCGCCATCAGCGGCACCAGCGTGTGCTCCGGCATCGTCGCTTCGATCTGCGCCATCACGGCGCCCGAGGCGGAGACGATGGAGTCGACGCCGAGCTTCTGGAAGAGCGCTTCGTTGCGCGGGTCGTTCACGCGGGTGATCACGCGCGGGATCTTGAACCAGTGGCGCGCCACCTGCGCCGCCACCAGGTTCGCGCCGTCGTCCGCGGTGACCGCGATCAGCAGGTCCGCCCGGCGCGCGCCGACACCCTCGAGGAACGCGATCTCGGAGCCGTCGCCGTGCACCACCATCTCGCCCAGCTCGTCGCGCAGCGTGTTCGCGCGCGAGCCGCTGAGTTCAACGATCGTGACCTCGTAGTCCGGGAGTTGCTGGAGTTCGAGGGCGAGGCCGTAGCCGACGTTCCCGCCGCCCACCACGATGATGTACATGCGGCTACCGCCCGTCCGCGGCGAACAGCGCGCCGTGCGCGAGTTCGATGCCGACCTTGGTGGGGCTGAACGTCCGCAGTCCCAGGCGGTTGAACAGCTCGGCGCGCAGCGGGTCGCGCACGCGCGTCACCACCACCTTCACGCCGTAGATCTCTTTCGCCTTCTGGGAGGCGAGGATGTTCCGGTTATCGCCGGAGGCGAGCGCGACGAACATGTCCGCCTGCTCGATGCCCGCCTGCACCAGTGCCCGGTCGTCCGTGCCGGACCCCACGAGGCGGCGACCATCGAACTCCGGCAGCAGGCGTCGGAACGCGAAGGCGTCCGTGTCCAGCACCGTGACGTGGTGCCCCTCGCCCGCGAGGCGCGTGGCGAGGCCGGCCCCCACGCGCCCGCAGCCCATGATCACGACGCGCATACGTCCTCCCGGGCGTCGTTACCGACGCCGCGCCTCCGGTGCCGGGTAGCGGATGAGCCACACCTGCGCCGGCGAATGCTCCAGCACGTACTGGGGAAGCCGCCCCAGTTCGAAGCGCCCGAACGGGCGGTGGTAGTCGATGCCCAGCACGATCGCGTCCACGCCGCGCTCGATACCCTCGTCCACCACGGCGTGGCCCGCCTGGCGCGCCTGCACCAGGTCGCCCTCCACGGACATGCCGTGCTCGGAGGCGATCGCCTCCGCGCGCTCCAGGTAGCCCTCGCCGCGCTGGATCTCGCCTTCGAGCGGCGCGTCGAGGGGGACGGAGCGGGGGACTTCGATCACGTAGATGAGGTGAAGCGTGGCCTTCGCCTTCTTCGCGGTCTCCGCGGCCACCGCCACCGCGCGATACGCCGCCTCGCTCCCGTCCACGGGGACGAGGATCGAGCGGATGCCCTCGAACGACTGGGGCACGGCTACGGCCTCCGCGCCAGCGCGAAGCGGACGGCGGCGTAGGCGATGAGGACGACGCCGAGTGCGCCGAGGGGGCTGACGATCTGGTCAGAGGAGACGGCGCCGGCCAGGGAGGCCGCCGCCACCAGCAGGGAGAGCACCGCGATCACGACGCCACCGGGCCGCATGGGGACCTCCCGGCGCCGAAACACAATGCTTCGGCGCACGGGAGGAAACGCTATGCCTGCCCCTCCGGGGTGTCAACGCGGGTGCGGTTGCGGAGCGCGCGGCGGACGGCCCAGCCACCCACCAGCAGCACCGGGATCAGCCACCAGGAGAAGACCAACACCACCAGCACGCCGCGGGCGATCGACTCCAGCGTCTCCAGGGAGGCCTCCCACGCCTCGCGGGCGGAGTCGAGCAGGCCGTCCGCCGGCTCCTCCACCACGTCGTCCAGCACGGGGGTCAGGTAGACGGAGACGGTGGAGAGCGAGGTCAACTGGTCCAGCAGGTTGATGCGGCCCTGCACCTGCTCGATCTGGAGGCGCACCTGGTTCAGCCGATCCTGGACCTGCAGCACCTCGCCGATGCTCTCGGCACGGCCGAGGAGTTCCAGGTACTGGCCTTCCACGGCGGTCAGGTTGCGGAGCGTGGCCTGCAGGTCGGAGTACTCCTCCGTCACGTCCTGCGCGCTGGTGGAGAGCGTGTCCACCTCCACACCGAGCGCCTGTAGATCCGCCATCACCTGGCCGAACCGCTCCGAGGGGACACGCAGCGTCAGAGAGGCGGAGCCATCCTTGCCCCCGCCGCCGTAGATCGTGGAATCGGCGACGAAGCCGCCATTCGCCTCTGCGGTCTGGCGGACGCGCTCGAACGCGTCGGAGACGGACTCGACCTGGAGTTGCACCTGGCCGGTGCGGATGACCGTGCGGCCGAGGACGCTCGGGATGGTGAGTTCACCGGAGCCACCCGTCGCCTGGCCGGACGATTCGACCTTCGCCTCGCCAGCGGGCATGGCCCCGCCGTCCATCGACGGCGCGGGTGCCGTGGAGGCGACGCCGATGTCGGCGCCCATGGAGCCGTTTGCGCCGCCGCCGAATCCGCCGGGGAAGGAGGAATCCTCGTCATTGCCTCGGCCGGGTGACCCGGCGGTGACCCAGACGCCCCAGAGCAGGCCGGCGAGCAGCAGGATGGCGGTGATCCAGAGCAGACGCTGGTTCACGGCCCGAAGCGCGGTCATGACTGAGGACATTCGGCACCCCCTCGGCTCATTACGGTTGAGACGCCGGTGGAGGCCGAACGGTTCCGAGCGTGCCTAGTGCAACTGCTCGATCCACGCCTCCACCCGGCCGCCCCGGATATCCAGGAACCCCACGGTGCCGAGCTGCGTGCTCAGGTTGCGGGGGTACGTCGGCGAGCCGGAGTTCACGATGAGGGTGCCCCGCCAGGTCTTCACCAGCGGGACGTGGGTGTCGCCCGCGACCACCACGTGGACGGGGCCGCCGAAGTGGCGGTCCATGCGCTCCGCGAGGGTGGCGGCGCCGTTGATGTCACGGTCCGGGAAGTCGTGCGTCATCCCCACCTTGAAGCCGCCGATGTGCAGCAACTGGTTGTAGGGGAGGCGAGGGTCGTTGGGGGCGATGGTGCGGCCGCTGGAGCCATCGTCGCCGTTGCCGCAGACGCCCAGCACGGGCTTACCGCAGCGCTGCTCCAGCCAGTCCAGGACGACGATGTCGTGCATGTCGCCGCCGTGGAGGATCAGGTCGACGTCCTGGAAGGCCGCATAGACCTCCTCGAACAGTTCGCGCCGGGCTTCCGGGATGTGCGAGTCGGTGACCAGGCCAATGAGCATGTCGCCATCGAAGACGTGCTCGTCCATCCAGCGGCGGTCGGGGACACCCTTGGAAACCATGGGCGGGAGGATACGTGCGGACGGGGCGGACGGGAAGCCGACCCGAAACACGCTATCAACGTGCGGGCGTACAATGAGGACTGATTATTCATTCCTGATCGGGAGCATTATGGCCAGTCCAGTCCGTGGTAAGTCCGTCCCTGCAGCCGCCCCCCGCCGTCGAGCCGTGAAGGCCGACGCCCGGAACGGCACGGCGCACCAGGCGCAGGGCACCACGGCCACGTGGACGGTGAAGGCCGGTCTGGCCCAGATGCTGAAGGGCGGCGTCATCATGGACGTCACCGACGCGCAGCAGGCCGAGATCGCCGCGGAAGCCGGCGCCTGCGCCGTGATGGCGCTGGAGCGTGTCCCCTCCGACATCCGCAAGGAGGGCGGCGTGGCGCGCATGAGCCACGTCAAGAAGATCCGCGAGATCCAGGCCGCCGTCTCCATCCCGGTGATGGCGAAGGCCCGCATTGGCCACTTCGTGGAGGCGCAGGTCCTCGAGGCCCTCGGCGTCGACTACATCGACGAGTCCGAGGTGCTGACGATGGCGGACGACGTCCACCACATCGACAAGCACCCGTTCACGGTGCCCTTCGTCTGCGGCGCGCGGAACCTGGGGGAGGCGCTCCGCCGCATCTCCGAGGGCGCGGCGATGATCCGCACGAAGGGCGAGGCCGGCACCGGCGACATCGTGGAGGCCGTGCGCCACATGCGCTCGATCCAGGGTGAGATCCGCCGCGTCCAGTCGCTGCGCGACGACGAGATCTTCGCCGCGGCGAAGGAGATGCAGGTGCCCGCCGACCTGCTGCGCGAGGTGAAGCGCCTGGGCAAGCTGCCGGTGGTGAACTTCTCCGCCGGCGGCGTGGCCACCCCCGCGGACGCCGCGCTGATGATGCAACTGGGCGCCGAGGGCGTGTTCGTGGGCTCGGGCATCTTCAAGTCCGGCATGAACGAGCGCACCGAGGCCGCGCGCCGCAAGGTGCAGGGCCGCATGGCCGCCGCGATCGTGAAGGCGGTGACGCACTTCAACGACCCGCAGATCATCGCGGAGGTCTCCGCGGAGATCCCGGACGAGGCGATGCGCGGCATCTCCACCGCGCAGATGAAGCCGGAGGAGCTGCTGGCCGGGCGGGGCAACTAGCCCCG
>WBZO01002945.1_pt1 | contig 20923 bp, 22 predicted proteins | sample 5204261 | NCBI WGS metagenome assembly WBZO01 (sample SAMN12412400, study PRJNA552823) | activated sludge metagenome | isolation source: activated sludge from anammox sidestream of wastewater treatment plant... | place: USA: North Carolina | collected 2017-09 | reverse complement strand
CTTGGAACGCGGCTGTTATCCGCGGCACTTTGCCGCGGCCTCATTGAAGCAGAGTGAGCGTGATAATGCAGATATTAATGTGATTGTTATCCGCGGCACTTTGCCGCGGCCTCATTGAAGCTGCACGTCCGACAGTTGGACCACGCGCCGGGTCCAGTTATCCGCGGCACTTTGCCGCGGCCTCATTGAAGCGGTACCGCGTCCACAACCTGCGCATGCTCGGGCGCTGTTATCCGCGGCACTTTGCCGCGGCCTCATTGAAGCTTACTGCCGTAAAGGAAGAAATCTTGCCTTCTTCCGTTATCCGCGGCACTTTGCCGCGGCCTCATTGAAGCTCCGTCGCCGTCCGCGGACACACCATTATCGTGAGGTTATCCGCGGCACTTTGCCGCGGCCTCATTGAAGCTCGATACAACTCGTCCAGCTTCACGGCTGCATCCCCGTTATCCGCGGCACTTTGCCGCGGCCTCATTGAAGCACGGAGATGGCGCGCCACTACTACGACGTTCTGACCAGTTATCCGCGGCACTTTGCCGCGGCCTCATTGAAGCCGACCTTAAGCTTGTTGTACTCGTAACATGGCCGATGTTATCCGCGGCACTTTGCCGCGGCCTCATTGAAGCGGTTGTTGTACCCGCTGTTCGGATCGGCTGCCACGCGGTTATCCGCGGCACTTTGCCGCGGCCTCATTGAAGCTTATGTGGAGAAACTAAGCGTAGTTGGATTGATCCTTGTTATCCGCGGCACTTTGCCGCGGCCTCATTGAAGCGCAGCACTGCCGGAGGGTGTAGATAGCGTGCGTATCGTTATCCGCGGCACTTTGCCGCGGCCTCATTGAAGCTAATAGTTCACCCCGGCAGCCCCTTCGCGCGCGCCATGTTATCCGCGGCACTTTGCCGCGGCCTCATTGAAGCAATTCATCATCGGTCCATTCCGGATTGTGTTTGTTAGGTTATCCGCGGCACTTTGCCGCGGCCTCATTGAAGCGTTATCACCGAAGGGTCAGGCATCTTTTGCGTTGACGTTATCCGCGGCACTTTGCCGCGGCCTCATTGAAGCACGTCGCCGCGCGCTTCGGCAAGATCGCGCGCGAGCGGTTATCCGCGGCACTTTGCCGCGGCCTCATTGAAGCGCATCGGACGTTCCTCGGGACCGCGCGCCGGGCACGCGGGTTATCCGCGGCACTTTGCCGCGGCCTCATTGAAGCACCGGCCCCTCAGCCGGAAACAGCTCCCGGATCGCGGTTATCCGCGGCACTTTGCCGCGGCCTCATTGAAGCGGTAGGCGTTACCTGTAGTAAGTAGCGACCGCCGCGGGGTTATCCGCGGCACTTTGCCGCGGCCTCATTGAAGCTGTGCGCCGTTCAATGCTCATGGGGCCTCACTCACTGTTATCCGCGGCACTTTGCCGCGGCCTCATTGAAGCGAAAAGCTCATTGCAGCGTGACCTCATAAGTGCGGAGTTATCCGCGGCACTTTGCCGCGGCCTCATTGAAGCCTAACGGCAATCGATAACGCGTTGCTCGCTTACGGGTTATCCGCGGCACTTTGCCGCGGCCTCATTGAAGCGTTCCACCAGCCTGCGCGCCCGGCGTGGCCATGGCGTTATCCGCGGCACTTTGCCGCGGCCTCATTGAAGCACCGTGGAAGGCTACGCCTCCGATGCCGCTTTCGGCGTTATCCGCGGCACTTTGCCGCGGCCTCATTGAAGCATCGGCCTCGCGAATCGCTTCGCCCCGCGCCGTCTTCGCGTTCGATGAAATCGATACCGTCCTCATTGAAGCATCGGCCTCGCGAATCGCTTCGCCCCGCCAGGCTCGTTATCCGCGGCACTTTGCCGCGGCCTCATTGAAGCTGCCCAGGCCAGCAGGAGCGCAGCTTCGCTATCCGCGGTTATCCGCGGCACTTTGCCGCGGCCTCATTGAAGCGTTTATGAAGATTCACGATTTGCACAGTCAGGTCGAGTTATCCGCGGCACTTTGCCGCGGCCTCATTGAAGCGCCATCTATTTTTGTCCTCTTCGCGCGCGCCGGATCGTTATCCGCGGCACTTTGCCGCGGCCTCATTGAAGCTGACTCTAAATCCGTCGCCAAAATCCGCCGCTTTGCCGTTATCCGCGGCACTTTGCCGCGGCCTCATTGAAGCAGCCACTCGTAATAAGAGAGGTTCCCGTCGACCGGGTTATCCGCGGCACTTTGCCGCGGCCTCATTGAAGCTGACCCGTAACCGTCGATTCGATCGCGCTCGCTTCTGTTATCCGCGGCACTTTGCCGCGGCCTCATTGAAGCGTCGATCGCGCGTCCGACGGCTTGCGCGAGCGCTTCGGTTATCCGCGGCACTTTGCCGCGGCCTCATTGAAGCCCGCCGGAGGTAAGTAGACAATGGCTGGCCAAAAAGGTTATCCGCGGCACTTTGCCGCGGCCTCATTGAAGCCCTCAGTCATCGGCAATTTCATCCTTGCATCCGACGGTTATCCGCGGCACTTTGCCGCGGCCTCATTGAAGCACCAACGGACAGCCGCTTACGTCTGACACCGTGGAGTGGTTATCCGCGGCACTTTGCCGCGGCCTCATTGAAGCAACGTCGGGAGGTTATATGCGCGTGCTTCTATTGGGTTATCCGCGGCACTTTGCCGCGGCCTCATTGAAGCGCCATGACGACGTGCAGTCCAAACGCGGACGCACAAAGTTATCCGCGGCACTTTGCCGCGGCCTCATTGAAGCAATCCGCGCGCGTGGCTGGTCAATGTCGGGCGCAACGTTATCCGCGGCACTTTGCCGCGGCCTCATTGAAGCCCAAATACGGCATCGGTGTTCTTGCGCCTGCGACCGTTATCCGCGGCACTTTGCCGCGGCCTCATTGAAGCCAGGCGTTATCGCCGTCCCATCCCTGCAGGCTCCGGGTTATCCGCGGCACTTTGCCGCGGCCTCATTGAAGCTCAAGTGGATGCACGGGGAGATTCTCGCCAGACATCGTTATCCGCGGCACTTTGCCGCGGCCTCATTGAAGCGATGGTCTGGTGAGTTCGATGTCCCGGTCATCTTGTTATCCGCGGCACTTTGCCGCGGCCTCATTGAAGCACATAACCTTCAGTGCTGGAACCGGCACCGATCAGCGAGTTATCCGCGGCACTTTGCCGCGGCCTCATTGAAGCCTTTCACGGCCTTTCGCTGAGCCTCCAGCCGAACTATGTTATCCGCGGCACTTTGCCGCGGCCTCATTGAAGCATGCGACCTTCAACCGCCCCTGACGCCCGGCGAGCGGTTATCCGCGGCACTTTGCCGCGGCCTCATTGAAGCGCCTCCAATCTCTTCCGGGAACGCGGCACGCAGCGCTGTTATCCGCGGCACTTTGCCGCGGCCTCATTGAAGCGCCGGAACGGATGAGAAGCTGCTCGCGCGGGTTCAGGTTATCCGCGGCACTTTGCCGCGGCCTCATTGAAGCCGAGGGCGGGCTGACGCAAGGTGCTGCGCGGCTCGGTGTTATCCGCGGCACTTTGCCGCGGCCTCATTGAAGCGTCGCCTCCAGGACCCCACGTCCATGTCCCGGCTACGTTATCCGCGGCACTTTGCCGCGGCCTCATTGAAGCGTTCCCGTTCGGTTCTGAGTTCTTCTACGGATTCAGTGTTATCCGCGGCACTTTGCCGCGGCCTCATTGAAGCACACCGCTGGTGGCTGTCCCAGGCGCGTCCACGCCGTGTTATCCGCGGCACTTTGCCGCGGCCTCATTGAAGCCCGCAGGATGTCCGCCTTGTCCCGGTCGAAAGCCAGGGGTTATCCGCGGCACTTTGCCGCGGCCTCATTGAAGCGTCGAGCAGGAAAAAGAGCTGCACGCCATCGGCGCCGTTATCCGCGGCACTTTGCCGCGGCCTCATTGAAGCCGTCAGCGTGGCCAGTACCGCCTGCGCCTGTGCCGGTGTTATCCGCGGCACTTTGCCGCGGCCTCATTGAAGCATTCGCGACGGCCACTAGGTGAGCACTCGCAAGCAGTTATCCGCGGCACTTTGCCGCGGCCTCATTGAAGCACTCCTAAGTTGTGGACCAAATGAACACGCACGCAGTTATCCGCGGCACTTTGCCGCGGCCTCATTGAAGCCCGATGGATCAAGGCGCAGGCACGGTGAAGACCACGGTTATCCGCGGCACTTTGCCGCGGCCTCATTGAAGCTTGTTCTCTTGGCGGCAGAGATTGCCCGATCATACGTTATCCGCGGCACTTTGCCGCGGCCTCATTGAAGCCGATTCCTCAATCTTCTTCATCAGCTCTACGTTGTGAGTTATCCGCGGCACTTTGCCGCGGCCTCATTGAAGCGGCGTCGACTGTGGCGTCGGATTCGCGGATTCCTCCGGTTATCCGCGGCACTTTGCCGCGGCCTCATTGAAGCGCACAATATGCTGGCCTGACGGATCGGCCGTTGACGGCGTTATCCGCGGCACTTTGCCGCGGCCTCATTGAAGCGCCCGAGGTGCGCGCACAGCGTGGCTCGCCTCCCATGGTTATCCGCGGCACTTTGCCGCGGCCTCATTGAAGCGCGGGCTTGCCCTGGATATGAATCCAGACGCCAATGCGTTATCCGCGGCACTTTGCCGCGGCCTCATTCACGCTCCAGATAGCTATGTCGAAGAGCCGAATCCGCAACATTCACCACCTGCCCAGACGCGCCTTGATATCCACATACGCGACATCGATGAGGCTGCCGGGCGCCACAGCGTTCACATCACGGCAAGGCCAAAGTTTCACATGGCACCATGCGTTTACCCGTTCCCTTCAATAGGCAAGCCGGATCCTCGCGCGATGCCCGTGGAAGAAGTCGATATTGACGTGTTCCTTGAATACGCCGACGTAGCCAAACCGTGTCGCCGACCAGCCGGTGTAAAAATCCGTCGTTCATCAGTTCGCGCACGTCGCGGCCGCATTTGTGCATGTGCGTAAACCACTTCTCCGCGAGCGCTTGCAGATCGTCCCGCTGCTCACGCAGCCAGTCATCTTCGGCGCAATGCCCTGAACTCTTCACTTGAATAGGCGCGTTGCCCTTGGCAACAAATAATGAACCCATCCGTCACCGATGGATCGTATGTATGCCTGCTACGACTCGTGCAATTCTCGCAGTTGCGGGAAGATCCCTGCTTCATAGAAGGAAAAAACCGGCAGGCTCTCCCGAGAGACGCTGTGTTGCCTTGCGTAATGCTCGATCAAGGCGTCCGAATCCGACTTGTAGACGTTTGCCTCGACCTCGACGGTGGGAAACTGCGCCTCGCGACCCGTGGCGCGGCGCAGCTTTTCCTTGGTCTGCTCGTAGCTGGCTGCTTGCGGATCGCAGCGAATGATCTCGATCCGATCCAGCAACTGGGCATCCCGCATGAACAGCAGGAATCTGAACGAGTACGGACAGTCAGTTTTCAAGTACGCCTTGGCTTTAAAAAGACGCGTCTGATTGGCATGAGTTGGCATGAGAACCCCATCATCTTAAGATTGCGCTTGCGATTTACATGCAAGCGGCATTCCGGGCCGGTGGTGCCGGAGTCGAGCGAGTACCGACATGGACATACCCCTGACCTGTGAGGGCGGGGACCGAAAAGCAGCGCCTCAGGTGTCCGACAGTCCACTTTTCCCGGACTATTCACTCAGCCGGCGCGCTTGTCTACGTCCATAACCGCAAGAATAATGGCAGCGCTGCCGGTCAGTCCTCTCGTCATGGAAATCATGAAACCGATTGGCCATCGACGCGGAAACTGCAGTTGGGTCGCGCATGACGTAGCCTTAAACCGCCTTGCGGATCGTGGAGGTAACTTGACATGACTTCACCTCAGTCCTCTCAGCCCGTCGGCGGCGAACAAACCCTCTTTTCCCAGTCGAGCTTCCCCGAGATCTATGAGCAGGTGCTCGTCGGACCGCTGTTCGAGCCGTGGGTCGAGTCTCTTCTCGCCGATGTTCGCCTCATCTCAGGTGACCGCGTCCTCGATATCGCCTGCGGCACGGGAATCGTTGCCCGAATTGCGAAAAAACAGCTGGGCCCGTCCGGGACGGTCGTGGGCGTCGATTTGAACCCGCAGATGCTGGCCGTCGCACGGCGTGCGGCTCCCGCGATCGATTGGCGGGAAGGTAACGCCGCTGCCCTGCCCCTTCAAGATAAAGAGCGGTTTGAAGTCATTCTCTGCCAGCAGGGCTTTCAGTTCTTTCCCGACCAGGCTGCAGCCGCTCGCCAGATGCGTAGCGCCGTAGCGGATGGCGGCCGCCTGGGGATCAGCACATGGCGCGCCGATGAGGAGTTTCCGCTCCTGCGCGAGCTGCGGAGCATTGCAGAACAGCACCTCGGACCCATAAGCGACCGTCGCCACAGCCTTGGGGACCCTGGCCCGGTCGAAGCCGTTCTCCGAGCAGCCGGATTTCGCGACGTGCGATCGAAGCGCGAAACGCGCGTCATTCGGTTCAGCGACGGTCCCGCATTCGTGCGCATGAACGCGATGGCTCTTGTCAGCATGAGTGCGGCATCCACAGGCATCGGCGATGCGGAACGCCAGCGCCTGGTCGCGGCGATTGCTCGCGATAGCGCCGACCTCGTGCGACTGCACACCGATGGCGGGCGCTTTACATACGAGCTTGGGACGAATGTGACACTGGCGCAAGCCTGAGTCCGTAAAGCAGCCTGATCCGGCCGTGCCTCCCTCAGTTTTGGAGCGACGGCACCGTGAAACACCCATCGACGTGTTCGTCACGGAGCCGTTTACGTTTGAGAAGGAGTGCGCGCGCGCCCGCCCCCGGACGTTCGGAATTCAATTCGGGATGGCGTTCGACTGAGCGCCGGCAGGGTGGGTGAGGCAGCGGCCTGCGTCACCTCTCGAGCGCAAGCCTTCGCACGGCCGGCGCCGCTGACGCGGGAAGCCCGGTTTCTCACCGTCAAACGCGCGCGAGCGGTTTGGCAGAGCGAGGGCGCGACTTTCGAGTTCGACGCGCCGACCGTCATCGCGCGCGAATCGTGATGCGCTCCTCCGAGAAGGTTACCGTCACCGGAATGGCCTGCTCGAGTCCCTGCAGCCAGCCTCGCAGATCGCTTTCCAGCACCGTGCCGGTCACCGGCAGCTCTCCGGTACGCTCGCCTGCGATCTCGATCGGCACTTCGCTGTAGCGTCCCAAGTCCGCCACCACGTATCGCAACGGCTCCCAGGTGTAGCGCAGCCGGCCTTCTTTGCGATCGAGCACGGCCGGAACTTCGGTGGCGGCCGGCGGCAAGAGCTTCCCGGCAGCGACCACAGCCTGCCGGCCGGCCTCCAAGCGCACTTCGGCATCGCTATCCGCATCCGAGCTTTTGGGAGCGGCAACCTGTACGGCGCCGGAAGCCACCGACACTTGCACGCGATCGATCGCACGCCGCACGTTGAAGGCCGTGCCGACGGCGGTGATCTGCGTCCCGCCCGCGCGCACGACGAACGGGCGGTTAGGGTCCTTCTCGACATCAAAAAAGGCTTCGCCATCCTCCAGCTCGAGCGCGCGCCGCTCGTCGGTCAGCTCGAGGCGCACGCGCGAAGCGCCGCCGAGCGTCACGTGCGAACCGTCGGCCAGCGTGAAAGTGCGGCTTTCGCCGATGCGCGTTACCAGGACCGGATGCGATGCGAATTGCAGCCAGGCGATGATCGCTCCGCCGATCGCAACGCCGGTCACCGCGGCGGCCATGGCCCACACCGGGGCGCGGCGACGAGTCAGCGCTCTGGAGACCGCGACGCTGCCATCGTAGCGATCCTGAGCGACATCTTTGTCCGTCGGCCAGGGCACCTCATCGATCCGGGCGGCCATGTTGTACAACGACTGCACATGCTCGAAAATCGCGCGATTTGCGGCGTCGGCCGCGAGCCATCGCTTCCATTCGGCCACGTCCTCGGCGCGCACGTGCTCGCTGTCCAGCCGCAGCAGCCACTCCGCCGCCTCCAGAACCTTCGGATCATCCTCGTTATTCATCGCAACCCTCCGTAGTACCCGCGGCCGTATCCAGTCCCGTCTTGCAATAGGCTACCGCGCGGACGAGGTAGTGGCGCACCATGCGCTCGGTGATTCCCATCTGCGCAGCGATGGCTGCGGTACTCAGTCCGTTGATTCGGTGAAGCAGGAAAGCGCGCCGGCACTTCGCCGGCAGCTGCGCGATCAGCCCGCGCACGATGGCCAGCGCCTGCTCGCCGGAGAGCTGCTGTTCGGGCGAAGGCAGATCGGAGCGAAACTCCTCGAACAGCATCGAGCTGGTGAAGTGCCGCCGGCGGCGGCTCCGTACCCGGTCGGTCGCCAAATTGGCGGCGATCGTGAACAGGAAGCTGCGCAGAAAACTCAGCGTTTCCGGCTGCTCGAGGCTCAGCAGCTTGACATAGGCTTCCTGCGCGACCTCCTTCGCCTCCTGCTGGGAGCCCAGGCGCTGCGCCAGAAAACGCAGCAGGGCCTCATTGTGCTCGCGGAACAGCTGCTCGATGACGATGCCGCGCAGGTCCGGCGTACCCTCCGGGCCGGGCGGCAGCGGCTGCAATGCGGCATCGATGGCCATGAGAGAACCTTTCAACCCTCACCACCCTTTAAACGACGGCGGGCCGCCAAACGGAAATGCGCGCCTGCAGTGATTTCCGCGGCGCCGGGGCTCAGCGTTTAAAGGACAGTGTTCGTCGTGGCGCCCAGGCGCAGAATGACCAGGGGGAATTATGATCGTTCGGCTTTTCCACACCAACTTGGACGTTTACCGCCAACCGGCCGCCGTGCGTTGGGTGCGCGGTTTGCTCTTGACGCTCGCGGCCTCGGTGCTGCTATCGACCCGCAGTTTCGCCGCGGAAGACCTGTCCAGCGTAGTGAAATTCGACATCCCCGCCCAACCGGTCCAGTCGGCGCTGTTCAAGTTCTCGGAGCTGACCAACATCCAGGTCGTGGTGTCGGCGCAGATTCTCGAGGGGAAACAATCACAGGCGGTCTCGGGCACGCTGCCGGTACGCAAGGCGCTCGACTTATTGCTGGGCGGGACCGAGCTGAATTTTGCGGAGATCAATCCGCGTACTGTGGCCATACGCGGGCCGAAAAGCAGGATCGAGACGTCCTCGTCCGGAGACGGCCAGGAAGTGGCGGATGGCAGCCTACAGCTGGCGCGTGCCGATACCAGCGCGGCCACTGATGCAGCCCGGAGTGAAGCCTCGTCCGGCAACCTGAATGAAGGAGTCAAATCGAATGACGTGCAGGAAATCATCGTCACCGCGCAAAAACGCGCGGAGCGTCTTCAGGACGTGCCGGTGCCGGTGACGGCGCTCAACGCCGAGACGCTGCTCGAGAAAAACATGGTGGGGCTGCAGGAGTACTACACCAAAATCCCGGGCTTCAACGTGACGCCCGACTTCCAGAGCCGGACGGTTCTGTCGATCCGAGGCCTCACGACCGGCCGCGGAAACCCGACGGTGGGTATCACCATCGATGACGTGCCGTATGGATCCTCCACTGATGCCGGCGGAGGCAACGTGATACCGGACATCGATCCCGCCGACTTGGCGCGCGTAGAAGTACTGCGCGGTCCGCAGGGCACGCTCTACGGCGTCAGCAGCATGGGCGGATTGCTGAAGTTCGTGACGGTGGACCCTTCGACCGAAGGCGTCAGCGGCCGTGTGCAGGCGGGCGCCACCAGCGTCCGCAACGGTGCCGAGCTGGGTTATAACGCGCGCGGTTTGATCAACATACCGCTCAGCGATACATGGGCGATCCGTGCGAGCGGCTTTACCCGCCACGAGGCGGGTTATATCGACGATCCCAGCCGCGGCATCGACGGCGCCAACGAGCGGGAAGTCTACGGCGGCCGGGTGTCGGCGCTGTGGCGCGCCTCGGATTCGGTTTCACTGAAGCTCAGTGCCCTGTATCAGCGCATCGAGGGCGACAGCCCATCTCAAGTCGACCGGCGTCCCGGCTTGAGTGACTTGCAGCAGAGCCGCTTGCTCGGAACCGGCAACTACGACACGAAGATCCAAGCGTACAGCGCAGCTTTGACGGCGAAGCTCGGTCGGGTCGACTTCACCTCGCTCACCGGCTACAACATCAACAGGGATTTCAATTCGATCGACGGCACCCTCCTGTATGCCGCGCTCGCGCAGCCTTTGTTTGGCTTCCCGGGGACCGACGTACGCACCGACTGGGACAACACGAAGTTCACGCAGGAATTCCGGTTCTCGGTTCCGGTCGGCGAGCGGATCGAGTGGCTGTTCGGCGCGTTCTACACCGATGAGGACGCCGAGACAGTACAGCGTCTGCCGGTAGTGAATCCGGCGACGGGCGCGCAGGTCGGTCTCCTGCGCGGCAATAACCAGCCGAGCACATATCGCGAATATGCGGCCTTCACCGACTTCACCTTCCGCTTCACCGATCGATTCGACGTTCAGGTTGGCGGGCGCGAGAGCAGGATCAAACAAACTTATGCGATCATCCAGATCGGTCCGACGGCCCCCGCCAGCGTCCCTAAGACGGAAGCGCAAGCCTCTCCCTTTACATATCTGCTGACGCCTCGATTCAAGCTGTCGGAGGACCTGATGGTGTACGCCCGCATGGCATCGGGTTATCGCGCCGGCGGAACCAACACGAACGCGGGCCTGGCCGGTATCCCCCAGCAATACGATCCCGACAAGACGCGGACATACGAGATCGGCGCCAAGGGCAGCCTCTTCAATCGTTTGTTGACGTTCGACGCCTCCGTGTACTACATCGATTGGACCGATATTCAATTGAATGTGCTGCATCCTGTAGTGCGCCAGACGTACACGGCCAACGTGGGCCACGCCAAGAGCCAGGGCGTGGAGCTCTCGGTCGAGTCCAGACCGCTCGAAGGCCTGAGGCTCGCCGCCTGGGCCGCCTGGAACGACGCCGAGCTTACCGAGTCATTCCCGTCCACCAGCTCGTTGCGCGGACCGGCAGGCAGTGCCTTGCCGTACAACAGCCGAATTTCGGGCAACGTCTCGGTGGACCAGGAATTCGTGCTGACCAGCCGGCTGAACGGGTTCGTCGGAGGCTCGGTGAGTTATGTCGACGATCGTCGGGGACCGTTCACTGCGACGCTGGTCAGGGAGCCGCTGCCGTCCTATACGCGAGTCGACTTGAACGCGGGCGTGAAAAGCGGCTCGTGGAGCGCGGATATCTTCGTGACCAACCTGACGGACGAACGCGGACTGCTGTTCGGAGGACTGGGGACGTCGATCCCGTCGGTCTACGCGTACATTCAACCGCGCACCGTCGGAGTGTCGTTCTCGAAGAACTTCGACTGATCGGAGACTTCCTCGGGCCGAGCGGCAAGGCCGTCGCCATCGGGATCGCGGGCGACCCGCGGGAGAAATGACGGAACCCGCAAGCACGGCCGTGCAAGCCGCCGCCATGAGATAAACGCGTGAGTCGTTAGTCGCCATGGGTGACGCCGACTCAGAAGAATTTCCACTTGAGCACGACAGCGATCGCCGCTGGCACACCAAACAGAACGAGCAAGACAGGCAGCTCCTCGGCCACGGAATAACCGGCTCTGGCGACACCCACCCACATATTGAACCCCGCGAGCGCCAGCCACAGCGCGATGAAAACCGCGGTCGCGGTGAGTGGGGCAACCGGATAGTTTTCGGAGAAGAGCTTGCCGATGATGAGGGACGCTGCCAGAAGCAGCAAGCCGGCGAGGAGGAAGAGCCCGGTGCGCATATGATTCCCCTTCGTTAGATGGTAGGCAGGTTCCTGCCTGTTGATCCGATTAGAGGCTGCCTGGGATAGGCCGTCAAGGTCTTTCATGCGCTCAAACCGAGAGGGTCCGTACGAGGACGTATCCCGCCATGACGAGTACTGGGAGCGAACTGAAGGTCCAGAAGAATGCTCGAACGTCGTGCAACTGGGCGGTCAAATAGGCCACGAAGTGGGCCGCCCGGGCGGCGACGTAGACCCAGATCAATATCTGTGCCAGGAGCAGTGGCGGATCGACAAGGACGAAGAGCAATCCAGCGACCAGAAAGGCCGGAATACTCTCCAGGTCATTCAAATTGATGCGCCGTGATCGCTCGACGTACTCGTTCGCAGCAAGCTGGCTGGCGTCGGGATTCGGATTGAATGGGCTTTTCCTGGCGTCTTCCGGGCTGCGGAAGCCACCACGCACCTTCATCATGCGAGCGACGGTCATCCAGGGCTGGAGCATGAGCTTCAGCAGCATGATCGAGGCTGCGAGCATGTACGTCATGAACACAGGGTTCTCGAGGCTCAATAAGGCGGTCTGCGTCGGCATCGGAATACCCCCGTCCTGCCAGTTCAAAGGACTATTGTTTTTGAGGAATTGGCTGTCCTGATTACTGCTTCAAGTAACGAAGCGCAACACATCCTGATTCAAGAGTCTTTGACTCAAAAAGTTTTAATTGCAAGCTCTCCTGCAGGCTAGTGCCTTCTAGCAACCGTCTCCCTTCTCCCACAACGATGGGTTGAATGAGAAAAAGAAATTCATCAACCAGGCCAAGCTTTATAAGCTGCGAAGGAACGTCTACACCACCGAGCCAAATACTTCTGCCCGGTTCCTGCTTCAACTTGAGTATTTCTTCTTGAGGACTTGTACGGACGATTCTCGTCTTGTTTCCTTCGGCCCTGTCCAATGATCGCGAGAAAACCATAATCTTGCTGACCGAGTCAAATGCCTGAGCAAATTCGTTTGTTGCATCTGTCTCTCCAGAATGATTTTTTGCGACATCCGGCCAAAAAGGCACCATCAATTGATAGGTTTTGCGCCCGAAGACGAGCACATCAACGTCTCGCAAGAGGTGCGCATAATATTCATGCATGTCGTCATGGCCAATCAATTTGGTGTGGTCACAGCAGCCATCCAGCGTAAGGTTGATTGCGAAGATGACATTTCTCATTGGATTGCCTTTGGTTCTAGTGTCCCCCAATCAGATCTTTAATCCCCTTGACCTGAAGTGGCATGTGCCTGCCGCACGTACCGGTGCCACGACGCTCACGTGAGTATCGGGCCGGCACTCTAGTACCGATGCTCATCATGCTCGTGACTCATTCGCTCGCCGTCGCAACGTTGTCGAACAAAACGGCGTAGCCCATGCCCATGAGCCCGAGATTGCGGATGGCGGTGCCGATGGTCTGAAGGATGTCGGGCGCCGGCAGGAGCGCGAGAATGAGGTTGAGCCCGAGACCCGCCGTAAACAATAGAACAGGAACTTTAGGAAGCCATCCACCCTGCAGGGCGGACGCGGAGAACAGGAAGCCACCCACCACCATCAAGGCGCCGTGAGCCGTATAGGCACTTCCCAGTTGCCGCCACAGGGCCTCGTACGTGGAGATGTGTTCGGAGATTGCATAAAGCGTCGTATGAGCGAAGTAAACGAATGCAGCGCCATACAAGATGGCGCCGAAGATTGCGATGGCGCCGGGCCGCGGATGCCGAACTGCGCATAGACCGAAAAGTAGCCATGGCATGGGAAGAAAAGCCAGGTAGTTGAGCCATAACTGCGTACTTGAAAAGCCGCCCTGGAGCCACTCGATGGCGTCTGTTACCGAATGCAGGGCGGGGGCGAGCAAAGCCGCAATGCCCACTACGGCACTCAATGGCGACTTCGATACCGAGTTGGGCTTCATCTTCCGGAAGTCCATCGGGGCGGGTGCCCGCTGCTCAGCGCATGTCAGCCACCACCGGCAAGACAATCTGCGACGGATAAGCCGGGGCATGATGGATCGCATTGTGGGCCGTGATGGGATCCTTCTCATCGAAATTCGAGCCGCCGGTGTTGAGATTGCGCTCATATTGCGGGAATGAGCTGCTCGAGATCGCGATGCGCACCCGGTGCCCGACGCCAAACCGATTGCCCGTGACCAGCGGCGGGAAGTCGATTTTGTAGACGTTGTTCGGCGACATGAAGACCGGTTTGTCGAAGCCCTCGCGCCAGCGCACGCGCATCACGCCTTCGTCGAGATTGTAGGCGCGGCCGTCCGGTCCGACGTCGACCAGCTTGACGATCAAATCGGTATCTTTCACATCCGATGACAGGTACAGCGATACTTTGATGGGTCCGACGACTTCCAGCGGCTGCGAAAGCTCGGCCGAGGTGTACACCAATATATCCGGCCGCAGCTGCACTTCCGATTGGTCGAAGCTGCCGCCTTTCGAGGCCGAGAAGCAGCAAGTCTGCCCGCCGACGCTGGGTGCCGGGTTCAGAGGGTCGTAGGCGAATCGATCGTGCCCGTCCTTGGACGGCGCCGTCATGATCAATCGGCCGTTGCCTTTGCGGGTATTCGCGCCGCCATCGCTGTCGAGATAGAAAGTGACCGGCCGGGACACCGGCGGCCAGGTGTTATAGCTGCGCCACGCATTCGCGCCCATGACGTAGGCATGAACCTTGGGCTCGCGAGTGATGCCGTTATCGACGCCTTTGAGCCAGTGGTCGTACCAGCGAAGAATAAAGCTGTCATAGTCGAAGCGGGCGTCACCCACGTCGCGCTCGCCGACAACGGTCTGTTCGGTTTCGCTGCCTTGGGCACAGTGCGTGGTCGGCCCGATGATCATGAACATGTTGTTGCGCGCAGTCTCAGTGGCAGCCTCCCGTGTTTGATACTCGTACATGGCCGTGTTGGGCCCGATCGAAAGGTCATACCAGGAATTGATGTAAAGCGCCGGTGTGGCCGCGCGGTCGCCCTCTGAGCCAAACTCGGTGAATTGCCAGCGCGGATCGTTCGGCTGCCGGGTCACGAAGTCGTCGAGATCGCTGGGCGCCGCATTCAGCGCGGGCAGCACGTCCCGCAGGGGCAGCGTCCAGATCGCCTTGTTCAGATCGGCCGTGCTCTTGAGCTCCGGCTCGAGGTTCCAGAGCTTGGAGAGGCGCAGCATGTCCTCGCGGCTCAGGCCGGCCGGAAAAGACGGTTTGTACTTGTAACCGGCACCCGGATACCAGGAAAACCAGACATTCTGGATGACGCCGCCGCGATAGAAATTGCCTTTCTCGTCGTACGCACCCACCTTGCCGATGCCGGCGCCGGATCCCTTGGGCACCGAGGCGGCGAAAGCCGGATGATGCATGGCGTTCATCTTGTGTTGTTCTTCAGCGCTCGAGGAGCATCCCAACGCGCCGACTTTGCCGTTCGACCACGACTGCTTCGACAGCCAATCGATGGTGTCATAACCATCGTTCCCGGAGCCGACCAGGAACGTGAAGGTGCCTTCCGAGAAGTATCGCCCGCGCGTGTTGACCACGGCGATGGCGTACCCGCGCTCGATGAGCTGCTTGATCATCGGGCTATTACCGCGGATCATTTTTTCCGTCAGGTACGGATTGAAGATCATCACGGTTGGCAAGTTCTCTCGGCGCTTGGGGAAAATCAGCGTGGCGGACAGGCGGATGTTGTCGCGCATCGGAATGCGGATCATCTCTTCCTGTTCGGAATTGGCCGCGAGATAGGCCATGGCCTCGGCCTGTCGCGCCTCCCGTGCCTTCTTGATCGCCTCTGCTGGGTCCACGGGCTGGTGCTTGCGAGCCGAAGTGGTTGTTTGTGCGTCAGCGTGCGGGGGCATGACGCCGCCGGCCGAAACCAGGATTGCCAACCCAACGATGAGCAATCGGGCTGCTTTGAGACCCAAACAAGGCAGTTGCATTGGTAACTCCTCGACTGACCTGTGGACACCACCCAACGGGACGTAACGTACATTACTGTCTTGAAGTGCGGTAGGTGCTCTTTGGCACCGTGGACCCCCGATTAGTTCCACAGGCCCCCGCGTGGAAACCCCGCCCGCGGCTCTGCTACCCGGGCCGTTCGTGCCTCCAATCGGTCGCCGGAGATGCCAGGTCTTCCACCCCTTGACTTCAAGTCGACTTGAAGTGGCATAGTCCTCCTCGACGCTCCTCGGAGCAAGTGCGGGAGACAAACATGAATGCCACGAGCCATGCCAATGAAGAACAGACGAAGCTTTGGAACGCGTCCCAGTGCGCCTGGGTCGACGCGCAGCAAGTGCTCGATCGGATGCTCGAACCGTTCGAAAGCCTGCTGGTCGAAGCAGTCCGCGCCGCACGCCCAAGCCGTGTGCTCGACGTCGGCTGCGGTACGGGCGCCACGACGCTCGCGATCGCGCGGCAGCTCGGAGCGAAGGGCCGCTGCGTCGGCATCGACATCTCGGAGCCGATGCTCGCCCTGGCTCGGGTCCGCGCCGAGCGGGAAGGATCGCCGGCCAGCTTCATCCGCGCCGATGCGCAGACTCACGCCTTCGAGCCGGCCACCTTCGACATGATCGTCTCACGCTTCGGCGTCATGTTCTTCGACGACCCCGTGCAGGCCTTCGCGAACCTGCGCCACGCCGCTACGGACGACGCCGAGCTACGGTGCATCGCCTGGCGGAGTGCCGCGGAAAATCCGTTCATGACCGCAGCCGAGCGCGCCGCGGCGCCGTACCTGCCGAACATCCCCGCGCGTCAGGAGAATGGGCCGGGGCAGTTTGGGTTTGCGGATCAGCGGCGGGTTCAGCGCATTCTGGAGGAGAGCGGGTGGGCGGAGATCGATATTCGGCCGATCGATGTTCCGTGCGTGCTGCTTAAGAAAGAGTTGGACGGCTACGTGACCCGGCTCGGTCCCGTCGGCAGGGTTCTTCAGGAGGCGGATGAACAGACTCGTACGCGAGTCGTCGATGCGATCCGTGCGGCCTTCATTCCGTATGTGCAGGGTGATGAAGTGCGGTTTAGCGCTGCCTGCTGGATCATCGGCGGTCGAGCGTCGGCAATGCGGCGATGATGCTAGGTGGCCCTACTTGACCAGAGGCATCGATGACATCGCCACCTCTAGTAGAAGCTCCCTATATCGCTGGTAGCTGGCCCGCGCGCGCATATATTGTTCCGTGTTCGAGACTTGGGCGAGCTTGATGTCGATCGGAGGAGTTCCACCGAAACTATAACTCACAGACATTTTCCCAGGCACAGGTCGATCCTTGTACGTGCCATCCGGCTTCCGCTCCATCTGCGTGGCTTGACGAACGGATCGAGTGACAAACTTGGTCTCACCGATGCCGAGGGCTGGCCCAATCTCATGGCTATGCCGATTTCTATAGTCGTGCGTGGACCGTCGATACTCAGCGTCGTCAATGGATTGTATGGCGGCTATAAAGTTAGCGGACTCGTGCCAAACTGAAATCAACTTGGCCAATCGGTCCTCTTTTTTTCTACGCGTCAGGTGAACCTGCGAGCGTCCTGGCACGACGGGATCACCTTCCAAAAAGTCGCTATACCCCGGTTCGCAAGAGAGGCGAACTTGGTGGAACGCATTCGTGGCCGTAAATGTGATCGCATCACGCGTAGAACTCGGTCTGGACAGACAGTGGTGCACCATGGATTCTAGGAATTCCGACCTAAGGTTTAGCGCTTCTTCCTGGTCATAGGCGGCAATTACTTCATTCCAGGCATACCAACGCCGCAGTGCGTGTTGCCAATTGTTGAGGATGTTGGTGAGTTCCCGGAGCTCATCCTTAACCATGGCTCCGCCCATAAGGTGCCACTGACGATTGTCAACGAAGTCGAAGTCGAAGTTCAGGTACGCCAGATCCGGCTCCAGCCCTCCGATGTTCATTCGCCTTAAGTAGCGATCGAAGGCATCACTGAGAAATCTTAGGTGTTCCAAAGGCACGCGGTTCCGACAACGAATGGAGCGACTCCTCTCTGACGCCTGGCGTCCCAGTTCAGCAGCCGCCAGGACGCCGATCCCACTCGCCCACGACCAAGCACTTTGTGATCAGTCTTTGCTTTGGCTTGCTGGTCACGGACCAGAAGCTTGTGCTGAAGGGCGGCGAGGTCGGCCTGTTTCTTCTGGAGTTCCGCTTGATGAAGCGAGAGGCGGTGCCCTCGAAACAGCGCGTAGGCGGAAATGCCTGCAGCGAGAAGGGAGATAAGTAGAGACAGGAGTTCATAGCGAGACATCCGGGTGCGCCTAACGCCTGAATTAAGCCGCGCCGCGAAGCGGCGTCGTCTTGAATGAATTGTTGGGCCTCTGGTGGGCCGAGTGTCTACCTTTTCGGCTCATACCGCATCGCCATCGCCCCCGAGCCGACGGCTGGGGCGTCCAATGCTGCCTATACGTCTTAGTCGTCATCACGATAAAGTCTCTGTCGTCCCGGCCAATCTCCTTTGCAAGCCACCATGAGACCGGGCCGCACTATCCTGGAAAGACGACTTTGAATGTTGCCCCATGGTTGGATCTGATGGATCAGCAGACTCTCGACGTCGCAGAGCAACTGATGCGTTAGCCGCTGCCCTTCGAGCAACGCTACTTCGCCAAGCAACGCGCGATGCTCTCTGGTCTTGCGTTGTTTCTCCAAGTCGTCCCAAAAGTTTTCCTTTCCAGACCGGCACCAGCGCTGACGCACGCTGACACCCCAAGACTTTCCAATGTATAGGACCTCAGGCTTAAACGGCGCAAGGTAGGCGTAGAGGCAACGAATCTGATTCCAGTCATCATGACGATCAATGAGATATTGCCAGTGAACCTCTACTCGCATGTTCTTCACCTATACCGCCACATCAGCACGGTGCTTCCACTAAACGTCAAGTCGCTGTCCCGGATAGCCCCCGCCGGTGGAGTCGACAACATGCAACGCCCTGCGGAAAAGGGTCTCCTAGATTTTCAGGCGATCTTCAACCAATTTCCCGTTCCTTCCGGCAAGCCCACCTTGCGGGCGATGCTGGCGATGTTCGTCATCACCTTCCTACGCTTCACCCACCCGCCCATCTGCCCCACCAAACCCTTCAGCAGCACGACCGGGGCCTCCTCCAGCAGGACGATGAAGTGCGCCTGCTTACCCGCCGGTACTTTTCCGGAGAGCAGTGCGTCGATCAATTCGTCAGGCGTCAGCTGCTTCTTGAAACTGACGCCAGCCGATACACAAGCCATTTTCACGAAATCAGGTTTTGTAGGAGCTGCATTCATCGGTTCCACCGCAAGCTGTGAGAAGACCTCGCGAGATGCCTCGTTACTTTTGCTGATACTCCGCGAGCAGCGCCGCGATCTGGTTCCGAAGGGTGGGCAGATCGGATTGAACCGTCTGCCATACGATTTCCAGATCCACCTCGAAGTAGTCGTGTACGACCCGATTGCGCATGCCGTACATGACATCCCACGGAACCTGGGGATGACGGGCGGCGAAATCCGGGTCTGCTGAGCGTGCCTTGTTCGCCGCCTCACCGATGATTTCGATGCTGCGGATAACGGCATCCTGGGTTTTTGCATCGCGCTCGAAGGTTTCGAGCGTGAAGCCCGTGACGTAAGAGGTCGCGCGATCGATTGCATCCAGAATGTGTTGGAGATACTCGGCAACTCGCAGTGGATGCTTTCTGCTCATACAGGTATTGCTTCAAGCAGCACCCGATCCCGGAATCGCTTCGGCAGACTCTTGGGTGTGAGGACGTCGACATGCACGCCGAGGAGGCGCTCGGCTTCCAGTTGAATGGACACCAGGGCCATCAGGGTCGTGCGAGGTGTGGGGTCGACGAGCAGATCCAAATCGCTTTCCTCGGTGTCATCTCCATGAATGACAGACCCGAATACACGCGGACGCAGAGCTCCGTGACGGGCGACGATATCCCGCAACTGCGTTCGATAGGTGGCGAGTGCTTTGGACGGCTTCATGATTGGCTAGAGCTTAAATGCTATGGGTTTCACGGTAAAGCGAAGGGGAAATATACCAAAGCGCAGCCAGGAAGGCCTACGCACGCCTACGCGCAGACTCGTACGCCAGTTAGCTATCTTTTCGAATGATTGCTCTGAAATGAGCAAGGTCTTCGGAAAGGTGCTGCATGCGGTCGCGAACATAGGCGCGCACAGCAGCTATAAGCTCTTCTCTCGTTGCAGATGGCCCACACACGGTCTGCGGATTCCAATTCCGCTTTGTATGGTAATTGCAGAGGCGGCATGTGATCGCGATGTTCAAATCGTCGTTAGACCCGCCCGCGGAGATTGGAACGATGTGATCCTCTTCCCACATCTTGTAGTTCTCTAACGACGCTAGCAGATCGCGGTCGCAGTACTCGCACCGGAAACTCGCGCGCAGACCTCTGCGCACCGCAACGTCACTCCATTTCCGAGTTGCGACGAGCGCCGCGATGATGGGATCTGTGATTTCGGTTGTCATAATCGCTAACGCTGCTCATCACGCGCGTGCGTCCTCGCATGTCGCGTGGATGGGTTTGTTGGGCCCTTCAACCATTGATGAGTTCACTGACCATCATCTCTACTTGATCTGTCGATAGCATATAAGAGTTCTCGCCAATGAGTGGTAGAAGATCGCTGTGTTCCGGGGGCGCCCCACTGGAAATGAAATGCTCCAGAGCACAACGGGCGATCTCGCGACGCAAGCGCGCGAAATCTAACTCATAGGACCCGGTGGAGCCCACGAGGACCAGGTGCGGGCTTAGTGGTAAAAAAACCGCCAGCAGCTCATCTTTGCCTTCAAAGAAGGGCTTGAACGATCTTTCACCTGCAACGTGAAATAGCACCACGGAATCTCCCAAAGGGAGAGAAACGCCACTGGATCGTACAACTCGAAATTGAAGCCCCACGAAGCGACTCACTTTGCTCTCCGGTGCCAATGTTCCCACCAGTGCCCTGATATGCCCGGACTTGGCTGCTCCTTTGAGCACTGTCGGCAAGGACCGTCGAAATTGCGCTGCGAACGCTGACATCTTTGAAAGTGTCTCCGGGAGAGCTTGCTCCAGCAGTGATTTTGTCATCTCCATGACTTGCGGCAGAAGTTTTCCTGGAACGCCGTACTTCTGCATCTCCTTGGCCATCGCATCCTGCATCAGCGAAGGATCGCGCTGACCAAACCGGCGCACGGGGGCTGCACAACAGGGAGATTTCGCATGCTTGCATTGCATGCATGCGAGTTATCCAGGAAAACTCAGTTTTTACGGCTGAAACGCAGCTGTTTCGACTCATC
>WBZO01002943.1_pt1 | contig 20936 bp, 24 predicted proteins | sample 5204261 | NCBI WGS metagenome assembly WBZO01 (sample SAMN12412400, study PRJNA552823) | activated sludge metagenome | isolation source: activated sludge from anammox sidestream of wastewater treatment plant... | place: USA: North Carolina | collected 2017-09 | reverse complement strand
ACGATAGTTGCTCATGCCCAGGGGCTTCAAAAACTCCTCGGCGAGCATCTCGCCGGGCGACACCGGCTTGAGTTTCCTGGTCATCTCGTCTTGCCTCAGTGATAGTCCACGATCTCGACGTCTTCGACACCACTGCCCGTCCAGCGAAAGCAGATGCGGAACTGATCGTTCACCCGCAGGCTCCACTGACCCGCGCGATCGCCCTTTAGCTGCTCGAGCCGGTTGGCCGGCGGCGCGCGCAAGTCCTCGATCCGTTTCGCCAGGTCGAGCTGCTTCAACTTACGCAGCGCCGGGCGCTCGATGTTGGCGAAGCGCGCCGCCCGGCGCAGGTGAAACAGCGCTTCGGTGTCGGCACACTTGAACGTCCTGATCGCCACTGGCAGAATAGTATTGCGTCGCGTGATTAACGTCAAGCGTGATTATCGATGACCCTACCCGCTGCACACAAGTGGGCCTTCGCGCCGCGTTTTCGCTGGCATGCCTTCGGCTGGCGCTCGCAGCCCGCCGTGCAACGAGTGCGAGAAGCTGCGGCCGAGATCCAGAAGGTCGCAAAGAAGGATCCGGCGCTGGCCGCCGCCGGTGCGGCCCTGTTCATCGAGAAGGTGTCGCCGGCACTCGAACAGGTCGACGGCTCCTCCGGCGCCATCGGCACCGCGGTCAATCACGCGATCGAGACCTGCGCGAAGATCATCGCCGAGGCGCCGGTCGACGACGTGACCCGCGATCGGTGGCTCGAGCGGCTCTGGGAGGCGCATCAGAACGACGCGATCCCGTACCTCGAGCGTCTGGCCGACCCCTGGGGCGAGCTGTGCGCGTCGCGAGAACGGGCGTCTGCGTGGGCGGATCGGCTGATCGGCACGGTCGAGGCAGCATGGGGTCCGAACCAGAAGGCCGGCGGTTACTTCCACGGGACGATCGCGTGCCTGCCGGGCTCTGCGATGAGGCGATCGCCCTCGCCCGGAGAACGCCATGCGACCCCCGCACGCTGACCCGGGCCGCTCGCGACTTCGCCGCCACGAATCCCCGGTTCGCCGTCGAGGCGCGCCTGGCGGCCCTGCGCTGGATCGTCGCCGGCTACGGCTTCGAGATCACGGGTGTCGACGTGCTCGCTGCTTGCTCGAGCACCCTGGCTGCCGCCAGGAACGGCGGATGGGTCGAAGAAACCAAAGGGCGAATCCGCGCGCTGGTCGCCGGTCCGCGATCGATCGCCAAGGAGATCACTGCGGCGGCACTGGCGCCACGAAGGGGTTCATGATCTTCACTCCGGTGCCTGCGAAATCCGCCGCATTGCGCGTGACCACCGTCAGATCGTGCACGAGCGCGGTGGCCGCAATCTGCTTGTCCAAGAGGTGTTCGGGATGCGGAGCTCGGAGCCGTCCCCACACCTGCGCGGCGTCCGCATCGAAGGCGAGCACTTTGTCCGCGTACTGGTCGAGTACTGCAGAGAGCCAGTCCTCCAACAGGCCCGCCTGTTCGGCATCGCCGCGCAGCCGGATGAGTTCGACTCCGCGGCGAAGCTCGCCGATCGTGATGACCGACAGGTAGACGGGGTCGCCGGCGCGGGCGACGCGATTGAAGAACTCGATCACGCCGGCGTTCGCCCTGGACTTCTTGCGGGCTTCGCTGATGACGTTGGTGTCAATCAAATACACGGGACGCCTTCCCTTCGGACTCGACGCGCTCGAAGTCCGCGTCGGTGCCGACGTCGGGGATCGAAGCCAACAGCTCCGCCAAAGCGCGCTTGCGCGGGCGCGCGAGCGCCTCGGCCAGGATCTCCCGATGTTCCGCCTCGGCGCTTCGGCCATGCGCGCCAGCGCGCTCTTTGAGCGCCTTGACGAGCGCCTCGTCGACACCGCGAACGAGCAAGTCAGGCATGTCGGCACCTCCGAAAGGTTTGCTATCAATGATAGCACAAGCGGATAGGAAATTCGAACCACCTGCCCTGGCGCGGCTTGCCGCAGAGGGCTGCCTGAGCTCTCCCTTCCAGGGCTTCCGGCAGGCAGCAAGGAGCTTGCACGGAGGCTGGTGCGACGGTTCAACGTGAGCGCGGCCGTGTTCCGGTAAATGATCAATAAAGCCAGGCGCCGGCGTGGCGCGTCTGCTCGTGCGGGAGACGGCGCGGGAGTGCTCCTGGAGCGGATCGTCGCGTAGTCCGACCGACGGACTTTCTTTTTTACCCAACAAAATACAAAATAGTTGGGTAATGAAGATCGCCGGCTCTCTGTTCCGCGAGCATGAGCTCGCATTTCGCACCCAGTACGCCGAGGTGAAGGAGCGCGTTCGGGCCGAGGGGCCGTTGCTGCCCGGTACGCCCGGCACGCTGACCCTTCGCAGGGGTACCGGGTACGGCTACTGGTACCGCGTCTACTACGGCGTGCCGGGCCGGCAATCCGAAGCGTTCGTCTGCGCCGAAGCCGATGTGGAGGCCCTCACCACGATGGAGCGGCGGATGGCGTTCGCAGCCTGGGTGTCGTCACAAGTGTCGGCGTTGAGAAAGCTCGGCTTCCAGGTCGCCGACAGGCTTGCGGGACGCGTGCTGGTCGAGTTGCACAACCGCCGCGCATTCGAGTCGGGCATGGTGCTGGTCGGTACGCTCGCGTGGATGGCGCTGATGAACGAGTCGGGGGCCGCGGCGGTCAGCGCGCGTACGCTCGACGTCGATCTCGCGGTCAGATCCGTGAAGTTGGCGGCCCCGATGCCGTTCCTCGAGAGCTTGCGGGCTACCACCCTGGCCTTCGCAGTCGTGCCGGGTCTGGACGCATCCGAGCCACCCACGTCGGTGAAGTTGCCTGGCGCGCAGGGCCTTCGGATCGACGTGCTTGCCAATGGCACCCGACTCGGCGAAACGCGGCGAGTCCCGGCATTGGCCTGGGCGGCGCAGACAGTGCCCTTTTACGACTACCTGCTCGAAGACCCGGAGCCGGGTGCACTGCTTGCCGGCAGTCATTGCATTCCGGTTCGATTGCCGCAGGCTGCGCGCTTCGTGTGGCACAAGCTCTATTCGAGCACGCAACGGCACGGCTTTTCCGAGAAGGCCGAGAAGGATCGTCGCCAAGGCACAGTCCTCGCGGCGGCCCTGGTCGAGTCCGAGCCCGGCTCGCTCGAGCAGGCGCTGGCCGCCGCACCGCGACGCATGCGGCTCGCCGTGGCCGAGGTCGCCAAGCGGCTCGTTTCCGTGACCGCAGGCCACCCGGCGCTGCAACAAGTGCTGACTCGTGCAGGGGGCCGGTGAGCGGGTGCTCGCGCCGTGAACGGCAGGCGCCCGGTCATCCTCCGTGTCGCGCCCGGAACGACGCCGGCGTGACGATGGGATGGCGATCCGCCAGCAGATCCTTGTCGCCGGCGATCAGGTAATCCGCCTTGCGCCATCGGGTGCTTTCCGGATAGAATGACCATATGGTCATTTTCGCATGGGCTGTGTGATGCGTAGTGTCGCCGTGGTGGAAATGAAGGCCCACCTTTCGTCACTGCTCGCCGAGGTGGAACGGGGAGAAGAGATCGCGATCACCCGCCACGGCAGGGTGATCGCGCGGCTCGTGCCCGATGCGCCGCGCATGGCCTCCGATGCCTTCGGGGCGTTCTGGGGTGAAGCCGACATCGACCTCGAAGCACCTCCTGATCAACCGGCCGAGCCGGTCGAGTCGGTCGATTGATCGCCTGCGATGCGCTACCTGCTCGACACCAGCATCGTCATTGCCGCGATGAAGGGGCACCCGTTGGTGCGGCAGCGACTCGAGCGTACGCCGGCGGCAAACGTCCTGTTGTCACCGGTGGTGCTGGGAGAACTGGCCTTCGGTGCCCGGAAGAGCGCGCACGTCGCACGCAATGAGGCGCGCGTGGCCGAGTTGGCCGCTGCGTTCCAGGTACCCCCGATGGACGCGCGAGCCAGCCTGCACTACGGCGAGGTGCGGGCGCGACTCGAGCGCCAGGGTTTGCCGATCGGCGCCAACGACACCTGGATCGCTGCGCATGCCCTGGCCCTGGAGGCGGTGCTCGTCACCGACAACGTGCGCGAATTCTCCCGGGTGCCGTCGCTCATGGTCGAGAACTGGACGATCGAGGGGGCCTGATTCGTCGGCTCGGCCCGAGCGCCGGTCGCCCGAAAGCTGCGGTCACAGCCCGGTGAGCCGCACCGATTCGATCGCCTGCTCGCACACCGGCCGCGCCCGCTCGAAGAAATAGCGCGTGAGCGCCTTGCAGCTCGCCCAGAACATCTTCGACTGGCCGTGCGTGCCGGCGACGATCCGCTCGTACTGCACGCCCTCGTCGAAGCGCGCGGCGCGATCTTCCCAGCCGACCAGGCCCGGTTGCGTGTACGCGAACGCCTCGCCCGCCACGATGTCGAACGTGGCGATCGTGTCGTCGAACTCGTCCTGCTCGGTTTCGGACAGTGCCGGCATCGGCACCGCGACGATGTCGGTGCGCGATGCGAGCACGCGGCGCAGCGCACTGTCGGAATGGGCGCTGGCTTCGCTGGAGAGTTGGGGCACTTTCTGGGTGACGCCGCCGGCCGAGAGTTCGCGAATCTCGATCTGCGAGTCGAGGATCAGCACCTTGCGGGGCGCTTGCGCCTGACCCGCCTCGGCGAGCCGCCAGTGCACGCGCGTGTTCGCGTCGGCGGCTACCGCGCCCGGTGCTCCCATCGCGCAGGCCAGGGCGACCGCCAGCGCCGGCCACCACCGCTCGAGTCGAATCATCCGAATTCCCCATTGTTCACGCAGACGCGATCCGCGCGCGACGCGGATTCTGGCAGAGTGCGAGCAGGCGCGAATTGACCGGGAGCGACTGCCGGCCGGTGCGAGCGCCGCACTGTTTCGTCCGCGACGTTGCCAGGCATGGAAGTCACCGGATTCAACCTTTTCGACACCGCGATCGGGCCTTGCGGCATCGCCTGGGGCGAGCATGGGTTGAAGGGTGTGCAACTTCCTGAGGCCGACGAGGCGCGCACCCGCGTGCGGATGCGTCGGCGGTTTCCCGGCGCGCCCGAAGTTCCCCCGCCGCCGGACGTGTGTGCAGCGGCCGCCCGGATCGCGGCGCTGCTGGGCGGCGAGCGCGACGACCTGCGCGACATCGGGCTCGACATGTCCGGCGTGCCGTCGTTCGAGCGGCGGGTCTACGAGTGCGTTCGCGCCATCGCGCCGGGCGAGACGCTCACCTACGGCGAGGTCGCTGCGCGCCTGGGCGAACCGGGTGCGGCCCGCGCGGTGGGGCAGGCGCTCGGCAGGAATCCGTTCGCGCCGATCGTGCCGTGCCATCGCGTGCTCGCAGCCGACGGTCGATCCGGGGGTTTCTCGGCGCGAGGCGGGGTCGCAACGAAACTGCGGATGCTGCAGATCGAAGGGGCGCGCATCGGGGCGGGGCGGGGGTTGTTCGACGTGTAGAGGTGGCCCGCTCACCTCGAAGGCACATCAGGCCGTGCGACAGGATTATTGTTGGGCGCAAGCCCACCGGCACGCTGCTCATCGACTACCTCCTCGAACACCTGCCCAGGCACGAGTCCCCGGCGACCTGGTGACGGGCAAGCTGCGCTACTACCCGACGGTGACGCGCGAGGAGTTCGTCAACATGGGGCGGATCACCGAGCTCATGTAGAGCGGCAAGCTGTTCGAGGACCTCGGGGTGCAGCCGCTCGATGTCGCGAACGACCGCGTGATGCTGTGCGGCAGCCCGGCGATGCTGCGCGATTTGAAGGCGATGCTGGAGGGGCGGGGGTTCAGCAAGGGCAATACGTCGAAGCCGGGGGATTTCGTGGTGGAGCGGGCGTTCGGTGAGCGGTGATCGCTGCCGCGTCCGCAATGTCGCTGTCGTCGACCGGGGCGCCTGCCCCGCTGCGACCGAGGTTCCGGCAGTCACGCACACGCGTTCTCCATGACCGCAGAGACGACCTCTCCCGCGTGGGCCGCGGTCTCGGGAGAGAGGGTCGGGTGCACGAGGAAGGCAAGGCTCGTCTCCGCGAGCTCCGCTGCAACCGGGAGACGTCGTTCCGGCACCCAGCCGCGGTCGCGAAAGGCCTTCTCCAGGTAGATTTCGCCGCAGGAACCGACACTGCACGGTACGCCGGCTGCAACGATCTCGGCCATGATCCGATTGCGGTCCCATCCCTCGCGCAGGCGTCCGGGTTCGACGAATGCATACAACCTGTAGTAAGCGTGGCGGACGTTCGCAGGCGGCTCGGGGACTCGAAGTCCTCCCGCCCCGACCAGCGCGCCCGCCATGACGCGTGCGTTCTCTCGACGACGCGAAAGCCATTCAGGCAGCTTCCGCAGCTGTATCGCGCCGATCGCCGCCTGCATCTCAGTCATCCGCCAGTTGGTTCCAAATGACTCGGTGAGCCAGCGGAATCCCACCGGATGCGCGCGCTCGTAGACGGCCGCGTAACTGCGGCCGATGTCCTTGAACGCCCAAGCGCGGCGCCAGGCATCGTCGTCGTCAAGTGCGAGCAGGCCGCCTTCGCCACCGGTTGTGATGATCTTGTCCTGGCAGAACGAGAACGCCGCGGCGTCTCCGAAGGATCCGGCAGCGCGGCCGTCGATCTCCGCGCCGTGCGCCTGGGCACAGTCTTCGACGACACGGATGCCGCGAGGCCTCGCGAGGGCGATGATCTCCCGCATCGGGCAGGGCCATCCCGCGAGGTGGACGACGACGATCGCCCGCGTGCGTGGCGAAAGGACCGCCTCGATCGACTCGGCGGTGACAACCTGGCTGTCGCGGTCGACATCGGCGATGACCGGCACTGCCCCCCGCATCACGGCGCAACTGGCCGAGGCTACGTAGGTCCGGGCCGGCACGATCACCTCGTCGCCGGCGCCGATGCCGAATGCCTCCAGTGCCAATTCCAGGGCGACCGTCCCGTTGGCGACCGCGATCGCATGCCTGCGGCCGAGACTGATCGCGTAATCGCGTTCGAACCGTCGCGAGATCTCGCCGGTCCAGTAGTTGACCAAACCGGAACGAAGCACCTGTGCGACGGCGTCGATCTCGTCCTCGGCGTATTCGGGCCACGGGGCGAACTGCAGGTGCCCCCGATCCGCGCTAGTGCTCATCTGTCCATCCTGGCTCTCTGGAGGAGACGATTCTCGCCGGCGTGCCGACGGCGGTCACGTTCGGCGGCACGTCCCTGATCACGGTGGCTCCGGCTCCGATGATCGACCATGCGCCGATCTCGATTCCCGGGATGACGACGCTTCCACTGCCGACGTCGGTTCCTTCGCCAATCCTGACATTGCCGCAGAGATTCGCTTTGGGCCCGACAGTCACGAGGTCGCGAATCCGGCAGTCGTGGGAGACGAGGACGCCCAGGTTCAGAGCCACGTGGTCGCCGATCTCGATGTCCGTTGTCAGCCGGCTGCCGGCAAAAACGACGACGCCGACCCCGATCCGGATGCGGCGGTCCAGTACGACTTCGGGGTGCACGAGAGATGCGAATCGCGTGTGCGCGGCCGCCTTCAGTCGGTTCACGACACGCCTGCGCGCCTGGGGAGCGCCGATCCCCGCAACCACGTGGGTGGACGGATGCGAGGCCAGCCAGCCGATGCCACCCAGGACCGGCGCGCCCGCAAGGAAGCCGCCATGGCGCGACTCGTCGTCGTCGAGAAAGCCGACGAAGTTCCAGGCCGGGCAGTGGCGGTTGATCGCTTCGACGAGGCAGAGCACCTCGCGAGCGTGGCCGCCGCATCCGTAGATCGCCAGATCGTTCAGTTGCACCGTTCTTCGTCCTTCGCCGCTTCGGAGCCCATGAACTCTGGCGCGGTAACGTGTCCGGGAGCGGCAACGCCGGAGCCGCGGATGACATTGGCCACCGTCATCCACAGAATCCTGAGATCGAGCGCCAGCGACCGATTGTCGACATACCAGACGTCCAGTTCGAACTTCTCCTCCCAGGTGATGGCGTTGCGCCCGTTCACCTGCGCCCATCCCGTGACGCCCGGCCGCACCTCGTGCCGTCGGGCCTGTCGCGCGTCGTAGCGTCCGAGGTATTGCATCAGCAACGGACGCGGACCGACCAGGCTCATGTCGCCGAGCAGCACGTTCCACAGTTCGGGGAGTTCGTCCAGACTCGAGCGGCGCAGCCAGCGGCCCAATGGCGTGAGCCGGTTCTCGTCGGAGAGAAGCCGGCCATCAGGAGCGCGTTCGGAAGTCATCGTGCGGAACTTGACCATCCTGAAAGGTCGGCCGCCGAGACCGGGGCGCAACTGCGTGAAAAGGACGGGGCTGCCGAGGCGATTCCGGATCAGCATCGCCACGAAGAACAGCAGTGGCGAGAGCGCCAGCAGCGCCGACGCCGAGACCACGATGTCGAGAACTCGCTTCAGCATTGCCGCTTGGCCGCTGCTTCGAGAATCACGGCCAGCTTCGCACCGAGTCGGTCCCTGTCGAACTCGCCTTCGGCCAGCCGGCGGGCACGGGCGGGTATTCCGGCCAGCCATTGCGTGTCGCGAAGGGTGCGCACGAGTTGCCGTGCGGCGGCCGCCGGATCCTTCGGGTCGAGAGCGAGTCCGATGTCCGATTCCGCCGCGATACGCGATTGCCATCCGTCGAAATTGTTCGCTATCGGCTTGCCGGCCGCGAGGGCGTCGAAGAACTTGTTCTGGACGGCGTCCTTCCAGACGACTCGCGGGCCGGTGAACAGGGCCACCAACATGTCTGCAGCAGCCAGCCATTCGGCAAGCTGTCTCTTGGGAATGGGCTCGTGCATGAAGAAGTTCACGTCGAGCACGCCGGCCCGCATCGCCTGGTCACGCACGGAATCGAAGTCGCGCCCGGCGCCGAACAGCGCGAACCGGATCTCCGGATCGAGGTCCTTCGTCGAGCGGGCGACCTCGACCAGGTAGTGCACCCCGTTGGCCATTCCGACGGCTCCCGCGTAGAGCACCAGTGGACGGCCGCCGAGCCATGGATTCGAGTCACGAACGGCCCGAGTATCCGCCATTGCGGCGAAGACGTCGAGGTCGCAGCCGTTCGGTATCACGCTGACCTTCTCGGGAGGGATTCCTTTCGCGACGATGTCGTCTCGCATGCCAGGGGCAAGCGCGACCACGTGGGCAGCGCGCCGATAGGCCAGTTTCTCGAGCCAGCGCGCAAGGGCCACGGCGACCGGGCTGCGGATCGCACCGAGCGCGATCGGCACGTCGGGCCACATGTCCCGGACCTCGAAGACGAACGGCACGCGCCGGATCGCCGAAGCCACCAACGCGGGGATCGCGATCGTCAGTGGTGTGCTCGTGGCAAAGATGACGTCTGCCCGCAGCGATGCCGCGCGTCGCGTTGCCATCCAGGCGAACCGGGCGAATGCGAGAATGCGGCGGCCGAACGACATCCGGTTGTCGTAAGGCACCGAGGCCCAGTGCACGATGATGCCCGCTTCGTCGGACTCGCGCCAGCGTCGACCTGCGGAACCCCGTTGGTCGGTCGTGACCATATGGACCTCGTGGCCGGCTGCCACGAGGCGGCGCGCCATCTCGTACGAGCGCGTGCCTCCCGCCATGTCGGGCGTGAGGAAATACTGGTGGAGATAGACGATTCTCATCTATAGGGCGGGCACCGCCGAAAGCTTCCGCGGCGGCTCTCCCGCGGCGTGCGCTCATTCGCGGCGGGGAGAGCCGAAGAAGCTCCGCACGGCCTCGATGACCGCGCGAACGTCGGCCTCGTCGAGATGCTCGCCAATCGGCAGGCTGAGCAACTGGACGTCCATCCGGTTTGCATTCGTCGCTTCCTGGGCCTGGCCGAGGTACCTGTATGCCGACAGTCGAGGCAGCGCGATCGGGTAGTGGACCCCGGTCTGAATTCCGCTCTGCTCGAGATGCTCGGCGAGTTCGTCTCGACGGTCGGTCCGGACGACGAACAGGTGAAAGGCATGGCGCACGTCGGCGCGCACGCCTGGCAGCACCAGGCCGTCGACACCGGCCAGTCCGGACAGGTAGCGTCGAGCGACCCGGTTTCGCGCCTCGATCCACGACTCCAGGTGCGGAAGCTTGGCCGCCAGGATGGCGGCCTGGAGGCCGTCGAGCCGGCTGTTGCGGCCCTCGAATTCGTGGTTGTACTTGTCGATGCGACCGTGGTTCGCGATCATCCTGCACCGGCGCGCCAGCGCGGCGTCGTCGGTCGTGATCGCGCCGCCGTCGCCGTAGGCGCCGAGGTTCTTGCCAGGATAGAAACTGAAGGAGCCGGCATCTCCGAGCGTACCGACCCGCCGCCCCTTGTATTCAGCGCCGTGCGCTTGGGCGCAGTCCTCGATGATTCGAAGCCCTCGCTCGGACGCGATGCCGTGCAACTGGTCCATGTCGGCAGGCTGGCCGTAGAGATGGACGGCCATGATCGCGCTCGTGCGCGGCGTGATGCGGCGTCGCACGTCTTCGGGGTCGAGCACATAGGTGCGCGGGTCGACGTCGGCGAAGACGACCCGGCATCCGGAACGGGTGACCGCCTCGCTGCTCGCAATGAAGGAATTCGCCGGAACGATCACTTCGCTCCCGCGGGGCAATCCGAGCGCCTCGATGATGATCTCGATCGCGTCGGTTCCATTTCCGACCGACACGCAATGCTCGGCACCCTGGAATGCGGCGAACGACGATTCGAAGCTCCGAACCGCAGCCCCTCCGATGAACGCCGAATCGCGAATCGTGTTCGCGATGGCGGCATCGATGTCCGGCTTGATCGCGAGGTACTGTGCATACAGGTCGAGGAACTTGATCATGGCTGGGGCTTCATCCTTCTCGCCGGATTGCCAGCATACGTCCCCGGTTGGTCGATGTCGCGAGTGACCACCGAGCCAGCGCCGATGACGACGTCGTCGCAGATCGATACCGGCAGGACAGACGCGTTGCTGCCGATCGAGACGCGGTTGCCTATTCGCGTCGACTTCCATAGGGATCTGTCGCCGCGTGCCGGGCCGCCGCGACGGAACAGGTCATTGACGAACATCACACCGTGCGACACGAAGCAGTCGTCTCCGATCTCGACCAGTTCGCAGACGAAGGCATGCGACTGGATTCGACAGCGCCGGCCGATTCTGACACCACGCTGGATCTCGACGAAGGGTCCGATGAAGCAGTCGTCGCCGATCGAGCAACCGTAGATGTTCGACGGCTCGATGACCGTGACGCGCTCGCCAAAGGCGACGTCGACGATCCCGGCGTAGCGCAGTCGCGGTTCAGGCATTGCGGATTCCGAGCCGGCACTTGCTGGGCCGGAAGCGGAGCGACACCTCGGTGCCGGTCTCGACCGATTCGTAGATCGCATTGATCAATTCGAGGCTGCGACGCCCCTCGAGGCCGTCCACCAGGTGCTGCCTGCCATTCGCGATGCAGTCGACGACGTGCTCGTAGTAGGCCTGGTGCCCGAATCCGTAGACGCTGGGCGGGTTCACCGAAAAGCGCTGCATCACCTCCTCGTCACCGGGAATGGTTTCGGTGAAATTCCAGGTCTTCATCCTGTTCACCGCGAAACCGCCGATCTCGACCGCACCGCGTTCTCCGAGAATCGAGATCGAGCCTTCGAGGTCCTTCGGGCGCGCGGCGGTGGTCGCCTCGATGGCTCCGAGTGCGCCGCTGGCGAAACGCAGGATCACGACCGCGGTGTCCTCGGCCTCCATCCTGGCCAGTGCCGTCGTGGTCATGGCATAGACGCTGTCGACGTCACCCATCATCCACTCCAGAAGGTCGACGTGATGGCTCGCCTGGTTGGTCAGGACGCCCCCGTCGAGTGCCCAGGTTCCTCGCCAGGCGTCCTGGTCGTAGTAGGCCTGGTGTCGGCACCAGCGCACCCGCACGGTGCCCATCACCAGTTTGCCGAAGCGGCCGGCGTCCAGCGCCTCGCGCAGCTTGACGACCGGGACGTTGAAGCGATTCTGCTTCACGACGAAGAGCTTGACGCCGGACTCGTCGCAGGCCCGGATCATCGCGTCGGCGTCCTGCAGACGAAGGGCCATCGGCTTCTCGACCACGATGTGCCTGCCGTAAGGCGCCAGGGCAATGACGTGCTCGGCGTGCAGGCCGCTCTCGGTGAGCACGGCGACCACGTCGATCGCGACATTCGACTTCATCATCTCGTGCATGTCGGAGAAGTGCGGCACCGAGAACTGCCCGGCGATCCGGCGTGCCTTCTCCGGCACGATGTCGCAGACGGCTGCCAGGCGCGCGCCGCGGATTTCGCCGTTGCCGAGCAGCTCGGAGTGCCGTTTGGCGATACGGCCGCAGCCCAAGAGCGCAATGTTCAGCACCTCGACCTCCATTGGATTCACCTCGGATACAGGCCGGCGCCCCTGAGGCGGTTGACCCAGCGTTTCAGCGCCTGCACCTGGCCGAAGGAATTCCGGTAGTCGCGAAACGACCTGACGGGCAGGCGCATGATCTCCTCGAAGTCCTCGGGCGTCAGGCCCAGCTTCTTCACGACGTACGCCAGGTCGCCCCGCTGTTCCTCTAGTGGATAGGGGGGCTTTGCCACTTCCCCGAGAGCCTGCTCGCGCGTCATCTGGCCGGCGTTGATCAGATCCGACAGGTGACCGTAACGCTTGTCGATGCCGAACTTCGTGGGCAGTACATACCCCTGGTAAAAGCGCGTATAGATCGACTCGTGGTGCTTGCCGCCATAGTAGATCCAGCCAAGTTCCTTCTCGAGCAGCTCCATCGCCTGCTCCTTGTGGTAGTCGACGTAATTCAGGATCGACACCGTCCGGATGCGGCGAAGGATGTTGACGTAGAACAGATAGGGCAACGAGAAGTGGGGGTAGGTTCGCAGCTTCTTCGTTCCGAAGCGCCGGTGCACGTCTTTCACGTACCGCCAGTCGGAGTGGCCGTACGACCAGTCCGGAACGCTGACGGACTCGGTCGCGAAGTTCATTCCCGAAACGATGTAGCGGATTCCGCGCCGCGCTGCCTCGCGCCAGAGAAGCGCGAAGATGGCGTGGTCGGTCGGGATCTCGCCGTCGGGCGTCGACGCCTTCAGGAAGGCGACCTGCAAGTCACGGAATTCCTCCCAGTCGACGACAAGCGTGTACAGGTCGATTTCGAGCTTCCTGAGAACCCGCTCGATGTTCTTGACCGCCAGTTCGGAGTTCCAGCCGTTGTCCAGGTGGATCGCGAGTGGCCGCAGCCCGATCTTGCTGACGAGGTAGGCCACGTAGGTGCTGTCGACACCGCCGCTGACGCCGATGATGCAGTCGTAGTCGCGCCCACGCCCCGCCGACTTCATGCGATCGACAAGACCTCGAAGGGCCTGTCGGCCAGCTTCACCGGTGATGAGCCGTGTCGAGGCGAGTTCGTCGTAGCGTCGGCAATGGTGGCACACGCCGTACTCGTCGAATCGGATCGACGGGTCCGCGCGTGTGTCCATGATGCAGCGGACGCACGCCACGCGGGGTGTTTCGGCGCGACCGATCATGCCGCGAGCGACCTTTCGAGTTCCGCGCACTCGGGATAGGTGATCAGGACAGCACGGTGCTTTCCATGGAAGACGAAGAGGCTCCCCGCTGCCACCGCCGAGGCGCCGCTCGCGATCGCACTGTGGAAGTCCTGCAGCGAGCCCGCGCCGCCGCTGGCGATTACGGGTATCGAGACCGCACGGGCGACCGCCTCGACGAGGTCCAGGTCGTAGCCCGACATCGTTCCGTCGCGGTCGACCGAGGTCAGAAGGATCTCCCCGGCGCCAGCCGCTTCGACTTTCTTCGCGTAGGCGACGGGATCGATCTTCAGGTCGACCGTCCCGCAGCGGGTGAGCACGCTGCGCCGGCGGAGCCAGGTGTTTCCGACATCGATGGAAACCACGACGCTCTGACTTCCGGCGTGGTCCGCTGCCCGCGATATCAGCGCGGGGTCGTGCGAGGCGGCCGAGTTCAGGATCACCTTCTCGACGCCCGTCGAGAATAGCCGCTTTATCTGCTCGAGGGTGGTGACGCCGCCGCCATACGCAAAAGGCATGAACGCCTCGCTGGCGATGTCGGCGATCAGGTCGAAGTTCGGCTGCCTGCCGGCTGGTGTCGCCGAGATATCGAGGAAGGCGAGTTCGTCCACCTCCTTCTCGTTGAAGATCCGGACCGCGTTGATCGGGTCGCCGACGTACCTGGGATTCTCGAACTTCACGGTCTTGACGAGTCCACCGTCGCGCAGCAGCAGGCACGGAATCACGCGCGCTTTCATCACTCAGAGCTCCGCGAAATTGCGAAACAGCTGCATGCCGAAGCGGTGGCTCTTCTCCGGGTGGAACTGGGCACCCATCACGCTGCCGCGTTCGATCATCGACACGAATTCGCCACCGTGGTCGGAGGTTGCCAGGACGTCGGCGGGATCGCTGCAGACGACGTGGAAGGAGTGCACAAAATAGAACCGCGCCTGCTCGTCGAGGCCACGCAGCAGACGACTGTCCCTGCGGCGCGTCAGCCGTGCCCATCCCATGTGAGGTACCTTCAGGGTGCTTCCGACGGGCACCTGGAGGCGTCGGCAGCGGGCGTCGAAAAGACCCAGGCCCGGCAGCGTTCCCTCTTCGCTTCCTCGCGTGAGCAACTGCATGCCAAGGCAGATTCCCAGAATGGGGATCCCGGAACGTGCGCGGTCGAGCAGAGATTCGGCGAGCCCGCGTGTCTCCAGTGCACGCATTCCGGCATCGAAGGACCCCACTCCGGGCAGCAGGATCTTCGATGCGCCGGCGAGATCCTCGGGTGTGGCGACCGTGCCGGCCTCGGCCCCGATCTTCCGGAACATGTTCAGGATCGAACCCAGGTTGCCCAGTCCGTAGTCGAGAATCGATACTGCCATTTGCGGCACGACTTGCCGTGGTTGTCGCGAACCGGACATTATATAAGGAATCAGTGCGGACGCGGTCTTGCGCGCGCGGGCGCCCCGGGATGCCGCTGCCCACCCGGAGCTTGCGGTGGCGCGGCCAGAATCGACGCGAGAATCGCGAGTGTCGTCAGGCCGGGAAGCGACGAGAACGTGTCGCCGGAAATCATGAAGAACGGCAAGGCGGCCATGAGCGCCAGGCCGGCGGTCGATGGCACGCCCCCCTGCCGCACGAGGCGCAGGGCGAGGAGCACGACCGTGCCGACGAATGCGCACGCGACCAGCAGCGCGCCGACGCCGCCGTACAGCAGCGAGGACAGGATGGCGCTGTGGGGATAGTCGATGTCCTTGCACTCGAGGAAGCGGCAGCCGAATGATTCCTGGTAGTCGAATCCGGATCCGACGAGCAGCGTGCGGAAGTCGACGAGTTCGAGCGCGTACCGCCATCGGTCGAGACGCGATGCGATCCCGAAGCTCTCGGACGAGGAGACGAGCGTCGACGCTCGCGAGCGGAAATCGGCCCCGGCTGCCTCGCGTCCCGACTGCAAGGATGCGTTGATCGCTTCCGAGAGGTCGCTCACGTCCGCGCCGGTCCAGTCCCCGATCGCCCTGACGAGGCGCTGCACGTCGATGTCTGGGGCGCTTTCGATGAGCTTGACGACGCCTGTGCCGGCGATGCCCGCCACCAGCACGAGGCCCAACAGGCGTCGGGGAATCCCTGCCCGATCCTGGGTCCGCCGCACCACCAGGAACAACTGCGCAGCCAGCGCAAGGGGGGCGACCACCCAGAACCGCCGCGAGCCCGCGTAAGCGCCCGCGGCGGCCATGATTCCGAGCAGAAGGGGCCATGCGAAGCGTCCAAGTGAGGTTTCGCTGCGGAACCAGAGTTCGACGATCGCGATCATGCCGATCAGGACCGACAGCGCGAAGAAGTTGTAGTCGCGCTTCAGGGACGAACCCCACGGGTACTCGGTCGGGTACAGCCACTGAAGGACCCCGAGCACGAAGCCGCGCTCCAGAAGAAAGAGCTTCAGCAGGCCGAGGATTGTGCAGAGCGCGGTGACCGCGGCGCATGTCGCCAGGAATGCAGTGAAGACGCGCCGTGCCGAAGCCTCGGTAGGCGCGACGTCGCGCGCGGTGGAGGCAAGGATCGCGAGGGTGCCGCCGACCAGCAACTCGCGCAGCAATCTGGGGGCCATCGGGTCGGAGGATTGAACCACGCCGAGGACCTGGAATGCCAGCAGCAGCCAGAGCAAGCCGGCGACGTGATTCGATCGGGCCTCGGTCAGCACGCCGAGCAGTCCGGTTCCCGGCAGGCGGCACGCCACGATCGCGCCGAGTCCCACTGGCGCTGCAGCCAGCGCGAGCAGGATCGGGTACGGGATCAGGTTGGCCAGGAGGGGGGCGGCCAGCGTCGCTCCCAGCAGCCATTCGGCGATGGTGGGCTTGGCCTGCGCGATCATGGACGAGTTCTCAGCTTTCTCAACGCACTCCGCGCGCCGACGGTGACGATCAGTGCGTACGCGCTCGCGCAGAGCAGCGCGCCGAAGGCCTGGCGGGCGAAAGCATCGAGGCTGACGTGCGCGAGCAGGAGATCGAAGGCCGCAGGCAAGGCGAACATCGCAGCGGCCTCGCCGAGCAGGGAAACGAGCCTGGCGGGCCGAATGCCGACGAGTCGATAGACCGCGGTCAGGTAGCAGAGATGGTAGCCCGCCTGGATCGCGGCGAAGACCTGCAATGCTGCGTACGCCTCTGCGCCGCGGCTCAGCAGCCAGGTCATCGACCCGATCGCGGCGCTGTCGAAGACGAACTGGATCCAGAGCGCGAGGGATTGCCGCCGACGAACCTCGAAGATCCGTTCCGGCCAGCCGGTCAGGATGGCCAGCAGCGCGATCGGCGAAAGGAGCGCGGCATAGCGTCCGGCCTCGAGCCAGCGATCTCCGAATGCGATGCTCAGAATCTCGGGCCCGAAGATCGCCAGGTATCCGAACGGCAGGGCGCCGAGCACGACGCTGACCCGCTGAAGCTCGAAGGTGAAGCCTGCAAACGCGTCGGATCCGGCGCTGGACGCGGCCTCGCGATAGAAGAGTTGGCTCAGCGATGCCGACAACAGGCTCGCCGGTGCCATGAGCAGCAATCGGGCCAGGCCGTAGTGTCCGGCGGCCGCGAGGTTGCCGAACCCCGTGAACAGCAGGACGAGTGCTTCGCGCGAAAACGTCCCGAGCAGGCTGTAGGGGACGTTGAAGACAGGGAAGCGATAGTGCTCCCGGAGGAGTGCCAGGCGACGGGGATCGCGCAGAAGCGCCGGAAGTCTCCGCATCCAGCGAAGGTGCGCGGCCACGAAGATCGCTACCGCGAGGGCCTGCCCGGCCACTCGCGCAACGACCAACCCCGATCCGCCTCTTGCCACGACGCCGAGGAGCGCCGCCAGGCCGGCGATTCCGACTTGCTGGCTGACCGAAGCGGACGCGATGCTCGGGTACATCCGGTACCGGTTGGCGAGACAGGTCCCCACCTGGGTCCATCCGATCAGGATCGCGTACGGCGGGATCCAGCTGGCGACTTCCAATACCCGGTCGACGTCGCTGCCGCTGCCGCCCAGGACGGCCGCCAGCGCCCAGAGCACGACGGTCATCGGAACGATCGCCGCCAGCGCCATCGCCGACGTGACCGCGGCAATTATCTCGGCCTCCTGGTCGTCTTGCGGCAGCACGATGGCCAGTTCGTAGCGCAGCGTCAGGAACAACGCCGACAACGCCGCCAGTGCGGTCACCGATCCGACAACGCCGAACTGCTCGGGCGAGTAGAGACGCGACAGGATGGGGAGTGCCAGGAGCGGGATGGCATACGCCAGGCCGGAGCCGACAGCCATCGTCCGCAGATGCTTCGTGAACTGGTTGCTCATTCGCGATCGCCGGGTGGCTCAGTAGTCACGACGATTCGGGCCGACGCCGACGGGCCGGGGCATGCTCGCGCCGGTATGCCAGTTCTGTCCCCGCAAGTTGGGCGGAATTGTAGCCGAGCCGTGCCCGGTTACTTCGGCAGGCTCTGCTGCCGTTGCGGGTCCATCGGTCGCAGCGGGATGCGGCGCGGGCCCGGCGTCGGCTTGCCGATGCCGAGTAGTCCCTCTCTGGCGAGGGCATCCATGACGTCCGGCCGCACGCGCAGGCCGAGCGACTCGAGAATCGCTGCGCCGACGAGCGGGGAATAGTGTGACGGGTCGATGTAGTAGCGCGTCGACGCCGTGAGCGGCGAATCTATCGTCGGGTTGGCCAGATTCATGTCGAGGATCGTCACGCCCTTGCCGGTCGCGAGCGCAAGCACGCCGGCTTTCCAGCGGGAGAAGTCCTCCTCGCGACCCGCAGCGGCAATCGCGGCCCGATAGCTCGCGTGCACCGGGGTGAGGAAGATCCGCAGGCGCACCGCTCGCTCGGCGCAAAGCGCGATCAGCGCTTCGAGGTCGGCCAATCCCGGCCCGCGCGTCGGGTCCATTGCGGCGTACTCGCGCTTGGCCGATTCGAGCAGCGCGGCGTTCGACTCCGCGGTGCGCGGAAAGGAGCGCTTGTGTCCGTCGTGCTGCCAGACGCCGTCCGTCGGGGTGCCTCGGTTGCCGGTCCGCCATGCATCCAGCAGGGCGTGCCAACTCCAGACCGATGCGAAGGCCATGTCGATCCGGGCGTCCAGGCCTCCGAGACCTGGGTCGAACCCTGGCTCCGTGCGCTGCTTGGCGTCGAACATGAAGAAATCAAGGCCGAGCACCACCTCCTCGACGGGGGCGAACCGGAGCGCGTGTCGAACGTAGTGGCGTGCCTCCAGGATTCGCAAGCTCGAGATGCCGAGGTTGTAAGTCGGCACGTCATCGTCGATCATCGCCGGATCGAGTCCGCGATAGACGGTGCTGCTTCCGACCAGGACTCGCCGGGGCGCGCGCGCGACGAGTTGAACGGCTTTCGAGAATCGCGTCCTCGTGTCGAGCGCCGGGCGAACGCGGCCGGAGTCCTCCCCGGTGGCGACCCAGTAGGGATCGTGGTGAAGAACGAAGGTCGCCACGGCGACGCAGGTTGCGCCGGAGAAGGCGAGGCAGACCGTCAGGAGGGTGCGCGCTCCGGTGTGCATCAGAAGTTGAAATAGAGGAATTCGGTTGCGGTTCCAAGCTTCAGGATCGATGCCGTCAGCAGCGTCGCGATCGCGACGCCGGTCAGCGCCGGGCGCCAGCGCCGTGCCTGCAACCACGTACCCACCCACGATGAGCGCGCCAGCGAGACCGCGTTGGGGCACCACAGGGCGACGGCCAGCGCGGCGGCCAGCACGAGGAGCGAGCGGTCATCGACAAGGCTCGGCCCGCCGGCACTGCCCGGAAGCAGCATCGCGCGATACAGGTCGATGGCGCGCCCCACCGACGCGGAACGGAACGGCACCCATGCCAGGACGACTGCGAGCAACGTGAGCGGCCATGCAATGAACGAGTGCATGCGCAACCCGGCAGTGCGCCAGAGATGGTTCACTGACAGATAGAGACCGTGCAGCAGGCCCCAGAACACGAAGGTCCATCCTGCGCCGTGCCACAGTCCGCCGAGCGTCATCGTGATCAGCAGGTTCAGGTGCTGGCGCAAGGGTCCCTTGCGGTTGCCACCGAGCGGGAAGTAGAGGTAGTCCCGGAGGAAGCTCGACAGCGTCATGTGCCATCGTCGCCAGAAATCGATGACCGACCTCGCCTGATAGGGCGAATCGAAGTTCATTGGCAGCATGAGGCCAAGCATGTGCGCGAGGCCCAGCGCCATGTCCGAATAGGCCGAGAAGTCGAAGTAGAGTTGCGCCGTGTAGGCCAGGGTGCCCACCCAGGCATCGGCGCTCGATACGGCGGTGCCTGGAGGGGCGGCGAAGACCGGGTTGGCGATCGCGCCGCAGGGATCCGCGATCCACAATTTCTTGAACAGACCCGCGGCGAAGAGCGAGAGGCCGACTGCGCATTCCTCGGCGGACGGGCCGCGCCGACGCAGCGTCTCGAACTGCGGCAGCATCTCGCGATACTGCACGATCGGCCCGGCGATCAGGTGCGGAAAGAACGTGACGGCCGCCATGTACTGAAGCGGCGAGGGCAGCGGGACCCGATCCCGACCGACGTCGACGAGGAATGCGATCTGCTGGAACGTGTAGAAGGAGATCGCGAGTGGCAGCACCACCGGGGCGATTCCGAGAATCGGGCTGTCGGCCAGCGCGTCGACGACTCCCGCGAGGAAGGATGCGTACTTGAAGTAGCCGAGCAAGCCGAGATTCAGGCAGACGCCGATCGGCAGGAGGGCCCGGTTCCGCGACGCCGCGATTGCCCGGCACAAGCTGTAGTTGGCCGCCATGGACCCCATGAGCAGCAGCAAGCAGGGCGGATTCCACCAGCCATAGAAGACGAGCGACGCCGCGACAAGGAATCCGATTGCGAGCGAGCCTGCGACGACCCCGCGAAGCAGCCAGTAGACCGACCAGACGACGGGCAGGAACAACAGGACGAACGAGTACGAATTGAAGAGCAACGCAGCTGCCTGGGATGGGTTCGGCGCGCCGTGTCCGCGGTCCCGCGAAGCGCACGAGGTTCGAAGCGCGTCGCCGACAGGGGTTGGTTGCGATTATAGGAGCCGGCACGGCGCCGTGCCGGTTGGCCGTAGAATCCGCCAGCGCACCCATTTTCCCGAGGTTGGCTCCGCCAGCCATGAAGACGCTCTACCGATCCTGGCTCGTCTTTCTGTTCGACCTCGCCGCTCCAGCGGTCGCCTGGGTCGGCGCCTTCCTGCTGCGCTTCAATTTCGGCTGGCCGGTCTCCTACGAAGATCACCTGCTGTTCGGCCTGCTGGTTCTCATCCCCGCCCACGCGTTGATCTGCCTCTGGGCCGGCCTCTACCGCGGCCTGTGGATCTTCGCCAGCCTGCCCGACCTGAAGCGTGTCCTGCGCGCCGTGGCGGTGTCGTCGCTGGTGATGCTTGCCTTCGTTGCGTTCTATCGCGATCCGCTCGGCACTCCGCGCTCGATTGTCGTGCTGTACCCGATGATCCTCGTGGTATGGATGGCAGGCGGCCGGGTCGCGTACCGGATGTTCAAGGAGCATCGCCTCTACGGTGGCCTGAACGCCGAGGGCAAGCCGGTCGTCATTGTCGGCGCCGGCCGGGGCGGCGC
>WBZO01002942.1_pt1 | contig 20951 bp, 20 predicted proteins | sample 5204261 | NCBI WGS metagenome assembly WBZO01 (sample SAMN12412400, study PRJNA552823) | activated sludge metagenome | isolation source: activated sludge from anammox sidestream of wastewater treatment plant... | place: USA: North Carolina | collected 2017-09 | reverse complement strand
CGAGGACCACTTCGACAAGGCCTACGAGATCGAGACCGAGCTCGCGAGCCGCGGCAAGTCGGAGATGCTCGAGATCGTGCGCAGCGTCCTGCCGCCCGGCGTGAGCTGCATCTACATCCGCCAGTCCGAGCAACTCGGGCTGGGGCACGCGGTGCTGTGCGCGAAGCCGGTCATCAACGACGAGCCGTTCGCGGTGATCCTGGCCGACGACCTGATCGACGCCGAGCCTCCGGTCATGCGCCAGATGACGGAGGTATTCGCGCGCGAGGGGCGGTCGGTGCTGGGCGTGCAGGAGGTGCCCCGGACCCAGACCGCGAGCTACGGCATCGTGCGTTCGACCAGGGTGGACGATCGCCTCGAGTCGGTCGAGGCGATCGTCGAGAAGCCGCAGCCCGAGGCAGCTCCGTCGACCCTGGCGGTGATCGGCCGCTACGTCCTCACCCCGCGGATCTTCCACCACCTGGGGCGCGTGCAGCCCGGGGCCGGCGGCGAGATCCAGCTGACCGACGCGATCGCGTCGCTGCTCGGCGAGGAGCGCGTCCTCGCCTACCGCTTCCGCGGCACCCGGTACGACTGCGGATCGAAGCTGGGCTACCTGCAGGCCACGGTGGCGCTCGGCCGCAAGCATGCGGAGGTGGGCCGGGCGTTCGGGGAGTGGCTCGCCACCGGCGGCGCCTGAGCGCGCGGGCCGGCTCTGCGCCCGGCGCCTCCCGCTATATACTCGTCGCGCAAGTGATCGCCAATTCTCCGGAGGCGCCATGGCGGACAAGCTCATGATCGTGATGGTGAACACCGACCCGCGCAACGGGTCGGAGCTCGGCGCGCCGTTCTTCCAGGCGACGGTGGCGGCGGCGATGGAGTACGAGGTCGAAGTGATCATGACCGGGCGCGCGGGCGAGCTCGCGGTCAAGGGGGTGGCGGAGCGGCTCAAGATCAAGGAGGACTCCCCCAAGAACGTCTACGACTTCATCAAGGACGCGCACGAGGCGGGGGTGAAGTTCAAGGTGTGCACGCCGACGCTCGACCTCTGGGGCAAGGAGCTCATCCCCGAGATCGAGGAGACGGTCGGGGGCGCCTACGTGATCTCGCAGGCGATGGACGACGACGTGGTGACGTTCACCTACTGAGACCGCGCTCGATGCTGACCGCGGAGCAGGCGTGGAAGATGCTCGACGAGGCCGAGCTCGTCTGCCCGGCGGAGGAAGTCGAGCGCGCCATCGGCCGCCTGGCGACGGAGATCACCGCGCGCTTTCGCGACGCCTACCCGCTCGTGCTCTGCGTGATGAACGGCGCGCTCTTCTTCTGCGGCAGGCTCCTGCCGCTGCTGCGCTTCCCGCTCCACCTCGACTACGTCCACGCCTCGCGCTACGGCGCCGAGATCGACGGGCGGCAGGTGCACTGGAAGGTCGAGCCGGCCGAGACGGTGAAGGACCGCGCGGTCCTCGTGCTCGACGACATCCTCGACGCGGGCGACACGCTGGCGGCGGTCAAGGCGCGGGTGGTCGAGCGCGGCGCGGCCTCCTGCCACGTCGCGGTGCTCACCGACAAGGTGACCGGCCGCCCGAAGCCGATCGTCCCCGACTTCGTCGGCCTGCGCATTCCCGACCGTTTCGTGTTCGGCTGCGGGCTGGACGCCTACGGCTCCTGGCGCAACCTGCCCGCGCTCTACGCGCTCGGGCAATGACCCTTGCGATCATCGGCGGCAGCGGTCTTGCGCAGCTCGCCGGCCTCGAGGTCACCCGGCGCGGGGCGGAGCGGACCCCGTACGGCGAGCCGTCCGGCGCGCTGACCTTCGGCCGGCTGCGCGGCCGCGAGGTGATCTTTCTCGCGCGCCACGGCGACGGACACACGATTCCCCCGCACGAAGTGAACTATCGCGCCAACCTCTGGGCGCTGCGCGAGGCCGGCGCACGCGAAGTCGTGTCGGTGGCGTCGGTGGGCGGCATCCGTAGCGACCTCGGCCCCGGGACGCTCGTCGTCCCGCACCAGATCATCGACTACACGTGGGGGCGTAGGAGCACGTTTTTCGAGGGCGGGAAGGGGCCGGTCACGCACGTCGACTTCACCCGTCCGTACGCCGAGCCGGTGCGCCGGAGGCTGCTCGACGCTGCGCAGGCTTGCGGCGAGCGCCTGCTCGACGGCGCGGTCTACGCGACGACCCAGGGGCCGCGCCTGGAGACGGCGGCCGAGATCGACCGGCTCGAGCGCGACGGCGCCGACGTCGTGGGAATGACCGGGATGCCGGAAGCCGCGCTCGCGCGCGAGCTCGACCTCGCCTACGCCGCGATTGCCGTGGTGGTGAACCATGCCGCCGGGCGCGGGGAAAGCGCGGCCGGGGTCCGGCTGGAAGGCATCGAGCACGTGCTGCAGCAGGCGATCGCGCGCGCACGCCGCGTGCTCGAGGCGCTGGCGGCGCTCGGATGATCCGGCCGATCCTGCGCATGGGCGACCCGCGCCTGCTCGAGCGGGCGCAGCCGGTGGCGGCATTCGACACCCCGGAGCTGCACGCGCTCGTGGCCGACATGCGCGACACCATGGCCGCGCGCGCGGGCGCCGGCCTCGCGGCGCCGCAGATCGGGGTCGGGCTGCGCGTGGTGATCTTCGGCGTCCATGCCAACCCGCGTTACCCCGACGCCGAGGAGGTTCCGGACACGGTGCTCGTCAACCCGGTGCTCGAGCCGGTGGACGACGAAATGGTGGAGGGTTGGGAAGGGTGCCTCTCGGTGCCCGGGATGCGCGGGCTGGTGCCGCGCTATCGCCGCCTGCGCTACCGCGGATACGACGAGCGCGGGGCGCCCCTCGATCGCACCGTCGCCGATTTCCACGCGCGCGTCGTCCAGCACGAGGTCGATCACCTCGACGGGATCCTCTATCCGCGGCGCATCCGCGACCTCACGCGGTTCGGGTTCATCGATGCGCTGTTCCCCGGACAGGACCTGGGCGAGGACTGAGCAGCCGGCCTACTGCAGGACGTCGAGGAGCTCCTGCTCCAGCTGCAGCATCGTGCGCGGATCGCGCAAGACCTCGCCGCTCACCAGGAACACGTCCTCCGCGCGCTCGCCCAGCGTGACGATCTTTGCGGTGTGCAGGTCGAGGTGGTACTTCCCGAAGACGAGCGCGATGGCGTAGAGCAGCCCCGGCCGGTCCCCGGCGGTGATGGCGAGCGAGTGATACTGGCCCTTCTCGTCCGGGCGCACGTGCACCTCGGGCGTGATCGGAAAGTGCCTGAGCTGCCGCGACACGCGCCCGCGCGCCGGCGGACCGAGCGGCGCCTGCCGCACCAGGCGTTGCGCGAGGTCGTGCTCGATCAGGCCGATCATCTCCCGGTAGTGGGGTGCGGCGTCCGGTCCAAGCACGAGGAAGGTGTCGAGCGCGTATCCGTGGCGGGTGGTGTGGATCTTCGCGTCCGCGATCGAGTATCCGATCGAGGCGAAGTAGCCGCAGATGCGCGCGAAGAGCTCCGGCTGGTCGCGCGCATAGATCATGACCTGCAGGCCCTCCCCGATCGGCGACAGCCGCGCCTTGACGACCGGCTCCGGGGCGTCGACGCGAAAATGCAGGCTGCGGGTCTGCCACGCGATCTCGTTCGGGTCGTGGCGCAGGAAGTAGGCGACGTCGAGCTCGCTCCACAGCCGCTCGCCCACCCGGTCGGAGAGCGCGTACAGCCGCAGGAGGCGCAGCGCTTCGGCCTGCTTGGTCTGGACGTCGGCATCGTGGCCGATCGCGCCGCCGCGCAGCGCGCGGCGGGTGAGGCGGAAGAGATCCTCCAGCAGCTTGCCGCGCCAGGCGTTCCACACCTTCGGGCTGGTGCCGCGGATGTCGGCGACCGTCAGGAGGTAGAGCGCGACCAGCCGGCGCTCGGTGCGCACCGCCGAGGCGAACGCGCGGACGACCTCGGGATCGGACAGATCCCGCTTCTGCGCCATGGTGGACATCGCGAGGTGATGCTCGACCAGGAACTCGACCAGCGCGGCGTCCTCGCCCGCGATTCCGTGCGCGCGGCAGAATCGCCGCGCCTCGATCGCTCCCAGCCGGGAATGGTCGCCGCCGCGCCCCTTGGCGATGTCGTGGAACATCGCGGCGACGTAGAGCAGCCAGTGGCGCTCGAAGTTCGCGATCAGCCGGCTGCAGAGCGGGTACTCGTGCGCGAACTCGACCATGGTGAAGCGCCGGAGGTTGCGCACGACCTGCAGGATGTGCTGGTCGACGGTGTAGACGTGGAACAGGTCGTGCTGCATCTGGCCGACGATGCGGCCCCAGGCCGGCAGGTAGCGGCCCAGGATCGAGTACTGGTTCATGCGGCGCAGCTCGTGCACGATCCCGCGCGGCTGCTGCAGGAGCGCGAGGAAGGCCGCGCGGTGCTCCGGCGCGGCGCGGAAGCGCGCGTCGATGCGCATGCGCGCACGCCACAGCGCGCGCAGCGTCGGCGCGGTCATGCCCTTGAGCTCGGGATGCTGCTGCAGCAGCAGGAAGCTCTCGAGGAGCGCGCCCGGGGTGCGCTCGAAGACGAGCGGATCGCGCGCGTCGAGCAGCTCGCGCACCACCTGGAAGCGCTCGTTCAGGGGCTCGGGCGCCGGATCCTCGGCGGGAAAGATGGCTGCGCCCAGGTTCTGCAGCAGGATCGTGTTGAGCTGCGTCACCGCCTTTGCGGTGCGGTAGTAGCGCTGCATGAACAGCTCGCTCGCGCGCTTCGCCGCGGTGGGGGCGATCCCGAACGCGTCCGCGAGCGCGGTCTGGTAGTCGAAGAGGATGCGGTCCTCGCGCCGCCCGGCGAGCAGATGCAGGCGGATGCGCACGCGCGCTAGGAAGTCCGCGTGCCGGCGGAGCTCAAGCGCCTCCTGGCGCGTCACGAGGCCGCGCGCGGCAAGCGTGCGCCAGTCGTCGGCAAGGCCGCTCGCGCGGCTCACCCATAGAATCACCTGCAGGTCGCGCAGGCCGCCGGGCGCCTCCTTGAGATGGGGCTCCAGGCTGTAGGGGCTGTCCTGGAACTTCTCGTGCCGCTGCTCCTGCTCGAGGCGCTTCGCCTTGAAGAACGCCCGCGGGTCGAAGCCCGCGCGCAGCACCGCGCGGAACCGGTCGAAGAGCGCGCGGCTGCCGGCGAGGAAGCGCGCCTCCAGCAGCGCGGTCTGCACGGTGATGTCCTGCGCCGCCTGCTCGACGCACTGCTCGACCGAGCGCACGCTGTGGCCGAGCTCGATTCCGGCGTCCCAGAGCGCCCCGACGAAACGCTCGACCGCCTGCTCGTCGGCGGGCGCGAGCACGCCCGGCAGGAGGACGAGCACGTCGACGTCGGAATGGGGATAGAGCTCGCCCCGTCCATAGCCGCCGACCGCGACCAGCGCGAGCGCGCGCGGAAGCGACGCGGCGCGCCACAGGGCGCGCAGGGCGGCGTCGACGGCGCGCCGGTGGCCGCCGAGGTAGCGCCGCGCGTCGCGCGTACGATCGTGCTCGGCGCGCAGCAGGGCGCGCTCCCCGGCGAGACGCTCGCGGCAGGCGGCGAGCGCGCCGGGCGCCTCCTGGCGGCGGGCCGATGCCGCGGCCATGCCGCCGTCTCCGTCAGGCCGCAGCCAGCGCGGCGGGCATCGGCGGGGTGCCGGCCGAGAGCGTCAGGATCTCGAACCCGGACTCCGTGACGAGCACCGTGTGCTCCCACTGGGCCGAGAGGCTGTGGTCCTTGGTGACGATCGTCCAGCCGTCGGCGAGCTCGCGGATCGCCGGACGGCCCGCGTTGATCATCGGCTCGACGGTGAAGATCATGCCGGGGCGCAGCTCGAGGCCGGTGCCGGCGCGGCCGTAGTGCAGGACCTGCGGCTCCTCGTGGAACCGGCGCCCGATGCCGTGCCCGCAGAACTCCCGCACGACGCTGAAGCCGTGCTGCTCGGCGTGACGCTGGATCGCCGCGCCGATGTCGCCGAGGTAGCCGCCCGGCCGCACCGCGGCGATCCCCTGCCACATGCACTCGTAGGTGACCTCGCAGAGCCGGCGCGCCTGGATGGACGGCTCGCCGACGTAGAACATCCTGCTGGTGTCGCCGTGAAACCCGTCCTTGATGACGGTGATGTCGATGTTCAGAACGTCCCCGTGCTTCAGCACCCGGTCGCCCGGGACGCCGTGGCAGACCTGATGGTTCACCGAGGTGCAGATCGACTTCGGGAACGGCGGGTAGCCGGGCGGGGCGTAGTTGAGCGGCGCGGGTACCGTGCCCTGCACCCCGACCATGTAGTCGTGGCAGAGCCGGTCGAGCGCGGCGGTCGTCACGCCGGCCTTCACGTGCGGCGCGATGAAGTCGAGCACCTCGGCGGCGAGCCGGCCGGCGACGCGCATGTGCGCGATTTCTTCTGCGGTCTTGGGGACGACGGCCACGCGACAGGGCTGCGATCGAAAAGGGGGCAAGAATAGTGGATGGACGTACACGAAGCAAACCGGTCCGGCGCGCCGCGCTGCGGCCTGCGCGGGGTGCGCCCCGGCCCGAATAATTTGCTGTTTGACAAGGGAAATCTTGAGTCGGTTCGCCGGCCCGTGCTACACTTGCAGGCTGTTTCGACCGGCTTCCCGCGAGGTTTTCCTCGGGGTGCCCGGGAGCGAAGCCCGGAGGCGGCGGCGCGCGTGCGCGGTGCGCCTCCCAGACCGGCCTCCACCCCTTAGGGTGCCGCGCGCGAGCGCGGTGTAGCGGGTGGCAGGCTCCATGAAACCCTAAGCCGGAGCGTTGCACATGTCGACCACGATGCGTCAGATGCTGGAGGCGGGCGTCCATTTCGGACACCAGACCCGCTACTGGAACCCGCGGATGGCCCCGTACATCTTCGGGCATCGCAACAAGATCCACATCATCAACCTCGAGAAGACGATGGTGATGTACGGCGAGGCGATGAAGTTCGCCCGCCAGCTGGCCGCGAACAAGGGAACGATCCTGTTCGTCGGCACCAAGCGCCAGGCGCGCGAGATCATCCGCGAGGAGGCGATCCGCTGCGCGATGCCGTACGTCGACTATCGCTGGCTGGGCGGGATGCTGACGAACTTCAAGACCGTCAAGCAGTCGATCAAGCGCCTGAAGGAAATGGAGGCCGCGGTCGAGGACGGCGGCGTCGAGCGCATGTCGAAGAAGGAGGGCCTGCACTTTCACCGCGAGATGGAGAAGCTGCAGCGCGGGCTGGGCGGGATCAAGACGCTGGACGGCATTCCCGACGCGCTCTTCATCGTCGACGTCGGCTACCAGAAGGGCGCGGTGTTCGAGGCGCGCAAGCTCGGCGTGCCGGTGATCGGCGTGGTGGACTCGAACAACTCGCCCGAGGGCATCGCGCACGTGATCCCGGGCAACGACGACTCGAGCCGCGCGATCCGGCTGTACGCGCGCGGGGTCGCCGACGCCGTGATCGAAGGGCGCTCGCAGTCGCTCCACGAGATCGTGGCGGCGGGTGCCGACGAGTTCGTCGAGGTCGAGGACGCCGACACGCGCGCCGGCTGAGCGCGGCGCGCGCCGGCACGGGAAGGGGCGAGCAGCCCCTTTTTTTGGATGCGAATGGCTGGGAGTGGCAGGGAATGGCGGAGATCACGGCGGGGCTGGTGAAGGAACTGCGCGAGCGCACCGGGCTCGGGATGATGGAGTGCAAGCGCGCGCTCGAGGAGACCGGCGGTGACCTCGCGCGCGCCGAGGACCTGCTGCGGGTCAAGAGCGGGGCCAAGGCGAGCAAGGCGGCCGGGCGCATCGCATCGGAGGGGGTGATCGGCGCCTACCTCTCGCCCGAGCGCAAGCTCGGGGCGCTGGTGGAAGTCAACTGCGAGACGGACTTCGTGGCGAAGAATCCCGACTTCCTCGGGTTCGCGCGCGCGCTGGCCGAGGTGGTCGCGCGCGAGAACCCGGCCGACGTCGCGGCGCTGTCGAAGCTCGCGATCGCGGGCGAGAACATCGAGGCGCGGCGCCAGGCCCTGGTGCAGAAGATCGGCGAGAACCTCGCCATCCGCCGCTTCGCGCGTGCGCAGACCGCCGGCAGGCTGGTGCAGTACCTGCACGGCGTCAAGATCGGGGTGATGGTCGACTACGAGGGAGACGACGAGATCGCGAAGGGCGTGGCGATGCACGTCGCGTTCGCCAAGCCGCAGTTTCTCTCGCAAGCCGATGTCGCCCAGGACGTCGTCGCGCGCGAGCGCGCGGTCGAGGAAGCGCGCGCGCGGGAATCCGGGAAGCCGCCCGAGATCGCCGCCAAGATGGTCGAGGGCGCCCTGAACAAGTTTCTGGCCGAGAGCAGCCTCCTCGGGCAGCCGTTCGTGATGAACGACAAGCTGACGGTCGAGAAGGCGCTCGCCGAGAAGAAGACCAGGGTCGCCGGCTACCGCTTCCTCGTGGTGGGCGAGGGGATCGAGAAGAAGTCGTCGGACTTCGCAGCCGAGGTGATGGCCCAGGCCGGGGCAGGACGCTAGTCCCGGGGAGCGCATCCGAGCCATGGCCGAGCCCAAGTACAAGCGCATCCTGCTCAAGCTGTCGGGCGAGGCGCTGATGGGGGAGGACCTCTTCGGCATCAACCGGCAGACGATCGAGATGATCGTCGACGAGGTGGCGGGGGTCGCCAGCCTCGGGGTGGAGATCGGCTGCGTCATCGGGGGCGGCAACATCTTCCGCGGCGTCGCGCTCGGCGCCGCCGGGATGGACCGTGCCACCGCCGACTACATGGGCATGCTGGCGACGATCATGAACGCGCTCGCGCTCGCCGACGTGATGCGCCAGAAGGGCCTCAATGCGCGCGTGCAGTCGGCGATCAACATCGAGCAGGTGGTCGAGCCCTACATCCGGCCGAAGTCGATCCGCTACCTCGAGGAAGGCAAGGTCGTCATCTTCGCCGCCGGCACCGGCAACCCGTTCTTCACCACCGACACCGCCGCGGCGCTGCGCGGCAGCGAGATCGGGGCCGAGGTGGTGCTCAAGGCGACCAAGGTAGACGGGGTCTACACCGCCGACCCGAAGACCGACGCCGACGCGCGGCGCTACCAGCGCATCACGTTCGACGAGGCGATCCAGAAGCACCTGCGCATCATGGACGCGACCGCGCTCGCGCTGTGCCGCGACCAGAAGCTGCCGATCATCGTCTTCAGCCTCTATAAGCGCGGCGCGCTCAGGCGCGTCGTGATGGGGGAGGACGAGGGCACGCTCGTCCACGTCTAGGAGAGGACCCATGGACGTCAATCAGCTCAAGAAGTCGACCGAGGAAAAGATGAAGAAATCGGTCGAGGCCCTCAAGGCCGATCTGGCGAAGGTGCGCACCGGGCGCGCGCACACCGGCATCCTCGACCATGTAAAGGTGGATTACTACGGCAACGAGACCCCGCTGAACCAGGTCGCCAACATCACTCTCGTCGACTCGCGCACGATCGGCGTCCAGCCCTGGGAGAAGAAGATGGCGCCCGCGATCGAGAAGGCGATCCGCGATGCCGACCTGGGGCTCAATCCCTCCACGCAGGGCGAGGTCGTGCGCGTGCCGATGCCGCCGCTGACCGAAGAGCGACGCAAGGAGTTGATCAAGGTGGTGCGGCACGAGGGCGAGAACGCCAAGGTCGCGATCCGCAACCTCCGGCGCGACGCGAACCACCACCTGAAGGAGCTGCTCAAGAACAAGACGATCCCCGAGGACCAGGAGCGCCGCACCCAGGACGAGGTGCAGAAGCTCACCGATCGACACGTCGCCGAGGTCGACAAGCTCCTGCAGCAGAAGGAAGCCGACCTCATGCAGGTCTAGCTGCGCGCCCATGCCCGCGAAGTTCTTCAGCACCACCCAGTCGATCCCGCTCACCGGCGAGGTGCCGCGGCACGTCGCGATCATCATGGACGGCAACGGGCGCTGGGCGAAGCGTCGCTTCCTGCCGCGCGTGGCCGGTCATCGTCGTGGCGTGGAGGCGGTCCGCGCAACCGTGCGCGCCAGCGCCGAGCGCGGCGTCGAGTTCCTCACCCTGTTCGCGTTCAGCTCGGAGAACTGGCGCCGGCCGGAGGAGGAGGTCTCGGTGCTGAAGCAGCTCTTTCGCATGGCGCTCGAGCAGGAAGTCGAGAAGCTGCACGAGGCGGGGATCCGGCTGCGGGTGATCGGGCACGTCGCGCCGTTCGGCGAGACCATCGAAGACCTGGTGCGGCGCGCGGAGTCCCGCACCGCCGCCAACCGCGGGCTGACGCTGACCATCGCCGCGAACTACGGCGGGCGCTGGGACCTGCTCCAGGCAATCAACGCGATGACGAACGCAGCCCCGGACCGCGCCGGCCACTACACCGAGACCGACCTGACGCCCCACCTCGCGCTCAGCTATGCGCCGGAGCCCGACCTGTTCATCCGCACCGGCGGCGAACAGCGGATCAGCAACTTCCTCGTCTGGCAGCTCGCCTACACCGAGCTCTATTTCACCGACCTCCTGTGGCCGGACTTCGACGCCGCAGCGCTCGACGCGGCGTTCCGCTGGTACGCCCAACGCGAGCGGCGCTTCGGGCGCACGAGCGATCAGCTGCGGGCGAGCGCCCCGCTGCCGGGCCGCGCCGAGCAGGCGGACGGGCCGGCGGAGCTCGCCACGGTCGAGCAGGGGTCGCCCCCCACGCGCGGCCGCGCGTGACCGAGACCCCGCCGGGGCACGGGTTGCGCCGCCTGACGCGGGTGCCCGGCGCACGGGGTGTCTGAGCGCCGGAATCCGGACGCGATGCTGCGCCAGCGCATCATCACCGCCGCGGTGCTCGCGGCGATCTTCCTCGCGGCGCTCTTCGGCCTGCCCGCGGCGGGCTGGACGGTGCTCGCGGCGGCGGTGCTCGCGGCAGCGGCGTGGGAGTGGTGCGGGTTCGCACGCGGCGGCCGGACCGCCAGGATCGCCTATTCCGGGGCGACCGCGGGCGTCGGGATCGCCCTCGCGGCGGGACTCGGCCTCGCGGCCGGGCGGGCGGGAGCGCTCGGGCTCGTTCCGGTCTACGGTGTCGCGCTCGGTTTCTGGACGTTCGGGGCACCCGCGTGGCTCGCGTGGCGCCCGGAGCACCCGGCGGCCTGGCTCGTCCTGGCGGCCGGCTGGGTCGTGCTCATTCCCACCTTTCTCGCGCTCGTGCATCTGCGTAACATCAGCCCGGTCACGCTGCTCGCATTCATGATGCTGGTCTGGATCGCCGACATCGCCGCGTACTTCGCCGGGCGCCGGTTCGGCCGGACCAAGCTCGCTCCGTCGATCAGTCCCGGCAAGACCCGCGCGGGGCTCTACGGCGCGCTCGCGGCGACTGCCGTCTTCGGCTTGCTGTGGATCACCTTCCTGCGCGTGCACGTCCCCGCGCTGGTGCGCGATCTGCCCGGCAGCGCGGCGTGGATGCTCGCATTCGTGCTGGTGCTGACGCTGCTCGCGGTGGTGGGCGACCTGTTCGAGTCGGCGCTCAAGCGCAGCGCCGGACTCAAGGACAGCGGCACGCTCCTGCCCGGGCATGGCGGCGTGCTCGACCGCATCGACGCGCTCACCGCGGTGCTGCCTGCCGCGGCCCTCGCGTGCATGGTATGAGCGCACCTGCCAACGTGGCCATTCTCGGGGCGACCGGCTCGATCGGCCGCAGCACGCTCGACGTCATTGCGCGCCATCCGGACCGCTTCCGCGCCTATGCCCTGACCGCGAACACGCAGGTCGACGAGCTCTTCGAGCTCTGCGTCGCCCTGCGACCGCCGCTCGCGGCGCTGGCCGATGCGCGCGCGGCCGACACGCTGCGCGCGCGGCTCGCCGCGGCGGCCGTTCCCACCGAGGTCTTCGCCGGCGCGGCGGGGCTCGTCGCGCTCGCCCAGTGGCCGGAAGTCGACGCGGTCATGGCCGCGATCGTCGGCGCGGCCGGCCTCGCTCCGACGCTCGGCGCGGCGCGCGCCGGGAAGAAGCTCCTCCTCGCGAACAAGGAGGCGCTGGTGATGGCAGGACCGATCTTCATGGCCGCGGTGCGCGCGAGCGGGGCGCAACTCCTGCCGATCGACAGCGAGCACAACGCGATCTTCCAGTGCCTGCCGCCGCGCGCATCGTCGGGCCTCGCGGACTGCGGCGTGCGGCGCATCCTGCTCACCGGATCGGGCGGCCCGTTCCGCACCCGCAGCCTCGCCGAGCTGGCCGGGGTCACCCCGGACGAGGCGTGCGCGCACCCGAACTGGAGCATGGGGCGCAAGATCTCGGTCGACTCGGCCACGATGATGAACAAGGCGCTCGAAATCATCGAGGCGCACTGGCTCTTCCGCGCGCCGCCGGCGCAGATCGAGGTGGTGGTGCACCCGCAGAGCGTGGTCCACTCGATGGTGGAGTACGCCGACGGATCGGTCATCGCGCAGCTCGGCCATCCGGACATGCGCACGCCGATCGCGCAGGCGCTCGCGTACCCCGACCGCGTCGAGGCCGGCGTCCCGTCCCTCGACCTCGGCCGCCTGGGCGCGCTGACGTTCGAGGCGCCCGACTTCGCGCGCTTCCGCGCCCTCGCCCTCGCCTACGACGTGCTGGCCGCGGGCGGCACCGCGCCGGCGATCTTCAACGCCGCGAACGAGGTCGCCGTGGCCGCGTTCCTGCGCGGGACGCTCCCCTTCGCGCGCATCACCGACGTGATCGAGGCGGCGCTCGCCGGGGTGCCGGCCGCCGCCGCCGCGAACGTCGAGGACATCCTGGAGGCGGACCGCCGCGCGCGCGAGGCGGCGTCTGCGAACGCCGGGCGGCGCTTTGCGAGGTCGGCATGAGTCTCGTCCATACCATCGTCTCGTTCGTGGTCGCGCTCGGCGTGCTCATCGTCGTGCACGAGCTCGGGCACTACCTGGTCGCGCGCTGGTGCGGGGTCAAGGTGCTGCGCTTCTCGGTCGGCTTCGGACGGGCGCTTGCGCGCCGCCGCTTCGGCCCGGACGGCACCGAATGGGTCATCGCGGCGGTGCCGCTCGGCGGCTACGTGAAAATGGTCGACGAGCGCGAGGGGACGGTCGCACCGGAGGACCTGCCGCGCGCGTTCAACCGCCAGAGCGTCTGGCGCCGCTTCGCGATCGTGCTCGCCGGACCGGTGGCGAACTTCCTGCTGGCGATCGCGCTCTACTGGGGACTCTTCCTCGGCGGCATCCAGGAGGCCAAGCCCATCCTCGCCGCCCCGGAGGCGGGCACCGCGGCGGCGCAGGCGGGGCTTGCGCGCGGCGACGTCGTCCGGGCGGTGAACGACGAGCCGGTCGCGACCTGGCAGGAGGTCCGCTGGCGCGTGCTCCAGCTCGCGCTCGACCGCAAGGTCGCGCGGCTCGAGGTGCAGAGCGCCAACGGCGCCCTCGAATGGCGCACGCTCGACCTCGGCCGGGTCGGGGCCGAGGAGGTGGAAGGCGATCTGCTCGCGCGCCTCGGGCTGCGCCTCTTCCGGCCCGACGTGCCGCCGACGATCGGACAGGTCGTCGCGGGAGGGGTCGCCGAGCGCTCGGGGCTCGCCGCGCGCGACCGGGTCCTCACCATCGACGGCGCGCCGGTCCCCACCTGGGAGGCCCTCGTCGCGAAAGTGCGCGCGAGCGCTGGGCGGCCGCTCGCGCTCGAGGTCGACCGCGCGGGCGCGCGGGTGCGCATCGACCTGACGCCGGAGCCGGTTGCGCAGGGCGCCGGCACCATCGGACGCATCGGGGCGGGCCCCTACGTCGATCCCGGCGCGATGAGCGCCTACCTGATCGAGGTGCGCTACGGGCCCGGCGCGGCCCTCGCGCGTGCGCTCGCGAAGACCTGGGAGATGTCGGTGTTCTCGCTGCGCATGCTGGCGAAGATGATCGTCGGCGAGGTCTCCTGGCGCAATCTGTCCGGGCCGGTGACCATCGCCGACTACGCCGGCCAGTCGGCCCAGCTCGGCCTGGTGCCCTATCTCGCGTTCCTCGCGCTGATCAGCATCAGCCTCGGCGTGCTCAACCTGCTGCCCATCCCGCTTCTGGACGGCGGCCACCTGATGTACTATACGATCGAAGTGCTGAAGGGGAGCCCGGTGTCCGAGCGCGTGATGGAGATCGGTCAGCGCGCGGGGCTGGTGGTGCTTCTGTTCCTGATGGCGTTCGCTTTTTATAACGACATAAATCGCCTGATCTCGGGCTGAGCCGCGCCCACTCGATGACCCAGCGACTCGTCGCGGCCCTGCTCGGACTGCTGCTCGCTCGGTACGCGATCGCGTTCGAGCCCTTCGTCGTCCGCGACATCCGCCTGGAGGGTATCCAGCGCGTCGAGGCCGGCACCGTCTTCAGCTACCTCCCGGTCAAGGTCGGCGAGACCATGACCAACGAGAAGGCCGCGCAGGCGATCCGCGCGCTGTTCGCGACCGGACTCTTCAGCGACGTGCGGGTGGAGGCCGACGGCAACGTGCTCGTCGTGGCGGTGCACGAACGACCGGCGATCGCCCAGATCGACTTCGTCGGCATGAAGGAGTTTCCCGCCGACCAGGTGCGCAAGGCGCTGCGCGAGAACGGCATTGCCGAGGGCCGCACCTTCGACAAGGCGGTGGTCGACCAGGCCGAGCAGGAGATCAAGCGCCAGTACCTGACGCGCGGCCGCTACGGGGTCACCGTGACCACCACCGTCACGCCGCTCGACCGCAACCGCGTGTCGATCAACTTCACCGTGGACGAAGGCGAAGTCGCGAAGATCCGCAGCATCAACATCGTCGGCAACCGCGTGTTCACCGAGAAGGAGCTGCTCGACCTGATGACGCTCCAGACCCCCGGGTGGCTATCCTGGTACACGAAGAACGACCAGTACTCGCGCCAGAAGCTGTCCGGCGACCTGGAGAAGATCCGCTCCTGGTACCTGAACCGGGGCTACCTCGATTTCAACATCGAGTCCACGCAGGTCTCGATCACCCCCGACAAGCGCGACATCTACATCACGATCAACCTGTCGGAGGGCGAGAAGTACACGGTGCGCGACGTCAAGCTCGGCGGCCAGCTCCTGCTGCCGGAGGCCGAGCTCGCCCGGCTGGTCACGCTCAAGCCGGGGGAGGCGTTCTCGCGCGAGAAGCTCGCCGAGTCCACCAAGCGCATCTCCGAGCGCCTGGGCGACGAGGGCTACGCGTTCGCGAACGCGAACGCGGTGCCCGACGTGGACAAGGAGAACCGCACGGTCGCCTTCACCATCATGGTGGACCCCGGGCGGCGCGTGTACGTGCGGCGCATCAACGTGGTCGGGAACACCCGCACGCGCGACGAAGTGGTCCGGCGCGAGCTGCGCCAGCTCGAAGGCTCGTTCTACGACGCGCAGAAGCTCCAGCAGTCCAAGCGGCGCGTGGACCGTCTGAACTATTTCGCCGAGGTCGACGTCGACACCGAGCCGGTGCCGGGGACCACCGACCAGGTGGACGTCACCGTCAAGGTCAAGGAGAAGCCGACCGGGAACCTGCTGTTCGGGGTCGGGTTCTCGAGCTCCGACGGGGTGGTGCTGCAGGCATCGGCGAACCAGCAGAACATCTTCGGCTCGGGCAAGGCGATCGGCATCGCCGCCAATACGAGCAAGGTCAACCGCAACATCGGCATCTCGTACACCGACCCTTACTTCACCGTCAACGGGGTGAGCGCCGGATTCGACATCTACGACCGGCGCTTCGACGCGGACGCGCTCAACCTCGGCAACTACATCACCGAGACGCGCGGGTTCGGGGGGCGGATCGGCTACCCGATCACCGAGCTCGATCGCATCAACTTCGGCCTCACTGCCGAAGAGACGCGCATCGAAACCTTTCCCGACAGCCCGCAGCGGTTCATCGATTTCGTCGCCCAGAACGGCGACGCGCCCCAGGCACTGATCGGGACGGCGTCCTGGGTGCGGGACCGGCGCGACAGCGCGATCTGGACCACCAGCGGCACGATCCAGCGCGCTACGGTCGAGAGCACCTTTCCGGTGCTCGACCTGCGCTACTACAAGCTCGGCTACCAGATCGGCTGGTACTACCCCGTCACCACGGATTTCACGCTGTTCCTGAACGGCGAGGTCGGCTATGGCGGCGGGTACGACGGCAAACAGCTGCCGTTCTACAAGGCCTTCTATGCCGGGGGCGCCTCGAGCGTGCGCGGCTACGAACAGAGCTCGCTCGGCCCGCGCGACGCAAACGGCGTGCTCGGCGGCAGCCGCAAGGTGGTGGGGAACGCGGAGTTCCTCTTCCCGGTGCCCGGGATGGGGCAGGACCGCTCGGCGCGTCTCGGGGTGTTCTTCGACGTGGGCCAGGTGTGGGACCAGAACAGCCCGTACACGCTGTCGGACCTGGAGTTGCGGTACTCTACGGGCATTGTTTTCTCGTGGAATTCGCCTTTCGGACCGCTCAAGCTGAGCGTTGCCCAGCCGATCAACGACAAGCCCGGCGACCAGATCCAGCGCTTCCAGTTCGTGTTTGGGCAGACGTTCTGAGCGGGCGCCGGAATGGCGCAGCGGGAGCGAAGCAGCAGGAGATGAACTTGAGAAAGTGGCAGGCGGTTGCCGTTGCCGTGGCGCTGGGCTGCGCGGGCCCGAGCCTGGCGCAGGTCGAGGGAAAGATCGGGTTCGTGAACCTGGACCGCATCCTGCGCGACGCCGCGCCGGCGCAGCGGGCGCAGAAGAAGATCGAGGCGGAGTTCTCCAAGCGCGACCAGGAGATGGCGCGGCTCGCCGAGCAGCTGAAGCGCACGCAGGAGGCGCTGGAGAAGAACGCGATGACGATGTCGGAGTCGGAGCGGCGCAACCGCGAGCGCGAGTTCGCCGAGATGAACCGCGAGTTCCAGCGCAAGCAGCGCGAGTTCCGCGAGGACCTCAACCAGCGCCGCAACGAGGAGCTGTCGGGCATCCTCGAACGCGCGAACCGCGTCGTGCGCCAGATCGCCGAGGCCGAGAAGTTCGACATCATCTTCCAGGAGGCCGTGTTCGCGAGCCCGCGCATCGACATCACCGACAAGGTGATCCGCGCGCTCGACGACGCTTCGCCCGGCAAGAAGTAGCGCGGCCGGCCATGCGCTCCGGCCCGCTCAGGCTCGGCGACATCGTCGCACGGCTCGGGGGCGAGCTCCTCGGCGACCCGGACGTGGAAGTCTCGACGGTCGGGACGCTCCGGGCAGCCGGCCCCGGCGCGATCAGCTTCCTCTCCCAGTCCCGCTTCCGCGCCGACCTCGCCGCGACCCGGGCCTCGGCGCTGATCGTGGCCCCTGATGCGCGCGCGGCGTCCAGCCTGCCGCGGATCGTCTGCAAGGATCCCTACGCCTACTTCGCCCGCGTGTCCGCGCTGCTCAATCCCACCCCGGCAGTGACGCCCGGGATCCACCCGAGCGCCGTAGTTGCGCCGGACGCGCGCATCGCGCCGACTGCCCACGTCGGCGCAGGGTGCGTGATCGGCGCGCAGGCGAGCGTCGGCGACGGGGCAGCGGTGGGTGCGGCGTGCGTGATCGGCGAGGGCGCGAGCGTCGGCGCGCACGCCCGGCTGCATCCCCGCGTCACGCTGTACGGGGGTTGCGAGATCGGCGAACGATCGATCGTGCACTCCGGCGCGGTGATCGGCGCGGACGGGTTCGGGTTCGCGAACGAAGACGGAAAATGGCTCAAGATTCCGCAGGTCGGACGGGTGCGGGTCGGCGCGGACGTGGAGATCGGCGCCAACACCACGATCGATCGCGGGGCCATCGAGGACACGGTGATCGAGGATGGCGTCAAGCTCGACAACCAGATCCAGATCGGGCACAACTGTCGCATCGGGGCGCACACCGCGATCGCGGGCTGCGTCGGGATCGCGGGCAGCACGACCGTCGGACGCCACTGCATGATCGGGGGTGCGGCGATGATCGGTGGTCATCTCTCGATCGCCGATCGCGTGGTGGTCGCCGGGAGCACGGTCGTCACCAAGTCGATCGAATCGCCCGGGACCTACCTGAGCGTGATCCCGGCCGAGGAGGCGCGCGAGTGGCGGCGGATCGTGGCACACCTGCGCAGCCTCGCCCGCCTGACCGACCGACTGCGCGAGCTCGACCGGCGCGTGCGCGAACTGGAGCAGGAACGATGAACACGATGGACATCAAGGCGGTGCTCGAGCACCTGCCGCACCGCTACCCCTTCCTGCTGGTCGACCGCGTGCTGGAGATGGAGGCGGGCAAGAGCATCGTCGCGCTCAAGAACGTGACCATCAACGAGCCGTTCTTTCCCGGGCACTTCCCGCACCACCCGGTGATGCCGGGAGTGATGGTGATCGAGGCGATGGCCCAGGCGGCGGCCATCCTCGCATTCAAGTCCGGAGAGCGCCTGCCCGACGAGCGCTCGGTGGTGTACTTCGTCGGCATCGACGAGGCGCGATTCAAGAGCCCGGTCGTGCCGGGCGACCAGCTCGTCCTGCACGCGCGCATCGACCGGCACCTGAAGGGCATCTGGAAGTTCTCCACCGAGGCGCGCGTCGGGGAGCGGCTCGCGGCCGAGGCGAAGATGATGTGCGCGATGCGCGACGCCTGACGGGCATGCCCGACATCCACCCCACCGCCATCGTCGCGCCGGCGGCGCGGCTCGCGGACGACGTCGCCGTCGGGGCCTATTCGATCATCGGTCCGGACGTCGAGATCGGCGCCGGTACGCGGATCGGCCCGCACACGGTGATCGAGGGACACACCCGCATCGGGCGCGAGAACCGCATCGGGTCGTTCACCGCGCTCGGCGGTCCGCCGCAGGACAAGTCCCACGCGGGCGACCCGACGCGCCTCGAGGTGGGCGACCGCAACACGATCCGCGAGTACTGCACGTTCAACACCGGCACGCGCAAGGACGCCGGGGTCACGCGCGTGGGCGACGACAACTGGATCATGTCCTACGTCCACATCGCCCACGACTGCCAGGTGGGCGACCGGACCGTGCTCGCCAACAACACCCAGCTCGCCGGCCACTGCCACATCGGGGACTGGGCGATCCTGGGCGGCTTCACCGGCGTCCACCAGTTCGTGCGGATCGGCGCGCACGTGATGATCGGCGGCGGCACGATGCTGCGCCAGGACGTGCCCCCGTACATCACCGTCGCCGGCAGCCCGCCGAAGGCGCTCGGGCTCAACGCGGAGGGGCTGCGGCGGCGCAGTTTCGCCGCGGAAGCGATCGCCGCGCTCGGCGAGGCGTATCGCACCCTCTACCGCCGCGGGCTCACGCTCGCGGAGGCGCAGAGCGCGCTCGCGCGCCAGGCCGCCACCTGCCCCGAGGTGGCGCTGTTCGAGCAGTTCCTGCGCACCGCCACGCGCGGGATCGTGCGCTGACTCGCGCACGGTGAGCGCGCCCGTCCGGATCGTGCTGGTGGCCGGGGAGGCGTCCGGCGACCTGCTGGGAAGCCGCCTCATCGAGGCGCTGCGCCGGCGCCTGCCCGCGGCGCAGTTCTGCGGCATCGGCGGCCCGCGCATGGTCGCCGCGGGCTTCGAGTCCTGGTTCGCCCAGGAGCGGCTCGCGGTGCGGGGGTTCGTCGAGGTCGTCCGCCACCTGCGCGAGCTCCTCCGGATCCGGGCCGAAGTGCTGCGGCGCGCGCGCGCGCTGCCCGCCGCGCTCTTCGTCGGCATCGACTCGCCGGAGTTCAACCTCGGGTTGGAGCGGCGCCTCAAGCGCGCCGGGCTCGCCACCGCCCACCTCGTGAGCCCGCAGGTCTGGGCGTGGCGGCGCGGGCGCATCCGCCGCATGAGGGATCACGTCTCGCACCTGCTCGTGCTGTTCCCGTTCGAAGAGGACCTCTACCGGCACGCGGGCCTGGGCGTCACCTGCATCGGCCATCCGCTCGCGGACGAGATTCCGGAGACGTCCGACCGCTCCGCCGCGCGCGAGCAGCTGCGCCTGCCGGCGCACGCGCCGGTGGTGGCGCTGCTGCCGGGCAGCCGGCAGTCGGAGCTCGAGATGATGGCGGGCCCCTTCATCGAGGCCGCGAAGCTGCTGCACGCCCGGTTGCCTGCGCTGCGCTTCGTCGTCCCGCTCGTCACGCGCGCGACGCGCGACCAGTTCGAGGCCGCCCTGCACCGTCACGCCGCGCGCGAGCTTCCGCTCGTGCTGCTCTTCGGTCACGCGCGCGAAGCGCTCGCCGCCTGCGACGTCGCGCTCGCGGCGAGCGGCACCGTGACCCTCGAGGCCGCTCTCACGCGCCGCGCCATGGTGATCGCGTATCGCGTGGCGCCGCTGTCCCACTGGATCGCGCGGCGGCTGATCCGGGTGCCGCACGTCGGCCTTCCCAACATCCTGTGCGGCGCGGCGGTGGTGCCCGAGTTCCTGCAGGACGACGCCGTGCCCGAGAACCTCGCGCAGGCGGTGGGCAACCTGCTCGCCGATGCGCCGCTGCGGCGCGCGGTCGAGGAGCGCTTCCTCCGCCTGCACGCGGACCTGCGCCGGGACGCCGCCGAGCGGGCCGCGGAGGCGCTCGTGGCGCTGGTGCCGCGCGCGGCGCCCTGAGGCCGACCGTGGCCGCCGCGCGGCTGATCGTCTGCGGCGTCGACGAGGCGGGCCGCGGTCCGCTCGCGGGCCCGGTGTGCGCGGCGGCGGTGATCCTCGACCCGCGCCGCCCGGTCCGCGGGCTGGACGATTCGAAGCGGCTCGCAGCGGCCGTCCGGTCCGAGCTCGCCGCGAGCATCCGCAGCCGCGCGCTCGCGTGGGCGGTCGGCTGGGCGTCGGTGGCGGAGATCGACGGACTGAACATCCTGCGCGCCAGCCTGCTCGCGATGAAGCGCGCGGTCGAGCGCCTCTCCGTCGAGCCTCAGCGGGTGCTCGTCGACGGGCTGCACTGTCCGCAGCTCGGCGTTCCCGCCGAGGCGATCGTCGGTGGCGACGCGCGGGTGCAGGCGATCTCGGCCGCGTCGATCCTCGCCAAGGTCGAGCGCGACGGGGAGATGACGCGCCTGCACGCGCGCTTCCCCCAGTACGGCTTCGACCGCCACAAAGGCTACGGCACGCGCGAGCACGTCGCGGCCCTGCGCCGCCACGGCCCCTGCGCGCTGCATCGCGCCAGCTTCGAGCCGGTGAAGTCCCTGCTCGGCGCGCGCCAGCGCGCG
>WBZO01002941.1_pt1 | contig 20953 bp, 34 predicted proteins | sample 5204261 | NCBI WGS metagenome assembly WBZO01 (sample SAMN12412400, study PRJNA552823) | activated sludge metagenome | isolation source: activated sludge from anammox sidestream of wastewater treatment plant... | place: USA: North Carolina | collected 2017-09 | reverse complement strand
ATCCTATGTGCCCTGTCGAGTTGACTGCTGTCACCGTCACGCCCCAGCCCGTACTGGTATTGGTGAGCGCAAAAGAGGGGTTATCGTTATTCTCGATCTGAAACCAATTCCGCGCCGAATAGAATGGCATCGGCAATTGGCCGTTGCCGATTTTCGTCCGACTCCATCCCCACAGCGATCCTTGGCCGCTATCATACCGCAGAGCTCCAATCCCGGTCGGCGTGATCGTCGCATTTGCCGCGCTCGTGATGCGCCCCTGCGCGTCCACGGTGAGAGTCACGCTCTTATTCGCGCTCCCATACGTCCCCGCCGTCACAGCCGTATCCGCCAGCGAGATCGTCCGATTAGCGGTGAGATCCCCCCCTCCCGAGAGCCCCGTCCCGGCAGTCACCGTCCTCCAAGTAGGCGCAAAGTCCAGTGCCACCGCCTCTGCGATGTCCGCCTTATTCGCCTCCCACAGATTCACCGGCGCGACGACCTTCCCGGTCTCGTCCACGATCACGTCGCGCACCTGCGCGACGGAAGTGAGAATTAAGAATTGAGAAGTGAGAAAGATGGCCACCATCCCGCGCACAGCGCGGCACACGGGCGACGCAGTCGCCCCTCTCTCCGATTTCCGCTTTCCGATTTCCGCATTTGTCATACTTTCCTCCTCTCGATCTGCCCCTCATTCGTAATACTCAGCTCCCACACCCCACCGTCCGGCGCTTCCAACAAAAACTTCAACACCGCCGACTCCCCATTCACATACCGCGCGTCCCCGAGCGCCTGATTCAGCCACACCGGCCCGCCCTCGCTCGCTTCCGGACCAGTGATCACCGGCGTCTGGACCGTCACCGGGAAATTCGGGAAAACCCGTCGCGACCCCGCGACCGTCACCGCCACCTCGGCATCCAGCGTCTGCGCTTGCTTCGAGTCCAGCAATTCGATCAGGCGGCTATCATTCAGATTCAGCGTCCCCGTATAAACCGTCTGGCTTTGACCCGCCCAGGCATCCAGGTAAGCCACCACCGCCGGTGTGGCCTGCTGCGGAGACAGCGCCAGCTCGATCACCGGCGCCGCCCCTGGATTCGCAGAGAAAACCACCCTCACAGGCGCCACCCCGCCAGCCTTCACCACCACAGCCTGCGATGGCTTGGCCAGCCCCGTCTCCAAATTGATATTTATCGTCAGCATGAGAAAAAGTAAGAAGTGAGAAGAAAACTCGCGCAGAGGCGCAGAGGCGCAGAGAAAAGAAAAAAAGAGTCCGCCCATCCAGACACCGCGCCGCGCAGACCCCTTACGTCCCTTAAGTCCTTTAAGTCCTTTCCCTGCATCCCCCTCTGCGCCTCTGCGCCTCTGCGCGAGTCCTTCCGAGTTCCGCATTTCATCAGAAGTGTCCTCCGCGTTTGGCTGCCCTGCTCAGCGCCGCCTCAGCGCCAAAGACAGCCGCTGCCCGCAGCTCATCATCATCCGGCAACAGCGAGCGGTCCTGCTTCTGCGTCACGCTCCTGCAGAGCACATACATGGGCGTGATAGATCCGCCGATATTCGCCGCGATATAATCCGCCCCCTCCGGGATAAAAAGCTTCATCCGCTGCCACAGCTCCCTTGCGCGGATGTTATAGGCATCCTTATGGATCGGGATCGCCAGAGACTTCGACTCCGAAGGCACAATCTTGACATCCCGAAACGCGCGAGAAAACCCCTTCGTCTTGATCGTTACCACCGCCTCACGCTCCGACACCGTCAAGGCATCAGCCTTCTCCACCAGGCGCGCCGCCTTCGCGAAATAATCCGACGGCTTGCCTCCCAGCTTATTCTTCTTCCCATTGAGCTGGAACATATGTTCGGCAATAGTCTCCTGCATCTCCGCGCCCGCAGCGCGAATCCACCCGGAGGACCGCAACACCTGCGCCATCGAGCGCATCAGCGGAGTCAGACCATCGCGAAAGTTAATGCGTACGTTCATAAGCCTCCTTCAATTCCCGCAGCAGCGCGTCGCGCATATCCGGAGAGAGCGCCTCGATCACATCATTCACTTCCTGATCATCAGGCGAGAGCCTACCCCCCATTTCCTCAGGCGCTTCCTCCCCATCAATCAGCCCCAGCTCCTTGCAGCGCTCCCTGCGCACCGTGCGCCAATCCATGCCCGAGCGAAAAGCAAAAGGCGGATACGGATTCCCCAGGGTATCCTCATACCCACCCACGCCATCACCCAGCGCCTGCCAGATCGGCGAATCCTTCAGCGCCACAAAAACAGTACGCGCCGCCCCCTGCCAATCCACCGATTGCCCCGCGTCAAACCACCGCCGTTGCCACCCCACCGAATGACTCTCCGGCGTCCCGCGCGGCACCTCCCGATGATACACCCGCTTCAATTCCCAGGCAGGCCACGCATACCGCGCATACGGCTCATTCCCCGACACCATGCGGCCATAATTCGCGGCCATGGCCTCATTCGTCTCGATCATCAGATCCAGCCGCCGCATCGAAGACAGATCCCGCAGCGACCCCCGAGCCGCAGGCGGCACCGCCCCCACAGCATCCGGGAACCCCACCTCCGGGTCATAACCCAATTCCTTCAACTTCTTAAAAAGCTGCCACCGCCCCGTCGCGTGATTCACCTGACCATCCAGAATGTCATCCACCACATCGGCGATTTCCTGAACAAACACCGCGCACGTCGCCCGTGCCGAAAACACCGCCCGCTCCGTCACCTCGCGGCCCAGAGCCCGCAGCTCGACACTCGACAACCCCGTCGGCATCACCCGCCGCGACCGCCACTGCCGCAAAGCCTCCGTCATGCCTTGACTTTTCATCGGCCGCCCTCCATCCCTTGCGCCACACATGCAGCGCGACTTGGATCTGATTCGTTACCTTCTCCTCCAGAACGAGTCTGGAGAAATGCCGGAGGCCATGGCTCGCTATTCAGAAAAGCAAGTCCTCTATCACTGCGAACTAGCCATAGAAGCCGGTCTTCTAAAAGGTCAAGTCTTCCATAATTCCGCAGGCCAGCCTTCCGCAGCAGTAATTCAGCGGCTAACGTGGGACGGTCACGATTTTCTCGACGCGGCCCGCTCCCCGTCCCATTGGGCGCAGGCAAAGGCTCAGATTGTGAAAGCTGGTGGCTCATGGACATTCGACCTCCTCAAATCCCTCCTGGTGGAAATCGCCAAACACGCTCTCTTCCTCCCTTGACATCCCCCCTGCGCCGAGCCATCCTTCACAAGGAGCCGCTCCCATTGGCAGACGAATTCCTCGTAGGCTGTCAGTGCGTAGGCCCGTTAGAATTGTCACCTTCGGCGGGTTCATCGGTTCCTCCTCCCCCTCTGGCTCTCCGGGTCAATTTCAAATCCACTCATCAACCAGACATTTCCGGTTCTTCCCTTCCGTCTCGCCAAGAGAACACGAATTCCTCCGTGCTCAATTACAACGGTTCCAGCTGTAACTTCGGGATTCGCCACCTCCCCCCGCATGATCACCTCTGGAATGCGGTCCAATAATTCATAAGCATCCATGGTGTTGAGATCCGGACGCTTCTCATCCTGTTCCATGCGGCGGGCGATAATGTGGCGCACGCCCATCCCATTATGATCCCACAGGAAATCAATCTCCCCCACGTCCTCGCGTTCCATGGCCGAGAGCACATCCGTCTCCTCCCGGATCACCCTTTGCATCGCCTTGCGTCCCCGCTTTATCTGCGAATTCACAAACCGCCCAATTGCTCCCCGAGGATGCAAGACCTTGTCAAACGGCACACGCCCATTCCCCGAAGACAGCCCCTCCAGATCCTCTCCGCCTTCCGCATTCCGCTCTCCGCTTTTCTCCACGATCCCCTCAGCGACCTCCCGCCCAATCATCCGGCACATTTCCTCCTCGAGCGCCCCATTCCCCAGCACCGTCCCCAGCAGCCCTGGCAGCATCGCCCGCAGCCCCCGCAGCGCGGCAGTATCCCCTTCGCGCAAAGCATCCACGATCGCCACCACCACAGGCCGCATATCCGCCTCGAAGGCGGCGGCCACTTGCTCATGCTCTTCCGCATTGGCCGTGCGGCCCTCGATCTCGGCGATCAATGCCAGGGCCTCGGCGCGGTCCGCTGACGACATGAGCGGCAGGGCCTTGCGTCCGAGACGGCAGAGAGTGCGTGGCGGCATGGAACTCATAGCCCGCTTGTCCTTTCTCTGCCAGTGAGGCGGGTGGGTGCATTGACAATGACGATGCCGCTCGGGGGCGACATCTCGGCGGTGCCCGCGCCATTGTCGGGCCGCTCGACGGGGATGCGCTTGTCGGAGAGACGCAGCAGGTCGCTGGTATCCGCCTTGCGCGTCTCGCGCTGGTCATCGCTCAGGGGCAGGCGGATGCGTTCCATCAGCGTGTAGAGCGCCATGCGCACGGCCACGCCCTTGAGGCTCATGGGCACCGTGGTGGTGTCGGCATCCAGCGGCGAGCCCGTGATGGCGCGGCGCACGCGGGCCACGGCCTGCCCGATGGCCTCCCCGGCCACGTCCACGTCGCCAGAAGCCGTCGTCCGCGCCTTGTCCACGACGAAGCCGAGGCTGTTGGCCTTCAGGTCGTCTATGGTGATGGATGTCCAGTTGGGCATGTCGGTGTTTATTTTGGCTCAAGACTGCCGCCCCAGGGCGGAGCGGCAGGATTTGAGCCACGCGATCAGCTCGCGCTGATGTTCAGCGCGCGCACGCCGAGCGTGCTGGCGCAGAATTCCGCCTCGTAGCACTCGACGACGATTTCCCAGAGCTTCACAGAGAGCTGACGCACGTACACCGCGCGCAGGCCGCCTTGGGAGGTGGCCGCCTTGGCTGTCTTGAAGTTGCTGGGATCCTCGGTGCCCGTGGGCGCGCTGGTGAAGAGCAGGACGCTGTTGTCCAGCACGCGGCTCTTGCCCGCGCCGACCTGGTAGCGCGTGTCGTCCACGCGCGCATCGAGCCCCGCCTTCCGGCTGGCCTCGACCTCCGTGATCATGCGGCCCGCCACGGCCTTGGCCGCGTTCGTCGCGCCCACGCACTGGTAGCGCAGCAGGCTCGCGCCACGACCCCACAACGCGCTGGTCGGGCGGATGCCGGAGGCGTCGCCCGAGAGCGCGACCTGGTTGGCCAGGGCGTAGTCGGGATCGGCCGTGCCAGCGGCGTCCCACGTGAGCGAGGCGCCGGCGGCCGCCGCGACGGCCAGGGCCACCTTGCGACGCCAGGCATTGAGCTGCAGGCGGCGCAGGAGCAGGCCCGTGTAGTGCTGCTGCCAGTTGGGCATGGTCTTGATGCGGTCCTGGTCGAGCACGATGCGCAGTCCCCGGTTGGGAACCGTGCGGGTGACCTTGTCGCTCGAGGCTGTGACTTCCTTGAAGTCCGAGCCAATGGCCCGCAGGTCGTCGTCCGCATTCACATCGCTCAGGAATGCCTCGGCATTCGGGTAGGTGATGTGTTCGTAGCGCTCGCCCGTGCCAGGGATGGTCGGCGCGAGGAATTCGCACAGCTCATCGAGGTTGTCGGTGGGCCGCCAGCCGGTCGCGTAGGTCGTGAGGGGCTCGGAGAAGTGAGCTTCCACGAAGAGCGAGGCGTTGGCCGTGGTGATCATCCCAGGGCGGGGATCCGCGCCGGGATTGTAGGGTTGCTCGGTCGCAAGCTGCCGCAGGGCGGCGGCCAGGGCCGCGTTGGATGTTCTATTGCTTTGCATGGTTGTTGGATTTTGGTTGTCGATTACGCTTCCTTGGCTTTGATCTCCGCCGGGCCGTCCTCCAGCGCCGCGAAGAGCGCGGCGATGTCGGTGCCAGCGGTACCGGTGGCTTTGGCGATGAGCAGGGTCTTCACCGGCGCGTGGACGGCGACTTCGACCGTGTAGTTGTTGCTGCCTTCCTGCACGGCGGCCGCCAGGGTGCGCCCGACCCGGTAGTACGTTCCGGCCGTGGCGGGCAGCGCCTGCACGAAGCCGTTGGCTGCCGCGTACACATCCACGTCCGCACCGAGGGCACTCGCAGCGCGGAGGATCCGCGTGCGGTCGCCATCATTGAGCGGGTGGACATTGCAAATATCCTCCGCTGCCGTCGGGGAATCATTCGTGCTGCCCGCCGGGTAATCATCCGCTCCGGCCACGGCCACGTGCAGCGCATCACTGCCCGTCTTGACGAGCAGGTGACGGTGGCTGTGCGCGGCGTCGGCCCGGCGGGTGAGTACCTTGTGAGTGCCAGCCGCCGTCTCGGCGTTGGCCGTGCGCAGACCGCGCAGCGTCAGGAGCGACAGAATCGCCCGAATGAGATTTGAGATTTTCATTACTTGTCTCTTTTCTTTTTGGTGGCCACTTCCTGCGCGGGGCTGGATGCGGCGTTTTCTTGTTTCTGCGCGGCGGCGGCGTCCACGGCTTGCTTGGGATCAAGCCCTGCGGCGACACGCCAGCGCGCATCCTCGATGTCCACGCCGGCGCCCTTGCAGAGCAGGTCCAGCGTGCTGGTGTTTCCTTCGTTCATTGGTTTTTTTTGGTTGGTTGGTTAGTTGTCTTTCCTCGTGGGGTCCTGCATGGCTGCGAAGAGTCCGGCGAGCTTGGGATCCTGCTGGCAACGGGCAAAGGCCGCGTCGCGCGTGAGGTTCCCGGCCTTCATGGCCTCGGCAATGGCATCCTCGAGAGCGAGGGCGCGGGCGTTGGCCGTGCTCAGGTCCACGCGGTTGCCATTGATCTCGACAGGCTGCGTGTGCACAGCCTTGCGGGTCGCGAGTTCGGCAAAGGCGGCCTCGGCCGTATTCGCCGTGGCCAGCCGCGTCTGGTAGGCCGACCGCTCGGCGGGCGTCAACGCACCGCGCTTCTCGGCGAGATCGAGCGCGCCCTTCACGAGCGCGTCCTTCTCGGCGGTGAGCGCCGTGTTGGCCGTCTGGAGCCCGTCGCGCTCGGCCGTGAGCGCAGCAATGCTGGCTTGGGCGGTCGCGGTGGCCTGGTTGGCCGTGGCGAGCTGGGTTTCGAGGTCGGCTTTCGCCGTGTTGGCGGTCTGCAAGGCGCTGGCATTGCCAGCGGCGGCCTGCAAGGCCCCTTCGATCTGCGCGTCGGTCGCGTCTGCGGCCAATCCGAGCAGCTTGATGAGTTTGTCTTTATTCATGATGTTTGGTTGGTTTCCTGCCTCGGATGTGGAGGCGAGATGGGTGAGGGGGGCGTTCTGCGTCCACGCGGGCGCATTCGCTATATTCGGCGAGGGCACCAGGCCGATGGACTCGAGTAGCTCGGGGAAAACCGTCGGCGGCTCGCCCGAGGGCGGCCAATGCCACCACAGCGGCGAGGGATAGAGCGGCCCGCCCGGCCGCGCATTGCCCGTCCACCGCAAGCGCCCCTCGAGACCCTCCGCGCCCACGCGCAAATCGCTAATCTCCGCCAGGCACTTCGCACGCGGCCACCGCGCCTTGTCGGTCTCGGGATGACCATCCCATACCGGACACGAGGAACGCGCCCCCAGGCCATGCCACAAATTCTTGAACATCCGCGCCGCCAGGCCCGTAACCGAATTCCACGTCTTCACCACCCGCGCCGCCTGCGCGCGCTGGAAGCGTTGCACATAGCTGCCATCGGGCGAGGGATGCTCGCCATACGGCGCGATCATGACCCAATCCCCATCCCGCGCCTCGGCCAGATTCGCCGTGCAAAGCCCCGCAGAGAGTCGCATCTGCCCATCCCCCCGACGGCCCCCCGCCGCGCCACCAGCATTCGCCGTGCAGCATCGGAGGAGCCGCCAAAAATGCCCGCCAAACGCCCGCGAATGACCGCGAATCGCTTGGAAGCCGCAAACCGTCCCATGACAACCCGCCGCCACTCCGGAGGCCACACAGGCCAAAATCCGCCGGAGCGAGAATCTCCCGATCTTTTTTATTTGGCCTCCCGCCTTGACATTTGTCTCTTTCATGGTGACTGTTTCTCCGGAAGCTCGATTCCCGGCGGTATCGGCCGTGCTGCGGGACGCCTCCCGAGAGGGAGTTGCACCACGCGCGGGAATGAGCTTCTCTTTTTTCATGGGCGATACATCGAAAGCAGTGCCAGCTTCCGTCTCCCGGTTCGGATCTCTTCGACAAGGACCACATTGCCTCCCGCATCACGGACAAGGCTTTTGAGTACATCGATCCTTCCCGATCGCTTGATCCAGTCTTGCGTCAGGGGTGTCTTCAACCATTCGCGTACACGCAAAAAGTCATCTTTCGTGATCGGCCGTGGATCTTCTCCGTGGTCGCGCAAAATCTTATGGACTTCCGAGGCAACCATCACGCGGCCGTAGCCGGTGGCATTAAATCCGCTGCGATCACGAATGGCGGCCGCCTCGTCTGGAGTGATCGTGTCGTAATCGGCCCAATCTTGATTATTGCGAATAGCGGCGGCCTCCACGACCTCGGCAACTGTGGCAAGCTGTCGCTGTGAGGGAGCCGATCCCCCACCGTCGCCCTTGTCCGCCGCGAGGAACTTCGTCCACTGGCCCAGGCCATCGCGCAATTGCCCGGGATGATACCCGGCATTCTGCGAGCGCAGCGCCCGCCTGATGAGCCTGTCGAGTCGGGCGGCGGCATTCCCCGTCCGGAGATCCTCCCCGTCCTCCCGGCGCCCTTCCGACTTCTCACTTCTCACTTCCAACTTCTTACTTCCTCCCAGCGCTGCTTCTTCTTCCTCAGTGGTGGTCACACCCAGGCGGTCGGCGATGGTGGCGGCGTCCACGAGCACGCCGCGATCTGCCAGGAAGCCCGCATTCTCCCGGAGCTGCCCGGCATCGTCGTCATCCATGTCGGGCAGGCCGAAATAGGCGAGCGGTTCCACACCCTCGCCAAAGCAATAGCGGATCACCGCCCGGTCAATGAATGCGCGGCAGGCCGAGGCGATGCTCGCGCAGTGCGCCCGTTCGAGGGCCTCGGTTTCCTGGGTCTGCGCGGAGACGCCCGTCGTGTCCTTCTCCCGGCTCATGTTCCGCAAGTCGGATCCTCGGAAGAGTACCGTCATTTTCCGGTCCTGACGGTCCAGGAACCGCTCAAAGAGATCCACGCTCACCGTCCCCGAGGGGCCGAGCAATTTGATGGGCAGGTCCCCGCCGGGTTCCACCCCGTGGAGTACGGCCCCCATGTCTCCGTTGAAGTCATTCACGATCTGGCGCAGCGAGGCCGATTGCGGGCTCTCCGGCCCTTCGGGCGTCATCGCAAAGACCTTCTGCTGGGCGTAGCGTTCGTTGAAAATTGTCCAGTCCTGGAAGGTCAGCCTCTTGAAAATATAGCACGCCGACGCTGCAAACATCGCCCCCGCGCCCGTGGTACACATCCACTCGCCCTCGAAATTCATCTCCTGGCCCGTCACGCCGTATCCGCCCTGGGGCAGGAAGCGCAGCGTGCCGGTCGTATTCTCAAAATACCACAGCGGCACGAATTCCATCTCCGCGCTCAGCGCGGGCGCGGGCGCGGCCCCCTCGACCGGGATCGTCCTCCCCGGCTCGGGCCGCCAGACGAAATGATGCACCGCGTAGCGATACGCGTAGGCCCGCGACATCTGCTTGAGCAGCAAGTGCCGGTCGCCGCGCTCATTGCGGTCGAAGGCATCGGTCGCCACCACGTTGTCGTAGAAATATTCGAGCGCCGCCGCGTGCCGCGCCGCCTCGGCGGGATCCGCCCCCTTGCGCTTGAAGACCCCCCACGGCTTGCCCGCGATCGAGTTCTCGAGCTGCGGCACCACGAAGGAAAGCGTGTCGTCCCGGCGCGCAATCGCGTCCCAGAGCAGGGCCGCCTGGTTCAGGATCCCCATGTCGAATTGATCGTGCGCCATCGAGAGCCGCTCGGGTGACGCCATGCGCAGCGGATTGAACCGCATGCGCCGCTGCATCGTCACCAGCTCGACCGCAAAGGCGGGCGTCGTATTCAGTCGCTCCTGCGCGCTCATGCCATCGCCTCCACGTCTCTCGCGGAGAATCCACCCCGCCCCGCCCGCTCTGGAGCCCGCATCGCCACCGCGACGGCCGTCGCCCCGCCACCGGCCTCCCGGCCAGCGTGCAGCGCCAGCGCGTGCGCCCAGAAATAATCCGCGTGGCCTTCCTCATTCGCCTCGGCCACGAACCGCACATTGCCCGCCATCGTCGTCTCTTTGCGCACCGCCCGGTGGTGCGCGAGGATGGCCCGATCATCCGGGATCCTCACCGAGCGGTCCTCGAAGCCCGCCCGCAGCGGATACGCCAGCTCTTCTTTCACCGCCGCTGTGAAGGTGACCGGCTCGACCTTCCAGGTGCCGTAGCGCTTCTGCGCCCGCTCGACGAGCTGACGTCCGATCCCCGAATTATCCAGGCACGCGCGGCGCAGCGCGGGCAATGCCAGCAGCTCATACAACCGGCGCTCCTGTTCCTCGAAGGGGCATTTTTGCAGCGCGACCACATGCACCGTCGGGCGCAGGCTGCCCAGCCGCTCGACCACCCAGAAAACTGTCAGATCGCGCACCCGCGCAATGTCCCCGCCCAGGTAGAGGGGATTCGCGCTCGCCGCCAATTGCGTGAGCGTCTTGGCCCACGCCTCGCCCGGCGGGTACTTGCAGCCGTCCATCAATTCGTAGGAAAGAAATGCGCTGGCATCATCCGAGGGCACGCACATGTATTCCTGCAACCACGTCTCCTCATCCGGGCACTCGTCGCGCTGGCTTTGCAGCCATTCGTCCTCCGTCATCTCGAGCCGGGGGTCCTCCGCGTCGAGCCGCGCCCATTGCTCCTTGAGCTTGATGAGCAGCCCATCATTCACCGCGTCCACGATTGTCACCCGATGCAGCGAGATCCCCTTCGGGTTCCCCTTCTCTCGCGCCTCAAGGATGAGCTGGTTAAAGTAATTCGCCGTGCCCCGGTGCGTGGAGAACATCCGCAGCCGCCCACCCCACTGGATGCCCGGCTTGCCAATCGCGTAGAGCTGACGGTTATTCGCGTTCAGGGCAAATTCATCGTTCTTGCGCGTGCCGCGCTTGCCCGCCTGCGCGTCCACATTCGAGGAGAGGCTCCAGATATTGCGCCCATTCGAGAGTGGCAGGCGCAGCGCCGAGATGGGCCGCCCGCCCTCGATCTCGATCACGCTCTCGCCCAGCGTCCCCGCCGCGATATTCACCCGCCGCGCCCATTCGAGGACGTCCTGCCCATAGAGCTGCGCCTGGATCTGGTCGCGCGAGGAAATCCAGCAATCAAATGGCCAATCCGCCTGCGCCGTCTCCATCAGGCTGTCAAAGGCGTCGCACCACGAGATGCCCGCCTGCCGGCACTTCTCCATGAGCGCGATGCGCGAGCGGTCCCCGATCCACCGCGCCTGGTAGGGCAGGAATTGCGTCGCGCGTACACGATGCTCCCATTCCCGCCGCTCTCGCGCCGAGGTCGGGATGTGGATTTCAAAAGTACTCATGGCGTCGCCAGCCCCGACATGACCTCCTCGATGAGCTTGCGCGTATCCGGCGTGATGCCCCCCTTGGCCACCACCTTCGTGAGTTGCTCCCTGGCCCGCGCCGCCCGCGCCTCGAGCAATGTCAACTTCCGCGCCGAGTGCCCCAGCTCGATCGCCTTGCGCACCTCCGTCGTCACAAACCGCAACGTCCGCAAGTCCCCCTGCCGCATCCCCGTCACCCGCAGCAACTCCACACAATGACGATGCACTTCCTCCGGCTCGAGTTGCGCTTCGGTATAGATCGCCCGCAGATTGTCCACCGAGGCATTCGCCTCCTGGATGGCCCTCTGCTCCTCCGACCACCGAACAAAATCCGACCACCGCCGCGCAGACAATCCCGAGATGCCATGCCGCGATGCAATGTGCCGCAACAGCGCCTCGACAGATACCGCCGTCGCCCCTTCCCGCATGGCCAGCAGCGCGTCCCGTTCCGCCTCCGGCAGCCCCTTGAGCCGCTCCAAAGCAGAGACGCCCTTCCCCGAGTCCACTCTTATGCGCCTCATACATCCGCCAGCCTCCCCTTCGTAGTAATCGCCCACCGGCTCTGCCCAAAAGCGTCCGTCACCCCGGCCACCCACCCTTGCTCCTCACAAAACCGCAACACCTCCCGCAGCTCGAAAAGCGTCACCCGAGGCGGCGTCAAAAAATTCTCGATATACAACCCGATCACAGCCTCAGTGAGCGGCTCCCCACCTCGCCGCAGCGCCTTCACCACCTGACCCACAATCTGTCGCTCCCGCTCAGTCATGGCATCCGAGAGTTAAGAGGTGAGAAGAAAACTCGCGCAGAGGCGCAGAGGCGCAGAGAAAAGAAGAATTCATCCATCCAGCCATCGCTCCGCGCGGCCCCCCTTCGTCCTGTAGGTCCTTTAAGTCCCTTCCGTCCGGCTCCCCCCTCTGCGCCTCTGCGCCTCTGCGCGAGTCCTTCCGCATTCATTTCCTCAACGCCTCCATTAAATTCTGGTTCATGATCCTCACCGTCCGGTCCGTGCTCTGCGACCGCTCATCAATCGCCGCCACCTGGGCGCGCACCACCTCGAGCTTCTCCCGCCACCCGCGCTCCGTGCCCCCCAGCCGCGAATGCAACTCCGCGTGCTCCCGGGCATTCCGCTCGATGTGGACCCCCAACTCCGCCTTCGTCGCAAACTCCGCGTCAATCGGAGGCTGCCGTGTAAAAAGTTGCTTCCCCGTCAGCACAAGATTCAGCACCTGCGCCAGCCCGATCACGACCATCCCAATGACGACAGCCTCATTCGTGCCGCCGCCCTGGCTGCCTGCCGCCTCCGAGAGAGCCGTCGCCAGAGCCATCATGCCGCCTCCTTCTCAGGCTGATAGCGCATCACCTTCAGGATCCCCGCCACCCCTGGCTGACGGTCCCGCGCCGTCGCGCTCCACCGTCCATCCGCCACATACTTCCCCGATGTGTAGTGATTCGTCCCCGCCCACAAATACGGCGATTGGATCCCCCGATACAGCCGATACCCGAGCCCATTATAGAGTTCACATTCCCAGAGAGTCCGGGCCGCCGTCCACAGCCCCACCTTCTCCCATTCCTTCCCGGGCATCGTCAGCGCATCCACCGCGCTCTCCAAAAACGAAAACGGCGGACGTCCATTCTTCGGCCTCCCCTTCGGCACATGCACCGTCCGAGCAGTCAGCGGATCCCCATTATGCAAATGCGACTTCGTATCCCCATTACTCTCCCGTTGGTGAATCGCCCCGATCACCATCCAGGGAACGCCCCCGCCCACCCGTCGGGCGATCTCCACATACAGCGCCCGATTCAGCCGAATCCGAGCGCAAGCTCCCTCAAACCGCAGCGCATCCGTCACCACGCAAGACTCCCAAAGCCCACACAGCTCCAGCCACACCGCCCCCGAATACCCGCGCGAAGTCACAGGCTTTTTGTAATCCTCCACCATAATCAAAACTCCGCCCCCCCCATCAAATAAGGCACCACCGCCACCCCTTTGGTCCCTTCAGTCTCTTTGGTCCCTTCAGTCTCTTTGGTCCCTTCAGTCCTTTCAGTCCCTTTAGTCCCTTCCCTCCGCTCGACCCGCACACTGGGCCGCAGACTCTCCGCCAGCCTCACCCAAAACCCCCGTTCATCCACCGCCTCCTTCGCGGCGATCCACTGTGTTAGATCCGGCGTCTCCGTCACATCCGGCCACACCTCCGTCCGCGAGACCCGCCAATCCCGGCAAGATTCGATGGCGAGACCCATCGCCGCAAACGCCACCAGCCACACAGCCATCGCCGCCAGCGCAGGCAGCCGAGCCGCCCCACGCCGTCCCCACGGCAGCCGCAATTTCCTCCCCGCGCCCCCGGCGCGGCTCGCGGGCGGCGTCAGCCGACCCATTTCCGCCTTCCCACTTCCGCTTTCCGCATTGGCCTTCCTCACCTCCGCCCTCGGATTAAACTCCCCGCCCGGCACAGTCCGTTTGCGTTTATTCTGCCAGGCCACCCACCCCAGAGCGGCCAGCGTCAACACCGCTCCGATCCCCTGCTGCAGCTGATCCTCCGTCAGCAACCCCTGAGCCGTCAGCCCGCCCCCCAGCGTCACCAACACCCCCTGCAAAACCCCCCGTATCAACTTACCCAGCATGGCATCCGAGAGTTAAGAGGTGAGAAGAAAACTCGCGCAGAGGCGCAGAGCCGCAGAGAAAAAAAGAATCCATCCAGCCAGCCATCGCCCCGCGCGGCCCCCTTTCGTCCTTTAGGTCCTTTAAGTCCCTTCCGTCCGCTCCCACCTCTGCGCCTCTGCGCCTCTGCGCGAGTCCTTCCGCCCTCATACTTTCGCCCTCATCTTCGCGACCGCCATTTCCACAGCCAGGTTGATCACCGCCGTCCCGGCCGCCACCCCTGCGGCGACAGCCACCTTCTTCAAAGCGTCCACGGCAGCCGCCCGTTTCTCCTCCCCCGACTGCGGCGAATCCGCCAGCGACTCGACCACGCTCTCCGCGTGCGGCAACAATTCCTCCAGAGCCTCCGCTCCCGCCCCAAAAATCAGCGGACGCAAAAACTCCCACAACACCCCCCCAATCCCCAACAACTTAGCCAACCAGTTTTTCATAAAGCGGAACTCGGAATGCGGAAACCGGAACGAAAAGCTTCCCGCGCAAAGCGCGGCACTCGGGCGGCGAATGCCGCCCCATCTCCGCTCTCCGCCTTCCGCCTTCCGCATTCAAAAAATTGCTTCCCGACCGCGTTCGCACCTATGTCACAAACCCCATTCCTCAAACGAACGCAGCCGGGAAAAACGAACAAAAGCGGAAGTCGAAAACCGGAACTCGGAACGAAAAACATCCCGCGCCGCAGGCGCGGCAAACGGGCGGCACAGCCGCCCCCTTTTACACTTCTCACTTCACACTTCTCACTTTCCCAAGCGGGCAAGTGGCCGCCGCGATTCCTCGCGACGACCACCGCATCGGCGGGCCGGGAAAAAAGCCCGCCCCCTTGGGTATGGGTTAAATTCACTCCGGGCAAAGTGAGTAGCCGCCGCGATTCCTCGCGACAGCTACCCACCCGTTCTCCTAGGTGCCCGATTTCATGGGAAGATTGCACTCCGCGCCGGGCAGTCCAGCCGCCCCGATGGGCGCGGAAGATCGTCAAAAAATTCCTCGCGCCCGTCGCCAAACAGGCGCGAGACGCCCTAAAATAGGGCGCTCCAGCGTGCACTCCGCATGACAATGCACGCCAGATTTTCCGGAACAATAAAAGCCACGCATTTCGCATGGCTACCTATTCTTACCATTTTCCCGCCGATAGCGAGTGATAGAAATAAACACTTCACACCCCCATTTCTGACCTCATTTTTTTTCGCGCCGCCGCCCCGCAAAAATCCCCCATCGCCCGCAGAGCCCCTATCCAAGCCACTCCCAGACCACACCCACCCCCCAAAAAAATTTTCAAAAAAGTTGTTGACGGGTTTATTAAACCATCATACATTGCCTTCCATGCCCGAGATTTCCCGCTTTTTTGGAATCCGCATCACGATGGTTTACGAAGACCATCTTCCTCCGCATTTCCACGCCGAATACGCCGGCGGGATCGCGCACTTTTCCATTGCCACGGGCGAAATCATTGCTGGCACAATTTCCCCCCGTGCCGCTAGACTGGTACGCGAATGGTGGGCCATGCATCGTTCCGATCTCGAGGAAAACTGGGCGCTCCGCGCACAAAGGAAACCTCTCAACCCGATTGCGCCGCTAAAATAATGAAACCGATCTTCATCCGTCACACAGGAGACCGCTGCATCTTCATCCGCTACGCCGATGGCCTCGGCGCGGAATTGGATTTCTCCGGGTATTTTGAAGCGCGCCCCGGTCTCGTCACATCCCCCCTACTCGACGTCGCCATGTTCGAGCAAGGAGCCCTCGACCACGGCATTCTCACCTGGCCCACCGGCTACGACATCGACGCAGACGTACTCCGCCTCTGGTGCGAACGCGGCCACTTGCTCCCGCAAGAGGAAACCGACGCGGCTTTCGCCTCCTGATATGCCCAATAAAAAATCATCTCCCATCGCCACGCCCGAGACCGTCACGCTCGATGCTTACGAACAAAGCATCGAAGACGCACTCGACGCGACCAAGATGACCTCACAGCTCACGCCTGCCATGCGTCGGCAAATACAGCGCGCCGCTCGCCCGATGAACCCGATCCCGCCACTCCAGCCATGAGAATCACCCACGCCACCCCCTTGCCCCCCACCAGCCTGCGCCTGCGCTGGGACGATGGCTTCGAAGCCACCCTCGACCTCGCCCCCGCCCTGCCTCCCGGCGACACCCTGCGCGATCCTGCCCTGTTCGCCCTCGGTCGGCCCAACGGCCTCACCGTCGAGTGGCCCGGCGGTATCGACTACTGCCCCGACACCCTGCGCCTCTGGTGCGAACGCGGCCGGGTGCTCCCGCAAGAGGAAACCGACGCGGCTTTCGCCTCCTGATATATGTATGCCAAACAAACTCAGCGATCACAGGAGAAGAGTATCACTAGCCGAGGACATAGAGGTCGTCACCGCACTCAAGCACCTGGCAGCAGCTCAAGGCAAGACCCTCACAGACATCTATGCCGAGGCTGTAAGAGCATTCTTGGAGCGCCAGACACCGCCACCACCACGGTCAAAGAGAAAAAATCAGTGAAATCAGTGAAGACAGTAATCTCTATCACTATGGATGAAGGTTTATTAAACCGCCTGCATGATATTGCTGCCACTCATGATGTCAGCCTGAGTCATGTTATCCGACGCGCTGGACGTGAATTTTTGAATGGGTTTATTAAACCTCTGCCGGAAGCCCTGCGAGAGTCAGGGATGTCGCAGAAAGAACTCGCCGCGAAAGCATGCATCAGTCCGCAGACGATGAGCCGGATTGTGCGAGGGGAGACGCGTCCGCGCCGCGACACCGCCCGGCTCATCGCCCGCGCCCTCGGCCACCCCGTCACCACCCTCTTCCCCATCCTCCACAGCCTCAACTAAACCCAACCAAAAAAACACCATGAAAAACAAAACCATGAAAACCAACCAAGCAACCCCGAATGCAACCCTCACCAGCGAGGCCCATCAGCGTGCTCTTTCCTTCGTCAGGGAAGAACTCGTCAAGCTGGCCCTGACCTGCCAAGCCACCGCCGAGGCAGACGTCAAAAAAGGTCAGCACGTCGCCGCAGCCCGCAGCTTCCTGCACTACGCCGACCTCTGCGCCATCGTCACCTTCATCGAGGAGGCCATCAAAGAATGAGCCGCACAACCCACCGCATGCAAATCATCACCAAAAACCTCATCCTCAATCTCGACGACATCTCCCTCATGGTGCTGGACCCCGTGACAAAAAGCGCATCGGTCAAGTTCCGGGACGGGTACTATGTCCGCCTCATCGGCCCCGCCCTCGCAGACCTCCAGCAGGCCATCGAGAATCACAACCCTCGGCCCACCTTCGAGACCTCCGAAATGTTGCGCAAAGCCAAGGAAAAGGAACGCGCCATCTCAGATGCCTTGCTTCAGAGCACCGATGGCAACCCCGCCTAACCCAACCCATGCAAACACCATCCATTCCAATGACCCCCATCCGACTGGAGCGTCGCCAGGTGTCCGTCCCTTCCGTCCCTTCCGTCCCTTCCCACCTCTCACTTCACCCATGAGCCCCATCCCACTTACATCTCGTCCATCCGTCGTTGCTCGTCCTCCGAGTAAAAGTCAAACGGCCTCGCAATGTAGAGAGAGGCATTATCCCTCACCCAATGCGTGCAGGCGGTATCGTCCCAGTAGTCCGATACGAGCGCTATTACGCATTGCGACAAAGCCTGTGGTGTCAGTGAGAGGGCAGGTGTGTTGGCCGGTGATCTATTTGCTTCCAGCCAATGCAGACAATATTCCCACGCCGCCGTCAGCCTCGCGGCTAGAAAGAATCTTGTGGCGGCTCGCAGACGCGGCCAGCGCCCTCTCCTGGAGAATGCGAGCGCTGCTTCACGTATGGCATCTCCATCGGCGGCAGCCTCCTCATGCAACGCGTCCTGGCACTCCTCCTCCGCAAAATGCCCGCCCTGGATATAGGGCTGATACCTGTCCGGATCAGGCACCCGGTCCAGCGCCTCAATCAAAAACCCCCGCAGCCATGCGACCTCACCCGCAGTCAATCCCGCAAGATAATCCCGCGAACCGCTCCCAAGCAAATTCATCCCCCGCACCCTACCGCCACCAACCCATGAATCCCATCAAAAACGCCCTGCGTCGCATCCAAAAATACCTGGCGCGAAAAATCCTCCTCGGTCAGGCCGAGCGCATGATTGCGCAAGCCAAGGCCCGCGCGCTCAACAAACTCCTCGCCGCCCGCCACTGCGACGAAGACCGAGCCCCCAAGGGCAAAGCCGCCGAACTCGAACGCTCCGCCCTCGTCGAGCGCCACCACGCCTGCGAACTAGCCCATCTCTTCGGCCTGCCGGATCCCTTCACCCACCCGCCGCTCAAGCCAAGACCGCAACAAAGCAAAAGTATGTGCCATCTCCTCGCCCTTCTCGCCGCATACAGCCTTCTTGGCCCTTTCCCACAATGCGTCATCGCGAATCAACGCGACGATTTCCAGTCCATTCCAAGTCAGGCGATGCACCTGGGCAAACAGGGGAGGGCCACAATCCTCCTCATAAGTGGCCTTGAGAAGCCCAGCCTCCCTCAGCCAAGCGGCAAAAATCGCCCTCTCTCCACCAACCTCCACCCCTTCAAGCAAGGGAGCTTGGCTTACCTGCAACAAGAAGGCCCGCAATTCATCCCATGGAGCAAGTGAGTTCATCACACCAACCTAACCAACCCATCCCGATACGCCCACAAAAAAATCCCATGAAAAAGCATCCCAAACCTCCCCGCGCCTCCGCGTCGCGTGAGACACCCAAGCCCCAAGAGCTCCTCACCTGTCCCACCCGTGGCATCCACGGATTCCTGCCAGCCGGCCTCCGCGCCCACCGTTGCAAAGGCCGTCCATCCCATAAGACCCCATGAGCCCCTTCTTACTTCTCACCTCTCACTTCTCACTTCACCCATGAAACCCACCAAAAGACAACACCTCATCAGCCAATACGCCGTCATGCGTCGTCTGGTCTCCGAAGAGAAAAACCCAGACTACCGCAATACCCTCCACGCCCGGGCCAGGCAAGTGGCCCAGGCCCTCGCAGACCACCTGGCCGACGCCTACGACCGCAAAATAGCCGCCATCAACAAATCGCAGGCCACCCGCCCTTCCGTCCCTTCCGTCCCATAAGTCCTTTCTCACTTCCATGAAAATTACATCCCTCAAATACCTCGCCTGCGACCACTGCGGTCGTGCCGTCCGCGTGGACGTCCAAGCCATCCGTTGCCTCTGCTCCTACTGCGCCCCGCACCACCGCATCAAGCGCTACACCCAGGAAGAATTCCTCTACACCCCCGAGCCCGCCACTTCCCGTTCCGCACTCCGCACTCCGCATTCCGCACTCCCATGACTTCCCTCACCGAGACCCACGCCGCAGCGCTTGCGGCCGCAGCCGCCGAGATAGGCGAGACCAGCGTCCAGATCCAGATTGGCGCGACCCTCGTCACGATCCACGCCCGCGACCGCGCCCGCGAGTCCCAGCTCCCCGAGGCCACCCGCGCCGAGATCCTCCGCCAGACCTCCTCCACCCGCCGCGCCCTCTGGAGGCACATCACCCGCCAGCCATGGAACAACTAACCCAACAAAACGCCCAACAAGACGACCGCCTCACCTCCCAGGATTGGGCGCTCATCCTTGGCGTCTCCGAGCGCCACATCCGCCGCGCCTGCGGAGGCGTCCAGGCCGACGGACGCATCCCGCGCTCCGCCCTCAGCCGCTCCCCCGGCTGGCAAGACCGCGTCTCCGAAGCCATGCTCCGCCACCGCGCCCGCGACTGCCACGACCTCGCCGCCATACTACGTACAGAGACCCCCGGCTGGACCCCACCCCGCCACTTCGCAAAGACCCCCACCGCCTCCCGCCAACGCGCCGACCACCGCCGCACCGTACTTGGTACCTACTACGCAGCCCTCCCCGCAGGCGAAGCCGCCGCCACCCGCGAAGCCATCGCCACCATGCGCCGCCTCTTCCCCGCCACCGCCAACACCAAGCGCGATTCCCTCGAACGCAACCTCCGCCGCTGGCTCCGCAATATCGAAGCGCGCGGAGGATGGCGCCCCGACGCCCGACCCGAAATCTTCCTCGACAACCGCGCCTGCGACCACCCCCGCGCCCGCCTCCGCAACCGCGTCCCCCACGAACTCATCGCCGCCTTCCGCGCCAAATGCCTCGACACCGCCCGCGTCTCAGACGCCATCCGCGCCTTCGAAATCGACTGGCTCGCCGGACGCCCCGTCCCCGGCCTCGGCGTCCGCCAAGACAACGAGCCCTGGCCATTCCGACCGCACCAGATGCGCCACTTCGCGCCCCCCAAAGCCGAGCGCGTCCTCGCCCACATGGGCAAAGCCCGCGCCCGCGCCACCGTCCTCCCCCACATAACCACCACCACAGCCCGCCTCCGCCCCGCCGAGATCTACATGCTCGACGATACCCGCATAGACGTCGTCGCCACAAACGACCTCACCGGACACCCCACTCAGCTCAAAGCCTACATCATGATGGACCTCGCCACCCGCCGCATCGTCGGGTGGACCGTCGTCGAAGGCAACATCCTCGCCCGCCACGTCACAGCCCTCCTCGTCCGCGTCCTCCGCTCCACCGGCATCGGACGCGACTACCCCACCACCATCATCTTCGAACGCGGCACCGTCTCCTGCGCCCCCGCCCAACAAACCCTCATCGAATCCTGCTTCCCAGGCCGTATCCTCATCGCACGCACCGGCATGGATGGCGGACGCAACCACCCCGGCGACTTCATCCAGGCCGCATCCGGTCACTGGATGGGCAAAGGCCACCAGGAATCCCTCAACCGCACCTTCACCTTCTTCATCGGCCACCTCCCCGGCCAACGCGGCAACATCTACCAAAACCAACCCGCCGCCCTCGGCCTCACAGGCTACAACCGCATCACCGGCGCGCTCGATTACACCAACGGCTCCCGCAT
>WBZO01002940.1_pt1 | contig 20956 bp, 25 predicted proteins | sample 5204261 | NCBI WGS metagenome assembly WBZO01 (sample SAMN12412400, study PRJNA552823) | activated sludge metagenome | isolation source: activated sludge from anammox sidestream of wastewater treatment plant... | place: USA: North Carolina | collected 2017-09 | reverse complement strand
GAAAAGGTCGTCTTCGCGGGGGGAGATGTAGATCATCGCGTCCTCGCCTTCGCACATGGCCTGTCCGGGGCAGAGGGAGGGCTCGGTGTGGGCCAGGCCAAGGGCGTGGCCGAACTCGTGCAGGGCGAGGGCGCGAAGGGAAGCACCGGTGTAGCTGAAGAGCGGTTCGAAGACGATATCGAACTCGGTGGCCTCGAAGTAGGGCGTGCCTTCGACCAGTGACGAGCTGCGCCACCAGCAGGAGTAACCGAGGTAGCCGCCGGCGATGTGGCCCCAGCCAACAACGTTCAGGCCATCGCGCGGGATGCTCTCGGGGATGCCGTTGCAGCCGGCGGCGGCTGTGGTCGTGGTGAGGTAGTCGAAGTGCCAGCCCGTGCCGCCGGCGTTGGTCCAACCATCCGCGCCGGCCGTGATGGCTTCGAGGGCGGTGGCGGCGGGCATGGATGGCGGTCCACCATCGGGGTTGTACAGCCAGTTGGCGAACGGCTGCGGCCAGCGGATGCCGAAGATCTGGAACTGGGCCGTGACCTCGGCGGGTCCGAGTTCGATGGCGCCGGGAAAGCGCGCGAGCATGGCCGCACGGCCTTCGGCGACCCGGTCCCCAAGGGGCGCGGTGCCGTCGTCGAGGGCGAACATGGAGATTTCGACGAACTCGAAGGCGGCGCCCACGGGGACCGCGAGCGAGAGGCGGACCTCGTGGATGGGGACGGCGGGCGCGGCGCCGGCCGGGGCGGGGCCCGCGCGGATGGCGACGGCAGCGAGGGCGACTCCCACGACCCCGGCGAGCGCGGGCAACCAGCGGCCGGGGGAGCAACTCACCCTGCCAGTGTGGCATTGCTTGCCGGGCCGGCGCCAATCCGAAGGGGCAGGTGGGGAACTGTCGGGAAGTTCACACAACCGTCACCCGGAAGGGGTTGACAGGCGGGTTTGAGTGAACGACTATTCATTCAGTGAATGACGGTTCAGTCATTCAGGAGGAACGAGAGATGTTGACCGAACTCGTCAATGCACGGCAGGCCGAACTCCGCGCCCAGGAGACCCAGATCGCCCACCGGATGGCCTGGTCGCAGATCGTGCGCGTTGAGCGGCTGGAGCGCGCGCTGAGGATTGCGCGCGGTAGACTACAGCTGCTGCCCACACTCTTCCCGAAGGCGAATTAGCCCCTATGGTCCGAGTATCCGATGCGCACCTTGCAGCACGCCGCCACAGCATCCTGGTCGCGGCGACGAAATGCTTTTCTCAGAAGGGCATCGCCGCGGCGACGATGGCGGAAATTGCGGCCGAGGCTGGCATTTCGCCAGGGGCGATCTATCGGTACTTCGAAAACAAGGACGACCTCGCGCGCTGGTGCATGGATGAGTCGGCCGAGGCTATCAAGCACGCGTGGGAGAACCCCACGAGCGCCGAGATGTCGTTCGTGGAGCTCTCTCGCCTGACCTTCGCGGAGCTGAACCGGCCGGAAGTAGCGATCGACACCCAGCTCTTCCTGGAGCGCGCGCTGATCTACGTGCGGGACGGTCACCCCGAGGCGCTCGCGCTCGGCGAATTCCGCGAGGAGTTCGAGAAGGTCCGTGCCGGAATCCTGTTCCTGATAGAGCGCCAGTTCGGGCCGCCTCCCCCGGACGTGGATGTCAAGGCGATCGCGGAGGCGCTGTACGGCTTCTACTGGGGAGCGCGGGTGATGAAGCTGCTCATGCCCGAGGTCAATACCGACGCGCAGGTGGAGGCTCTCCACAGCCTCATCGGGCATGCCCTCGACAGGAGCTGCGGGAAGTAGCCCGCCAGCCGCCACCATCACCCCAAACAGCAAGGCGCCCCTCAATGGAGGGGCGCTTTCATTTCGGCGGCGGGCGCGCGTCAGTTGACGAGCTTGGGTTCGAGGAGCATGACGGTGAGGTCGGACGGGAGGGTGCTGCGGCTGACGTTGATCTTCGGCTGGGGTTCGGCCTTCGAGCCGGTCTCCTTCAAGAAGTTCTCCAGCGGCAGGAGGTCCAGGGTCTCGCCGCCAGCCTTGTAGTTCATCGGGATGGCGATGCGTGGCTCGATGCGGGTCATGGTATCGGCGGCCTGGTTTGGTGTTAGCGAGTTGCCTCCGCCGACGGGCAGGAGGAGGACGTCGATGTCCTTGAGTTCCTCGAAGGCAATGGACCCGGGGAGGCCCAGGTGTCCGATGCGGATACCGTCGATCTCGCAGATGAACACGACGTTGCGCGAGCCATCGGGGCGCTTTGTGGCGATGCCGGTGGCGAGGATGCCGCCGATGTCGTACTCGCCCGGGGCGTCGAGCACCATGTGCTCGCCGGTGATGCCGGCCGAGTAGCTATACCCGGGATCGTCGCGGCGGCTGACGGTGACGATGTCGGCGGATTGATTGCCGATGAGGAAGCCGCTCTCGGGCGGGCACGGGTCGGTGATGACGGTGCCATCGCGACCTTTGAGGCGAAAGCAGTTGCGGCCGAGGTAGGTAATCTCAACAGGCACGAAGCGATCGTACCCTCCCGGGGGCCTAGGCGGAACATACGGATCAGGCGGCTGCGCAATTCTGTCCGCCGGGCTGGAGACGCGCGCGGAGGGGCGACGGGATCGGTAGGATTCCGCCACAGCGAACGCGCGCAGAGGAGCCGGCATGGCAGGAGCACTCGAGGGGATCAGGGTCATCGATTTCGGGCAGTACATCGCGGGGCCGATGGCGGCGATGTTCCTGGCCGACCAGGGCGCGGAGGTCGTGCGGGTGGAGCCACCGGGCGGGCCGCTCTTCGCCACACCGGCCAACGCGACGTGGAACCGGGGCAAACAGAGCATCGTCCTCGACCTGAAAGCGGCCGGGGACCTGGAGACCGCCCGGCGGTTGGTTGGCTCGGCGGACGTGGTGATCGAGAACTTCCGGCCGGGCGTGATGGACCGCCTGGGGCTGGGGCCCGTGGCGATGACAGCCGCCAATCCGCGCCTGGTGTACTGCGCGATCCCCGGGTTTGCGGGGGATGACCCGCGGGCGGGCACGGCTGGGTGGGAGGGCGTGGTTGGCGCGGCGACGGCTACCTACCGGGCGAATCCACGGACCGGGCGGCCCGTCTACGCAGCACTGCCGTTCAGCTCGTCGTACGCGGCGTTCCTGGCCGCCACCAGCATCGCTATTGCCTTGAACGCCCGGGAGCGCGACGGGCTGGGCCAGGTGGTGGAGGTGCCACTGTTCGATGCGACCTTCGCCGCCATCGGGTACCGGATCGGGGGCGACGCGATCACCGGGGGCGACCCCAACATCGCGCGGATGCTGGGCATCACGCGCCAGTTCGCCTGCAAGGACGGGCGCTGGTTCATGTATCACTCGGGGAACAAGCGGGCGGCCGAGTTCCTGAAGCTCGCCGGGATCGAAGATCTGCTTCCGGGAGCGGTCGAAAAGCTGACTCCCGGGGAAATCCAGGCGCGGAGCGAGGCGCTGTTCCTGACCCGGACGGCGGCGGAGTGGGAGGCATTTTGCGAGGAGGTCGGGACCGAGGGGTCGGTCTGCCGGACGAGTGCCGAGTGGATGGAGAACGAGCACGCGCTGGCCTCGGGCATCGTCGCCGAAAGTGACGACCCGGAGATCGGGCTGTTCCGGGGGCCGGGGATCAACGTGCGCATGTCGGGCACGCCGGGTTCGGTACGGTGGCCGCGCCGCCAGCCGGGCGCGGACCGGGAGGAGGTGCTGGCGGCGATCCCTCCGCCGGCCCGGAAAGCGGCAGCCGCGGTGGACCCGCTGCGTGCCGCGCTCGAGGGCGTGCGGGTGCTGGACCTGTGCATCGTGCTGGCGGGACCGACCTGCGGGCGCACGCTGGCCGAGTTCGGGGCCGACGTCATCCGGATCGATAGCCCGCACCGGAAGACGGTGGCCTTCCACAACGACATCAACCGGGGCAAGCGGAGCATCCTCCTCGACCTGAAGACCGATGCGGGCCTGGAGATCTTCTGGAAGCTGGTCGACCAGGCGGACGTGGTCGTGCAGAACTTCCGCAAGGGTGTGGCGGAACGGCTCGGCATCGGCTACGAGGCGGTGAAGGCGCGGAAGCCGGACATCGCCTACGCCTCGCTGAACACCTATGGCCAGGTGGGGCCATGGGCCACGCGCCCGGGGCACGAACAGATCGCGCAGGCCGCCACCGGCATGCAGGAGCGCTTCGGCGGCGACGGGCGGCCCACGCTCGCGCCGTTCGCGGTGAACGACTACGGGACCGGGTTCATGGGAGCCTACGCCGTGGCCCTGGCGCTGCTCCACCGGCGGCGGACCGGCGAGGGGCAGCATGTCGACACCGCGCTGGCCTACACGGCGACGATGCTGCAATCGCTGTACCTGCACGACTACGCGGGCAAGCAGTGGGACGAACCGCGGGGCCAGGACGCTCTCGGGACGGGCGCCCTGAACCGGGCCTATGAAGCCAGCGACGGGTGGTTCTTCCTCGCCTGCCGGGAGGCAGAGCTGCGGCGGCTGCCGGAGTTCAAGCACCTGCTCCCGCTCGGGCTGGAGGGGGCGCTGGAGATCGCCTTCAAGGCGGGGACGGTGGCCGAGTGGGTCGCGCGGCTCACGGCGGCCGGGGCGGGCGCGCACCGGATCATCGAGGATGTCGCGGAGTTGCGGGACGACCCCTGGGTGCGGGCGCACGGCCTGGCGATAACCCGGATGCACGAGGGGCAGGGCGAGCTGACGACGAACGGCCCCTCGCCCCGGCTGTCGCGGACACCACCCCTGCCGGGGAGACCGGCGCCTCTCCCGGGATCCGACGCGGCGAGCGTGCTGGCCGAGGTTGGCATGGCGGGAGACCTGGAACGGCTCGTGCGGAGCGGGGTGGTGGTGGTCGAGGGCGTGACCGTGCGGTAGCCTGAGCCTGGCGCGGGGCGGCACACCTCGCGCGCGGAGGCGGCGTGAGCAACGGTTCGGTGGTGGCGGTGGTGGCGGCGGTGGCGGGGATCGCGCTGCTTGGCGCGCTTGCCTTCGGCGCGATGGGCACGACGGTGGAATCGAGCGTTCCGGGCCCGGTCCCCGCGACGTTCGACGGGCCGCCGGCCGATGGCTCCCACGGGATTGTGCTGGGGAGCTACCAGTCGAAATCGGGCTTCGGACTGTTCGGGCTAACCATCGGGCGGTCGCGCTGGGAAGCGAGCATCGCACTCGTCCCGCCGAAAGGCTGCGCGGTCTCCGATGGAGCGTTGCCGGCCGGCGGCGCATGCGCGGGGGCGGTGGCAAGCGGGCGCGTCAGCGGTGGAGGTACGACGGCAGAGGGGCTGGAGTTCGTTATCGTCTCGACGGAGGTAAGTGAGGGCTGCCACGAGGCGCTCCAGCCGTATGAGCGCTGGCCATCAGGCCAACCGGCGTGCGGCGAGTAGTCAGCGCGTCAGGAGCGTGACAAGGTTGCTCCCGCCGACGCCCATGGCACTGACCATGACGCAATCGACGCGCTCGGCGCGGGCGGCCTTCACGTAGGCGAGGTCGAGGTCCTTCTCTGCCGTTTCGAAGCCGGCGATAGGGAAGACTTCCTGGCGGCGCATGGCTTCGAGGCCGGCGACGAGCGAGAGCGGACCGCCGGCGGCGAGCGACTGGCCGGCGCTGCCCGCGATGGTCGTGACCCCGGCGAAGTAGGCGTGCCGGCCGAAGGTGCGGGTTGCGCCGTAGCCGTCGGCGAAGTCGTAGGCCTGGCGGCCATCGGCCCCGGCAACGAACAGGTCAACCTGGTTCTGCAGGTACCCGGCGGCCGCGAGCGCGGCCTGCATGGCCCGGCCCGCTTCCGCCGCGTCGCTCAGGGCGAGGGGCTCGACGACGGAGTCGAAGGTTTCGCCGAGGCCGGCGATGCGGGCGACGGCAGTCGCGCCACGATCGCGCGCGTGCGCCTCGGATTCGATGACCAGGTAGGCGGCGCCTTCAGCGGGGACGAAGCCGGCGTGGGCGGCATCGAACGGGCGGGCGGGTGCGGAGATCGCGCCCTGGGCCTGGAGGTGTTCGAGCAGCGGGCGTTGCAGGCCCTGGCCAGCGCCGGCGACGACGACATCCGCATCGCCCTGCGCGACCATGCGGGCGGCGGCGGCAACGGCGAGCGCGCCGCTGGCCTCGGCCCCGGCGAGCGAGACCGCGGAGCCACGAATGCCGAGAGCGCGGGCGACCAGGTGGCCGTAGGGGACGAAGATGGCCGGTTGCCCGGGGGCGCGGTAGGGCAGGCCATCGACGACGGCGAACCGTCGCGAATCACCCGCGCCGGCGCCCAGGCCAGCGGAGTCGATAGCCTGGAGGGCGGCATCGAGCGCGAGGAGCGACCCCCGGTCGAGGAAATGGACGAGGTTGCGCGGGATGTTGCGGTTCGGCCGGTTATCATCGCCGACCGCGGCCGCGAAGAAGGCGGGCTCGGCGTCATCGGGCGACCACAACTCACCCGCCGGCTTCCCGGCTGCCAGCCCGGCCCAGAGGGCGTCGACGCCAGTCCCGAAAGCCGAGACGGCGCCGTACCCGGTGATGACCGGGGCCCGGCCAGGAGCCTGGTGCGATGCGGACAGGTTAGTCGAGTTCCTCGTCGAGGAATTCGTCGTCATCCTGGTTGCGGCGCCAGAACATGACGGCGCCAGCGAGGGCGCCCAGGAGGGCGAAAATGCCCAGGAACTTCTTCATGCGGAAGGACCTCCAATCCGGCCGGTCGCTCGTGTCAGTGGGCCGGGCCCGGCCAGTATAGGCTGCGAGAGGGGTAACCGTTAGGCCCGGGCCAGGGCGAGGCCGGAGTTCGTGACCGGGCCGTTTGCGCGGAGTACGCGGGAATTCGCGGCCGGACCGGCGATCGGCCTCGCAGCGGGACTCGCACAGCGGTAGAGTCGCGGGCGAGGAGGACAGCATGACTGAGACGACGATCCCGGTTGACTTCTTGTTCACGATGAACGCCACGTTGCGGCCCGAGCCTTCGGTCATCGCCAACGGACCGCAGGGTACGCGCGTGGTGGTGACCGTGACCGGAGGCAGTTTCGAGGGGCCCAGGCTGCGCGGCACGGTCGACAACTCCGGGGGCGACTGGGTGACCATGCGGGCCGACCGCAGCATCAAGCTGGATGTCCGGGCGCTGCTGCACACGGAGGATGGGGCGGACATCCTGGTGACCTATATGGGCATCGGCACCCGGGATGGGGACGGGCTGGCGATCAGGACCGCGCCCCTGTTCGAGACCGGGGACGAGCGGTACGCCTGGCTGAACAACGTGCAGGCTGTGGGCATCGGCAAGGCGGGCACGAACGAGGTGACCTACGACGTCTATGCGCTGCGCTGAGGTTTCTGTACCGCCGCGGGGCGATGGGCTACGCTCGATTGCGTGAGTGACGCGCTGATCATCGACGCGACGCGGACCCCGTGGGGCAAGTTCGGCGGGGCGCTGAAAGAGCACCGTGCTTCGGACCTGGCAGCGCTGCTCATCCGGCGGCTGGTGGAACGGAACCAGGTAGAGCCATCCGCCATCGACAACGTGATCCTGGGGCAGGTACTGCAGGCGGGGGCGGGCCAGTTGCCCAGCCGGCAGGCGCTCATCGGCGGGGGGCTCCCCGCGACCACGCCGAGCACGCTGATCAACAAGGTGTGCGGGAGCGGCATGCGGGCGGTGACGCTGGCGGCGGGCCTGGTGCGCGCGGGCGAGAACCGGCTGGTGCTGGCCGGGGGCATGGAATCGATGAGCAACGTGCCCTACTACGACACGCACACGCGCTGGGGCGCGCGCATGGGGAACAAGACGCTCATCGACGGCATGGTGTTCGACGGGCTGTGGTGCGCGTTCGACGACGTGCACATGGCCAACCAGGCCGACGACATGGCGGCATACCGCGAGGTATCACGCGAGGAGATGGACGACTGGTCGGTGACCAGCCAGCGGCGCTGGGGGGCGGCCCAGGAATCGGGATACTACGAGCGCGAAATCACGCCCGTCCCGAACAAGCGCGACCCGAACCACGTGGCCCTGGCGAAAGACGAGAGCCCGCGCCCGAACTCGACGGCGGAACGGCTGGGGCGGATCAACACCGTGTATGGGACGAAGGCGATCACGGCGGGGAACGCGCCGGGTGTGAACGACGGGGCGGCGATGTTGTTGGTCGCCTCGGAGGAAGAGGCGGCGCGGATGGGCGCGAAGCCGCTGGCGCGGATCGCGGGGTGGGCGGAATCTGCCGGGCTGCCGCGGGAGTTCCCGGTGGCATCGGCGCACGCAATCAAGAAGGTGCTCGCGAAGACCGGCCTTTCCATCGACGATATGGCGGCGATCGAGGTGAACGAGGCGTTTGCCTGCGTGCCCCTGATCTGCGGCCAGGAGTTGAACTGGGACGCGGAGCGCGTGAACCGGCACGGTGGATCGGTGGCGATGGGGCACCCCATCGGGGCCAGCGGAGCGCGGCTCGTGCTCACGGCCGCTTACCAGCTGCGCGAGACGGGCGGAAAGTACGCGGTTGCGGCTATCTGCTCGGGCACGGGCCAGGGCGACGCAATCGTGCTCGAGGCGGTCTAGCCGCGAAACTGGCGGACCATGCGGCGCACCTGCTGCAGGTGGCCGGTGTCGTGGTTGGCGATCCACGTCCCGAAATCGAGGATGGTAGCGACGGACCCGCGCATGTTGGCGCGGCGGGCCCAATCGCGCGGGGTGAGGTCCTGGATGAGCGCAAGAGAGGCGGCCCTGGAATCGCGGAAGCGCCGGACGAGGGAGGCCGCATCCAGTTCTTCGTACCCCTTGCCAACATGCAGCAGCCAGGGCATGACCTGGCCATCGACGGGCGCATCGTTCTGCGCGATGACGGCCCGCAGGCGGGCGGCGAACAGGAGGTCGGTCTCGATGATGTGGGCGATGAGCTCGGCCAGGCTCCACTCGCCTTCAGCGGGATGGGCCGCGAGCATGGCGGGCGTCGCGTCGCGGATCTCGGCCTCGAGGGCGGCGGGCGCGGAGAAGAGCGTTTCGAGGATCTCGCGGGGGTCCATGCGCCCCAGCCGCTCGCTGGTCTGGGCGTAGAACGGGCCGAACATTTCGAAGTCCGGGGCGAGGGCGCCGCAGACCGGGCACGAATCGGGCCGGCGGCCTTCGGCGAGGTAGCCGCAGAGGTGGCAACCCCAGAGGAACTGGGCGACATCGCGCTCGGACACATCGGGATGTTCCTGGAGGCTCGCCAATGCCTTATCGAGGATAGCGGCAGCGCTGGCCGCGGCTCCGGGCTGGGTCGACGCCGGCATTTCCCCGGCGAGGAGCGCACGCGTGGAGTCGAGCGCATGTTCGATGAGGGTGGGCGCCGGAAACGATCCGAGCTGTTCCCGGGCAAGTCCGTGGGCGAGGGCGCGGTGGGTGTGGGCGGCGGCGCGGAGGACCTTGGCCAGGTTGAACTGGCCGTTCCGGACAGCCTCTTCGGCCCCGGCAAGCGCGAGGGCCGCCAGGCCGGCCGACCGTTCGAGTGCGTCCTCGCTCACGGCAACACCTCCCGACAGCCCGTCCGGGCCGACTCTAGGCGGGGGCCCGCGGGCTTACTGTGACCTGCTTCACAGAACCCGTGAAAGATCGGGCGACCCGAGTGGTCTTTCCGTGTAGAAGGACCCGCGCAAAGCGGAGAGGTAAACCGATGGAACTGAAGCTGATGATGCGCGTGGCGGTGGGCCTGGCCGGGCTCGGCTCGATTGCGCTCGCGGCCTGCTCGAGCCAATCGCCGCAGACCAGTGAGCCGAACGTCATGAGCACGCCCGGCCCAACGCAGGTCGCGAACATCCCGGGCGCATCGCCAGGGTCCACCACTCCCTCGACGGACACACCTGACACCGACCCCCGGGAGCTCGAGGTGCTCTGGGTGGTTGCCGACCATGCGGGCGCCGGGGCCCTGACAGTGCGGTTTGCGACGAACACCGAGACGACCGCGGAGGTGACCACCTACCGTTCGGCGCCGGATGCCCCGGGTTTCCCGGCAGAGGTCTCGAGCGAGCCGAAGCAGGTGCATGTGGTGAGCATCCCCACGGGGATGGAGGACTTCGGCGTGGAGGTGGTGGTGACCGACGGGGCGGGGCGGAGAGCGACCGCGTTGCTGGAACTCGGAAGCATCGTGGGGAAGCAGTACTGGGCACGGGGCGCGGGGGTGGCGCCGGCGCTCGCCGTCTCGGGGATGCGGGCGACCGCGACCTGGACGAACCTGCGGAGTTCGGGCGAGCCGGACATCCCTGGCCGGGTGCTCCTGTTCGCGAAACGCGCGGGCTGCACGACCGCGGAGGCCTGCGAGGGCGAGCTGGTGGAAACGTTCACCGGCGACTCCCCCGGGGGCGACCAGGTGATCGAGACGCACCGCATAGAGGTGCGCTTCCCTGACGCCGCGCACGACTACCAGGTGGTGCTGGCGGGGAGGCCCGGGACGGACTCGGCGGCGCGGATGTTCTATCAGTTCGACGTGCGCGCCGGGGAGATCGGGAAGTAGATGGAGGGGGCCAGCCCGATTGGACTGGCCCGCCTGTGGTCCCCCGCTCTCTATGGGATGGGGGCGCTAGACCTGGGTTTCACACCAGAGGGTGAACGCGCCCTTGCCCTTCGCGCTGGCCGCGATGTCCTGCCCGGCGGTGGCGCCGGCGGCGGCGACGCGCAGGCGCGGGTCGGGCACATCGAGGGCTTCGACGCGGCTGAGGATATCGGCCACCTTGAAGTTCTCGTCCTCGACGGCGAGGACGGTGACGAGGCCGAAGAAGCCGGCCGAGTTTTCGGCGTGGCTGAGGACGTGGCAGTGGAAGGCCCAGAGGCCGGCTTCGAAGCACTCGATGATGCAGTCGTAGCGGCTGCCAGGGGGCACATCCATGTTGTCGCACTTGTAGGGTGGGTTCACGGGGTAGCCGTCGCGCTCGAAGACTTCCATGGCCATGCCGTGGAGGTGCATGGGGTGGTACATCATGCCCTCGTTCATCCAGCGGACGAGGAGGCGCTCGCCCTTCTTGGCGACGATGGCATCGGTGGCGGGGAAGCCCTTGCCGTTGAGGGTGAAGCCGAGGAGTGAGTCGTTCATGATGAGGACGACTTCGCGGTCGTATTTGGGATAGGCCGACTTGTCGGCGGGCTCGATGATGAAGGCGCCGAGGAGGCCGCGGTTCACCTGGTCGGCCGAGTCGTGGTGGGAGTGGTACATGTGCGAGCCGGAGTTCCGGAGAGTGAACTCGTAGGTGAAGCTCGCCCCGGGCTGGATGGGCTCCTGGGTGACGAAGGGGACGCCGTCCATGTTGTTGGGCACATAGATGCCGTGCCAGTGGACGGCGGTGCTGTGTTCGAGGTTGTTGGTGACGTTGATGCGGACGCGATCGCCGACGGTGCCGCGGAGGATCGGGCCGGGGATCATCTTGTTGTAGCCGCGGGCCTTTTCGACCTGCCCGGGAGAGACTTCCCAGTCGACCTCATCGACGGTGAGGTCCCAGACCTTGACGCCGTTTTCGATGCGGGGTTCGAGAGGGACGTTTCCGCGGCCTTCGGTGAGGGCTTCCTTCTGGTTCTTCAGGAAGTTGACGACGCCCGCCTGGTGGTCGGCGTCGATCTTCTTCCACTCCTCGCTGACGGCCTCGGGAGTACCGGGCTGGGTCGCGGGGTTGGGGTTGGGTTTGACGTCGCTGGCGGGGACGCCCGTGGGTTCGAGCTTCTGGCCCGATGGGTCGTCGTAGCAGGCGGCGGCGATCATGCCGCCGGCGACGGGTAGCGCGGCGCCTACGACGCCGGCCTTGCGAAGAAAGCCTCGCCTGTCGAGTTTCACCTCCTGGATGGTTGGAAGATCGTTCGTGGGGTGTTGGGACACGATGTAACTGGCCTCCTGCCGTGAACGTGGGCTTTTTCGGCGGCATATTCGCAGGTCGCGGCGAACAGCCGAGGGCCTCATGGCCAAAGAGTGAATGGCCTTCCGGGCCCTATTGTGACGGATTTCTCAAGTTCTTGCGCCAGGTGGTTAAGCCGGGAGGGCCGGATGGCGCTCGCACCGTGGGCGAACATGGTTCATGCTTGCGCAAACACCCAGCGAATGAGGTCTCCGATGGCAGAGCAACGCCCCATCCTGGTGCCGCTCGACGGCTCGAAACTGGCGGAAAACGCGCTTCCGGATGCGGCATGGCTGTCACGCATCACCGGGGCGCCGATCCGCTTCATCCATGTGGTCGATACGGATGTGCCCGCGGAGGAGCGAGGGAAGGCGGCGGACACATTCCGCAGCTACACGAAGGAGATCGCGGCCGACCATGGCCTGGGCGAGACCACCTGTGATGTCGTAACGGGGTCGGCGGCCGATGAGATCCTGAAGGAATCGGAGACCGCATCCGCGATCGTCATCGCGACACATGGACGCGGCGGCTTCCGGGCGATGATCGTGGGGAGCGTGGCCGACAAGGTCATCCGGGGAGCGACGGTGCCCGTCCTTGCGGAACCTGGACTCGAGAAGCCGACCACCCCGGTCCCGGGCAAGGCGATTGTCGTGGGGTTAGATGGGTCGCCAGAGGCCGAACGCGGGCTGGCAATGGCCCGTGAACTCGCCGCGCCTTCGAACGTGCCGATCGTGCTGGTGCGCGCCTTCAGCCTGCCGCCGCCTGCGGGAATCGAGTTTTCGTATTACCCGGCGGACCTGGGGGCCACCCTGGAGGCGGCTGCGAAGGAGTACCTGCAGACGACCGCGAAGCCCGGAGAGAAGTACGTGCTGATGCAGGGAGACGCGGCAACCGCTGTGCTCGAAGCAGCCGAACAGCACGATGCCGGCATGATCGTGCTGACCTCGACCGGCAAGGGGCTCGCCAAGCGGATCGCCCTCGGGAGCACCACGGACCGCGTGATCCACAGCACCTCGCGGTCGGTGCTGGTGGTCCCGCCGCAGGCGTAGTCCGGCACCGGGAAGTATGTACGAAGGCGCCTCGGCGGGGGGGCGCCTTCCTTGCGTGTGGCGGATTGCGAGGGTGCCCATGGGCTTGAGTAACGCCGGGACACCTGATAGAACCAGCCGATGATCGAAGTCCCCGAACTGACGACAACGGAACGCCGTGCGGCACAGTGGCTCGAAGCCCGTGGCGCGAGCCTGGTCGACTTCTGGGCGAGCTACAACGCGATCTCGGCCGGGCAGATCCTGTACAGCGGCTTTGGCGAGGCGCTGCGGCCGCTGGGGCTGAGCTACGAGTCGTGGCGCATCCTGTGGGTGCTGGCCCTGGTGCGGCGGAGCGAACCGCGATTGCTCGCTCAGACGCTCTGGCTCAGCAGGCCCGCGGTGACGAGCGCGTTGAACCGGCTGGAAGAGGGCGGGCATATCGTGCGGACGCGGGCGACGAACGACCGGCGGCTCGTATCGGTGGAGATGACCGAGGCGGGCGCGGAGCTGCTGGAGCGCGGGGCGACGGTGTACATCTCCACGCTGAGCACGTTGATGGACGCGCTCGACGACGAAGAGAAACAGCTGCTGGCGCGCATCGGGCGAAAGTTCTGGACCCTGAACTTCGACCGCACGCGGAAGTCGGCCGGGACACCCGTGCGCGCCGGTGCGGCCGTGATCGGGACGGCGGTGGCGAGCGCCTGAGGCCAGCGTGGAGCGGGCGCTGCAGCGCCCACGACTGGCGCACCCTCACGTACACGTTAGAATTACGCGCCGAGGGGGTCTCTTTTCATGGGTTCTGGTCCATTGGCGGGTGTCAAAGTACTCGAGTTCACCCAGATCATCGCGGGGCCGTTCTGCGGCATGCACCTCGCGGATATGGGCGCGGATGTCACGAAATTCGAGCCGATCGAAGGGGAGCCCTGGCGGCTGTCGGTCGAGCTGGTGCCGAAAGAATCGCGCACCTACGCAAGCCTGAACCGCGGGAAGCGGGGCGTGGCGATGGACATGACGCGCCCGGAAGCACAGCGGGTCATCCATACGCTGGTGAAGGACGCCGACGTGGTCATCATCAACTACCGGCCGGGCGTGGCGGAGCAGTTGAAGATCGATTACGCGACGCTGAGCGCGATCAACCCGCGCATCGTGTATTGCGAGAACACGGCGTTTGGGCGGCAGGGCCCGCTGGCGCGGCGCGGCGGCTACGACATCGTGGTGCAGGCGCTCACAGGCCTGATGGCCGGCGAAGCGAAGCTGGAAGGCGACGTCCCCGCCTACGTGTACCCCGCCATCGCCGACTACGCGACCGGCATCCAGATGTCGAATGCGATTTGCGCGGCACTCTTCGCGCGGGAGAAGACGGGCAAGGGACAGCGGATCGACTGCACCCTGATGGGGACGGCCATCGCGATGCAGACGAGCCAGTTCACCTGGATAGATGCCTTCGACAACGAGATCATCCCGCCGATGCTGGAGGGTTTCAAGCAGGCTCGGGCCGAGATGAAGTCGTTCATGGAGCAGGTGGCCGTGCAGAAGACCTACCGGCCGGCGGCCGCCGGAAACGTCTACTACCGGGTGTACCAGACGAAGGACGGGTTTATCGCGGTGGGCGCGCTGAGCATGGCGTTGCGGCTGAAGGTGCTCGCGGCCACGGGGCTGAAGGACCCCCGGTTCAAGCCGGACGGGTCGTTCGAGGCGAACCCGGAAGGGTGGCAGGAGGAAGGGCCGAAGTTCGTGAAAGAGGCGGAAGCGTTGTACCGGACGAAGACAACCGAGGAGTGGTCGGCGTTGTTCGAAAAGCACGGTGTGCCGGCCGGGCCGCTCTACTTCATCGAGGAGCTGTTCAACCATCCGCAGACGATGGCGAATGGGCTCCAGGTGGAGATCGAGCATCCGCTGCTCGGCCCGCTCAAGATGGTCGGGCCGGCGTTCCAGATGTCGGAAACGCCGCTGAAAGCGGAAGTGCCGAGCCCGATGCTGGGAGAACACAACGACGAGGTGCTGTGCGAAGCAGGGCTGAGCGGCGAGCAGATCGAGCAGCTGCGGGCGGCCGGGGTGGTGTTGTAGCGCTCCCCGCGCCGCCGCGGCCAGTCGCCCCAGGGCGATTGCGGCGGTAGGCTGGGCCGATGTTGCAGCGCATGTGGCTGGGAGCGGGGAGGGCCTTCAGGCGCCTGGCCTGGGAAGGCGAGCGGCTGCGCTGGCGCCTGTTCCACCCGATCACGCTCGGCGCGCGCATCGTCCTGCTCCGCGACGGGCAGGTGCTGCTGGTCGAACACACCTACCGTGCGGGGTGGTTCCTGCCGGGCGGTGGCGTGGATAAGGGCGAGTCCCTGGAAGAGTGCATTCTCCGCGAGGCGGAAGAGGAAGCGGGCGCGACCGTGCGCGACCTGGAGCTTTTCGGGGTCTATAGCAACTTCGCCGAGGCGAAGAGCGACCACGTGGCGGTCTTCGTTTCGCGCGAGTTCGACCTGCGGCCGCTGCCAGCGAACAACGAGATCGCGCGCGTGGGGTGGTTCGCGCTGGAGGCGCTCCCGGAAGGCCTTTCGCCCGGGACGGCCCGGCGGCTGGCCGAACTGCAGGCGGGTGGGCCGCCGCGGGCAGGCCGCTGGTGATGCCGCCGGAGCCGGAGGAGGGCATCCCTCCCGCGCACCGGCAGGCGATCGGCGAGCTGGCGCGGCGGTTCGACTGGGAACTGACGGGCGACCCGGCACCGGTCCCGCAGTCCGTGATGAACGCGAACTACCGCGTGGAAACGTCCGTGGGCGTCCGCTTCGTCCGCGGGCACCGGGCCGGGCTCCCGCGCGAACGCCTCGAACGCGAACACCGGGTGATGGTGTGGGCGAGAGAGCGCGGGGTCCCGGTGGCGCCACCACTGGCCGATGCAGCGGGGCACACCGTGAACAGCCTCGGTGGGAGGCTCTGGTCCGTGTTCCCCTGGGTGCCGGGCCGCAGCCTGCTCCGGGGGACGGTGACGGCGCGGGAGGCCGGGCTCCTGGGCGCGATGAACGGCCGCCTGCACCGCGTGCTCGCGGACTGGCCGCCGGGCGACCTGCACCGCAACTCCGAGCTCAGCTGGGATACCGAGAAGTCGATAGCGGACCTGAGCCGCGTGGACGACCTGATCCGGTACTACCCGGCACAGACCGAGGTACAACTGCGCGTGCAGGGCTGGATCCGGGACCAGCTGGAGCTGCTGGAGGGCGGGGCAGCGCTGCCCGCCGCAGAGTTCCAGGAGGTCCCGGTGCAGCCGTGCCACGGCGACCCCCACGAACGCAACCTGATGGTGGACGCGGCCGGTGAGCCTGTGGCCGTGGTGGACTGGGAGCGGTTCTGCCTGACCCCGCCGGCATTCGAGGTGCTGCGCACGCTGACCTTCGCGCTCTTGCTCGATGAGCCGTTGCTCACGGCATTCCTGGCCGGCTACCGGACGGAGCACCGTCTCGCCGCGGAGACGGTGGCGCCGTGTGTCGAGTTCTGGTGGCAGTCGCAGCTGCACAACACCTGGGCTTACCGCGACCGGTTCATCAAAGGGAACCGGGCGGTCGAGCAGTTTTTCCCGGAGGGCGCGGCGGCGCGGCGGCGCTATGCCGATGCCGGCTACCGGGCAGGCCTCGCCGGGCTGCTTCGCCGGGAGGCCTGCTGAGGGCGCGCGGGGGCGGTTAGCCCCGGTGCTCCTTGCCGAGCTCCTTCTGGTCGGGCCAGGGGTGGGCGCCGGAGGGGTGGCGCGTCTTGCCGTGGGCGCCCGGCTCCTCGATTTCGGAGCCAGCATCGGGCTCGGGTTCGACGGCGCGGACATCGGACTGGGCGGGGTCGAGGTACTCCGCGGCTTCGGTGAGCGCCTCTTTGAGCGCCTTGAGCGGATGGGCTTCTTCGATGAGCTTCTTGGCGCCCTTCAGGTCTTCGAGCGGGTTCAGGTCCTTGATCGACATGGCGTCAACTCCTCCGTCTCCATCGTGCCGGCTGGATCCAGCATAGCCCCTCCGCGGAGCTGCGGGGGGAGGTGTGACGTGGGCACGGCTGCTCCCCGCCCGGCGGACAACACGACGGGTGGCGAGGTCGACGACCCAGACACGGAGAGAGTCACCGGGGCGGTCGGTGAGCGCGGTCATCTTCGAACCCTCCGGGGCACATCACAGGGATGCCGGGGCAGGCATCGGTCGGGCGTGGGTCAGGCGGTCTTGATTTCGACCTTGCGAGCCTCGGGCGGTGGCGCCGGGGTGGACTTGGGGAGGCGTACTTCGAGCACGCCGTCTTTGAGCGAGGCATCTATCTGGTCTTCATCGACGGTGGCGGGAAGGACGATGCGGCGCTCGAAGGAGCCGAAGAAGCGCTCGCTGTAGCTGCGGCCCTTCTCCTCCTCCTTGCGCTCGGTGCGCTTTTCGCCGCGGACGGTGAGGACGCCGTCGTGGATGCTGACGTCCATGTCCTTCGCTTCGACGCCGGGCAGCTCGGCGTGGACGACGAGGGCGTCGTCCGTCTCGGTGACGTCGCAGCGGGGGCTCCACTCCATGCTGAGGGGTGTGCCGCCAAGACGGGCCAGGAGGTCGCGCGGCCAGAAGCTGGTGAGCTCATCGAACGGATTTCGGCGAATCAGGGCGGACATACATCACCCCCGGGGGAAACTGAGGAGATGATGGCAGGCGGCCGTACGGGCGGGCAGGTCCGTACGGGCCTTTCGCAATGGCCCGTATGGCGCAAGCGCGGTCAGGAGGGGCTGCTCGCGCCGGTCAGGGTCTGGTCCACGAGCGCCAGGAAGTGGTCGGCTGCGAACGGTTTCTGGACGAAGATGGTGCCGGGGGTGCGGGCGGCGAACTCAGCGGGGCCTTCGGCGCTGTAGCCGCTGATGAGGATTACGGGAAGTCCGGGCCAGCGATCGAGGATGGCGCGGCGGAGTTCGATCCCGGATTCGCCGGGCATCACGATGTCGCTGATGACAAGCTCGGGGCGGGCATCTTCGAGGATTGCCCGGGCCTCGGCGGCGTTGGCGGCCTGGCGGACCTCGTAGCCCTGGGTGCGGAGCAATCGAGCGAGCATCACCCGGACCGGATCATCATCATCAACTACGAGGATCGTGGCAGCCAAAGGTCGAAGCTCCTCGCTCTCGTGGGCAGCGCCGCCAAGGAGGGTGGACGCCAATTGGCCGCGAGTATGCAAATGAACACTCCGGGCCCCACGCGCCCAAGGGATTGGGCAATTGTGAGCACGAGCCGTCGCGGAGGGTTATCCGGATTTTCCCTAATAGGGCCGGGGAGCGACCACCATGCGCGCGTGCGGAGCGCGCGCGTGGCGCGAATGGGAGCCGGTTTTACTCAGAGCGGGGCGGCGACCTATCATCGCGGGAGGCTCGGAGGGTTCCCGGCATGCGTTTCGTGATGACCGTCATCTCGGCGGCAATCCTGCTCTTCCTCCTCTACCTGGTCATCGGGGGCATCGCCGATGGCTATTTCGGCGCCGACATCGTCCCGGATAAGGCAGTGCCCGACTCCTGGGCAGCGCCGGATAGCTGGAGCGAGTGGCGCGACATCGTGATCGTGTTCACGGCGATGTTCTGGATGCTTTCGGGGCTGCTGGCGGTGGTGCTCGTGGTCGTCCTGATCATGCTCGCCGGGGTCGCCCGGAAGGTAGTGAAGGAGAACGCCGCGCCCGCGCTCGATTCGCTGCGGCAGTCCATCGATAACGTGCGTGGGACGACGGAGTTCGCGGGCGAAACGGTGGCATCGCCCATCATCCGCGTGTACGCGGTGGCCAAGGGCGTGCGGACCGGCATTTCTGCGGTGACGAACCTGCCGGACCGGGTGTTGGGTCGGCGAAAGAAGGGCCGGAAGTGACCTCGCCCGAACCGGAAGACCTGCGCGAAGGCTTCGAGGACGAGCCGCGCCGCGACTCGCGCCGGGAGTGGCGCGACCTCGAGGAGAACCCGATCGTCGGCTGGGCGAAGGCGATCGCGCTGGGGATCGCTGACACGGCGAAGGACATGCTGGAGGCCGGGCGCGAAGGCGCGCGGGAAGCGATGGACCAGGGATGGGAGCGGTTCGACCGGAAGACGAAGCACCGGCGGGACTGAACGCGGGAGCGAGCGTTAGGGGAGCGGGCTGGTATCATGGTTCGCGGGCCGCGGAGAGGTGCTGGAGTGGCCGATCAGGCACGCCTGGAAAGCGTGTAGGGGTGCAAGTCCCTCGTGGGTTCGAATCCCACCCTCTCCGCCAGCAAGCCATTCACGATTTGCGATTTGCGATTCGGCCCGGGGTGGGCGGCTGTGGCGTTCAAAGTCGTCAGCCTGTGTCGCGAAGAGTCGGCTATAGTGCGCGGCGATGGACTCACGACAAGAGCAGGGCCAGCGGGTATTTTGCGTTGGCAGCTTGACCGAAACGGGCCTCATCCGAGGTCAGTAAGGCCATGCCGACCGGGACGGTGACGGTCTCAAAGACGACTCTCTATCTGGCGGCTGCCGTCTCGTTGCTGCTAGTTCTGGTCGCCGTCCTCAGTACGCTGCTAATCAGTGATGGCGGTGCCTCCTCGACGGCGAATGTCAGTTCGGCAGGAGCGCCGGACCCAACTCCGACGCTCGGGCCACCACCAACCCCGTCTCCCCGTCCGCCCACGGCTACTCCGACGGCGACAGCTTCACCTACGCCTTCGCCCACACCGACGGCTGTTCCTGTTCAACTCCTGAACGGCCAGGAGTTGCTCCGGCTGGACGCTTTCGGACAGAGCATCTTGACCGTCAAGAACGGCACCACGAAGGATGCGCTCGTAAAGCTCACCACGGCCGACGCGAGCACAACCGTCAGGACCGTCTACGTAGTGCGACAGAGCGATTGGGCCATCACTGGCATCGCGCCCGGGCGCTACCTTCTCCGCTTCGCGCTTGGAAATGATTGGGACCCCGTACTCAACCGGTTTCAGAAAAACGTCTCGTTCACACAGTTTGAGGAACCGTTCGACTTCGAGGACGACGGCTTCACCTACACCACGTGGGAGGTCACGCTTCACGCGATCCCAGGTGGCACCGCCGAGACCGAGAGCATCAGCGCGGAGGATTTCTATGAGGACTAGCCAGGCAATGGACATCATCGAATGGCAGGGAACCAGTGGCTCCAGGCGAACGTGACGGGGCGCTGACCATCTCCCGAACCACGGCTTACTTGAGCGGCATCGCTCTCATCCTGGTCGTAATCGTGGCGGTTCTAATCACTTTGTTGGTCACAAGGGACGGCGAATCGGCCCCGGTGCCAGCATCGAGTCTGTCCGGTACTCCCACCTCTGAAGCGCCGACACCAGTTCCTGCGACAGCGACAGCCAACGCAGCCCCGTCCTCGACCACACCGCCCTCCGCGACGCCATCCCCGACCGCCACCACTCTCCCGACCACGCAACAGACGCTGGCGCCAGTCGCGCCGCAAAGCACTCCGACACCGACACGTATCCCAACGCTGCATCCCACTCCGTCCCCCACCTCGCCACCCTCCCCAACTCCAACGCCGTCGCCCACTCCCTCGCCCACCGCGACGCCATCGCCCACTGCGGTACCGACCTACTCAGTGAGCGCTACACTCCAGAGGTCGGTTGTCGGGCTGAACGAGTCCGTCACCCTTTGCTACTCCATCAAGAGTTCCCAAGCGTTCGTTTTCGGGCTCACCGTTGTAGCGGCTAGCCCATTCGGGAGCCGTTCAACGCCTTTTGGGGGAGCCCAAGCTAATGGATGCCTCACGTCCATGGCGTGCGCGGTAAAAGGGGCACGCGAGATCACGGTCTCCGTTTACGATGAGTTCAACATCCCGAAGCGCCTCGTCGCAAGCACCACTGTGAGTCTGGTTGTGGATTACCCGGGTCCTGTGCCAGGTGCTGTCGTGTGCGGCTGGTAGCTATGAGTAGCACGGATCAAAGTGCACGCGAGTTGTGCTCGTCCACTTCCGATTCCGATTGGCTAATGGCCCTCAGCGCCCCTGGAAGTTCGGTTCGCGGCGTTCGGCGAAGCTGGTGATGCCTTCCCGGAAGTCCTCGCTCTGGAAGAGGAGCATCGTCTGGAGCAGGACGTGGTGGATGTGGCTCGGGAAGTCCTCGGTGAGCCCGTGGCGGAACAGGCGCTTCATCGACTGGACCGCGAGCGGGGCGTTCGCGGCGATCTCCTCCGCCCAGGCAT
>WBZO01002069.1_pt1 | contig 20961 bp, 17 predicted proteins | sample 5204261 | NCBI WGS metagenome assembly WBZO01 (sample SAMN12412400, study PRJNA552823) | activated sludge metagenome | isolation source: activated sludge from anammox sidestream of wastewater treatment plant... | place: USA: North Carolina | collected 2017-09 | reverse complement strand
CATCAGTTCGAGCACGGCGCCCACCACCACCACGCGGGGGAGGATGAGCCGCGCCGGAACCTTCGTGTTCGGCAGGTACACATAGATGAGAAACAGCACCAGCACGGTGATGGGGAAACTGGCGATCTTCGCCAACCCCCGCACCAGCAGGGCGGGGGCGACCGAATCGGGTCCGGCGAGCGCCTGCCAGACTTCGAGTCCGGCGCCGGTGAGCGCGCCGGAGACCAGGGCCAGGGCGCCGCAGCCGAAGATCAGGGCCATGCTGACGACCTGGTTCTTGAGCAGCGAGCGGTTCTGCGTGACGCCCCACGCGCGATTGAGCGCGACTTCCAATGGGAGGAAGACTCCGTTGGCTGTAAACAGCAGAAGCAGCATGCTCAGCCATTCGAAACTGCGGCGATAGGAGGCCGAGACGGTGAGGTTATACCAGAGGAAGTCACCGGTCTTGCCGGCAAAGAAGTCGCGCAGCGTGTATTCGACAGCCCGCTCGGCTTCCGGCCAGTGCAGAACATTGCGGCAGAGAGCGATGATCACGAGCATGAAGGGGAAGAAGGCCAGCAGGACGTTCGCGGCGATGGCGAAGGCGTGGACGTGCGCCTCGGTTTCCATGAGGTAACGGCCGATGGAGCAGCTATCGCGGCGGAGTTCGAGGGCGGCTGCGCGAATCTGGTTCAGAATGGGTTGCACGGCGCTTCTCCATTCTGACGAATGCCGGCCGCGGGAAGTTCAGGAACCGGCCGAGGCGGCGCGGGCTAGCAGCGCATTGACGGCGTCGAGCAGGTCACCGGTGCTGAACGGTTTGGCCAGGAAGCGCGTGTTGGGAGGCAGGGCGCCCCGGGAGAGTTGGGCGCCCAGTTCTGGGTCGCCGGTGAAGCCTGACACGTAGAGCACGGGCAGGGCCGGCCAGCGCTCGCGGAGCCGGGCGGCGAATGTGCGACCATCCATGCCGGGGATGGTGAGGTCGCTGATGAGCAGGTCCGGTCCGGCCGAGGCGCCCGCGGTCAACTGCAGGGCTTCCACCGGGGTGGCCGCCTGAATCACGCTGTAGCCGTGGCGCGCGAGCGACTTCACGATCAGGTGCCGGATGCCGGGTTCGTCCTCGACCACCAGGATAGTCCTGCCGGAGGCGGCTGTCTGGGCGGATTGGACGGCTACGGCGCACTCCAGGACGAGGCGCGGCTGAGCCGGGTCGGCGAGATCCCAATGAATCGAACCGCCGAGGCTCTCGAAGGGCCGCACCAGTCCCGCTATGCCGAGGGACGGATCCGCGCCAGCCCTGGCGCCGGAGAACGGCTCGAACATCCGGCTGGCGGCCTCGGCGTCGAGCCTTACGCCGGGCAGGCTGAGGATGAGCCGGCAGCGATCCTGCTCCGGCGGCGCCGCCTCGAGCAGGCAGGAATTCTCCGGCCGGAGCCAGGGCGCGAGGTAGCGCAGAGCCTCCGCCAGCATCCGCTCGAGCAAGCCGGCATTCGACAGGACGGTCGCCGCGGCGGGAGCGGCGGTGAGCGTGACGCCGTCCGGCAGCAGCGCGCGGAGCCGCTCGGCCATGCCTGGAAGCGAGGTCTGGAGAGCGACGGTCGAGGCTTCATAATGAGGCGGCCGCGCGAAGCTCGACAGCTCCTGCGTGAGAGCGGCCAGCCGGGCGGACGCCTTGAGGATCTCCTGCATGTCCTCACGCCGCGTGTCGGCTTCATGGAAGCTGCCGAGAATCTCCTCGCCATAGCCGTTGACGATCATGAGGAGGTTGTTGGAGACGTGGGCGACGCGCGAGGCGAGCCGCTCGACCGCTTCGCGGCGGGCTCTCTCGGCTCGTTCGGCGTCGCGGATCCGAATCTCCGTAACATCGATGGTGAAACCCCAGGTCGCCGGGCCGTCCAACAGCGTGTGTTCGCAGATCAGGATCAGGCGTCCTTGCGGAGTGCGCACCCGGTAGTCGAACGACTCGTGGACGCCCAGTTTGGCGCGGTCGATGTAGAAGCGCTGCCGGGCCTGGAGATCAGGAGCGAAGACCTCGCCGGGCGCGGCCGGCTCCTGGCCGGTTTCGACGCGCCAGAGAACCGTGGCAGGCGGCGCCGCGGAGGGACGGGCGCTTCCGGCCGCCGGTCCCAAAACGGCGACCACCTCCTTCAGGCCCTCGGCCGACCATCCTCCGGCCGGCGCGATGGTGAGCCGCAGGTCCTCTCCGGATCGGGTCCGGGCATCCAACGGTTCCGCCTCTTCGCCCTCCAGGGCAGCCTTCGCCAGCGCCGCCGCGAGGCCGGGCGCATCGACATAATCCGTAATCCTGGCTCTGCCCAACCGCGGAGCTTCAATCCCGACGAGCCGGCGGAATTCTCGGTTGACAGCTACAAAAGCGCCGCTCGCTTCCAGCACGGCAACCGCGACCGGCAGTGCCGAAAAGAGATCCTGGTAGTAGCGGCGTTCCGTTTCTACCAGCGCGAGCAGACGAGCGACGTCGCTAGGTTTCCATTGTTCAATATCGCGCTGCATGTAAGGCCCCTGGACCGTAAGAGCCTGGTAACGAACGACTCCAGTGTGATGCATCCATTTGGAGCCACAACGGGACCCGAGGGCCAAAGTCACCTTAGAACAATCTAGTACGCCCGTAACGCCCCCCAACCGGGGGGGGAATCCTCCTCCATGCTATAACCAGACACAGAGGTCCTGGTCCTACATGTCATCAGAACTATTCAATCTGACGGGAAAAACGGCCGCGGTTGTCGGGGGCGGCGGCGTACTGGCCGGAGAGATGGCGCTTGGTCTGGCGAGAGCCGGAGCCGACGTGGCGATTCTCGACTTCAACCCGGAAGCGGCCGAGGCCCGGGCGCAGGAGATCAGAGCGCTGGGGCGCAGGGCGGCCGGGATCAAGGTGGACGCCACGAAGAAGGCCGACCTGCAGGGCGCACTGGACAAAATGCTGGCCGATTGGGGACGCGCGGATATTCTCATCAATGCCGCCGGCGTCAATTCGGGGACGCCCTTCCTGGAGATCTCCGAGGAGGAATGGCATAGGATCCTCGACGTGGATCTGAAGAGCGTTTTCCTGGCCTGTCAGGTGTTCGGAGCGCACATGACGCAGGCCGGCCGGGGCGGGTCGATCATCAACATCAGCTCGGCGAGTTCGGGTCCGCCGCTGTCGAAGGTTTTCACATACTCGGTGGCCAAAGGCGGGGTGAATCAGATTACGCAGTTCCTGGCGCGCGAATGGGCCAGGCAGGGAGTGCGCGTGAATGCGATTCTGCCCGGATTCTTCCCCGCGGAGCAGAATCGCAAGCTGCTGACCGAAGAGCGGACCGCTGCGATCATGGCGCACACGCCGATGGGCCGGTTCGGCGAGGCCAGCGAACTGGTCGGCGCCTGCGTGTTTCTCGCATCGGACGCCGCCTCGAGCTTCGTCACAGGCAGCATTCTGCGGGTGGACGGCGGCTACCTGGCGATGACGATCTGAGCGCCGCGGCGCGCTTGAGGCCTCATGCGGACGAATCTCGAACTCGCCCGGTGGGTCAATCTGCTGGGCCAGGCGTTTGTCAAATCCGACCCGCGCGAGGTGATGCTGCCGGAGGATGCGCCTCCGGAGAGCATGGCGGCGCTGGTGGCGGAAATCCGCCGGTCGCGGGAGGATCCCGTGGCGGCGGAGGTCGAGTACCGGCGGCTGTTCGCGAGCGCGCTGGACACCTCCGGCCCGCTGTGGCAACCGGCCCTGCTGGCGGGGGAAGCAAGGGAGGAAGACGCGGCCCGCGAATGGTTCCGCCGCTACGGCTTCGAGCCGGCTGCCGGGACTGGGCACGCGGCCCACCTCGGGCAACTGCTGCTGTTCTATGCGCGGCTGCTGGCATCAGGCGAGGAGAGTGAGACGTTGGCCTCCTTCCGCGCGGATCACCTGCTGTGGGCGCCGCCAACGCTCACGCAGATCGCCGCCGAGGCGCGCCACCCGCTCTACAGAGTCCTGGCCGAAACCGCGATCGCCGTACTGGCTTGAGCCTACGGCAGCCGGTAGAGTTGGAACGGCGCCCAATAGTACGGCTTGCGCATCGAGGAGTCCGAGTTGAGCAACTCGAGCTTTGCCGACCTGAGCGCGGCTGCCGGCGTCGCGCCCCCGGCAAGGCGCGCGTAGAGCCGCTCCATCAATCTGGAAGTAGAGACATCGTCCACCGCCCACAGCCCGGCGATGACATTGCGGGCGCCGGCATGGAGGAATCCCCAGGCCAGCCCCACGGTCCCTTCTCCGGCGTACGCCCGTGAACCCGCCCCCCTGCAGGCCGAAATCGTGACCAGATTCGCCCGGATGGGAATGCGCGCGATCTCCCGGGCGGACAACGAGTACCTGGGTCCTTCACGCGACAGGACGATGGCCGAGTCGAGGGGGCTCTCGCGGTTGGCCGCGGCGTGGGCGGCGATGTGAATGATTCCGAAACTGGCGGGTCCGGCCTTGCGGTAGGCGCCGGGAGTCGCCTCAGCCCCCCTGAGGACCGTCGCGGAGGAGCGGCCGGCGAACCGGGTCACGGCGTCCAACTCCGCGCCGGCGTTCGCCAGTCTTGGATACTCCACGGGATCGACGGGGACCGGGTCGCCGATCAACAGTGTGGAGGAGTGGTGCGCGCTTGCGCGCGCCGGCGGGATTGCCAGCGACGGAACAACCGACACCTCGGCCGACTCCAGCCAGTACCGGGAAGCGCCGTTCTCGGCGGCCACGGGAAGCGTCTCGAAGTTCAGTGTATGCAGCTCCTGATCGGGTGAAATAATGAAGCAACCTTCATGAGACCGTAGGGGTCCGAGTAGGGTTCTGGACAGGTTTTCGGCCGCCTGCGACCCGGAGCGGAGCGGATCCCGCAGCCGCTCGATCGTTCGCAGGTGGGACTCGACGGCGGGGGCAATTTCAGACTGCCGGGGCAGGGTGAAGCCTTTGATGCCGCCGCCGGTGATGGTCCAAAGGTAGCTTTCGTCTCCAGCGAGCCAATAGGAGAGCAGCGTGCAGCCGGTATCGCGAGCCAGCGATCTCAGCCGGGTGGGGGAGACGGGACCGTCGCCGGGTTCGCCGAGCTGTTCGGCGAGCACCTGCGCGCGACTCGATTCGGCGACGCCCAGCGCCTCTTCGCGCCGCCCGTTGCGCCAGAGGAACCCGACATAGTCCTTGTAGAAGCGGATCAGGCTCGACTGCCAGGTGATCTTCCAGTCCTGCTGCGAGAGGGCGCCGCGGTACTGCCGGAGTCCGGCGAGCAGGTCGCGGTACTGGCGATCCGCTTCGGCGAGGCGTTGCTGTTCGTCGAGCAGGCGCGCCAGCCTTGCGCTGGCCTCGAAACGCGTGGCCGGTTCGGCCGATTGAGAAGTAGCCACCTGCCGGTAGCGGCTCTCGGCCGCGGGCAGATCGTGGCGCGCTTCGAGGATACGGCCGTCGTTCACGGTCAGCCAGGCATCGGGCTGTTTCTCGCCGGAAGCGAGGCGAACGCTGCGTGCTTCCGCGTTGAGTCCCGCCGCCGTGGCGACATCGCCCAGCTCGAGGTAAGCGGTGGCCAGGTTGCTGAGCCAATCGCCGGCCGAGCGCTGGTGGTTGAGGCGGCGGGCGACCTCCAAGGCACGCCGGTAGTAGCCGATGGCTTTGGCGTAATCTCCGCGAATAAACCAGACGGAGCCGAGATTGCCGAGGTGCACCTGCTGTTCGAGGTGTTTGCCGAGCGCGGCCAGCAAGGCCTGGGCCTGCTCGAAGTGCTGAGCGGCCTTTTCGAGGCCGCCCAGGCGCAGAAAGCACCAGCCGAGGTTTCCGATGGTCAAAGCCTCGAGCGCCGGCGCACGGGTGCTGCGGGCGAGCGGAAGGACCTGCTCGAAGTAGAAGATCGCCTCCTCGTAGGCGCCGAGGTTCAACCGCAGGAAGCCGAGATTGCCCAGCGCGGAGCCCTCGAGATAGGGGTCCTTGAGGCTGCGGGCAAGCGCCAGGCTGCTTTGATACGAGCGCTCCGCTTCGTCGGGCCGCTTGAGGTAGCTGAGGACCGTGCCGCGGCGGATTTCGGCCTGCGCCAGGACTTCGTTATTGCGCGCGGCGGTGGCGAGTTCCACGGCCCGGTCGAGCAGGGCGAGGGCTTCTGGGTTGGCGGAGCGCAGGGAGCGGATCCAACCCAGGTTGAGCAGCCTTCTGGCCTCGAGAGCCGGGTTCGGGAGGCGGCCTGGCGGGCCGGGTTCGAGCAGCCTTGCCGCCTCATCCACGGAGCCGGTTGAAAGTAGAGTTTCAGCCTCCAGCAGGCGGAAGCGCCAGTGCCACTCGGGGTAACGCGGCGCGGGCAACCGGGCCGCGCCGGCGCGCGCTTTGGCCAGCGCGGCAGGGTACTCGCCGCGGCGATGCTCAGCCAGGGCGGACCGGTAGAAGCCTGCGGGATCCCGCTGCGCGGGTCCGTTGCAGCCGGCCGCGCAGAGGAGGAACATCGCTGCCGCGGATCCCCTCCGGAGCGCTCTATGGCGGGTAGGGTGTGCCGTTGCCGACGACATCGCCACATTCCATCTCACCCTCCACCGGGCAGCCCAGGGCGACACGCAGCATGGTGATCCGGCGCAGATACGGCGTCATGACGAATTCGGCCAGAAACAGTTTGCCGAAGTGAGGGATCTCGATGACGCCATCCTCGCCCACGGCGACCCCGCCCGAGTCGATCTTAATCTTCCCGGCCAGCGAGCACATCATCAGTCGCTTTTCGAGTCCGATCTTCGGGTCCTCGCCGGAGGCCGCGATGCGCCGGTAGAGCGCCGGGTCCGACTCCACTTTGGCGCGTAAATCGTTCCAGGTCGACAGTTCGGAGAAGAAGCCGGTGTCGAGCGTCACGCTGACGGGCGCGCCGGCCACGCGCAGGTTCTCGAACGCCGTTCCGATGGGCAGGATGGAGGGCTCGGAGGCTTCCACCGGATAGTGGGAGACGACGCGCACGCTGATTCGATCGACGGTGACGACGTCCAGGATGTTCAGCTTCTCGACGGTAGCCATCGAGAGGGTTTCCCAGGCTTTCTGCTCATCGCTGTAAATGCCGGTCACCTGCGTGGAGACGGCGCCGACCGAGGCAATCTCGCCGATGCGCACATTCTCGACGCGCGCCGAGCTGTGCCCGCCGGAGACCGACAACGCGGAGGGCGCGAGCACCCCGGTGTCCTGCTGAATCGGCGCTCGCAGGCGGGCGGCGAAACCCGCTGCACTGGCGTTGTACAGGAATCTGCGATTCATGGTGGGTATCACGGCTTAAACGTGAATCGGAAGCGCGACAGTTCCCTGCCGCCTCCGGTTCGAACTGTCAGCAGATGCCGGCCCGGGGGAATCCGCGCCGGATCGAGTTGCAGGGTAAGCATATCCGTGCCGGGATCCGGCTTCTCATTCAATTTCAGCCATTCACGACCCGTTTCGTCGATTAGAGCACAGGTGTAGCCATCCGCGCTTGGCGAGGCGAGGTCGAAGGTGAGAATGAGCGACCGCGCGCCCGGTGCGGCCGAGATCACCTGTTCCTCGCCGCGCGACTCCGGCTGCAGGGTGAAAACGGGCACCACGCGGGGCGCGGATGCCGCTTCCAGAGACGCGCGGAGCGATGGAATCTGGACGAAGTTCTGGTAGGACACGACCCCCAACAGGGCCGCCGCAGCGAGCGCCGGCGCGAATGCCGGCACTCGGAGGGCGTCGAGCAGTCTTTGGACGAAACCGGGCGCCTCGCCCGCGGCGTGATGCCGCGCGCCGCCGGCAAGCGCGCCCGGCGGGCGACCGACTTCCTCCCGGAAAACGCTCCGGGCGTTGTCGACCAGAATGGCGGCTGCCCGCAGTTCCTCCGAACACTGGGGGCACACGAACAGGTGGGCCTCGAACTCGTCCTTCAGGACTGAGTCCAACTCGTCGAGCATGTATCGCTCAAGCAGTTGCAAGCGGGCCGCTTCCTGGTGGTCCATTCTCTATCGCCTCACTGTTACATGAGCGCCACCGCAAAATCGTTTCATGCCGCACCGCCGATTTCAGGGTTTCCGGCGTCGCGAACCAGCGATCTGCATCTCTGGATCGCCCGGTGCAGCACGACCCGCAAGTAATTGCGGTCGACATTCAACTCGCGGCAGACCTCGTCCTTATCGCGTTCTTCGAGGAACACCATCCTCAGCAGGAGCCGGTCTTTCCCCGCGAGCCCAGCCAGAATCTCACGCGCCTGAGAGCGCCGTTCGGCGGTGCAGAGCATCTCCATGGCGTCCGCAGCCGGACTTGGCTTGGCCTCCTCGTCCCCGTCCATGCCGATGTAGCGATTCTCGGAGCGCGTCATCTCGAGCACGACGTTATTGCAGACGGCCAGAACATAGGCGCCGAGCTTCTGCGGGGGGTCGAGGAGCTGCGGATTCTGCCTGAGGTTCCGCAGCACGCGAAGGAACGTCTCCTGGACGACGTCGTCAACGATTTCACGCGCCCTGAAGTTCCGCCTGACTTTGACAACGAGGAGGCCCCGGAACCATTGGGAAAAATGGTCTTCCACGGCCTGGTCGCCGCCGATAAGGCGTTGAACATATTGACCCGTGAATGGATTGCCGGCCAGTCCTGGTTGCGCGATGTCCCTCAGTATAACCAGCAGCCGGAGGCCAGGGAAAGCCGCCCGGCGCTCCCGTTGCGAATACCGCGCCTGCCGCGGCGCGGCGACCGGCGCGAGATCGAAGCCGCTGAATCGCATTAAAGTCCGCGGAGAGTGAAACGGTCCGCCCGTGGACAGCATGAACCATTGTGAAGGGGGCGCAAGACCCCCGGATCGGCGGGCTGGCCGGCAGCGCGGCCGGCGAAGACTGACTTTGGGAGTTGAACGATGGATTTCTACTGGCTGGCGCTGGCGACACTGGGAACCTGGCGCGTGACCCACCTGATCGCGACGGAGGATGGACCTTTCGCCGTCATCGCGCGCTTGCGCCGGCTGGCCGGCGACGGTGTGCTCGGGCAGATGCTCGACTGCTTCTACTGTTTGAGCCTGTGGTCCGCGGCGCTGGTCGCGCTCCCGCTGGCTCAGAGCGCGCTCCACTACGTCTATCTCTGCCTCGCCCTCTCGGCCGGCTCAATCCTGCTGGAGAGCGTGGCCCACAGGCGTGGAGATCCCGATCCCATCTACTATGAAGCGCCACAAGGAGGCCTACTGGGAAACAACGATGTCGTGTTGCGGGAGATCGAGATCAGGGATGACAAGCGCGGCGGGTTCCGTCACGCTCACGGGTTCGGGGATTAGCGGAGGAGGCTCGGGGCGGGAACTGTCCGCCGGAGACGCGATCTTCGAATACGCCGGGCCGACGTCGCTCGCCGCCATCGGGCCGGTGACGCGGAGGAGCTACTTCTTCCACGCTCCAGGAGCGCGGTTGGAAGTAGACCGGAGGGACGCGGAGGGTTTGCGCCGGGTGCCGAGCCTGGTGCAGACCCGCCGCGGTTGAAAACGAACCAACCAACAACAACAAGGACGGAGAACCACTATGGATCGAACTCGATTCGGAGGGGAATTCGCCGATGTGCTTCGTTTGCTCAACGAAGCCACGTCCGCGGAAGAACTGGGAGAACTTCTGAAACTCGCCGATACCGGCGAAGACCAGGCACGCCTGACGGAAGCGCTGCTGCTGCGGAAGCGCGTGGGAGGAGGGACGGTCAACAACTCGGACGACCTGCACGCGGTGATGGGCAGGGAAGCGCTGATGCGGCTCTCGCGTTACGCGGAGAAGGCGGCGGCCGGCGTCAAGCTCGAGCCGGAGCGGCTCAACTTCGTCTCGCTGCTGCTGGCCAATCCCAACTACTTCGGGACGGTGGAAGGCAGCCCGCTGCCTCCGGTCTCCGACATCAAGGGCAACACGAGCTATGAGGAGTTGACTTGCGTCGGGCTGAACACGCCGCTCGATCGCCTGGAGGCGGTGATCCACATCAAGAAGAATGGAGGCTACTCGGGCGGCATCTGCACGAACGGCTCGATCGAGTGGGTCCGCTTCTACGTGGACCTGCACGACAACGGCATCTGGCACGATGCCGGGCTGGGTTGGGTGCGGGTTCACGACATCGGCGGGAAGAAGCCGCTCTGCTACGCGGTTTACCGGGACTTCACGCCGCTCCGCAAAATCTGCCGCGTCGAGAACATCGTGCGGGTGCGCGCCATATTGAGTTGGAACACGCAGCCGCCGGCCAACATGCCGAACTGGCCGCCGGTCTGGGGCAATGTGCGCGATGTCAGCGTCCAGATCAGGCCGCGGTTCTTCATCGACTTCGGCGACATCGTCGGCCCAATCCCGTGGGACAAGATCGAGATCCCCGACCCTATCGGGCCGGTCATCCAGGAGATCGATCCGAAGTTCCCGCTTCCATTGCCGCTGCCCGAACCGATCAGCGTCGAAACGCGGCTCAAGCTCTACACCCAGGCCAAGGTGCCGGCGCATCGCTTCGCGTTCAGCGAAATCAAGCAGGCGATGGCGGCCTCGCCCGCTACTCTGGCGGTCTCCAAAGAGAGCCCGCTGGCGGGCCTTGGGCTCAAACAGGCGGAGATTGCCGGCATTCTGGATCAGTTGTCCAAGACCGACGGCAATACCGGTTACGAGGAGTTGCGCTGCGTGGGGCTCAAGCCGGAGCGGGACATGCTGGAGGCGGTCTTCACGGTGAAGAAGAAGGCCGGCTACTCAGGTTCACTCTGCAAGACGGGCTCCACCGAATACGTCGCGTTCTGGGGCGACTTCCTCGACGGGAACGGCTGGGTCTACCTCGGCACTGAAACGATGCAGGTCCACGACCTCGCGCAGACGCCGCGCGATGGAGTGCAGTACGCGGTCTACCTCAAAAAGGACCTGACGAAGTATCTGCGGCCATGCGAGACTGGCGCGAGGCTCGTGAAGGTCCGCGCCATTCTGAGTTGGGAGGATCCACCGCCGCCGGCGAATCCGAACTGGGTCCCGGCGTGGGGCAATCGCGAGGAGTGCCTGGTGCAACTGCGCCGCGGATTCGGCAAGTTCGCCACGATCCTCGAAGTTGACGACGTCGCCGCGGACGACATCAACGGCATCACCGGCCGTGCCACCGGCACGTTCGTTGAAGCCAGCGGAGCCTTTACGCAGGCGCCGTTCGGCGGGACGATCGCCATCTCCGGCACGATCGGGCTCGGCTCCGATTTCTTTGGAGGAGGGGCCGCACCGTACAAATACAGGATCGAGGTCAAGCGCGACGAGCCCGGCAGCTTCTATGAGCCGGTGACGGGCAAGTTCAAACTGCGCAAGGTGCAGCGCGTCAACGGATTTATCGTCGAGTGCGCGCCAGGCGAGACCATCTGCGAGTTCGATCAGGCGCCGCTGCCGCCGGCAGGCGAGGGCGGCGAATCGGGCTGGTACCTCTACCACGAGGATCTCATCGGACCGTTCACGCAGGAGATCCTCAGCGATGTCCTGATGAAGTGGCCCACCAATGCCAGCATGGAAGGGCGCTGGAAGATGCGGCTCCACGCCAGGGACGGCGGCGGAACGCACTACTTCAGCGACGAAGTCACGGTACGCATCGACAACACCGCGCCGGTGGCTGTGTTGAACCTCACCGGGGCGACGCTGAACGGCAACCCGCTGCCGGCGCTCGAATGCGGCAAGTTCCCGGTGGGCACAATCCTGACCGGAACCTTCTCGGTCAGCGATCCCGGCGCGGCGTCAGCCCTGGCCGAATTCCAACATCACCGGACCGCTTCCCTCGGCGTTTCGCCCGCCATTCCGGGCAACGTCGTGCTGCTCACGACCTCGCCAGCCAGCCTCGACTACAACCCGCCCGCCGTGCCGACCACCGGCGTCGCCGGGACGTGGACGCTCGACACGAGCAAGATGAAGGCTTGCGGCTACGTTCTGCGGTTGAATGTCTGGGACCGCACAATCGAAGCCGGGCCGGGGGCGGTGTCTTCCGCCCCCACTTCCGGACAGCGTGGCAGCGCGGCCTAAAGCGGCAACACCTCTTCGCGATCCGGATCGAACTTCAGGCGGCGCTTCTGCACGTAGGCGATGTTGCCGAGATGCGACGCCATGGCCGAACGGTGGCCGATGTACACGTCGCCGTTGGGCAGCTTGCGCGACCGGCAGCAGTCGAGGAAGTTCTCGACATGATCGATGGTCTGCTCGCGCGGGCTGTCCACCCGGACTGGCTGCGCGCCCCGGCCCGCCGGTGTGAAGATGAAGTGGCTTCGCGTGATCCACAGCCGGCCGGCGGTGCCGCAGATCTCGACCGCGGCTCCCGTGATGCCGGGCGCGAGCGTGCCCTCGAAAGTGGCGACCCAGCCGGCGGGGTACTCGAGCAGCACATTGATCGTATCCGGCGCGGTCCGGCCGTCCTTGTAACAGAAGACGCCGCCGGCTGCGACGGCGCTGATCGGATTGTCCTCGTCGAGCATCATGTGGACGACGTCGATCCAATGGGTGAAGAGGTCCGTGATCTGGCCGCCGCCGAAATCGAGGTAGGCCCGGAAATTCCAGTACTGCTGCGGGTCGTAATCGCGCCATTTCACCGGTCCGAGAAATCGAGCCCAGTCGAGGTTCGAGGGCTTGGCCGCCATTCGCTGGGGCGCTTTCATCAGGTGAGCGCCGTTGCCGTGCCACCAGGTGCGCGCCAGCGTGATCTGGCCGAGTTTTTTCGGCTTGAAGTACTCTTCCTTGGCCTGCAGATAGAGCTTGCCCGAGCGCTGCTGCATGCCCACCTGGCAGATACGGTTGTTGATCCGCGCGGCCTTAACGATCAGCGGTCCCTCCTCGATCTTCAACGTCAGTGGTTTCTCGACGTAGACGTCGCGGCCCGAGTTGAGCGCGTCGATGGCCGTCGCGGCGTGCCAGTGGTCGGGCGTGGCGATGAGAACGGCGTCCAACTCCTTGACCTCGAGCAGCTTGCGATGGTCGGCAAAGCCCTTGGATCCGGGGGCCTGGGTCTGTGCCTGGTCGACGCGCTCGGCGAAGACGTCGCAGACGGCCGTCACGTTCACCTGGCCGGTCTTGATGAACGTGCCCATCACGCCCCGGCCGCGGCCGCCCGCGCCGATGAGTCCAAGGTTGACCCTGTCGTTGGCGCCGAGGATGCGGCCGTAGGAAGCGGCGGTGGACATGACGGCTGCGCCCCGGACCAGCGTGCGGCGCGTGAATCCTAGCGATCGCGGCATGGCCTGGATTCTATCGCAGTGGGATAGACTTGCTGTCAGCATGAGATGCTTCCTGGCCCTGTTGTTGTGCGCGCCGCTTATGGCGCAGCGGAGCCCGCTGCAGGAGCGCATTGTCGCCCTGATGGGCGGACTGCCCGCGGATAAGACGCCGTTGAACGCCCGTGTGACTGGTGGTTTCACACGCGAGGGGTACCGCGTCGAGCACGTCGTCTTCGAGAGCCTGCCGGGCTTCCGGGTCACCGCCAACCTGTACATTCCTTCCGCGGGCCGCGCGCCGTTGCCCGCCGTGCTCGGCACGGCGGGCCATTCCGACGTCGGCAAAGCCAACGGCACTTATCAATCGGTGTGGATCTCGCTCGCGCGCCGAGGGTATGTCGTCCTGGCCTACGATCCGCCCGGGCAGGGCGAGCGGTTCGAGTTCCTGGACAAGGCCACCGGCAAGTCGCGGCTTGGTCCGGGCGTGCGCGAACACATCCAGGCAGGCATGCAGTGCCTGCTGACCGGTCACTCCATCGCGCGTTACTTTGTCTGGGACGGGATCCGCGCCTTCGACTATCTGCTGACGCGCAAGGAGGTCGACCCGAAGCGCATCGCGGTGGCCGGCAATTCGGGCGGCGGGACGCAGGCCGCGCTGCTGGCCGCCGCGGAGCCCCGGCTTGCCGCCGTCGTCTCCTCCTGCTACATGACCTCGTGGGCCATGCTGATTGAGAAGCCCGGGCCGCAGGATATGGAGCAGGTGATTCCCGGGTTCCTGGCCGCCGGCCTCGATTTCGCGGATTACATCCGCGCGTTCGGCAAGCCCTATCTCATCAGCTCAGCCGTCCGGGACTATTTCCCGATCGATGGCGCGCGCCGCACCTTCCAGGTTGCGAAATCGGCCGGCCTGCCCGTCGAGATGGTGGAGGCAAACGAGCAGCATGGCTGGAGCCAGCCGCTGCGGGAGGGCGCCTACAGATTCCTCGACAAGCACCTGCTGGGCGTGGAGCGGGATGCGGCTGAGGGCGAAATAGTACTCGAAAAGGAGAGCGAGCTGCGCGCGACCCCGACTGGCCAGTTGGCCACATCGTTCGGCAGCGAGACGATCTCTTCGCTGAACGCGGCGCGGGCGCGGCGGCTCCATGCCAACCGGCGCGCCGCGCGCGGAGGCGATCTGCGCGCGCTCGTCTCCAGGCGCCTGGGCATTGAATGGGAATCCGGCGGCCGTCCGCCCGCGGGAGCGGTCGAGATGGCGGTCGAATGGCCGGAGAGCTTCATGTTTGCGCCAGCCAAGGGCGGCTACTCTCCCGAGTACCAGGCGGCGGCGCGGACGTGGCTCCACGGCGGCTCGCTCCTAAAGCGGAAGGTCCTGCACCTGCTGGAGACCAGCATCAAGTCGCCTTCGCCGGTCAGCGTTCACGCCCGGGGCAACGACGCTCCGGCCGTCCTTCTGGCGGCGGTTCTCGAGCCGAGAATCGCGCGCATCATTGAAGAGAACGGCTTCCCGGGCTGGCTCGAAGCGACTCAGGATCCGATGGCTGCGCTGCCGCCGGAGCTCGTCGTCCCGGGCGTGCTTGAAGACTTCGATCTGCCCGACGTGAGGAAGTTCCTGGGCGAACGCCTCATTGCATCAGCCAGGCGTTGAGGCGCGCTTTCTGCTCAGCCGTCGCGTCGGTGCGGACCTCCAGAGTCCAGCTCTGCGGCTTCTCCTCGACAATCGGCATGCGGATCGTCTTCAACTCACCGCGCCGGGCGACTATGATCTCCACGACCTGTCCGGGCTTGAAGGCCTCGAGACTCGACGGCCAGTTGCCAGGCAGAATCCGATAGCCGTTCAGCGCGATCAGTTCGTCGTCGAAGTTGATGCCGGCGAGCCAGGCGGGCGTGTTCCGGCGAACCTGCGTCACCAGCATCCGGCCGCTGGACGAGTTGACTGTGAGCCCTGTTTGGATGCGCACGCCTCCCGGGCGCGCCTCCGCGGGCCTGAAGCGCAGGCCGAACCAGTTCAGCGCTTCCGTGTAGTCGAGTTCCTCCGTCGATTCCAGAACCTGCTTGAACCAGCCTGACAGGTCGCGCCCGGCGACCTCGCCCGCGGTGGCGCGGAACTCCTCGGGCGTGTACCCGCGCTCTCCGCCATAGCGCTGCAGCGCGAGGCGCATCACGTCGTCGAGACTGCGGGCTCCACCGGTCGCGGCGCGGATTTTCGCGTCCAGCAGAAAGCCGATCACCGCGCCCTTCGGATAGTAGCTCAGCGTCGTGTTCACGCTGTTCTCGTCGCGGCGATAGAGCTTGATCCAGGCGTCGTAGGAGGCGGCTTCGACCGGCTGGACCAGCCTTCCCGGCGTTGTCTGAACGGAAGCGATCGCTCCGCTCAGACTGCCGAGCGTGGCCGCCTGGCCGGCCAGCTTCGCGCGGGCCAGCGCCAGCGGTCCGTAGTAGCTGGTGAGGCCTTCCGCGATCCAGAGGCTCCGCGTGTAGACTTCGTTCTCGTAGTCGAAGGGCCCGAGTTCAATGGGCCTGAGCCGCTTCACGTTCCACAGGTGAAAATACTCGTGGCTGGCCAGGCCGAGCCAGGAGAGCCGCGACGGGCGGGGCGGCGCTGTCGCGCCCGCGCCGGACGGCTCCCGGTCGTTGGACCAGGCCCAGCGGCTGGCGCCGATCCACGTGGAGTTCCGGTGCTCGAGCCCTCCGCCCGACTCCGCAATGATGTTGAAGAAGACGTATTTCTCGTACGGCAGCCCGTTGAACATCCGGGCATACTCTGCGACGATCTTCGCCAGCGCCGCGGCCGCGGCGGGTCCGTCCCACATGGGCGGTTCACCCTGATTGACGAGGTAGTGCTTTCTGCCGGCCGCCATGAATTCGTGGATCGGTCCGTTGCCGGCATAGATGGGGCAGTCCAGCAGTTCATCGAAATCGGCGGCGGTAAAGGAGTGCCGCGTCCGGCCCTCTTTCATCCCGCTGGCCGACACCGACCAGGTGGGCGGCAGCGTCAATTGCACCTCATAGGGCCGCCTCTCGCCGCCGGCCAGCGTCATGAAGTTCGGCGCGCCGTTCAACATGGCGAAGGAGGCATCCACCCAATTGCCCTGCACGTTCAACTCGCGCGCGTAGACCTTATAGGACACCTCGATGGACGAGGCGCCCCCGGTGTCGACCAGCCAGCGGTTCTTGCGGGTCTTGCGCCAGGCCAGGGCGGCGCCCGCCGGCGAGACCGCGCGGAAGTCTTCGACGTTCCTCGAATACTCCCGCACCAGGTAGGAGCCCGGAGTCCACACAGCCATGAAGAGCTCGACGCTCGGTCTGCCGGCGGGCACGCTGGCGGTCACCTCGAGGTAGTGAGTCTGTGGCGCGGGGAAGCCGACCTTGTAGCGAATGGGCTCCTGCGCCGGAAGCAGCGGTCCCAGGCTCAAGAGGATGATGGCGCACTGAATCGAGCGTTTCATGACTGACCCCGGATTGGAATCTAGAATGGTATCGGATTGCCGCATTCCTCCACCATTCATGTCATCGGCGCCGGACTGGCCGGAACCGAGGCCGCCTGGCAGCTCGCGCGGGCCGGCCGGCGCTGCATGCTGTGGGAGATGCGTCCGGCGAACCGGACCCCGGCGCACCGGACCGGCGATTTCGCCGAATTGGTTTGCTCCAATTCCTTGAAATCCGACAGCGAAAACACGGCTTCCTGGCTGCTGAAGGAGGAGTTGCGCGGGCTCGGCTCGCTGGCAATGACGGCCGCCGCGCGCGCGCGCGTTCCAGGCGGCCACGCCCTGACTGTCGATCGCGAAGTCTTCGCGCGCGAGATCACCGGCGCGATTGGATCGGAACCGCTCATCGAGGTGCGGCGCGAGGAGGCCGCAGAAATCCCGGACGAGGGAATCGTCATCATCGCGTCAGGTCCGCTCACATCGGCCGGCCTCGCCGCGGCCATCGCGCGCCGCACGGGCAGCGGGCGACTCTATTTCTTCGACTCCATCAGTCCAATCGTCGACGCTGAAACGATCGACCGCGGCATCGCCTTCGCCGCGTCGCGCTACGGCAAGTCTCTCGACGGCGGCGACGACTACCTGAACTGCCCGCTCACGCGCGCTGAGTACGATGCGTTCGTCGATGCCCTGCTCAACGCTGAAAGCGCCGGAGTCCACATCGAGGAAGACCGGGCAGTCCAAGCAGGCAAAGTGCCTTTCTTCGAGGCGTGCCTGCCGATTGAAGAGTTGGCCCGCCGCGGCCGCGACACGCTCCGTTTTGGGCCGATGAAGCCGGTGGGACTGGAGGACCCAAGAACAGGCCGGCGCCCCTGGGCTGTGGTTCAACTGCGCCAGGAAGATCAGCGGGCCGGCAGTTACAACCTGGTCGGTTTTCAGAACTACATGACGTTTCCGGAACAGAAGCGGATCTTCCGCATGATCCCGGGCCTCGAGCGGGCCGAATTTCTGCGATTTGGCCAGATCCACCGCAACACGTACATCAATGGCCCCGAACTGCTGAACGCGACGTTGCAGCTCAGGCAGGAGCCGCGCATCTTCTTCGCAGGCCAGATTTCAGGTGTCGAAGGCTACGTCGAATCCATCGCCACCGGCCTGCTCGCCGGCCGGCACGCGGCAGAATTCGCGCGGGGCGAAACGCCGCGCGGGTTTCCGCGGGCGACGGCGCTCGGCAGCCTCGTCAACTACATCTCCTCGGCCGACCCCAAGCGATACCAGCCCGCCAACATCGCTTTCGATCTGCTCCCGCAACTCGAAGCGGAGTTCCGGCGCAGGTGGAAACACGACCGCAAGGCACGCCATGCCGAATTCTGCCGGCGCGCGGCGGCCGCCATGGAGGCGTTTCTCTCCGCCCATGCCGGAAACTGAACTGCAAACCTGGATCGAGCACTGGCTCGCGTCGCTCGCGCGGGAGAACGCCTCCGCGCACACCGTGAGGAACTACCGCGCCGATCTCGAGCAGTTCTCCACCTACTTCTCCCGGAGCGCGCAGGCACCTCCAGTGCCCGAAGATTTCGATCAACTGATGCTCCGGGAGTGGCTGGCCGACCTGCACCGGATGAATCTTGCCAGGCACACCATCCGGCGCAAGCTCTCGGCCGTCCGCGGGCTGTTCGATCACCTGCTCAGGGAGGGCGTGGTTCGCATCAATCACGCCAAGCTGCTTCTGACGCCCAAGATGCCCAAGCGGCTGCCTGCAGTGCCAACGGAACAGCAGGCGAACAGCCTGATCGAAGCCGTCGCGGCGGGCAGGCTCGAGCGCCCCATGCCGCAGCGCGATATCGCCCTGTTCGAGGTGCTCTACGGCTGCGGCCTGCGGATCTCCGAACTCTGCGGGCTGAACGCGAGTGACCTGGATCTTGCCGGCGGCTGGCTGCGCGTCCTCGGCAAGCGGAAAAAGCAGCGGCAGGTGCCGGTTCCGAGGAGCGCGCTGGAGGCTCTGGAACGGTGGATGGAGGCGCGGCGACCGGCCGCGGGCGAGGCCGCCGTCTTCCTCAACCGGCGCGGCCGCCGTCTGACCGATCGCGGCGCTCGAGGCATCGTCAAGCTGTACGCCGTCGCGCTGGCGGGCGACGCCGGCCTTCATCCTCACAGCCTGCGGCACGCCTACGCCACGCATCTGCTGACTGCCGGAGCCGATCTGCGCGCCATCCAGGAATTGCTCGGCCACGCCTCGCTTTCGACGACGCAGAAGTACACGCAACTCTCGCTCGGCGACCTGATGAGGGTCTACGACAAGGCGCATCCAAGGGCCTGAAGCCGCTGTTGTAGCCTAATACCATCACGCTTTGTGCGCCTGATCTCGGTTCTCGTTCCCGCCTACAACGAAGAAGACTGCGTGACCGCCGCTCTTGAAGGCGTGCTCGCCGCGCCTCTTCCCGCCGGCTGGACGAGCGAGATCCTGGTGGTCGACGACGGTTCCGACGACGGTACCCGTGAGGTGCTGGAAGCGATCGCCCGGCTCCACCCGGATCGCATCCGGCTTTTCCGCCATGAGCGGAATCGCGGCAAGGGCGCCGCGATCCGCACCGCGCTGGCCGCGGCCCGAGGCGAGTTCACAATCATTCAGGACGCCGACCTCGAATACGATCCGCGCGACTATCGCGCCCTGCTGGAGCCATTGATCGAAGAGCGGGCCGATGCGGTCTACGGCACACGCTTCGCCGTGGGCGGCGAACGGCGAGTGCTCTATTTCTGGCATTCGCTCGCCAACCACCTTTTCACGAACTTCATCAACCTGATGGCGGATCTCAACCTGACGGACGTGTGGACCTGCTACAAGGCGTTCCGCACAACGCTGCTCAAGTCGATCCCGATTCGCTCTCGAGGCTTCGGCTTCGAGCCGGAGATCACGATCAAGCTCGCCCAGCGTCAGGTGGCCCTCTATGAGACCCCCATCCGCTACCACGGACGGACCTTTGAGGCCGGGAAGAAAATGAGGGGACGCTATGCGGCGGCGGCTTTGTTTACCAGCGTTCGCTTCCTGCTCGGCCGGGACATCTACGTCGAGAGTGGTCCCGAGATCCTCGACACGCTGGCCGAAGCGCACCGCTTCAACCGCTGGATGGCGGACACCATCCGCCCCTGGCTGGGCCAGCGCGTTCTCGAGATCGGCGCCGGAATCGGGAATCTCTCGCGGCACCTGGCGCCCGGCCGGAAGCTCTATTGGACCGCCGATATCGACGAGGAGCACATCGCCCGCATCCGGCAGCGCCTCGCTCATCGCCCCAACTTCCGCGCCTTGCGCCTCGACTTGGGCAACTCCGCCGATTTCGCGCCGATCCGCGAACAGGTGGACACCGTCGTCTGCCTGAACGTCCTCGAGCACGTCGAGAACGATCGCGCCGCGCTGCGAAACATTCTGGATTCGCTCGCTCCCGGCGGCCGCGCGATCCTGCTCGTGCCTGAGGGCATGGGCCTCTACGGTGAACTCGACCGCGTGCTCGGCCACCAGCGGCGGTACGCCCGCGACGGGTTCAGCGCGCTGGTTCGGGAGGCGGGCTTCGAGGTCGAAACGATCTTCGGCTTCAACCGCGTGACACGGCCGGGCTGGTGGCTGAATGGCCGCGTCCTGAAACGGCGCAGATTCAGCCGCTTTCAGTTGGCGCTGTTTGACCGGCTCGTGTGGCTCTGGCGGCGGGTCGACGGGTTGCTGCCGTGGCCCGGCGTTTCTCTGATTGCGATCGCGCGCAAACCGGCCGATTCCACAACCCCTGGGCTATGATCGAGGAAGTAGCGTGCTCCAGCGGCTCATCGACGACCTGGTCCTTCTCGCCTTCGCCACGCTGATTGAAGGCGCGGTCTTCATTCTCCGGCGGCTTCGTCCGCAGCGCCGGCCGGAGGCCGCCGCTTGAGGCACGCGCTCAGCTTCGACGTCGAGGACTACTTCCACCCATCGGAGGTGCAGAAGTCGATCCCGCGCGGCCGCTGGGACGAGCTGCCGCCGCGTGTCGAGCGCTCGACCCAGGCCCTGCTGGAGATCCTGGCGCGCCATCGCGTGCGGGCCACGTTCTTCGTGCTCGGCTGGGTGGCCCAACGGCATCCGGACATGGTCCGGCAGATCGCCGCCGCCGGCCATGAGGTCGGCTGCCACAGCTACGCCCACCAACTCGTCTATGAGCTTTCGCCGAAGCAGTTTCGCGAGGATACGCTGCGGGCGCAAACCGCGATCGAGGATGCTTGCGGCGTCCGCCCGCACTCCTATCGAGCCCCCAGTTTCTCGGTGACGCGAGAGTCCTACTGGGCGCTGGAGATTCTGGCCGAGTGTGGCTTCCGGTTCGATTCCAGCATCTATCCCATCGAGCACGACCGCTACGGGATTCCCGGCTTTCCGCGCCTCGCGCACCGCGTCGAGACATCCGCCGGCAGTCTCATTGAGGTGCCCG